>SXGU01141775.1_pt1 | contig 44997 bp, 38 predicted proteins | sample 3174531 | NCBI WGS metagenome assembly SXGU01 (sample SAMN11356863, study PRJNA531348) | freshwater metagenome | isolation source: freshwater sample F1-140 | place: China: Fuxian Lake, Yuxi | collected 2017-12-25 | reverse complement strand
ACGATCCGCGCTTCAGCGAGAAGTACTACTTCACCCCCGGCGCTCTGGGTTGGCAGGTTGTGCAGGGAACAAAGGCCATTTGTGGCATGCTCGTGTGCTGGGATCAGTGGTACCCGGAAGCCGCGCGGCTCACCGCGCTCAAGGGCGCGGAACTCATTTGCTACCCAACCGCGATCGGTTGGTATCACGGCGAAACACCGAGCGACGCGAAGGCGCAGCGCGAAGCGTGGATCACGATGCACAAGGCGCACGCGATTGCAAACGGCTGTTTCGTGATTGCAGTCAATCGTGTGGGCGTGGAAGACGAATTGCGCTTCTGGGGCACGAGCATCGTGTGCGATCCATCCGGTCAAGTGATCGCCGAAGGAAGCACTGACAAGGAAGAAGTCCTCGTGTGCACACTTCAACTCAACGCGATCGAGGAGCTCCGCCGTGGTTGGCCCTTTCTGCGTGACCGCCGCATCGATGCCTATCAAGGACTGCTGCAGCGATGGAACGACTGATCATGCCCGATGCCTCCCTCGTGCTTTCGCAATCCCCTGCCGCTCTTGGCTATCGCATGCCCGCCGAGTGGGATGCGCTCGCGTGCGTGTGGCTCGTGAGGCCGCACAACGAAGAGACTTGGCCCAACTGCCTGAAGCAGGCGCAAACCGAGTGGGAGCACTGGCGCAAGAAACTTTCAGAAGTCGTCGAGGTGCGGGATTGCGGCGCACTCGACATTCCCACGAATGACAGTTGGATTCGCGACTTCGGGCCGATCTTCGTCAAGCATCAGACAACCGGCGCAGTCGCGGGCAACTCCTTCCGATTCAACGGCTGGGGTGACAAGTACGAAGCGCGCACGCTCGACGATGCCGTTCCCTCGCACATCTCCACTCGCTGGCGCGTGCCGATGTGGCATCACTCCTTCGTGCTTGAAGGCGGCTCGATTGATGTGAATGGGACGGGCACCGTCCTGACGACCATGCAGTGCCTCGAGAACGACAATCGCAATCCAACCGCAGCAAAGGGAGAAATCGAACGCGTCTTGCGAGACGCGCTTGGCATTTCGAACATCGTTTGGCTGCCAGGTGGCATCAAGGGCGACGACACGGATGGTCACATCGATGACATCGCGCGCTTTGTCTGCCGTGACGCGATCGTTGCGTTGCGCGCGCCAGAGACGCATCCGGATCACGAGGTGCTTGAGCGAAACTGGAGCGCGTTATCACAAGCGTGCGACGAGCGTGGCGAACGATTTGAAGTGATCGCGCTTCCAGTTCCCGATCCAATCTTCTACGACTACCCCGCTGACAGATTTGGTCCAGGCGGTCGCAACATGCTGCCCGCGAGCCACGCGAACTTCCTTATCGCCAACGGCACTGTGTTCGTCCCAGTGTTTGGGGGCGCAAGCGATGACGCTGCATGCCAAGTGCTCGCTGACGCGATGCCCGGTATGCGCATCGAGCCAATTCCCGCGCGGTCGCTTGTCGTCGGACTTGGAAGCCTGCACTGCCTGTCGTGCCATCAGCCTGCGTGACGAAGCTACTCGCTAGCGCTTCTGCATGCGCCACGCATTGAGCGCCTTCGCATCCATCGCGTTGAGGCACTGCGATGCGGACAACCAGCCGCGCTGCGCGGTGAGGACTCCGTAACGAAGTTCCCCGAAGTCCTCGCTTGAGTGCACATCGCAGTCAATCGCGATCATGCATCCAGCATTGACTGCGCCGCGCACATCTGCATCTCGCAAATCAAGTCGAAGATGCTGCGCGTTGATTTCAAGCGCGGTGTTGTGTTCCCTTGCTGCAGCGAAGAGTTCATCCATTGCGAGTTCGAGCCCAGGTCGGCCGTTCACGATCCGTCCGGTGGGATGACCAATCACATGAACAAGCGGATGCCGAATGGCGCGAAGCATGCGCGCCGTTGCGAGCTGAGGATCCTGTTTCAGCGCTGCGTGCGGACTCGCAACGACCCAATCAAGCTTTGCGAGAAGTTTGTCGTCGTAATCGAGCGCGCCGTCCAAGAGGATGTCCACCTCGCTCCCCGCCCAGATCTGCATCGCAGGAAATCGCGCGCGCGCGGCGTGAATCGCGTCAATATGCGCGAGCAACCGAGTCTCGTCGAGTCCGTTCGCCTGCGCTTGTCCCTTCGAGTGGTCGGTGATGGCAATGGTGTGAAATCCACGCGCCTGCGCGTTGGCGATGATCTCGTCGATCGTCATGCCGCCGTCACTCGCGACGGTGTGACAATGGAGTTCCGCGCGAATGTCGGACTGTTGAATCACGCATGGCGCCTCGACTCCGATCGCAAACGCCTCGATCTCGCCTCGATCCTCGCGCATCGTCGGGGGTATCCATTGCAGGCCAAGCGCAGCATGAATGTCCGCTTCCTCCACGCTTGCCACGGGAAGCGTGCCTTCGGCAATCGAGCCGTCTTCGCCCGCAGGAAACAGGCCATATTCGTTCAGGCGCATGCCCTGCGAAATCGCTCGCTCACGCAGCCGAATGTTGTGATCGGTACTGCCAGTGAAGTAGAGCCACGCGGAACCAAAGCGATCGAGCGGCACGACGCGAAGATCAATCTGGATCCCGTGCTTCGTGAGGACGCTCGTCTTGGTTTCGCCCGTCGCAAGGACCTTCGCAACATCCTCGCGCGTCCGGAACCTCTCCATGAGCGCGGAAGCATCGGTGCTCGCGGCGAGCACATCGATGTCCCCAATCGTTTCCCGTCCTCGGCGCAGACTTCCGGCATAGGCGATGCGTTGGACGCTTGGGAGCGCACCGAGTTCGGCAACCAGTGCCTCGGCGATCGGCAGCGCTTCGCCAATGCGAATCCGACCTCGGGACTGTTCGAGGAACGCAATGCCTTCTTTTAAATTTTCGACCGATTTAGGACCCATTCGCGGCAGCTTGGCGATCGCGCCTGAGTCGATCGACGCTTTGAGCGCAGCGAGATTCTCGATGCCAAGATCGGTCCACATCGCGCGCACTGTCTTGGGTCCGAGCCCCTGAATCTGGAGAAGTTGCGTCAACCCGGCGGGAACTCGCGCGCGTAGATCGACGAGTTCCTGCATCGTGCCACTTGCGGCGAACTCTTGGATCTTCGCAACAGTCGATGCGCCAATCCCATCCATCGCAAGCAGCGCGGACTTCTCCATTGCGCACACATCACTTGTCAGCGCCTCAAGCGTGCGCGCGGAACGACGAAGCGCGTTGACCTTGAACGCGTTTTCTCCGAGGATCTCCGAGAGAACCGCAAGCTCCTCAAATGCCGCGACGACTTTCCCGTTGGTGGACATACTCGTTAGCGTAGCACGCTGCGAATCAAGTCTGCGGTCACCTTGGTTGCGCCTTGTCGTTGGCGAATGACCGCTCGACCGCGGGCGGCGAGCGCCGACCGCTCGTCAGACTCAGCGACCAAACGCGCAAGCACGCCTGCAAGTTCCTCACGAGTGACCTGCGCGATTCCGTTCCCTGCGCGCAGTGCATCCATGGACTCCTGAAAGTCGCCACAGCGCGGCCCGATGACCGTCGCCTTCCCAAGTCCGATCGGTTCGATGGGATCGCTTCCATGCAACACGCCGAAAGAACGACCAACGACGACGACATCCGCGAGTGAGTACGCCATGCGAAGCTCGCCAATCGTGTCGAGCACGAAGCATGCGCTCTTTTCTTTGCTCGCGTTCGGTTGTGACCGACGAACGCATGGCGAGAGATTTCGCGCTACGCCGTCAAACCACTCTGGCTTGCGTGGCGCGATCAAGAGCTGCGCACCGCTTGGGAGCGCATCCCGGAGCAGGAGCTCCTCGCCAGGCTCGGTGCTGCCAGCGACAATGAGTGGGCGAGTTCGATCAATGCCCATCGCGAGAGCGAGCGCGTCACTGCCAGCGACCGTATCCTCAATCGCGATGGAATCCCATTTCATCGTGCCAGTCACGGTGATGCGCGATCGTTCAACGCCGAGCGATTCGAAGCGCTCCGCGTATGCTTCGGTCTGCGGCAAGACCCGCGTTGCGCGAGCAAACATCCGAGTCACAAGGCGTCGGGCGATCGAATACCGGCGAAAGGACCTCTCTGAGAGTCGGCCATTCACGACGACGATTGGCATCCCGCGAGATTGCGCGATCGAGGTCGCGTTGGGCCAGAGCTCAAGTTCGACCAGCACGAGCGCGTGCGCTTGAATGCGGGTGTAGAACCGTCGCATCGAGCACGAAAAGTCAAACGGCCACCGAACCACCGTGTGCGCGCTTCCATAGAGCTCGCTCGCTCGACGAAACCCTGTGTCCGTTTGGGCAGCAATGACGATCTCCATCGGCTCCGCACCCGCTGCAAGTTGGGCGACGAGTCCACGCACCGCATTCACTTCGCCGACGCTGACCGCGTAGAGCAACACCCGTTTGCCTCGCGGCAGAGCAAGCGTTGCGCCGAATCCAAAGCGCGCCCGCCAGTCCGTGTGAATCTTTCCCGTGCGCATCATGCGCGTCAGCCACACAGGCGAGAACAGCAACGCTGCCACGAGATAGCAGAGATCGACGAACCAAGCGCCAAGCATGGACCACACGGCACTCATCGCAGGTTTTTCGACATCGCTTTGATCCAAGTCACGCTCTGAATCCCCTGCGCAACATCGATCACATGCCCTTTGCTATCCACATACACGGTCTTGGGGATCGTGTTGCCCGGATCATGTCCCTTGATCGCGGCGTAGAGCGAGGGCGTGGCCATCAACTCGCGCCCGGTTGAGTCGTGCGTCTTCAAGAAATTCTTGACAAGATCGCTCGTCGTGTCGGCGCTCGCCGCCAGCAACACAACTCGCTCCGGCACATCCTTCTTCGCCGCATGAAACGATGCCCGGTTCTTGATGCACGGCCCGCACCAAGTCGCCCAAATCTCAATGATCATGGGTCGACCCGCGTACTGCGCAAGCGCAACATCCTTGCCATCGAGGTCCTTCAAGGTGACCTGGTGCATTTCACCGGCCGACTTCACTGGCGGCGCGACGGGGATTGCGACTTCTGGCTGAGCCGCGATAGGCGGCGTGACGGGAGCGACTGAAGCCGTAGGCGAAGCGGGCGCACTTGGTGTGCCGCTTCCACTCCCACTCCCGCAACCTATGAACCCGCCGATCGCGACAGCACACAGGAGAAGAGCACACAACTTGGCAACACGAGAAGCAAGCATCCGTGCAGAATAGTCGACCGTGGCTCAAGCAGGACTCCACTCCTCTCTCCCAGAACCGTGGCGCATCGCGCTCGATACGGGCGGCACCTTCACCGACTTCGTCGCTTGGACTCCATCCGCGCAGATGTTGCGGTTGAAAATCCCGTCGGACGGCTCACTTGCCGTGCAATGTGTCGGACACAAAGGCGCCCGCATCGAGATCACCACGCGATACGGCGTGCCCATTCATGATGGATTTTTCACGGGAGCGAGAGTCCTGTTCGCGCAGGAGTGTCTTGGTGAAATCGTATGCCACGAAGCGAACAGCATCACGCTTTCGCGAGTCCCCGGCACAACCCTCGTTCCGCCGTGCGCGCTTCGCGTCGAGTGGCCAACTGGACTCGCACTTGACGCACCGGCGCTCGGCGTGCGCATGCTCACTGCAACTCCGCGCGGCCTGCCGCTCCCAGCGATGGAACTCAGGCTCTCGACCACGCGCGGGACGAACGCTCTTCTCGAACGCAAGGGCGCACCCGTGGGAGTGATCGTTTCGGATGGACTCGACGGACTCCTGGCGATCGCAGATCAGACGCGAGACGATCTCTTCGCCCGTGTGCCGCGGCCTCGCGACACGCTTACGCACCTCGTGCAATCAATTCCCGAGCGAAGCATCGCGCAGCGCAGCGCGCAGCTCGGGTTTTCTCCGCGAATGCTTCGCGCGACGAAGGAGCAAGTCTTGTCCGCCGCGGATGCGCTTCGTGCGCAGGGCGCACACACGATCGTCGTGAGTCTTGCACACGCACTCGAACATGATCGCGAACAAGTCGTGTGCGCGTGGCTGCGCGATGCTGGATTCCGCGCGTTCGCGGCGAGTGACTTGGCTCGCCACGGCAGGCTCCTCACCCGAACCCAAACCGCCGTGGTGCACGCTTCCATCGAACCGGTGCTTCGCGCGTTTGTCGATCGTGCCGCCCAAGGCATCGACCAAGCCGGTGTGCACATCTTTACAAGCGCAGGCGTGTTGCAACCGGCAGGAAGTTTTCTCGCGCGAGACACGCTGCTCTCTGGTCCAGCGGGCGGAGCGAACGCAATGCTCGCCGTCGCAAAGCGGCATCGCCTCACCCGTGCGATCGGGTTTGATATGGGAGGAACGAGCACGGATGTTGTGCGCATCGAAGGCGACCGTGTCGCACGAAGGGAAGAATGTCGCGTCGGAGGCGCGTGTGTCGCTGCGCCGTCCTTGGCGATCGATACGGTCGCCGCCGGTGGTGGATCCATCTGCTCTGTCATCGATGGCGCGAGGTGCGTGGGACCTCAAAGCGCCGGCGCATTCCCAGGTCCGGCCGCGATCGATCGCGGTGGTCCGCTCACGCTCACTGATGTGAACCTCCTTCTCGGCCGACTCCCTCAACAAGTTGGGAGTATTGCGCTCAATGCGGAAGCGAGCGCACGCGCGGTGGACGCACTTGGCCCCACCGGTGCCTGGAGCTCGAACTTCGACGGACCGCTGTGCGCCTTTCTCGACATCGCTGACGCACGAATGGCGCATGCGATGGAGCGACTCGCTGTCCGCGACGCGCACGATCCAGCCACCCATACGCTCATCGCATTCGGTGGCGCCGGCGGACAACATGCGTGCGCGATCGCCGATCGGCTTCGCATTTCTCACATCATTTTTCCAAAGGACGCCGGTTATCTGTGCGCGCTCGGCGTCGCACAAGCATCGTCTGCGCAGTTCGCAACGGTTCCACTGCTTTGCCCACTCGACGCCGCGCATGCAGCGCGCATTGACAACGGCGTCGCGCGTGCCACAGCCACAGCCGAGGCGGCTCTGCTGAGGGGAACCCGTGTGGCGCGCACCTGCAGCGCAGAGCGCGCGACGGTCTTCATTCGCCTTCAAGGACAGGAGAGCTCGCTTCCAGTCATGCATGCGTCCGTGGTTGCGATGGGGCTGGAGTTCCTTCGCGCCTTCAAAGCCCGCTACGGATACGAAGCGCCGCCGCGTGGGCTTGAGGTGGAAAGCGTGAGCGTGCGCGTCGCACTTGACGATGCGTGGGTACACGAGGCCGCGCACGAGCCAACTTCCCAGAGCACACCATCCACGCCCACGCGCTTCGTCTCGCAAGGGGAATGGCGCGATGCATCGCGTGTAGACCGAGAGTCGCTACGAGTTGGCGATTCACTAGATGGGCCAATGCTCATCGTCAGTCAAGGCGACACAGTCGTCTTAGACAAAGACTGGACCGCCATCGTGCATGAGAGTGGCGATCTCGTCGCGCATCGTTCGGTGTCCGCCGTCTTGCGCCAGAGTGATGCCACTCGCGAACTCTTCACCGCGCGCCTTGAGGCGATCGCGCTCAGTATGGGTGAGTTGCTCGAGCGCACAGCGCTCAGTCCAAACATTCGCGACCGCCTCGATTTTTCTTGCGCGGTGCTTGAGAGCGGCGGCACGCTCGTGCAGAACGCTCCGCACTTGCCGGTGCATCTTGGCGCACTTGGAGTGTGCGTCCGTGCCGTGATGGAGTCACTCGCACTCCGTGAGGGAGATGTCGCGATCACGAATCACCCAGCGTTTGGTGGATCCCATCTGCCCGATCTGACAACGATCGCGCCAGTTTTCGTCGACGGCAGTCGCATCGCATTCGTTGCCGTACGCGCGCACCATGCAGAACTCGGCGGCACGCGGCCGGGTTCCTTTCCACCTGATGCGATGAACCTCGCGCAAGAGGGCGTTGTGTTCGAGCCATTCAAGGCGATTTCACGCGGCATCTTTGACGAAGCGGCAGTGCGGAAGCGGCTCACTGCTGCGCCGTACCCTTCTCGCGCGCCCGATGAGAACCTCGCCGACCTAAGCGCGCAATTCGCGGCCATTGCGCACGGAGTCGCGCGCATCGCCGAGATTGCCGAGGAAGTAGGACAAGACTTCTTCACGCTTGAAGCCGCCATTGAGCTCACCTCCAGTACGGAACGGCTCCGTCGAGCCCTCGAGAACGCCGACATCCCATCGTTCGAAAACCCGCGGCGGGTCGAGCGGCATCTTGATGATGGAACTCCAATTCGAGTCGCGATCGGCAAACTCCCTGACGGTCGTCTCCGAATCGACTTCACCGGCTCCGGCGGCGTGCACCGAGGAAACTTCAACGCCCCACTGTGCGTGACCCGCGCGGCCGTGCTCTACACGCTTCGGCTTTTCCTCAACAAGCCAGTTCCCATGAACGAGGGACTGATGGAAGCAATCGAGTTGTTTGTTCCGGAAGGGCTGCTCAACCCACCGTTCACCGCCAACCCCTCTGAGTGCCCCCCAGTGGTCGCTGGGAATGTCGAGACGAGTCAGCATGTGGTCGCCGCGATGATCGAAGCGCTCGACCTGAGCGCCGACAGTCAAACCACGATGAACAATGTGCTGTTTGGCAATGCTGAGTTCAGCGTCTACGAAACGCTCGGCGGCGGCGCTGGTGCCGGACCAGAGGCCGATGGCGCCGATGCGGTGCATGTCCATATGTCCAACACTCGGCTGACCGACATCGATGTGCTCGAGCGGCGCGCGAGCGTGCTCATTCGACGGCATGCAATTCGGCCGAACTCTGGAGGTGCCGGACTGCATCGAGGCGGCAATGGGTTCGTGCGTAGTTACGAGTTCCTCGCGCCAGCAGAACTGAGCTTCTTTGGTTCGATGCGAACGCAAGCACCCGCCGGGCGCGACGGCGGCGATCATGCCGCGAGCGGTCGCGAACTCCACACTTCGCAAGACGGTGTCACAAGAGAACTCCGAGGCGGCGTGCACGCGCTCAACCTCACTGCAGGCGATGTGTTCACCGTCGAAACGCCAGGCGGTGGCGGGTACGGACGCGCTTGAAGAAAGACCTAGCGCGCGTGCATCGCTCGAAACGGAGCACGCGTGTAATCAGCCGGAAAATCGATGCGCTCGATACTGATGGCACGACCAGTTTCAAGACTGACTTCCACCACGGCACCCTGCACCGCTTCCCCGCCGCTTCCCATTTCAAACGGGATATGCATGCCACTCGTGAAGTGCCGAAGCACCTGTTCGGGGTTGCGGCCGATGACGCTGTCGTGAGGCCCTGTCATACCGACATCCGTCATAAACGCAGTGCCGCCGCGAAGCACGCGAGCATCAGCCGTTGCCACATGCGTGTGCGTCCCAAGCACCGCCGCAACTCGGCCATCGAGGTAACGCGCGATCGCCCCCTTCTCGCTCGTCGCTTCCATGTGCGCTTCCACAAGCACAATCGGATTGCGCTCTGGCAATGACTGCAGCAGTTCGTCCGCGCAAGCGAAGGGATCGTTCGCGAGCAGGCTCGGCATGTGCACGCGACCGAGCAGCGTAAACACGAAGAGGTCACGCGGGAACTCGACGCTCGCGGGAATACGGATCAACCGCTTCCCCTGCGCTCGGGCGGAGAGATTTGCGGGTCTCGCGATCGGCTTGAGCGGATCCTCAAGCGAAGAAACGATGCGCGCATCTCGATAGACATGGTCGCCGAGGGTCATGGCGTCAATCCCAAACCGACGAAAGGTCTCGTAGAGGTCGGGCGTCAGCCCAGATCCATTGCGCGCGTTCTCGGCATTGGCAATGAGGCGAAATGCGCCAAATCTCTCGCGAATCGCAGGCAGTTGCTGTTCCAAGACCATCCGCCCCGGCGCGCCGTTGATATCTCCGAGAAAAACAATGCGACCGGTGGACATAGTCTGTACACTAGCAACAGAACCATCCTCCCATGCATGATCGATGGTGAGGGTTCGCAACAGGTGATTGCTTCGGCGCGCGAGCGCGAAGCATCGAAGCGTAAGAAACTTCCGGGAACTCTCTTTCGAGAGTCGACACGATTCTTCCATTCAATTCTATGTCGCCATTTGGTGTATCGCACAGTCTCACCACCGCATCCGCCGCAGCGTCGGCCATGATCAGTCAAGGCATGCAAATCCGCCATCGCCAGCGCCCTGAATGGGGCGTAGGCAGCGTCACGCACGTCGAGACGCTCACGCGAAGCGGCACCGTCGATCAGCGCATCTGGATTCGCTTTCCGAACGCGGGTCTCAAGACACTTTTGAGAAGCGCGGCGGATCTTGAAATCATGGGAGGCGCAGCTGCTGCGGAACACACCTTTGCTGCGCGGCATCATGCAGCTGATGGCGGATGGCTTGGAGCGATTTCCACAAAGAAGCCAGAAGCCGCGATGGCGGAACTTCCACCGGAGGCGACCGATCCGTTCATTCCACTTGAAAAGAGGCTGCAGTATCTCCTTGGCCTCTATCGCTTCTCCGCCAATGGCTCAAGCTTGATGGACTGGGCCGTTGCGCAGAGTGGGCTCGATGATCCGCTCTCGCGGTTTACGCGAACGGATCTCGAAGGACACTTCAAGCTCTTCGCGATGGATCGCGACGCACACCTTCCGAAACTCTTAAGCGAAGCGCGCAAGAACGGCATTCAGATCGACTCGATCCTCGCACAAGCAAGTCCGGCGGCGAAGAAGATGCTGGTGCGCGTGGGTGCGATTCGGACCTAGAACCCGCTTCCAATGCTGGGTGTGGCGGGTTAGTTGACAACGCCCGCACAGATCCACCTCGAAGTGCCCCTCGCGACGCAAACTCCTTGGCAAGCGCTTTTCTCGCCTCAATTCGGGGGTACTTGTTCTCCTGTCCGCATGATGCGGTCAACGCCAGCACAACCGAAGATCAGGAGTGAAGACCATGGACGAAATGACATTCCAAGAGAAGATGAACCAGATCCTCGATCGCATCCGAGACCTCCCGGCTGCAGAGCGAACGACAACTGAACCCAACGACGCCACCGCTGTGCGCCGGGCACAAGTGCAGCAGTCCGTTGGTGAACTTCAAGAAGCGCTCGACTACCTGCGACTTTCGGTGAAATACCTCGTGTTTGATCTCGAGGCGACCCGTCGCGAGAACGCGTACCTTCGCCGCATGCTCGAAGCAAGCGCGCGCGAACATGAGAAGCGCCAGCGCGGCGACGACGAGCGACCAGAATCACGCGATCAGTGGGAGTGATCGCACAAGCATGCGCAGTTGCGCATCCGCCTTCGGCCGGAGATTCCGTAAGAACTTCAGGAGAGAAGATTCGCAGGGACCACCACGCAACGGCGCGCGGAGGAGAGCCAAACGCCGGGTCCATTCTGTGACTTTGAGGCAGAGACCGTGATTGAGGGCCGATCCAGATGACAGGCGAACACACCCGTGTTCGCCTGTTGTCATTCACCCTGCGTTCGGTGACGGCGGCGTTCCATCATCGCCCGCAACTTCGCGAATCAAAACGCGTTGAAACCACACCGGATCCGGTCCGCCTTCAAGTCGCAAGTGTCGATCGCCGGGCGAGAGTTTCGTCGTGGTTGGATGCTCCACTCCATTGAGCCACATGGAGACATCTCCTCCAACCACGCGAATTCGAACTTCATTCCAAGAACCCGCGGCAAGCGGCTGCGGCGCACGGGGTAACTGTTCGGCGTAGTTCAGAATCCGATTCGATGCCTCTGCTGCTTCTTTCGCGTGCAAATCCGCACTCACAAGGACATCGATATTGGGTGCGGAGGTTCCACTCGACTTCCATTGACAGGTGAGTTCAAAATCACCAGAACCCAATGGTGCCGCAATCGGTGCGCCCCCAGCATGCCGTAGTGCGCTCCCGTCGGTCACCCAGCCTTCCGGCGTTCGACCATCGGCGTGCGTGATTCCCATGAGCGTCTCTGGGTCATACACCGGTCGATATCCACTCTCAAGCGGAGGTGCCGAGGTCGGAGGCGCGGTACATGAAACCAAGATTCCACTCGAAACAACTGCGCAGGCAATGCCCCATCTAACGAAAGCTCTCAAGTGCTTCGCTCGCATGCGTCAGTTCACTCCCGCTTTCACAACAGGCTGCGCATTCGTCTCACCGCAAAGCACGACAAGCAAATTCGAAACCATGCGAACCCGATCTGCGTCGCTGAAACTTGCGATCTTCCGCGCTTCAAGTTGATGCAGGGCCATCTCCACCATGCCGACAGCGCCTTCGACAATTTTGGTTCGCGCTGCCACGACTGCCGTCGCCTGTTGTCGGCGAAGCATGACCGCCGCGATCTCTGGCGCATACGCGAGGCTACTGATGCGCGCCTCAAGGACTTCCACACCAGCTTGCGCAAGTCGTTGATGCAGTTCATCGCGAAGTTTGCCACCAATCACATCGGTGTTCCCGCGCAGGCTCGGCGTATCGTGATCATCGGGGGCGTCGTAGTGATACTGACTCGCGAGATTGCGCAAGGCACTCTCCGCTTGGATCTCCACGAAACCCGCGTAGTCGTCGACATCGAAGAGCGCTTGCGCAGTGTCGATGACTTGCCATACGACGACGGCTGCGATCTCGATCGGATTGCCCTCGCGATCGTTCACTTTGATCGGATGGCCGCGCGTACGGACGCCCTTGCTGAGCACTTGGCCGGTTGCTGGATTCGTGACATCGCTACCGACGGAACTGCCGGTTTCGAAGGTTCGTACACGGAGACTCACGCGCCGTTTGCTTGAGAATGGCTTGACCCAGTAGAAGCCAACTCGCCGCGCCGTGCCACAGTACTTTCCGAAAAAGAGAATCGCGCGGCTATCGCCTGGCGCGACGATGAAGTACCCGAGGAAGCATGTCAACCACGCGAGCACGCAAAGGACGCCGCCAACGATGAACGGCACAAGTTCGTTTCGATTGAAATCATCGGCGGCCGCTGCGAAGAGGAAGAACGCGCCTGCCGCGAAGCTCATATGAAGAGGGAAAACCAACCATCCGTTGATCGGGGAAAGTGGCTGTTCGGAATGTTTGCTACTCACTTCGGCCATGATGATGACTCCTTCTCACAGTGCGTGAACAACGAGGGCATTCTATCGGTGTGCACCTGCGCGGAGGTACGGAAAGCCCCTTACCATGTCCGACTCATGTCGCCTGCTGCAAGCGCGCCAAGCGCACTTTCCATTCGAGCGCTTTCATTTTCATATCCCGCACGAGAGCGTGCGAACGGATTTCACCTCAGCATTGAGGCGTTTGACCTTGCCCGCGCAAGTGAGTGCTTGCTCGTTGGCCGTTCGGGTGGAGGGAAAAGCACCTTTCTGCAACTCGTCGCTGGACTTCTTGAACCGAGCCATGGATCGATCGCGATTGAGGGAGTTGAACTGTTCGCACCAACGACGAACCGCGACTTGTTGCGCGGTGCCAAGTTGGGATTTGTGTTCCAGACCTTCAACCTCCTGCAGGGATTCTCTGCGGCAGAAAATCTGCTGGTCGCACTCATGTTCAGCGCGATCCCCAAGGCAGATTGGCAGGCACGCAGCGCTTCCTTGCTCGAAAAACTTGGCATCGATGCCCCAAACGCACGCGTCGAAGAACTCTCGGTTGGCCAACAGCAACGCGTCGCGATTGCGCGCTCGTTGGTGTGCAGACCGGCCCTCGTACTCGCTGACGAGCCAACGGCGAGTCTCGACCCTGAGAACGCCCGCATCGCGATCGCGTTGCTTCGAGAACATTGCGCCGCAGAGGGCGCGGCACTCCTCGTGGTGAGCCATGACCCGTCGCTCGTTCCCCTGTTCGCACGCGTCGAACAACTTGCTGACTTGACGCGCGAAGGAGCAACGCGATGACAGACTTCACGATCGTCCTGCGAAGTTTGCGACTTCGATTTTTTTCCACGGTCGTCACTGCGCTCCTCGTCGCCACCAGCGCAGGACTCCTGCTCTCGATTCTCGCACTGCGCAGCGCGGGGAAGGCGGCATTTGAACGAGGCAGCGGCAATGCGCATCTCCTCGTGAGTGCGGATCAGAGCCCGCTCGTCGCCGTGCTCAATGGGCTTTTTTACGCAAACCCACCGCGAGCACCGCTCTCGCGCGCCAAGGTCGCCGAGATTCGATCCCTCTTCCCGTGGGAGTTCGTCGTCGAGACCCAACTCGGCGATAGCTATCGAGGATTCCCCGTCCTCGCAACAACGAGAGAGTTCTTCACGCGGTTTGAGCCCGTCGTTGCGCAACCGTGGGCACTGTCCCAAGGCGGTTTCTTCGAGGGCAACATGCAAATCGTCCTCGGCGCGGCCGTCGCGCGCGAAACAGGACTTCGACTCGGCGCGAAGCTCGTCCTGACGCATGGCTCGGGTGACTCGCGAGAGCACGGCGAGGCAACGAACGAACACCGTGGACATGAGCATCGCGAGTATGAGTTTGAGGTTGTGGGCATTCTCGACGCGACTGGATCACCGCACGATCGAGCACTCTTCATCTCACTTGAAAGCTCGTGGATCCTCCACGCGCATGATCGACGGGAGCGCGAAGGCGTCGAAGGCAAGGTGGTTCCCGCCGACTTACTCGATGAAGACCGCAAGATCACCGGCATGCTCCTGCGACTTCCCACGCGAAGCGGCTCAAGCGTCTCTGGCGCACTCCAGCAGGTCTTCGACACGCTTCGACGAGACACCTCCATCACCGTTGCACAACCGGCTGATCAGATCGACAAACTCTTCGCGATCGTTTCGAACATCGATGGAATCTTCATCGCGCTCGCCGTTGCGACGCTGTGCTCAAGCGCAGTGGCGATCCTTCTCTCGATGGTGAACTCCATGGCAGAGCGACGCAGACAGATCGCTGTCCTGCGGGTGCTTGGGGCGAGTCGTGCCCGCGTCTTTGGCATCGTGCTGACTGAAGCGATGCTCATCGGATTTGCGGGGGCGACTCTTGGCATTCTGCTTTCCGCGATCGCAATGAGCGTTGCAACGGCATGGATTCGCGCGAGTCTCGGACTCATCATCTCCCCAGACTTCGACGCACGCGCGTCCATCCTAGTCGCTGCGGGTGCAGTCTTGCTTGCTGCACTCGCCGGTCTCGTGCCTGCGACGCTCGCGTACCGCACGAGTGTCGCCAAACAACTGCGGCCGCTCGGATAGGCTGCACCTCGCGCCATGAAGTTCGTCTGGACCATTGCTCTCCTGCTCGTGCTTGGCGCACTTTTCCTCCTGCTCCAACCGGAAGCGCCGTCGCGCATGAACACCGATGCGCGCGCCCAAGAGGAAGCATTGCTCGCATCCGCCGCTACCGGAGTCGAGGCAACGGCGACCGTTCCAGTCACGCCGAGCAACGAGACCGAGAGCGCACCGCAAGTCAAGGATGTCGCGCAAGCCCTCAGCGATGAACTAGCGGCTTCGAGCGCAGCGCGAGGAGGCGCGCAATCTGCATCAGAAACCGACTCGATCGCGAACCAAGCGCGCACTCCACTCACGAATCTCTCACTCGGCGCACCGGGCGCGATCGCGGAAGGCAAGATGCGCGTCGTTCCCTCGCGATTTGAGAGCCTCGCGGACGGCACGATCATCGCGGACGATGTCTGGAAAATCACTGGCAAAGGAACGATCGACGACCCCTACTGCGTGAGTTGGGAGTTTCTCGCGAGCGCCGCCGACACCTACACGCCGCGCGTGCAAGACTATGGGTTCCCTGAACGCATTCTCCTGCTGCATGGCAAGCACCTGCGGGTTGCTGGTTATCTCGCGTTTCCTTTAGTCGCTCCCACCAGTTCCGAGTGCCTCGTCATGCTCAATCAGTGGGACGGTTGCTGCATCGGAGTTCCACCAACTCCGTATGACGCCGTCGAAGTGCAGTTACAAAGCGCCATCCCTCGCTCCCAACGACACGCGATGGCGTATGGCTCGATTGAAGGGGTCTTTGAAGTTGAACCATACATCGTCGACGGATGGCTCGTCGGTCTCTACATGCTCAAGCATAGTCTCGTCGAACAGGGTCTCTAGCCTCACGAATCTCACCTCTGGCCCGCCCACCATGTTGATCCTTCCTCTTTTCGTCGCGTGCGTTGCTCTGCAGGATGCGCCTCCGCCTCCCGCGAGTCCCGCGGTCACGCAACCCTCCATCTCTGCACCGGCCGACTACCCCACCGACGCGGCGCTCCTTGAACGGGTGCAGAAACTCGCGTCGGTGGAGAGTGCATGGATGAAGCGAATGAGCTTCGGCAAGTCATCACTTGGTTCTCCGCTCGATGCTTGGATCATCGCGAAACCTGGCGCGTCGGCGCAACCCGCGCTGCTCGTCGTCGCGGGTCTTGACGGTGTGCATCTCGCGTCCACCCAGTGCGCTGTCGCGGCAGTGGAGGCCGTTCTCGCCGGTGACCGCAGTGCGCTTGAGCACGCGTCCCTCATCGTCATTCCCGTGCTCAATCCCGACGCGCGTGCGCTCGCGGCCTCGACCAAGACACCTCGCGCGACGACTCCGGACCCGATCGATGATGACCGTGACGGCGCAGCCGATGAAGATGGTCCTGAAGATGTGAACGGTGACGGCCTCATCACGATGATGCGGTTCCCATCTCGGCCGCTGCACACACCGACGCACCTGATCGATACCGTCGATGGTCGCATCGTCCGCGCACCTGACTCGAAGAAACACGAGCACGCGACGCATGAATACCTCGTGGAGGGGCGTGACCGAGATCGCGACGGGCGCATCGCAGAAGACGGCGTCGGCGGAACGGATGTAAATCGGAACTTCCCGCATCGATGGCCCGAGTTCGCGCCTGATGCTGGCGCGTATCCGCTGAGCGCCGCGGAGTCGCTGGCGTTCGCGGAATTCATCGCGTCGCATCCCGAGATCACGACGGCGCTCATCTTCGGCGTGGCAGACACGCTTGCCGAGTTTCCCGAGTCTCAGGAGAAAGATGCTTCGGGCAGCACGCCTTCGATCTATCACGCTGAAGATCATGCGTCGTACAAGGAACTCGCGAAGGTTTGGAAAGACGCGAGTAAGTGCGAGAAGGCAGTCGACATCGCCCACGGAGACCTAGGCGGTTCGCTCGTGCTCTGGCTTGCGAATCATCGCGGCATCGCGGCACTGTCAACGAGCGCCTTCGCGCGACCAGATGCGCCGAAACCTCCCGAAGGAGCACCCGCCGTTGTGCCCACAGGAGACGCCGACCAACAAGCATGGCTGGAGTACTCCGACCGCGTCTTCGCTGGAAGCGGATTCATCGCGTGGAAAGCGTTTGAGCATCCACAACTCGGTGCCGTTGAGATTGGCGGATGGCGTCCGTTTTTCCGCGAACAACCCACCGCGATCGAAGCGGCAAAGACTGCGATCGCGCAAGGCGAGGCCACCAAAGCGATGCTCGCGCAACTGCCGCGAATCGAGATCGAGTCGCTCACGACAACGCCACTCGCGGATGGCCTGCTTCAAGTCGAGTTGGTCCTCGTCAACAACGGCGGACTTCCTACAACGACCAAGATGGATACGGTTGCGCGGGCTCGGCCGCCGATCCTCGTGCGCGTCTCGGTTCCACCATCGAGACTTCAGAACGGCAAACCCGTCGAGCGTGTGGATCGCATCCTCGCCGGTTCCACTGCGCGCCTCACCTACACCATGCTCGGAACGCCAGGGGAAAGCGTGCAACTGCGAGTCGACGGACCAGGCCTTGCGACGATGCAACGCGAGATTACTTTTCCTGCAGCGACAGGAGCCGCACGATGAACTCCACCCACCTCTACGCAAGGCTCACTGCCGCGCTGCTCGCCTGCGCGCTCGCCAACCACGCGCACGCCGTCCCGCAGCAGCGTGTCGAATCCAAGACCTCACTTCGTTTCGACCACTTCCGAGATTGGCCGACGATGGTCGCGGAAATGAAAGAGCTTGAAAAAGCATTTCCGACACTCTTCACTGTCGTCGAGATCGGGCGATCGTCACTTGGGCTGCCCATCGTTGTCGGCATTCTTGAACAGCGCGCCACCGGCTCGGAACTCGATAAGCCAGCGATGTACATCGATGGAAACATTCATGGCAATGAGATTCAAGCTGCCGAGACCGTCTTGTATTCAGCGTGGTATCTGCTCGAGCACTACGGCAAGAATGCAGCGATCACCGAACTCGTCGATCGCAGCGTCTTCTACTTTGTTCCAAGCGCAAATCCAGATGGTCGCCAAAACTGGTTTGAAAAGTTGAACACTTCAAGTTCTGCGCGCACCGGTCAGGCACCAACCGATGACGACCGCGACGGCGTGTGCGACGAAGATGGACCCGACGACATCAATGGCGATGGCTCCATCGGCCAGATGTGGCGCCGCGACCCCACCGGCGCGTATCGCCCAAGCGAACTCGACGCGAATGAAATGGAGTTTGTCGCGCCGACTGTGAAAGCAGACGGGACAATCCTGCGCGGTGGTTGGTCGATGGCCGGCATGGAAGGCATCGACAATGATGGCGATGGACTCGTCAACGAAGACAGCAGCGGAGGTTACGACCTCAATCGCAATTGGCCTGCGGATTGGCATCCGGATCATGTGCAGAACGGCGCTGGTGATTGGCCTTTCTCCTATCCCGAAACGCGGGCGATCGGCGCGTTCATTCAGACGCGACCTAACATTGCCGCAGGTCAGGCGTATCACAACGCGGGCGGCATGATCTTGCGAGGTCCGGGTGCGGCCACGCGCGAGAGCGAGTATCCGCAAGCCGACCGCGCGGTCTACGAATCGATTGCCGCAACTGGTGAACTTCTCCTCCCCGGATACAAGTCGATGGTGATCCACTCTGATCTCTATCCAGTGCGCGGAGGGTTTGTGAACTGGCTCGCCGAGAGTCTTGGCATCGTGAGTTTCACGAACGAGCTTTGGACCGAAAAGCGCATCATGCAGAATGGTCAATCGCCGTCGAGGGAGCAATCGAAGCTGTGGGAAGAGAAACTGCGCTTCGAAGAAACCCGCACGCCGCTCACGAACGCGGTGCACCCAACCCACGGCGAGGTCCTCGTTGGTGGCGGCACGAAGTGGAGTTCACGCATTCCACCATCCTGGATGCTCGAGGAAGAGTGCCATCGCAACTTCGCGTTCACGATGCATCATGCGGGTGAGATGCCGAGGGTGCACTTCGGAGCGGCGAGTGTGAAGCGGCTTGGACCGACGCTTTGGCAGGTTGATCTTGAAATTGTGAATGACGCGCTCATTCCCTCGCGTACGGCTCGCGCGGCCGACAAGCGGATTGGCTTGCCCGACCGTCTCTCGCTCTCTGTCCCGGATGGGGTACGCGTCGTCGCGAGCGGTTTCCGAAATGGCCGTTTCGACCTCGGATTCAATGAGCAACTTGACACGCCTGCCGTGCTCGACTGCGAACGCGGAGTTCCATCGCGCGGAAGTTTGTTCGCAAGATTCCTCGTTGAAGGCGCGGAAGGTTCGCCACTTCAAGCGAAGTACACCGCTCAGAAAGCCACCGATTGCAGCAGTGCGTGCGCATTGCGAGAGACCGCGACGAAATGAGCACGCCTGCCGCGTCTGCGACCGACCTCATCATCATCGGCGCAGGAGCCGCTGGTCTCATGGCAGCCGTCACGGCAGCTCGCGCAGGCCAACGCGTGCTTCTGCTTGACGGCGCGCGCACAGTCGGAGCGAAAATTCTCGTGGCTGGTGGAGGTCGTTGCAATGTCACGCACTTTGCAGTCAACGAGCGAGACTATGCGGGAGCGACCCCACAACAGATTCGCAAGGTGCTGCAGCGCTTTCCAGTTCGAGAGACGATTGGTTTCTTTTCCGCGCTCGGCGTTGAGCTCAAGCAGGAAGACACCGGAAAACTCTTCCCCACCACCGACAGCGCGAGGACGGTGCTTGATGCGTTGCTGCGAGCGTCCACGAACTCGGGCGTGACACTTCGGAACCCCGCGCGGGTTGAGAGCGTGCGATTCGACACCACAGAGCAACTGTTCGTTGTTGGAACAGCACTTGACGAGTTCCGCGCGCCACGCCTCTTGCTTGCAACCGGAGGAAAGGCACTACCGAAATCCGGCTCCGATGGCGCTGGCTACGCCTTCGCAACTGCGCTTGGACACAGCCTCACCGCACAGATCGTCCCCGCGCTCGCGCCCCTCCTGCTCTCGCCCTCACACTGGCTGCTCGCCCTCAGCGGCCTCGCGCTTGATGTCGAACTCACACTCTTCCGTGAAAATGGCGCACCATTCAAGTTTGAGGGGCAAGCGAAGTCACACAGCGTGCGCGGCGCGATGCTCGCAACCCACTTCGGACTCAGCGGGCCTGCGCCACTCGACATCTCACGGCATTGGACGCACGCGCGGGTCGTGGAACCGCGCGTCACACTTCGCGTCAACTGGCTTCCGGAGCACCGTGAAGAAACGCTCGACGCACTGCTCGTCGCGAGCAAGGGAGTCAGCGTGCTCAGCGTCCTGCGCGAACTTCTTCCCGAACGATTTGCTCGAGCGTTACTGCATGAAGTAGGCATCGAACCGACTATCACGCCGCAGCAATTGCCGCGCGAACGACGGTTGACGCTCGTGCGAGCGCTCGTTGCCATGCAACTTGAGGTGACGGGCGACCGCGGATTCACCTATGCCGAAGCGACAGCCGGCGGCGTTCCGCTTGACGAGATTCACCTCGCCACGATGGAGTCCAAAAGACAGCGAGGGCTCTACCTTGCTGGCGAGATCCTCGATGTCGACGGACGCATTGGCGGATTCAACTTCCAATGGGCGTGGGCAAGCGGATTTGTCGCGGGCCACGCAGCGTCGCAGGCGTAGCCGCGCTTACCCGCTCTTGCCTGGGATCGCAACGGGCGCCTGCGGCCGAGGTCCAAACTCAACGGACTCTGGCATCAATTCTTCTTGCGAGTGCAACGCCTGCTCCCATGTGACTTCCTTGCCGGAGTACGCGGCCATACGGCCCATGATCGCGACGAGCGTGCTCTTCGCAACCTGCTCGCCTTCGTTGACGGGGAGGTTGTTGCGAATTGCATTCTGCAAATCGATGTGCTCTTGCAGATAGGGTCCTGTCTGCTTTCCACCGAATCTCCAAGCCTTCGGTCCAGTGATCGACGCAGCGCCCGACTGCAAAGACGCGGTGCCTTCGCTGCCTGTGATCAGTTCTTCGACCTTGCCATCGGTGCCATCCTGCTGGCGACACATGCTGAGGACGAATCGATCGTTGGGGTAGACATACTCGAGCCCGAAGTGATCGAAGATGTGTCCGAAGAGTTGCGTGTCCGTTCGCACTTGCCGACCTCCGACGCCCCGCACCAAAATCGGATCCGCTTGCATCACCCACTGCATCACATCGAGTTGATGCACATGCTGCTCCACGATGTGATCACCGGAGAGCCACGCGTGATAGAGCCAGTTCCGAACCTGATTCTCGACATCGGACTTCGAAGCATCCGGTGCGACATTCCAGAGACTGCCCATGTTCCAGTAGCAGCGCGCGGCGATGACCTTGCCGATGTCTCCGCCGTGAATGCGCGCCATCGCGTCGATGTAGCACTGTTCGTGACGGCGCTGTGTTCCCGCGACAACTTTCAAACCGAACTCTTTGCTCTTCGCGGCTGCCGCGAGGAACCGCCGGATCCCAGGCCCGTCCACCGCAACTGGCTTCTCAGTGAAAACATGTTTCCGAGCGTCGACGGCTGCCGCGAAATGAATGGATCGAAATCCAGGTGGAGTCGCGAGAATCACCACATCACAATTGCTCGCGCAGACCTGCTTGTATGCGTCGAATCCGTTGAACACGCTTGCTGCGGAAACTTCATGGTGCCCCGCCTTGACGAGTCCTTCATTCGCGCGCGCGGTCCGCTCAGGGAACAAGTCACCAAGCGCGACGACTTCGATCTCGTAGCCACTCGACTGCCCTGCTTCGATGGCGTTGAACATCGCTCCCGTTCCGCGACCTCCGCAACCGATGACCGCGATGCGCAACTTCGGTGCAGCGCCGTTCGCGCCCTGCGCAAACGAGCCGCGGGTCAACAAGGAGACGGCTGCTGGAACCGCGAGGCTCGCAGCAAGTCCGACGCCGAGGGTAGAAGTGAAAAATGTCCGGCGGGAATTGTCGATGGTCATCTTGCGTTCCTTTGTGTGGCGCTGGTGTTCGAACGGTTAGTGCTTCGTGCTCTTCGGTGCGGTGTCACTGACGACGCGGAAGCCGCAGAACGGTCCGTCCGCGAGCCACCACACCGACTTTGGAAACTGCGGATCACTCGCGTTCCAGTCCTCCGTTGGTGTGAGCATGCTTGCGCAGCCCACACTACTTCGCGTGTCCTGAAACGACCCTCCCATCAAACGCGCGTGCTCGGCGTCATTGACCCACTCACCGGCATTGCCGAGCAAGTCGAAGCAACCAAGCGCGTCCGCTTTCTTTTTCCCGCACTTGTGCGTGGTGTCTGGCGAGTTTTCTACCGTCCACGCGTAGTCGGCGAGCGCATCGTTCGGAATCTTCGCCTGCGCGCAGAGCAACTGCCACTCTGCATCGGTCGGGAGTCTCGCCGCGATACTCGCCTTCGCGCCGATCCACTGCGCGCACTGCGTCGCGTTCTTGTGGCTCAATGAAATCGCTGGATACCCTGCGTGACCGAATCCGCGGTCGGCGGCGACATACGGCTTGGTAGGTTTCGTCACTGCCTTCGAGGCATCGGTCGCGGACTTCTCATCGAGTGAAAACACGAACACATCGAAGAGGTCCCATGGAATCTCCATGGTCGAAACATACTTCGTCGAGCCATCGCCCGCGGTGAATGGAACAAATGCGAGTTCACCAGTCCACCCTGGAATCGCCACCTTGAATCCCTTCGAAGCGGACGGTGTGCCCGGAGCATCCTGTGCCGCTGCCGAGAAAAACGCCGCTAATGCGAGGAGGGAAACTCCAAGCGCACGAGCGGCGCGAAATGCATTCGAGTGTGCGTACTTCACTCGCGCACTCTAAAGCAAGTTGCGTGCAGAATCAGCCCGTCCAACCGTTGAGAAGCATGGAAATATCTTCCGCGCCAACCATGCCGTTGCCCGAGAGATCTGCCGCTGCGTTCGACGAGCCCCATGCGTTGAGCATGATCGTAAGATCAGCTGCGTTCACGGCGCCGTCGCTGTTGAGATCGCCCATCAGCGTGTTGGGGCAGTCAAGGTTGTAGATGTGGAAGTCATCAAGTCCGGCTTCCACGACGCTACCGGAATCCAGATCGCGCGCGATGAAACGAACGCGGACCTGTGCGGTTGGCGTGATGAAGTCGCGGACGCGGAATGCCTTGCGCACCCACGCACCAGCGTTTTCGGTCACGAGCTCGAGTTGCACCCAAGTCACGCCGTTGTCGGCGGAAATCTCCACCGGCATCGAGTCGAGTCCTGCAGAGGCTCCTTGATTGTTCGAGTACCAACGGTGATAGGCGATCATGGGTTCTTCGAAACTCGCGAGGTTCAGCGCGGGACTCAAGAGCGTCGCCGATCCGCCGTCGACATCCGCAGCACCTACCGCGCCACCGGCCACGCCGTTGCCCGTAATCCAACACATCGTGCCAGTGGTGCTATGGTCGTCTTCTGGCTGCGCGGTCGTCCCAACGGGATCCGCGCGGACCCAGAGGCCAGCTGTCGCTGTATCGCCCGCAACGCCGCCAGTCCAACCCAGGTTGGTTTCAAACGCATCGAGCGAGACTTCTGTCGACGCGAGCGCGTAGGTCGTCGATCGCATGTTGAGATCGGTCGACGAATCACCGGCATTGTTCGACGCCGTGAAAGTGTACGAAGCGAGCGTCGTGCAGTCATCCGCTGGGAAGATCGCACGATAGACATCACCACCGAGGGGAGTCATCGAGACATCAACCGAACTTCCCGTCGAACCGGTGATGTTCATCTTGACCGAGGATGGATTGATCGACTGACCAGCAGCCGCGAACACTCGCATATCAACAGTCGAGGTTCCGAGCGGGCTCACGAAGGTCGGTGCAGTTCCAACCAACTCAAAGTTCGCCGCATCGACTTGCAGGCGCCAGACGAAGAGACCGCGCTCAAGGTCGCTCCCGATGATGGTGCCACTCGGGAAGTATGGCCAGACATTCCAAAGACCGTTGAAGTTCGCGGCGTCGCCTGCCGGGTAGGTGTCGAAGTAGGCGACTTCTGGGGGGTTCGTCTGACTCACACCCAAATCGAAAACACGCATGCCGGAGCGATAGTTCGCTTCGAAGACGAGCCCGTTCTTGGTGAACAGATTGTGACCAATGGAGGGATTTCCATTGGTGAACTTGCCTACATAGGTCGGCGCGGTCAAGGACTGCACGTTGATAACGATCGTGTCGCAGGTCGTCGTGGTCGCACCCTCGTCAAGCTCGTCGTTGATGTAGAAGTACTTCAGGTCTTCGCTCAACCAACCCTGATGGCAGTACCGCGCGCCGGGATAGGTGACGAACCCAAGTTGCACTGGCGCCGCCTTGTTCGTGACATCCACGATGTAAAGGCCAGTGTTGGCGTTGCCGCCATTTCCACCACCGCAGCAGAATGCGATTTGCTTCCCTGCGTACACGCCACTCGTGTAGGTGTGGGGCGTCATTTCGTGGACATAAATCGACGACCACGCCCCTACATACGGAGGATTCCCTGGCGTCGTATTCACGTCGTACATACGGATGCCGTTGGAACCACCGCCTGCACGGAAGAGGGTGCCGCTGACCGTATCAATCGCGAGCGTGTGCGTTGCGGCATTGGTGCCCGTTGGAGTGTTGATCGTGCCAAGCACCGTGACATTGCCAGTCGCGTCAAGTTGCGACATGTCGAAAATCTGGATGCCGCTTCCACCTTCCGAAGCGCAGTAGCAAGTCGTTCCGAAGACGCGCATATCGCGCCAAAGACTTGTTGGACCGGTTCGGAACGCGCGCAGTTGCGCGTTCGCTGGATCGGTGATCTCCACCCACGCCGTACCGCTCGAGATGCCGATGATTGCGTACTCGCGACCTGCGGGCGAGATGTATCCCCAGCAGCTGTTGCCACTCGTCGCGGCAGCATCGAGGGTGTTGAGTGGGAACCAACTCTTGAGTGCAACACCGCTGGCTGCAAACGACTCGCCCGCGACGCCGCCTTCGGCCGCGCGGTAGACAGGACCGCGGACTGGCTTCTGTCGATCGCGCGCCTTTCCATCGCCCTCATGCGCGAAGGTCGGAAGCACCACCATGGCAGCCGCGGCGAGAAGAGTGAGAGCATGCTTCGGTCGAATCTTCATGAATAGCTCCGAGTCAGACAGTTCAAGCGTGAGAGTGCGCGGGTTCCGAGCGCGATGGCGCACGAAACCTCACCTCGATGCATAGGGACTGCCCAAATGTATCGGGCACTCCTGTTTATGGAAACGAAATCGGTAGTTCTCTGACCCTTTTTTGACCCCAAAGCAAGTTTGCACTTGCTCAATGGGTCACTCTTTGGCGTCAGCGCTCGTCGCGTTGAGCGCCTTGAGGAACGCGACAAGGTCAGATTTCTGCGCATCACTCAGCCTAAGTGGGCGGAGCACCGCCTCCCGATGATGATCGAGGGCTACCGCACCCTCGAGGAGGTCATAAAACTGCACGACTTCTTCGAGCGTCGTGAAGCGCCCGTCATGCATGTACGGGGCGGTCAATCCGACGTTTCGCAGGCTCGGCGTTCGCATCTGACCCCATGTTTCAGGATCGGACTTCAAGCCTCGGACGAGCGTCGCTTGTTTCCCATCCGCATCATCACTGAACGCTCCCGCTGAGCTAAAGGGATCGTGTTTGAGTTTCTCGATCGCGCCATGCCGACCACGGTCGTCAGGAAGGCGACCAGCCGCGCCGGGCAATCCGAGGTTGTGAAACTCACCATCCGTGAACTCCACACCAGAATGACATTGATCGCACTTCGCGACTTCGTGAAAAACGATCCACCCTCGCGCTTCGGCGGGACTCAAGGCAGCCTCGCCTTGCTCATCCTTCTCGCAAACTGCCTTCGCGTAGATATCGAATCGCGATCGATCGGCATCAAGCGTGCGCTGGAATGCGCCGAGCGACTTCGTCATGCGTGAAAAGACTTCATCAATCGCCTCGCGCCGCGATGGAACGAGCGCATCCCACGCGATTGAGAGCGCATCAGGTGACGAACCTTCACGCACTGGTCGAGCTCGTTGAGCAAACTCGACCGGAGGCAAACCTAATGGCATCGCGCCGAATGCTGCTTCATACGCTTCGAGCAAGTCAGGGTCTTGGCGCACGAGTTGCACCGCGCTCAGCCGGTCGAAGTCCATCTCGGGCGCAGCTTCCATCGGCTCGGCTGCCTGCGACCAGAGCGTGTCCGCACGCCCATCCCAAGTCTGCCAGCGCTGCCTCGCACTTCCGAGGACCGTCGGAGTGTTGCGCGCTCCGGTACCAACGCCGATCGCGACGCGCTTGCCATCGGTGAATGCGCGCGCTGGATCGTGACAGGTCGCGCAACTCACTTCACCGTTAGACGAAAATCGAGGATCGAAGAAGAGCATCTCCCCAAACGCCGCCGCGCGCGCATCATCAGACCAGCGATTCGTGTGATCGACCGGCACCGCAGCCCGTTCAAGAAATGGCTCGAGCGACTTCACCAACCGCATTCGCTGGAGTTGCTCTTCGCTAGGTTGCGAGTACCGCGCGATCAACACAAAGATCCCTGCACCGCAAAGCACGAGCGGGATCCGCAGCCAAATGTTGGGTCGTTTCGGAGCGACGCTCGGCGTCATGGGAAGCATCTCATGGCATCAGGTAGAGAAACTGTGCACGCTCGGTGATTGCACCGTTCTTCACATCAACCATGATCGACCAACGGCCAGGCATGTGCAGCAGTAGTCCCTTCGCAAGAAACTCTCCTCGACCACGCGGCTCCATCACTGGCACGACATTCATGCCGTGTCCATGCTCGGGCATCTCCGCATCCATCATGCACGAGACATCAGCAGGATTTCCCCCTGCGTCGAGGATGCGAACCTCCACATCAAATGGGTCGGCCTTCGGAATCGCGCCGCCGACGACTCGCCATGCAACGCTGTATGTTCCATCGGCACTCAGCGCGGTCTCCCACGGACCGAGCACCGGTACATCGATCGGCGGTGTCGTCGAAACTCTTCCGTCACATCCACACAGAACCGCCAATGAGAACACAGCGAGGGAAAGCGCGGTGCCGTTGGCGAACGATGATCGCACTGTGCTCCTCATGACTCGTTCCCCGTCGTATCGGTGGCCGGCGTTCGTTTGCGCGAGTAGAAACGGCTCAAGGAAGTGGTCAAACTCCAATGTCCTTCGCCGTCGAAGAGTTGAAAACGGTGATTGCCTCGATCGACGACCGTAAACCCATCACCAAGTGGCGCGATGCTCAGCGGCAACCAGAATTCTTCGTCAAGTTCACCGCGGATGCCGATCACCCGCGCGAGGTCTGTGCGCACGCGCTCGGCTGTTCCTGGGACACACAGGTACAAACAGTCTCGCGAGGCGTCACTCACGACGAGGGCGTTGTCTTTGGTCCCAGTCACCCCCATTGGTCGAACGAGAGGAACTGTTCCTGAACCGGTCTCAAGCGCAGCAACTTGTCGCCATTCCCCGTTCGCCTCGCGAACCCATAGGCAACTCGCGCCTGGATCCGCAACAACAAGACACTGTCCGACATGATCGAACTCCACGACATCGCGCGCCGAGTCAGGCAGCGGATTGATCTCGATGCATCGCAGCGCGGGATCAAATACAAGGACGGCACGATTCGCCGCATCAAGGGCGAAGATGGCCTTCGATCCGCACTCGAGATCGACGATTCGCGGTATTCGCGCCGGTTCTACGCCGGCTGCCGCATTGTGAACCTGCGACAGATCAAGAGATCGCACCAGCCTCGCGCCAAACGCATCCCAAAAGAGAGGCTTCGACCGATCGACTGTGCACGACCAAAGATCGAGCAAGTGACGGGATTCATCCGCCACCAGAAATCGCGCGCCATCCTCCGCGACCGCGAGGGCACTGACGGACGGATATCGACCCGGACTCGCTCCACTCGCACCAACGGTCGCGATGTTGTAGGGCGGTGTGTTCAGTGCATCGAAGAGAATGATCGCGCCCGTTTCAGGCTCGTGCATCGCGAGTAATCCGCCTGCGCATGCGGCTTCACTCCCGAAGTGGCTTGAAACCGCGCCTTTCCCACTGCCAAGTCCGTCATCCAACGGCGCTGATCCGCCCGTTGTGAAGAGTTGCACGCGATCTTCGAATCCTTCGGCGATTGCGGCCACCGAACCATCCGCGTTGAGCGAAATGGAGTCGGGATAGTGAATCCGACCGTCTCCCTGTCGCGGCACGACGGCATGCATGCCCCAATAGCTCATGAATGCGCCGGTCTTTGCGTTCACGAGCGCGATGCGGTGGTTGAGATGATCCGCCACGAACAAACACTCGCCTCGCGCCGTCAACGCGCGCGGCTCGGTGTACTGGCCAGGGAAAGAACCGCGCTCGCCGAAGCTCCGCGACGCGCCGCGCCCATGATCAGCGACCTGATGCAGTGTGTGCTGCGCTGCATCGCTCCACCAGAGATTCCCGAGTCCGTCAAAGGCAACGCCGCTGGGGCGAGTGCCCTCAAGCCGCGCGACAATCGCATTGTTCGGAGCCGCGAGATCAAAGACGATGACCTCGCCACGACCATCATCAGCCACTGCAACGAGCGTGCCGTCTGCCGCGACAGCGCATGGGGTTCGAAGCACTCCCTCGCCAAGTATGAATCGATTCACTCCATGAAAGATCGCGACGCGCCCCGCGCCGCGCTCCGCAATCAAGAGCGACTCCGCGTCACTGGCCAACGCGACAGGCCATTGCAAGGTTCCGATTGCATCGACGCGTTCGGCCGAACGACCATCGATCCACGCGAAGACGCAGTTCTGTTCTCCGCTTGCGACGAGGAGAACTTCGCCGCTGCCATGCATGCCAAGCGCGCTTCGTAACCCGTCGTTCACCCAGGTCGTTCCCGACGCCCCGTCAATCCGATCACTTTGTTTGCTAGGCTGAGCGTGGAGCGGGCAATCCTCGGCTGAGAGAAGTGCGCTGGCGAGGAGGAGTGTGGCGAAACAAAGCATGCGTGTGAAGCGTATCCATCGACGCGAGTGGCAAGTTCGCTCCAAGCCGATACCTTAGAAGCGTGCAGGAACCAGCCTCGTTTGAATCAGTTCACACTCCCGAAGGGGCACCGATCGGGAAGGCATCCCGCACGCTACGAGCCTTCATCGTTTTCGGAAGCGGAATCCTGCTCGCGATGCTCGCCGCGGCGTGTGTTTTGACGCCGCACGCTCCAACGAACCTCGCGCCGCTCTCGGCGCACTGGCCCCTCGGCGTCGCACCGTTTGTGCTCTTGCTCCTCGCCATCGCGGTGCTTCCGCTCATCGGAGCGACTTCGCACTGGTGGGAATCCAACCTTCATCGATACGCGGTGTCGCTTTTCGTCGCGTTGCTTGCGCTGCTCTACGGCGTCGCAACGGACGGCGTCACTTCGACGGCGGCACGCCTCGAGCATGCAGTACTGCTCGACTTCGTGCCGTTCATCGTGCTGTTGCTTTCCCTCTTCGTCATCGCGGGGAGTATCCGCATCGAGACACCTCTGCGCGGCACACCACTCCAGAACATGCTCTTGCTCGCGGTCGGCACGCTCGCCGCGAGCTTCTTCGGCACAACGGGCGCAGCGATGATTCTCATTCGCCCGCTCCTCGTGTCGAACGCCGACCGAGCCCACCGCGCACACAGCGTCGTGTTCTTCATCTTTCTCGTCTGCAATTGCGGCGGCAGTCTGCTCCCCATCGGCGATCCCCCGCTGTTCATGGGTTACCTCAAGGGCGTGCCTTTTTTCTGGACGCTTTCACTCTGGAGGGAATGGCTCGCGGTGTCGCTGCTCGTCCTCGCGATCTACGGCGCGGTCGATTGGTTTCTTTGGAGTCGTGAGGCGCGGCAAGCACAACCGACAAGAACCCCAGCGCGATGGCATGTCGAAGGCGCGCCGAATCTGCTGCTCCTGCTAGGCATTCTCGCCGCCGTCGTGCTCATCGACCCTTCACGCGACATCCCAGGAACAACCCTACGCCCGTTCCTTTATCTCCGCGAACTCATCATGCTTGCGTTCCTCGGTGTCAGCTTGCGATGCACCCCGCGTTCCGTGCGGACGGCCAACGGGTTCTCGTGGAGCGCGATCATCGAGGTGGCTGTCATTTTCATCGGCATCTTCATCTCGATGCAAGTGCCGCTTGAAGTCCTCCGTCACCACGGAGGCGCACTCGGGCTGACGCACGCATCCCACTTCTTCTGGGCAACCGGTTCACTCTCGAGCCTCCTCGACAATGCGCCCACCTACCTTGTGTTCCTCGAGGTCGCGAAGTCGATTCCCTCTGACGCCACACATGTGATGATTCCACTGACGCATGGGTCTGTGCGCGAAGACCTGTTGACAGCGATCAGTCTCGGTGCCGTGTTTATGGGCGCACTCACCTACATCGGCAACGGGCCGAACTTCATGGTGCGGTCTATCGCACACGCGAGCGGCGTACAAATGCCGAGTTTCTTCAGTTACGCCCTATGGGCCTGCGTCGTCCTCATCCCAGCCTTCATCGTCGCGAGCGTGTTCATTCCGTAGGCGACGCAGGCTTCGTATTTTGCTTCATCGACGCGTAAATCACGCTCTGCACGACGACGCTCTCGCCCAGCAGCCGTCCAATGCGTTCGGTTGCTTGCTGCAGGGTCTTGAACTTTCCGGTGTCAAGTTCCCGTTCGAAGTCAAGAAGCGAATTCTGCACTGCAAGCATCATGCTTGCGACGACCGCCCACTCTTCGCGAGTCTGCGGCCAGAACTCTTGACCTTGCACAAGTTCCACCGGAACAGTCACGCGCCAACCTGCGTCCGTCTCCACCAACGCGATCGTCCCACCGAGTGCCGGTTCGTTGCGCCAAAGGAGCGCAGCGGTGCCGTCCCCGAGATCTTCGGCTGTGAGGTGCTGACGCTTCTCGGCGAGAAACGCAAAGGGATCGAGCACGATGCCCTGCACCATCGGACCGAGCCCGAAGCGATCGGCTGACTTGGTTGCCGCCTTCGACTCCTTGGCGATCTCCATCGCATATCGCTCTTTCATTTTCTTGGCGACTCGCCCAAGTTGGCCGAGCATCTCACTCAGCTTTCCCTTCACATCTCCGATCGCGCTGGCCTCCGTGACACCGTCGCTGTAGGTGATCTCGCGCGCGCCAATCTCGATGAACTCCGGCAGCCGCTCAAACTTGCCTTGATTCGCGACCTTTGCGACCGAGTCAAGAAGCGCCGCTGGGGTCGAGCAATCGAACTCCTCTTGGGCGCAGCCGAAGGGCATCGCCGAAAAGAAGGCGAGCAAGACGAAGAAACCGAGGCAACGCTGGGAGTCGTTCACAGCGGAAGCGTACAACTTGGGTCGTCCATCGGCTGCGCTCGGGGAACACGAACCTCCTACACTGAGCGGCGACGAGCACTGCCCTGATGCCAAACATTTGTATCCATCTCAACGGCGAGCGAGTCGAGCTGCCTGCAGGGGCGACTGTTGCGGACGCGGTGCGCTTGGCGGCGCCGCGATCAAACGCCTACGCGATTGAGCTCAACCAAGGCCTCGTCCCCCGTCGCGAACACGCGCAACGCGCACTCCAAGATGGCGACAAACTCGAACTCGTCGTGCTCGTCGGCGGTGGCTGATTCTTCTTTCATCACTTTCCCATGCTCCACTGCACTCCATCGCCAGTCTCCGCTTCGCAGGCGTTCCCGATTCCACCGCTCATGGTTGGAAAGTTCACGCTCCAGAGTCGTTTGGTCGTCGGCACCGGAAAGTACCCAGACTTCGCAACCATGCAGCGCGCTCTTGATGTGAGTGGTGCGGATGTCGTCACGGTCGCGGTGCGCCGCGAACGACTTCTCGACAAGGATGGACGCAACATTCTTGAGTTCATTGACACCAATCGCTACACGATTCTGCCGAATACCGCCGGCTGCTTCACGGCTGAGGATGCGATTCGCGTCGCGCGACTTGGCCGAGAGATCCTCGAGCAGTTAGGGAATGCGGGAGCGGCATGGGTGAAACTCGAAGTGCTCGGAGACCGCAAGACGCTGCTTCCTGATCCAGTTGGAACGCTCGACGCGTGCAAGGAATTGGTGAAGGATGGTTTCACGGTGTTGTGCTACTCAAGCGATGATCCGATTCTCGCCACACGCCTTCGCGATGCAGGTGCGGCGAGTGTGATGCCCGCAGGCAGTCCGATCGGAAGCGGACGGGGCATTGCGAACGCAGCCAACATACAGCTCGTCCTTGAACTGCTGAAGGATCCACAGAACGGCGGGGATCCGAGTTATCCGGTGATCGTGGATGCCGGCGTCGGGACTCCGAGCGATGTCACGCTCGCGATGGAACTCGGCGCCGACGGCGTGCTCCTCAACACAGGCATCGCGCATGCGCAGGACCCAATCAAGATGGCGCATGCGATGCGGCTCGCGCTCGATTGTGGATTTCACGGCGCGCGAGCTGGGCGCATCGGAAAGAAGTTACACGCGAGCGCATCAAGCCCTTGGCAGGGTGTGGTGACGACGATTCCCGGGGAGTAAACCGCGCTCACGGTGCGGGAGGAATCTCCGCCCACACTGCTGTTTCCGAGGCGCGGCCTTGCGCTTCAAGGAAGGTCCGCACGATCGCGCGAGCGCGATTGCGCATCGGCGAGTTGGGACCGATGAAATCTCGAATCAATCCCTCAGCTCGGACGAGTTGCGCTTCGGCCTCAGGATTGCGCTGCAACTTCGCAAGCATTTGACCGCGCTGCAACTCAAAGCTGAGCGTGAATGGTTCATGATCTCGGCCGTCCCCTCTTTGAATGACAAGGAGTTCATCGAGCTCTTGAAGCGTGCGATCCCATCGCTCTTGCGCCTTGAAAATGTCGACGAGATAACTTCGCGCTTCGACGGTGCTTCGCATGTTGGGTCCGGCGATGCGCGTTGAGCGATCGACCGCTCGCTGAAAATACTCAAGCGCTTTCGTGAGGTCCCCATCCGCCTGCGCAAACTCGCCGAGCGCACTCAGGCAACCGCTCGTCGTGTCCACCTCATCGCGGAGTTCCACGATCTCCGCAAGTTCCACCAGCATCAACTTCGCGCGGGCGAGCGATGCTTCGTCACCCATTTGCTGCAGCGCCGATGCTTGCACGCACCGCGCCTCAATGGCGCGCCGAGAGTCGGCACCTAAGCTCGCCGTCGCGCTCGCTTCCGCGCGCTGCGCCCAGTCGAGCGCCTTCGCGTAGTCCTTCCCCATCCCCTTCAACCAATCCAGCGCGAGTTTGTGCGCCATGAACGCGCTCGCCTCAGAATTCTCCCCGTTCACAAGAACGCAGAGTTCGTACGCCGCAAGTTCGATTTCCCGAACCGCAGGTGCGTCCTGCGTCATGCCGAGTTTCTTGACCGCTGGAACAAGTTGTTCCACCACCCGCGAAGTGACACGCTCACCATGCTCACGATCGGCCTGCGCGTCGAGAGCAATGAACAGCGAAGTTGCAGCGATCGCCGGAAAGAACACAGCAGCGGCCGCGCACACCGTCGCGAGGACGGGATTGTGTCGCGCCCACACACGGAGTCGACGGGCACGACTGGGGACGCGCGCGCGAATCGGTTCCGCCGCGAGCGCCCGCTCAAGGTCTGATGCAAAGTCCGCCGCGCTGGCATACCTCGCCTCTGGGTCGTCGGCACAAGCCATCGAAATGATCGCGTCGAAGTCGGGAGAGCACTCCGGCACGACTTCACGAAGACGGGGAATCGACTGCTCCGTGACGATCCGGATCGCCCCGTGAATCGACTGACCGGAGAGATCTCGTGGCGAGCGTTCGGCGAGCAATTCGAACAGCACGGCGCCAAGCGCAAACACATCGCTTCGCACATCAACGCGTTTGTTCTCGCCTCGACACTGCTCAGGACTCATGTAGATCAGCGTGCCGAGAATCTCGCCCGCCATCGTGGCTGCGCCTTGCACGCTCATCGCGTCACCAGTCCCCACAAGGCGCGCAAGCCCAAAGTCGATGACCTTCACTTGGCCCGACTGCGACACCAAGATATTGCTCGGCTTCAGGTCGCGATGCAGAATGCCCTTTGAATGAGCAGAAGACACAGCGACCGCAGCCGCGTGTAAGAGTTGGACTCGCGCATGCAATGACAAGGATCGCGCGTACTCGGTGATTGATTTCGCGCCCGCGACAAACTCCGTCGCGATCCACGGAGATCCAGTTGTTTCGTCCGTTCCGGACGCATAGATCGAGGCGATGCCTGGGTGATCGACGATCGCGAGATGTTCCGCCTCAAGCTCGAAGCGCCGCTTCAGTGCTTCCGTCGCGAGGTCAGCGCGCAAGACCTTGAGAGCCACGGAACGAAACGGCTTTCGCTGCTTTGCTTCGAAGACCCAACCCGAGCCCCCACTGCCGATGAGATGCAAAATGGTGAAGCCGCCAACAAGCGTCCCAGGGCTGAAGAGTCGCTGCGCACCACCTGGCATCGCCGCGAACGCTTCCTGTGCGAAGTCCTTGAACTCCGCGAACACGCCGCTTACCGTCGCGCCGACATCGAGATTCTTATCTTCGTCGAGCAGTCCTTTGAGTCGCTCCGCGAGTGATGGATCCTTCGCGCCGATGGCAAGCAGCCGCGCATCGCGCGCCGGAATGGCGAGCGAAACGAGCTCATCGAAGAGTTGCTCGAGCGACCGCGTGGGCTCGGCTCCGTCCGTCATGCGTCCCCACTCTCAGGAGTGCGCCCGTTGTTCTTGCGCTGCTTGAGACGCTCCGCAAAAAACGCGCGCGCGAATCGCAATCGATTCTTGACCGTGATCGTCGTGATCTCGAGCGCGGCGGCCGTCTGCTCCGTGCTCAAACCAAAGAGCACACGAAGCCGGAAGACGTCTGCCGCCTCCCCTGCCTCCGCCTGCAATGTCGGCATCGCCAAGAGCGTCCAGAGGTGTGAATCGTCTTCCGCATCCACATCAATCAAATCCGAAGGTATCGGAGTACCGCTCTCTGCCGATGGCGCGCTCATCGAAGTTGCGAGGGATCCGAGAGATTGACCCAGTGTCCCCCCACGCTTGGCTGCATTTCGCGCTCGGGCGTGATCGATGAGAATCTGATCAAAGGCACGGCTTACCGCGCCAAAGAAGTGTTTCCGCGACTCCCACTTCACTTCGCTCGCACCCTGCAACTTCATATAGACCTCGCTCACCATCATCGAGGGCTCGAAGGCGCCACCTGTGGGCTGCTTGCTCAACGCCATGATGGCGAGCGAACGAATCTCCGGCAGCACGAGGCTCCAGAGCGCATTGCGCGCGTCACCGTCGCCATTCGACGCGCGTTGCAAGAGGGTTGTCAGATTGAAGTCCAACATGAAGTTGCTACCCGCGTCACCGACTCACAAGATTGGGGCCAGAATCCCACACAGGTTCTCGACCATGCGGCGGTGCGCGCCTCGGCGAGCCCATCGGTCTCGATCAATTCGCACGGCATCGTGCATGTACCCGTCTTGCAATCGTCGGACCTCCGCACTTGCAGCTGCATCGTATAGCACGAGCGCAAGTTCGAGATTCAGATCGAAACTCCTTCGATCGAGGTTCGCGCTCGTCATGAGGCTGAGTTGCCCGTCCACAACGATCGTCTTTGCGTGGAGCAGACCCGCTTTGAATTCCCAAATCTCCACACCCGCGTCGAGCAGGCGAGAGAAGAAGTGCCGGCTCGCATGTTCCACGAGCCAACTGTCATTGCGCTTCGGCACGACAAGCACCGTGCGTACGCCGCGCCGTGCCGCGGTCGCGAGCGCTGCATGCGTTGGCTCGTCTGGAACGAAGTATGGCGTTGTGACGATGAGTTCATGTTGCGCGAGATGCACCATGGACACAACAACTTGCGGCATCGCGCCCGCATAGGTTGTCGGTCCAGTCGCGAGCGCCTGGACGAGCGCTCCAGCATCCCTGCTCACCACGAGCGGCGTCACGCCGCGCGAAAGATCGTCTCCGGTTTCGAGAAACCAGTCTTCCACGAAAATGCGCTGCAAGTCCTGTGCGATTGGCCCCTCAACTCGGACCGCCGCATCGACCCATGGGGCAAACCGCCGCTTGATCTTGAACGCGCCGTCGGCGAGGTTGTGGCTGCCGGAGAACGCGATAGCCGAGTCAATGACGACGAGCTTCCGGTGATTCCGTAGGTCGATGCGATTGAAAAATGCGCGCATGATGCCGACGGGGAGCGCGGCGACGACTTCGACCTTGGCATCTCGAAGCGATTGACAGCAGGTTGATCGGAGAAAGGCGCGTGAACCAATCGCGTCAAAGATGGCGCGGCACTTGACGCCGCGACGAGCGGCGCGTTCGAGCGCGAGAAACACTTTTTCGCTCGTTACATCATCAATCGCGATGTAGAAGAGCAAGTGCACGCTGTGCTGCGCGTGATCGATGTCCTCTGCAACGCACTCAAAGAGTTCACGCGAACGACGAATCGCCTTCACCGTGTTTCCACCAAGCGGACCCGCGCCAGAGATACTCGATGCGAGGGCGGCGAAAGATCGATAAGCCGGAAGAATGCGATGCAATGGCTCGACCGCCTCGTGTTCCGCGGCGCGCTTCTGCGCGTTGTGCTCAGCACGCCGGACCTCCGCGAGTCTCCGCGCGACTTGCTTACAACGTTTCTGACGTCGCGCCGAGAGCCAAGGCGTACCAAATGTCCAGTACAACAGTGCGCCGATGAGCGGCACGGTGATCACAAGCAACAACCAGCTCAGCAACACAGGTCCCGTCGAGCGACGGCTCAAGAGCACGGCCAAGATCGTGCTGACTTGCAGCGCTATTTCTGCACCGATGAAGAGGCGCGCGAGCGCGACCCAATCGTGCCCTCGCAGGTACTCGACGAGCAGGTTGGAATACATTTCCATCGAGTCATGGCTCCTGTAGACAACGGCATCTTCCGCGAAAACATCGCTCGCGCGAAGCGAATCTCCCGCGCGACGCGAATCTCTATTGCGGCAGCGTATACTTCAAATCGTTGCCCTCTTAGCTCAGTTGGATAGAGCGGCGCTTTCCTAAAGCGCAGGCCGCAGGTTCGAGCCCTGCAGGGGGCGTCTCGCACAACCTGGGAAGCCGAAACCCGGATCGACAGAGCGCGCTAGCTCTCTCTGCGCGCCTTTCACCCTTCGTTTCCAATGTCGCGTTTCACTGATACTCGGCGGCCATGTCTGCTGCGGTCACACGCCGCTGAAAGCTGTTCTTCGAATCTGCTCCCTTCGCACGGTCCACGCGGGATTGTGCGAGATACAAGATGCAGTAGAGACTGCATGCGATGATCCAGAGAAGATTCGCGAAGAGGACTGGGAGCATGAGCAGCGTTCCTGTGTGAACTGACGAAAAGCCAGAGGTCCAGCTCGGAGGAGCGGACGATCAGGCAGGGATCCGGATATGCCGATGGGCGGACTCGAACCGCCGACCTCCGGGTTATGAATCCAGCGCTCTAAACCAGCTGAGCTACATCGGCAGAAGTGGGTGCGCAGTATAGCCGCTCGAGGCGTGAGAATTCAGCGGCATCCGAAGCCCACCTCGCGATAGTCTTGCGATCGCTCCGCACCTCCGTACGCGCCATGGCAACCGATTCGCCCATGCTCAATCTCGTCCTGCTTGAGCCCGAGATCCCGAACAACACGGGGAACATCGGTCGCACCGCAGCGGCGCTGGGCTGCCGATTGCACATCGTCCACCCCATCGGGTTTGACATGGGCGAGAAAGCGCGTCGCCGAGCAGGATTGGATTACTGGCACCTCGTCGACTGTGTCGAGCACGCGTCTTGGAGCGAGTTTTTACGAGCGGAAGCTCCGACTCGATTTTGGCTTTACTCGGCGCATCATGGCAAGCCGCACTGGGAAGCGAAGTTTCAGCGCGGGGACTACTGCTTGTTTGGAAAGGAGTCTGCAGGCGTCGACCCTGCGGTGCTGGCTTGGTTTCGCGAGACCCACGGCGAGTCGAACATGCTCACACTCCCAATGCCAGGGTCCGACGGGCTCCGAAGCCTCAACCTCGCCACAGTCGTCGCAATCGCGGGATATGAGGCGCTGCGCCAGTTTGGTGGAGCGACCTAAGCCCTTCCTGAGAGAAGATTCCCGATTCCGTGAAACAAATTCGTGTCGGCTCCCGTATCCTGCATACACCGGATGGGCGTGACGAGGCCAAGAGCGATGCTTTTGACCACGAGGCGCCTGTTGTTGTATTCAACGGGCTCCTCTCGCAAGGCTTCTCCTCAAGGCATTTTCTTGAGGGCTCGGAATGCCGCGCGCAGTTTGATACAGGACGCCACCATGACGAATCCACTCTCGACTGCTTCAAGCCAACGCCGACGAACGGCGAGCGCTTTCACGCTGACCGAAATGCTCGTGGTGATCGGCATCATCGCGCTGCTCATCGCGATCCTGTTGCCTGCACTTTCCAAAGTGCAAGAGCGGGCGCGGAAGACCGAAACAGAGTCGCTCATGCAAGAGTTCGCGAAGGCGTGTGAACTCTTCCAGCAGCAGCACGGCTTCTACCCAGGGATCGTCCCTGAGTCGATTCTTGCCGTCGATCCGAAGATCTCCGGAACCGAAAATGCGATTCTTCAACTCTGCGGCGGCGGTATTCCGCAAGACGATCCGCTGTACAACGACACGCTCTACAACACGGCGAACGGTTGGACGGAAATCACCTTCAACGGTGGGACGGCGGGTACGTTTCGCATCAAAGTGAATCCATCCAAGGTTGGATATGGCGCGCGCATTCGCGGCGTGGACACACCGCCCTACTTCTCGCCTAAAGCCGGTTCGCTCGCGGCTGCACCGGGTCAGTTCCTCACCACTGCTGACGCAGATCCGTTCATCGCCGATGTGTATCGCATTCCGGATCTTCTTGACTCATGGGGCAACCCCGTGATCTATATGCGGCGCATTCGCGATGTCGGTCCACTCGTTGGAGTCGCCACGACTTCGCAGTTTGCGCTCTCTCCGATCACGCCGTACTCCGCCTCCGTTGAACTCGGAGATTCTGGGCAGAACCAGATCAACAGCCTCTTCAACGCTGTCGCCGCTTCACAACGCGATGCAACGCTCGCGCAGATCATCCGGTCGAGCGCGTTTGGGAAAAATGATCAGCCACTCTTCGGCACCGCGAAGGGATCTATCGCACTGCTCTCCGCTGGGAAAGATGGCGTCTTCTTCTCAAAGCAAGATGGCCCTGGCTCGGTCGCAGTACCAAAGACCGACATCGTCACCGCAGCATCCAATCCAACCGGCCCAGATGTCGTCAATGAGTATGACGATGTACGTGTCTTCACCGGTTCGTGAACACGACGGTTGCGGACGCGCGCTTCGGTCCGAGCGACATACGCACCAATGAACAACGGGCGCGACTCATCGATTGAGTCGCGCCCGTTTCTATCTTGAATCGTCGCACTGCAGAGTCCGCACCTCAACGCGCGATCGATGCACAGTTTCCGAAACTCACCGAATCACGGGTTCATGGGCTCATCGGAAGGCTGGTCCTTGGCTGGCTGATCGCCGCCCTTCCCATCCTTCCCGCCATCCTTCCCGCCATCCTTTTTTGCGTCACTGTTCTTCTTCTTCGACTTCTTGCCATTCTTGCCGTCCTTGCCATCCTTGCCGTCCTTCTTGCCGCTCGACCCATCCTTGGAATCGCTCTTGCCCGCACCGTCTCCACCCGCGCTCGGCGACGAAGGTTGCGTTGCGCCATCTGGTTTCTTGGCATCGCTGGCTCCGCCTGGCTTGCCACCCTCGTTGCGGCGTTTCATCTCAGCAGCGGCCTTGGCTTTCAACTCATCCACTTTCACTTTGAGCGCACCGCGTTGCTCGTCACTCAAGACGCCATCGACCTGCTTCATGAACGACTCAAAGTTGGGGCGTCCCTTCTCGAGTTCTTGAAACTTCGCCTTCAGTGCTGGGTCGATCGGCTGATCTGCTGGCGCGTTCTTTCGCGCTTCTTGGAGTTCCTTCAGCTTCGGTGCTGCTTCGCTCTCAAACGATTGCATGCGCGTTCGGAAATCCGCCAGCATCGCCTCAATGCTCGCGCGCTGATCCTCGCCGAGGTCAAGCGATTGCACCGCTTGCATGTACGCGCGCATTACCATCGGGCGGCTGCCCGCCTGCATCCCCTTTCCATCCTGTCCCTGCCCGCCTTTCATCTGCCCGTCCTTGCCAAAACTGCGATTGCCTTCGAGACCTGCAGGCGGGACCTTCGGACCTTGCAGCGTCTCACCGCTCTTGGGCGTCTTCGGTGCATCCTGTGCGAGCGCGACATTCGAGGACGCGATCAGACCCGCACCGATCAAAATCAATCGGCGAGCGAGCACGGATGTTGGGGAAGCGAGTTTTCGTGATGGAGTCGACATGTGCGTTCAAGCCTTTCGGATAGAGCAGTCATGCGTGCAAGACAAACCGCAGCGGTCAGGATCAAAACGACTCTTCAGATCCTCTATTGCGCCATAGGGGCGAACTCGCTGCACGAATCAGCATACGATCATCCCTTCGCGCCCACCTGAATCCGCACACTGTTCATAAACATCATGCCGCTGACCTCCACTCACCTCACCGAAGCCCTGAAAACGGTTCTCGACCCCGACCTCGGAAAAGACCTTGTGACCCTTGGCATGGTGAAGTCGGCGATCATGGATGCAAATACTGCACGGATCGGCGTGGAATTGACAACGCCAGCCTGTCCAATGAAAGACAAGATTCAGAACGACATCGAACTCGCTGTGCAACGCAAGGCCCGCGAGATTGGCGCCGCAGAACCCGCGGTTGATGTCCTCTTCACGGCCGATGTCCGCCGACCCAACGAGAAGACGCGAGGCGAATCAAATCCGCTCCCCAATGTCCGACAGATCATCGCCGTGGGCGCTGGCAAGGGCGGCGTCGGAAAGTCAACCATTGCGGTCAATCTCGCGGTCTCACTCGCTCGCCTCGGTGCGCGCACGGGACTTCTTGACGGAGACATCTATGGCCCGAGCGCGCCGACCATGCTCGGCCTCTCCGCAGTCGGAACACAAACGCGAGACAATCTGCTTCTTCCCTTTCAAGTGCACGGCATCAAGGCGATGACGATTGGGAAGCTCGTCGATGCAGAGAAGCCACTCATTTGGCGCGGGCCGATGGCGCACGGTGCATTCAAGCAACTTGCCACGCAAACCGAGTGGGGCGAACTCGATTACCTGATCGTTGATCTCCCTCCTGGCACTGGTGATGTTCCGCTCACGCTCTCGCAACTCCTTCCGCTCACCGGCGCCGTCATCGTCTGCACCCCTCAACAAGTGGCGCAGGATGATGCGCGACGAGCGATTCGCATGTTCGAGCAACTCGGAGTCGAAGTGCTTGGCGTCGTCGAAAACATGAGTTTCTTCGTCGATGATGAGGGACGGGAGCACGATCTGTTCGGTCGCGGCGGTGCGCAGATCATGGCTGAAACCATGGGCGTGCCATTCATTGGGGCGCTGCCTTTGCGCCCGCAGCTTCGAGTCCACAGCGATGCAGGAACGCCACTCGCAAACTGGGAGGATCCGACGCTCGCGGCAGAACTCGACCGCCTTGCGAAGAATGTCGCGAGCCAAGTGTCCATCGCAAGCTTGGGTGGGAGATACATGATGCCCACGCTCAGCGTGCGATCATCCTGAACTCGTTGCAGCGTGTTACGCCTTGGAAATCACCGATTTTCCAGGTCGAATGACCCACCAGTAGTACGCCCCGAATCCAAGCCAAACTGGACCGACACAACCGCAGCACAGTGCGGCGACGATCGACGGCACTGCCCATGGTCCCTCTTGCTCTGGAACACCGTCAGCATCACACGGGAGCTGCATCATCGAACACACCGCGATCGCTCCAGCGACAAGCGTAAACGCCGCCGGACAAATCAGCCTTGTAACAACATCGCGCTGCATAACTCTCGTTCCAAAAAAAATCGACGAACCACCGGAGGGGCACTCAGCCCCGTGCTTACCCTAACGGAAGTCATCGGCCTGTGAGGCGAAAATTCATGCGGATTTGACGCGCGCCATCACATCGTCCGTCAACCCCACTGCAGCGTTGAAGCATGCACTCGTTGGCCGTCGATCGTGAGCGCACTCGCGTGAAGATGCAGGCCGTCTGTATGCGGTTCTCCGCAATACAACGCATCACCGACGAGCGGCATCCCCAGCGAAGCGAGTCCAGCCCGAATCTGATGGCGACGCCCTGGCCCATCGAGCTCAACCTGAAGCAATGTGTGTGCTGATCCTTCGCCCAGCTTGTGCTGCACGGCGATCCATCGGCAGCGCCCGACATGTGCGGGATTCGTTTCCGCGCGAACCTCTGCAACGGTGACCTTCTGACTTCCCTTGTGCCGACTTGAGAACGCGAGTTCGAACGAACCGTTGCATCGCCGACCTTGCACAAGCGCGAGGTATTCCTTGCGCACTCTTCCATCATTGCTGCGGAACGATGCCATCCAAGCCGCGCGCGCGGCGTTGTGTTTTGCAACGAGGAGGCACCCGCTCGTTTCGAAATCGAGTCGATGCACCAAACCACATTCTTCAAGTTCCACGAGTTCCGGGCGCCTTGCACGGAGCCACGCTTCCACGCTTCGCGCACCGCCGCGAGCTTGCGACACCGAGTGCATGTGCGGAGGCTTGTCGAGCACGAACCAATGCTCGGTCTCGTGGAGCACCGGGAGAACCGCCGGGTAGGCACGCGCGTCGTCCATCGTCACGAGGAATCAGACTCTACACTACGAGCCGCCGGCTCGCCTTCGAACGAGTGACTCCTTATGCCCTACTACACCAAACTCGGCAAGCTCCCCGCCAAGCGCCACATTCAGTTTCGTCGCCCAGACGGCGGCTTGTACTCCGAGGAGGTCTTCGGCACCGAGGGTTTTTCTGGACCGACCTCAACGCTGTATCACATTCATCCGCCGACCCAGGTGATCGGTTGGAAACCGCTGTACGGGACCAAGGTCGAGTATGTCGAGCGCGAGACCATGCGCATGCGGCATGTCAAGAGCGCCCCACTTCCGCCCAAGGGAGATCCGGTCACTGGTCGAGTCGTCCTCTTTGGGAACAACGATGTGGAGATGAGTGTGTGCGTTCCGGCGGATGGGATGAAGTACCACTTCAAGAATGCGAGCTCTGACGAGTGCATCTTCGTCCACTTCGGAAGCGGAACCGTCTTCACGCAGTTCGGCGCGCTGAAGTTTGGTCCGAAGGATTACATCGTGATTCCAAAGGGCACGATTTATCGCATGCAGTTTGATGAGGTCGCCGATGGCGAGGCCGAACCGCGCTTTCTCGTGATGGAAAGCGTGAATGGATCACACATCCTCCCGCCGCCGCGTTACATGTCGAAGAAGACCGCGCAGTTTCTCGAACACGCCCCCTACTGCGAACGAGATATTCGCACGCCGCAACTGCCGATGACCTTTGACAAAAAGGGCTCGTACGAAGTTCGGATCAAGAGTCGCGACTTCGTGCATTCGTACACCTATCGATATCACCCACTCGACTGCGTCGGCTGGGATGGGTGCTACTACCCCTACTGCTTCAACATTGATGACTTCAGCCCGATCGTGGGCAAGCATCACATGCCGCCTCCAACCCATCAGACGTTCGAGGCGCACAATTTCGTCATCTGCTCGTTCTGCCCGCGTCCACTCGACTTTCATCCACAAGCGATCGTCGTTCCCTACAACCACTCGAACTTAGACTCCGACGAAGTGCTCTACTATGTAGAAGGCAATTACAAAGCGCGACGCGGGATCGAGGTTGGTTCACTATCGCTCCATCCACAAGGCATCGCGCACGGGCCGCACCCTGGCACCGTTGAGGCGACGATCGGCGCAACACACACCAACGAGCTCGCGGTGATGTGCGATACCTTCGCGCCGCTCTACCCCACGCAAGCAGCGCTCGATCTCGACGATCTCGCATATCCCAAGAGTTGGGAGGAGGAGCCGGAAGCGGCACTCGTGCGACTGCGATCAGCGGCGACCGTATCGACCGCGCGAACAACGACCGCCAGCGCAACCAAACCGAAGGGTTCGAAGAAGAAGTTAAGCGGACGCGCGAAAGCTCCGAAAAAACCGGCCGCGCCCGAACGATCGCCCTCCGCTAACACTTGGTAAACACCCATGCTCTCGCCCGTCCTTTCTTGCACGATCGCGCTCGCTTCGCTCGCGCTTCAAGCTCCGCCAGCCGCGCCGGCGAAAGCGCCACCGGTTGGACCGCCACCCGTCGTACCGCCCGGACAGGGCAACCCCGCAACGATCGATCCAGCGAAAGTTCCCATCGCTCCAACAACTCCGACACCGCGCACGCTTCCTGGGGGCATCAAACTGGAGAAGGTCGTTCGTGACCCGTTGGCACCTCCCACACTGCTTGAAGCACCGCGCAACTACAGCGACCCTCTCACCGTTCAAGCCGATCTCCCAAAGATGGAACTGACGCTGACGGGCTCCAAGTCTGAGGGGAAGTTTGATGTTGAGATTGCCAGCGACTTCGACTCGCGTCGCACCGGTCTTGGCGGTCGCGCGGAGTTCAAAGCAGGGACCGGAATGCTCTTCATCCACCCCGCAACTTCGGTGTACAGCTACTGGATGAAGGATGTGCCTTTCCCCATCGACATGGTCTACATCGATTACGGCGGGAAGATTGCGGCGCTCCAACGCATGAAACCGCAGCCGCGTCTTGAGGGCGAAGATCCCCTGAAGTACGAACTGCGTCTCAAGCAGTATTCATCAAATCATCCGGTGAACTTCGCACTTGAGCTGCCAGCGGGATCTATCGAAACCCTCGGGCTCACACTCGGCCGCAAAGTACTCAACGACCCCGTTGCGCTTCTCAAGCTCTGCGAAGGCAAACGGCAATCTTAAGCGCTCGCGACTTGCGATGCGTTGAGTTCAGCTCGCGGTGCATGTTGTAGGCGCATCGCCTCGCTCGCTTTCGTGCTTCCTAGCCTTCTTGAGCGCTCGCGACTTGCGATGCGTTGAGTTCAGCTCGCGGTGCATGTTGTAGGCGCATCGCCTCGCTCGCTTTCGTGCTT
>SXGU01511647.1_pt1 | contig 45023 bp, 27 predicted proteins | sample 3174531 | NCBI WGS metagenome assembly SXGU01 (sample SAMN11356863, study PRJNA531348) | freshwater metagenome | isolation source: freshwater sample F1-140 | place: China: Fuxian Lake, Yuxi | collected 2017-12-25 | reverse complement strand
TTGAGCCGGGGTGATCATGGGGTCTGCGTAAAGGCCCCAAGCACTACCGCTCACGCAGGCCGGCGCCCACGTAAAACCAGATACTTACGTGTCGGGTTCTAGTTGGCGCCGCTGTCGAAGATGAACTGGCGTTCTACACCTGCCGGTTCTGCATGTTTGCGAAGGCCAACCCGGATTCCCACCAGCACTGCGTGCGGAACAAGATGGCCGCCAACCGCGTCGCGATCCGTCGAAAGCAGGGTTTCGTCGGGCAGTGCCATCTCGGTCTCACCGACCTCGTGAAGCCGCTCGTATTTCAGGACATGGTGCTCGGCGTCTTCTACTACGGCTCCTTTGTGCTCACCGGCACGGAGGAGGCCGGGCGCCGCCGCATCCGCACGTTCTGCCGGCGGCACGGCTTCGACGAGGCCGCCTACCTGGCGGCGTTCGAGCGCACGCCGCGCAGCGACGCCGAAGAATTGCCGGTGCTCTGGCGCCGGCTCGATCTTGTCACCGATCTCGCACGGTGCATCGTCGAGAGCATCGGCATCCCCGTCGGCCGCTACCGCACGCGGGCGGGCGCCCAGTTCTCGACGTGGAACGGCGCGATGTCGTCTCTCGTGCGCGGCGTGATTACCCACATCAACCGCCACTACGCCGGGGAGATCCGCGTCGCCGATCTCGCCGCGCAACACAAGTGCAATGCCGACTATCTCAGTCGGGTTTTCAAACGCACTGTGGGTTTCGGCGTGATTGAGTATCTGCACCGCATCCGCGTGGACCACGCGCGGCGGCTGCTGCAGACCGAGCGGTTCGGCATCGGCGAGGTAGGTCACCTCGTCGGTTTTTCCGATCAGAGTCATTTCGGGAAAATCTTCCGCAAGCTGGTCGGCCTTTCGCCGCAGGCGTTTCGCGCCGCCGTGCAGGCCAAGGACACCTTGCCGCGCGCCTTCTCGGCTTTCGAATACAGCAACGTTCGCCCGTTCAACCCGAAGTTTTCCGAAGGGCGCGTCGATCCGAACCGCCTGGTGATGTAGGCCTCGGTGAGGGCTCCGGGGCGACGGCCGCGGGGATAGTCCGGTCGGATTCCAACCAGACCACCCTCGGAAACCGACTAACGCTTTGAGGTCAAGGTGTGCGAAGGTGATGGGGAACCATTCCTCCCCATCATGCCCACCCAAATCCCGCTCCTGCGGCGAAGCCACGGCCTCGCCTTTGTCCTGCTCGCATCGTTCTCATCGAGTCTGCTTCCGGCGCAGACTGCGCCAGCTCCCGCCGCGCCCGCCAAGCCGACCGGGGAAGCGGTCGTGCTCAGTCCCTTTTCGGTCGAGAGCAAGAAAGATTACGGCTATCGCGCCACCAACTCGATTACCGCCACCGGCTCCGGCGAAGCGATCATCAACACGCCGCTGAGCATCTCCATTCTCACCGAAGATTTCCTGAAGGACAAAAATCTCACCGAACTGCGCGAGGCCCTTCGTTTCGTGCCGGGCACGTCCACCGATTACCAGCAGGTGTTCGGCCGCGGTTTCACTTCCGTGCTGAAGAACGACGGCGCCGAGGCCAATGGCGGCGGTTCCGGCGATTTCATGACCTACAACGTCGAGCGCATCGAAATCATCAAGGGCCCTGTCTCCGTGCTCCAGGGCCGCGCCAGCGCCGGCGGCGTGGTGAATCTGATCTCGCGCAAGCCGAAATTCACCGCCGGTTCGGATGTCGACGTGAGCTTCGGATCGTTCCAGCGGAAGCTCGGCCAGTTTCGCACCACCGGGCCCTTGCTCGACAAGAAAGTGGCCTACCTCCTCTCCTATACGAAGCTCGACCGCGATGGCTGGGTGGACCTGAACCATGTCGAGGACGACGTCATCCAGGCCGCGCTCGAACTCCGGCCCGTGAACAAACTCTCGATCACGCTCAATTTCGAGCAGGTGAAACGCGACCAATACCCGGAGCAGCATCTGACGTTCACCAACCCCGCGTTTCTCGCCGCCCAACAGGAAGCCGATCGCCTCTACGATGCGCGTGGCGTCGCTCGCCCCGCCGCCTCGCCGCAGGTCGGTGAGACCACCGCAGCCTGGCTGACACGCACACCGGGCTTCGGTCCCAATGTCCCGACGGAAGTCGTCAACGTAAACGAGCTGATGTATCCGCGCGGCTTCCGCGCCAACATTCAGGGTTCACAGGCCTACGAGCGGCGTGATCGCGACACGTTTCTCACCGAGGTGCGCTATGAATTCGCCCCGTGGCTGAACTGGCGCAGCTTCTACTACAATTATCGCGAGCACTTCACTTACGCGCGCCAGTCCACCTTTCGCCCCGTCGCCAACATCGGCGGCCTCGCCATCGCCGACCGCCCCCAGATGGGCAACGTGAACAACAACCACTTCGACACGATGCACGAGGCGGTCTCCCGCTTCAGCACCTTCGGGCTCAATCACCGCACGCTCGTCGGTTTCGAACATCGTGAAGTGCGCTCCCGCACGCTGGTGCTAAACGGCAGCGCGACGATCTACAATCCTCGCACCGGTGGCAATCAGCTCATCGTGGACGACGTGCGTAGGGTGAACCCGAACGGCTTCAACTTCGCCGCGCCCCACACGGTCGGGCGCGACAACGCCTACTACTTCGTCGATCAGATGAACGCATTCGACGAGCGGCTCTTTCTCTTCATGGGCGGCCGCCAGACCAAGGCCAAGCAGGGCACGCTCATCTCCAAGAAATTCACGCCCCAGTATGGCGCGGTCGTCCGGGTTCCGGGCGTGGACACGGTTTCGGTCTTTGGCACTTACGGGGAAAGTTTCCGGCCAAACTTCATCGCCGATGGCTTCGGAAAAATCGTCAATCCCACCGAGGAGAAGAACTCCGAGTACGGCGTGAAGGTCGACCTGTTCGACAGCAAGATCTCCGGATCGGCGTCGATCTACGAGATCGAGCAGTCCAACGTTCCGCTGCGTGACTTCGCGCGCGAGGCGTCCACCGGCGTTTCCCCGCTTTACAACGTCGCTGGTCTGGCGAAATCCCGCGGCGCCGAATTCGAAATGGTCATCACGCCGATGCGCAACTACCAGGTGGTCTTCGGCTACTCCCGTATCTGGGAAGCCCGCACGCTCGTGGCGCAGGATTTGCGGCAGGTCGGCGTGCGCCTCAACGGCGCCCCGGAGTGGACAATGCATCTCTGGAACAAATACACCTTCACCGGCGGCCCGGTGAAAGGCGCCTACGTCGGCTTTGGCGCTCGTTTCGCGGGCGCGGTGCATGTGCACCCCAGCTGGTCGGCTCCGGTGTATGCCAATAACGTGGCGACCGGCGACATCCTGCTCGGCTATCCCGTCAGGTTCCGCAAGACGACGGTCGATCTCACGCTGCGGGTGGATAACATCACGAACAAATTCTTCTTCGACCAATCCTTCCGCCCCAACCGCGCCCGGCAAATCGATTTGACTGCGCGTTTCCGGTTTTGAGGTGCGCCCCGGCACGCGGACGACACCCTGAGGACTGTCGTCCGCTTTAACGTTTCCCCTTTCCTGTGAAACAGCGGCTCCGAACTCCCCTCTTCGCGATTACGGTTCTCGCCTCGGCATTTCTCGACTGCGGAGCGAGCGCAGAGCCGGTCCGATTCAACCGCGACATCCGTCCGATCCTGTCGGACAATTGCTTTGCGTGTCACGGTGCGGACAAAAATAATCTGAAGGGCAAGCGTCGCCTGGACAGTTTCGAGAGCGCGACCGTCGAGCGCAACGGCCTCCGTGCGATCGTCCCCGGCGACCCGGAGCGCTCCGATCTCTGGCTCCGCGTCATTAGCAACGATGAAGATGAGCAGATGCCGCCGAGGGAGTCGCACAAGAAACTCTCCGCGCTCCAGAAGGAGACGCTGAAGCGCTGGATTTCCGAGGGAGCGCGCTACGAGACGCACTGGGCGTTTGTCCCGCCGTGGCGCCCCGCTTTGCCCGCGGTGAAGTCCGACGATTGGCCGCGCAACGGAATCGATCGCTTCGTGCTCGCGCGACTCGAGCAAGGCGGGCTCGCGCCGTCGCCCGCCGCCGATCGCGCCACGCTGATCCGGCGCGTTACCCTCGACCTCACCGGATTGCCGCCGACTCCGGCCGAGGTCGCCGCGTTCGTGGCCGACCAGTCGCCCGAGGCCTACGAGCGCGTCGTCGAACGGTTGCTGCGCTCACCGCACTACGGCGAGCGCATGGCGGTGGACTGGCTCGACGCCGCGCGCTACGCCGACACCAACGGCTACCAGGTCGATCGCGACCGCGAGGTCTGGGCCTGGCGCGACTGGGTGATCGACGCATTCAACGCGAACAAGCCGTTTGATCAGTTCACCCTCGAGCAGCTCGCCGGTGACCTTTTGCCGCATCCGACGCTGGCGCAGCGCATCGCCACCGGCTTCAACCGCAACCACATGATCAACGAGGAGGGCGGCATCATCCCAGAGGAGTTTCTGGCCGAGTATGCGGCCGATCGGGTCGAGACCACCGCGGCAGTCTGGCTCGGGCAGACCTTCACTTGCAACCGCTGCCACGACCACAAGTTCGATCCGTGGACGCAGAAGGACTACTACCGCCTTAAGGCCTTCTTTCACAGTGTTCCCGAACTCGGAAAATCGATCCGCCAAAACGATTTTCGCTTCAACAGCCCACCCTTTGTCCTCCTGCCGTCGGCCGAGATCGACGCCAAGCTTTCCGCCCTGCGCACACAGCAATCCGCCAAGAAGACGGAACTCGCACAGCTCCGTGGCACCGACGACCTCGGCTTCGCCGCTTGGCGGCAGCGGCTCGCGACGGAGAGGCTCGAGTGGTCGGCGCTGAAACCGATTGCAACTGAGGCCGAGGATCAAAAGCCAGAGGTCGAGCCGGCCACGGCGAGCGTCCTCTTCGAGTATCTGAACAACACGCGCCTGGACACGACCGTGCGCACGCGCGCACCCCGAGCCAAGATCACTGCGCTGCGGATCACGTGCGAGGCGACGGACATCGGCGGCACGTTCAATCTCACAGAACTCGGTCTGCGTCTCAAGCGGGGCTCGTCCGCTGCGGTTGCCTTGCCGGTGCGCTCCGCAGATGCGGGCGATTCCCTCGGCCGCGACACCGCCGAACTCGTGCATGACGACAGCCGGGAAACCCGCGTGCCGCTCAAGGTCGCCCCTCGTGGCTCCGCCTCGCTCGTCTTCGAGCTGCAGGAACCGCTCGATCTTTCGGCGGAGCCGGCCGAATTGATTTTTGTTGTCGGTTCCTACGGCGCCACCAGTCCGACGCGCTGGCGCTTCGAAGTCACAACCTCCGCACCGGAGCTGCTGGTTCCCACGGCGCTCACGCGGACCGCGGCGGCGGCGGACAGCGGTGACGAACCGCTTCGCTCCCGCTTCGCGCGGCAGCAGCCGGCGGGGCGCGCGCTGGAGGACGAGTTGACCGCGCTGCATCGCCGTATCGTCGCGACCGAGCGTGAGTATTCGACGACGATGGTGATGGAGGAAATGGAAAAGCCGCGCGACACCTTCATCCTGATCCGTGGTGCCTACGACAAGCCGGGCGAGCGCGTGACGGCTGGCACGCCCGCCGTGCTGCCCCCGATGGCAGCTGATCTTCCGCGCAACCGGCTCGGTCTCGCGCGCTGGCTCGTCAGTCCGGAGAATCCGCTCACTGCGCGGGTGACCGTGAACCGGCTGTGGCAGTCGGTCTTCGGCGTCGGTCTCGTCAAGACGAGCGAGGACTTTGGCTCGCAGGGCGAGCCGCCCGTGAATCCCGAATTGCTGGACTGGCTCGCGACCGAGTTCATCCGCACGGGCTGGGACGTGAAGGCGTTGATGCGGCTGCTCGTCACCAGCGCGACCTATCGCCAGCAGTCGCGGCTCACGCCCGCGTTGCACGAACGTGATCGGGAGAACCGCCTGCTGGCGCGCGGGCCGCGTTTCCGTCTCCACGGCGAATTCGTGCGCGATCAGGCGCTGGCGTGGAGCGGCCTGCTCGTGCCCACGATCGGCGGTCCTTCCGTGCGGCCCTACCATCCGCCCGGTCTCTATGAAGGCGTCGCGCCGACCAGCGAGGACACGGTCAAGATTTATATCCAGGGCAAAGGCACCGAACTTCACCGGCGCACGCTCTACACCTATTGGAAGCGCTCGGTGCCGCATCCGGCGATGCTGGCATTCGACGTGCCGTTCCGGGAAACGTGCAGCGTCAAGCGCAGCGTTACAAACACGCCCGTGCAAGCGCTCAACCTCATGAACGATCCGACCTACCTCGAGGCGGCCCGTTTTGTGGCGCAGCGAATGATGCGCGAAGGCGGCGCGACAACGGAAGAGCGGCTGAGCTTCGGCCATCGCCTCGTGCTCGCCCGCCATCCGAAGGCGGCGGAACTCGCGGTACTGCGTCGTGCGTTCGACCGTGCGCACCGAGACTTCTCCCGCGACGCGGAGGCTGCCACCGCGTTTCTCCGCGTCGGCGATGCGCCGGCGGACTCCACGCTGCCGCCGGTCGAACTCGCCGCCTACGCGACCGTCGCGAGCACGCTACTCTGCCTCGACGAAGCGATCACCAAACAATGACCACAGTCCCGCGCTTCTTCAGGGTTGCCATCTTTCTCGCGGCGGTCGGCCTGCACGCGGCCAGCGGCCCGGCGCGGCCGAACATCCTGTGGATCGTCTCTGACGACCAGGGCTACGGGGATCTGTCGGCGCTTGGCCATCCAGCGCTCAAGACGCCGAACCTCGACGGCCTGAAGAGCGAAAGCGTGTGGTTGAAAAACTTCTACGTCTCGCCGCTGTGCGCCCCGACACGGGCCCAACTCATGACTGGCCGCCACAATTTCCGCACCGGCGTCTGGGACACTTGGGCGGGGCGGAGCAACCTCGCGGCCGACGAGGTCACCGTCGCCGACTATCTTCGCCGGGCCGGCTACGCCACCGCGCAATTCGGCAAATGGCACCTTGGGGAGAACCATCCGTTCCGTCCCGTCGATCAGGGTTTCGACCGGTCGTTCGTCTGGAACAACCTCGATCGCTTTGCGCCGACGTTCGACCGCGGCGGTCCCACCACGCCGGCTTACTCCGGGTTTCTCGACGACGTGGTCGCCGACGAGGCGATCCGCTTCTTCGGCGAAAAACACGACCGGCCCTTCTTCGCCTATGTCGCGCTCTTTCTGCCCCACACCTTCTGGGGCAAGCAGGTGCCGGATGCCGATGTGCGCCCCTTCGCCGACATGCCCGATCTGAGTCCCGCCGATCGCGAAGTCATGGCCATGCTCGCAAACATGGATCGCAACATCGGGCGCCTGCTCGACGCGTTGCGCGAACGCGGTCTCGACCGAAACACCCTCGTGATTTTCCATTCGGACAACGGCCTTACCGGCCGCCAGCAGGCAGCCGCGCGTTTCAACGCCGGACTGCGCGGGGCGAAGGGCGGCGTCTATGAAGGCGGGCTCCGCGTGCCATGCTTCGTGCGCTGGCCGGGCACACTCGCGCCCCGGACGGAGGTCGCCCGTGCGGCCGGTCTCGATTTGCTGCCAACCATGCTGGAGGTCGCCGGACTGGCCACCGCTCCAGAGAAACCGCTGGATGGGATCAGCCTTTGGCCGCTGCTCAGCGGTACCGCGACAAAACTCGCGGAGCGTTTCATTGTTCAGCAGCAGCAACCGCAGAAGTCCGGCCTGACGCCGCAGCCCTTCGTCAACGCCGCCGTGATCGGGCCGCGCTACAAGCTCGTGTGGCCGAAGGACGAGGCTTCGCCGGAGCTCTTCGATTTGGAGTCCGATCCGGGCGAGACGACCAATCTCGCCGCCGGGCAACCGGAGCGCGTCGCCAGCATGAAGGCTGTCTACCAGAAATCCTTCGACCAGTACTCGGCCGGCCGCGGGTTCGCGCCGGTTCCTCCGATCATCGACGCCGCGGCACAGCCGGTTTTTCGCGAGAGCATGATCCAGATTCCCGAGAAAACCGGCATCACGCTGATCGTCGCCCGCGCGGGCGAGTATCGCATTCGCCTGCGCGGCGTCCAGACTACGCTCTTTCCACAGGGCGGCGCGCTCGGCCTGACCGATGGCAAGAGCGTCTGGAAAATGCCCGTCGCGTCCGACACCCAGGAGGTCTCGTTCGTCGCGCAGTTCCCCGCCGGGCCCGTCACGCTGATTCCATGGGCAGAGGGCCGCACGCCCCGCGAGGGCTACGTCCCCGTCGGCCTCGATCCGGGCTGCCGCGACCTTGTGATCGAGCGAATCGAAACCAAATCCGCCAGCCCGTTGTGAATCCCTTTGCTCAACGCCTCCATCATCTGACGCGCCGGCAGTTCATCGGCCGCGCCAGTGCGGGCCTCGGTGCCGCCGCGCTCGCCTCGCTGCTCAACCCGAAGCTGCTCGCCGCCGGTGGTCCGGCCGCTGGGTTGCCGCATTTTGCACCGATGGCCAAGCGTGTCATCTGGCTCACGCAATCCGGCGCGCCATCGCAACTCGACCTCTTTGACCATAAGCCGCAGCTCGCTTCCCGGTTCGATCAGGATTTGCCCGATTCGGTTCGCGGTGGCCAGCGGCTGACGGGGATGACCTCGAACCAGACGCGGTTTCCGATCGCCCCGAGTATTTTCAGATTTGCGCAGCACGGCCAGAGTCGGATGTGGATGAGCGAGCTGTTACCCCACACCGCGAAGATCGCCGACGAACTCTGCGTCGTGCGCTCGATGCACACCGAAGCGATCAATCACGATCCCGGCATGACGCTTCTGCAAACGGGCTTCCAGATCGGCGGACGTCCCTCCTTGGGCGCTTGGGTCGCCTATGGGCTCGGGACGGAGAACGCCAACCTACCCGCGTTTGTAGCGTTGGTCTCCCTCCCCACGGGCAAGGTGAACTCGCAGCCGCTGCACGAGCGGATGTGGGGCGCGGGCTTCCTGCCGGCGAAGTATCAGGCTGTCCGGTTCACGCCGACGAAGGATCCGGTGCTCTACCTCTCGAATCCGCCCGGCATCACCACCGAGCGCCGCCGTGCGATGCTCGACGATCTCGCGGAGCTCAATCGGGGCGTGTTCGCGGACTACCAGGACCCGGAGACGCAAAACCGTATCGACCAGTTCGAGATGGCCTTCAGGATGCAGGCGAGCGTGCCCGAACTCGCCGACCTCACCAAGGAGCCGCCTGCGACCTTCGCGCGCTACGGCCCCGAGGCGCGCAAACCCGGCAGCTACGCCGCCAACTGCATCCTCGCCCGCCGTCTCGCCGAGCGTGGCGTGCGTTTTATCCAGCTCTATCACCGCGGCTGGGACCAGCACGGCAATCTGCCCCGCGACATCCGCAGCCAATGCTACGACACCGATCAGCCCACCGCCGCGCTCATCGCCGACCTGCGCGAGCGCGGTCTGCTCGACGACACGCTCGTGATCTGGGGCGGCGAGTTCGGCCGCACGGTCTATTCACAAGGCACGCTCACGGCCGACAACTACGGCCGCGACCACCATCCGCGGGCCTTCACTGTCTGGATGGCGGGCGCCGGGGTGAAGCACGGACACGTGTTTGGCGAGACCGATGACTTCAGCTACAACATCACCCGCGACCCGGTCCACATCCACGACCTCAACGCCACCGCCCTCCATTTGCTGGGCATCGATCACACCCGACTCACCTATCGCCACCAGGGCCGCGACTATCGCCTGACCGACGTTCACGGCGAAGTCGTCAAAGGCATTCTTGCATAATTTTCCCCTGCTTTGTTCATGCTAAATCTACGCTTTACCGCCCTGCTCCTCGGCTGCGTCACATTGCTTCGCGCGGCGACCGGTGAGGTAAATCTCCGCACCTTGGAACCGACCGTGCTCTTCCCGCGCAAGGAACCGCTCGCGCAGATCGCCCGCCTCAGCGGCGAGAACCGCGGCACCGGTGCAGTCAACGTCGACATTCGCGTCTCGGTCGGCAGTGCGCCTGCGCAGCCGTTGCAAAAGGTCGCGCTGCCCGCGGGACCGTTCACCGTCGATGTGCTCATTCCAGACCTTGCCGCGCCAGCCGACGTCAAAGTGGACGTCCTCAACGGCGGCACGGTCGTCGCCACCCACACGCAACTGTGGCAGCCGCAGCGGAAGTGGAAGGTCCACATCGTGAAGTCCTCGCACGAGGACATCGGCTACGAGCACTTCATCCAGATCAAGCAGAAGGAAATTGCCGACTTCGTCGACCTGGCCCGCGAGATTGCCCGGCCCCGCGTGATCGATGCGTCAGGAGCGAAGACCGATGTCGGCTACCACTACGTGATGGAGACGCTCCTCTTCGCGCGGAACTACATCGACGAGCGTGGCGAGCGCGCGTGGCGAAAGGTCCTCAAGGAAAACGTCACGGGCGGCACGGGCCTGTCGCTCATGGCCGCGCCGAGCGGCGTGCACACGCACTGGATGGACTACGAACAGCTCGCCCGCGTCGGTTACCCCGCGCGCCGCGAAATGAAAGACCGCTTTGGCCTGGATCTCAAAACCGCGTTCATCGTCGACAACCCCAGTCTCTCGTGGTCCGGCATGCAGGCGCTCGCCGCGTCGGGCATCAAGTATGTCGGCCGCTGGGGACAGGCGTGGCGCAGCGGCGGCAACAACAACTACCAGCGCACCGGGCTGCCGGCGTTGTTCTGGTGGAAGGCGCCCGACGGTGAACATCGGGTGCTGTTCGGGTGGACCCCGGGTTACTCGATGTTCTTCTGGTGGGGCCAGACCAACGGCGGCTCCTACGGCGATCTCCTCGGCTATCCGGCGAACTGGGTGAACAATCAGCTGAAGATGGTCGAGGATGGCGGTCTGCGCGGACCCTATCCCTACGACGCGATGATCGTGGCCGACTACGTGGATCATGAGACCCCGAAATTTGACGAGCGGATCTATCGCCGCTGGCGCGAGACCTTTGCGTATCCGGAGCTGCGCTTTGAGCACCCCGAAAAATTCTTCACCTACATCGAGCAGAAGTACGGGGCAGAGCTGCCCGAACTCTCCGGCGATCTAAACAATTTCTCCGCCGACTACTCCGCCATCGATCCCGACGCGCAGGGCGAGAAGCGCCGCGCGGCGCGCTTGTTGCCCGCCGCTGAAGGACTCGCCGTGCTCGCGGGAATCGCCAATCCCGCCTTCGCCCACCTGCCCGCCGAGATCGAGCGCACCTACACGCGGATGTTCGACTTCGACGAACACTCGTGGCCGACACTGCCGCAGGTTTCCGACGAACAGCTCTTCAACGCCGCCTGGGTGAAACGGCACGAAGCCACTCGCGCGTTGCGCGCCTCCACCGCTGCCTTCGACCGCGCCGCGGCCGCGCTGGGGCTCAACATCGCCGCTGCCGGCCCAGGGACGATCGCGGTCTTCAATCCGCTGCTGCATGGGCGGACCGACACGGTCGAGTTGCCGGGCACCGCAGCGCAGGTGCGCGATCTGCGCACGGGCCGGTTGATTCCATGCGACCGGCTCGACGGCGAAAAAATCCGCTTTCTCGCCAGCGAAGTGCCGCCCTACGGCTACGCGCTTTTTCAACTCGTCGAAGCGCCGCCCGCGGCGGTCACGCCCGCCGCCGAACTCAGCCGCGAACCACTGGCCATTTCCAACCGCCACTACACCGTGCGTTTCCACCCGGAGCACGGCGCCGTCACCAGCATCGTGGATCGCGCGTCCGGCCGTGAGCTGATCGACCGGCAGGCGCCGTATCTGGCGAACCAATTGGTCTACCAGCACAAGAACACCCGCGAGGGCAAAGACGGCTTCGAGTATTCGCCGGCCAAGGCCCTGCGCATGGAATCCAAGGTCGGCCTCAATCAGGTCACGTTCGACGTGTGGTTCGACGATGCGAAACTCGGCGGTCGCGTGCACCAGACGGTCACGCTGCACGCGGGGCTGAAGCGCGTGGATTTCACCAATCGCCTCGAGAGCATCGATGTCATGTGGGCGCCCGAACATGCCGACCGCTACCGCGACAACATTTACTTTGCGTTTCCCTTCGCGGTGCCTGGCGGCCAGATCCGGGCCGAATATCCCGGCGGTGTGGTGAGGCCCTACGACGACCAATTGCGCTGGGGCTCGCACGACTTCATCTACGCCACCCGCTGGATCGATGTGAGCAATGAGCAAGGCGGCGTGACGCTGGCCTCCAACGAGGCGGGCACCTTCAGCCTCGGCGAACTCCGGTACAACCAATTCGCGAACGACTACAAACCGACCAAACCGTGGCTCTTCAGCTACGCGTGGTCCAACCGCATGGCCGGCCTCCTCACGTTGCAGCCCGACGACTGCAACGCGACGCTCACCTATTCGCTCACGCAGCACGACAGCGCGTGGAATTCCGGCGAGGCCTCGCGCCACGGGTGGCAGGCCGGCAGCCCGCTCCTCGTCGTGCCAGCGACGGGCGGCCCCGACGCGCGCTGGCAGGACAAGCAGAGGAGCTTCCTCTCCGTCGATGCCGCCAACGTCTCCCTCACCGTGCTCAAGGCCTCGGGGGTGGCCGGCCGCGGCTGGGTCGCGCGGTTTGTCGAGACGGCCGGCCGGGCCACCGAGTTTGAAGTGGACGCTTCCGCGCTCGGCGCGGACCGCGCCGCACTGAGCGATCTCGTGGAGGACGACACGGGCGCGTTGCCCGTGAAGAACGGGAAGGTGCGCGTGTCCATCAAGCCCTTCGGCTTCGCGACGATCCGCCTCCTCGCGGGTAATGCCCCGTCGGCCGTGACGCAACTGACGGCGCAAACCGTCACGGACAGCACCGCGAAGATAACGTGGTCGGGCTCGTCCGATCCCACGGTGGTTTTCAACGTCTTTCGTTCCGATGATCCTGATGCCCCGGCGACCGCCTACACGATGGTCGCACGGGTGCGCGGACACGAGTTCGCTGATCGCGGGCTCCATGTGGCGACGGATTATTTCTACCGCGTCGCCTCCGTTTCAGCGGGCAATGTGCAAGGGCCGCTGAGCGCCGTCCTCAAGGTCAAGACGTCGCCCGCCAACACGACCGCGCCGCATCCCGTGCATGAGCTGGGCATCGTGCGCCGCGCGCCCGACACGCTGTTTGTCTATTGGCGGAAAAACACGGAGCCCGATGTCGCCAGCTACCGCGTGTATCGCAGCGAGACTCCCGATTTCTCTCTCGCCGATCGAGAGCCCGTCGCAGTCCTGCCCGCGACGGCCTACTTCCTGCAGCTGCTTCACGACACCGGCCTCAAGCCGAACACCACCTACTATTACCGCGTGCAGCCCGTGGATTGGTCGAACAACGTCCAGATGACATCGCCGGTCGTCAGCGCCACCACGCCGAAAAACAAGTCATGATCACGAGTTCATTCGACGGGCAAAAATTTGATGTCGTCGTGTGCGGTGCGGGCAGCGCTGGCATCGCGGCCGCGCACAGCGCCGCCAAGGCCGGAGCCAAGGCGCTCCTGCTGGAGCGCCACGGTTTCGCCGGCGGCATCGTGACGGCGGCGATGATCCACACGCTCGATGCGATCAAGAGCTGCGTGGACCACGAGGTAGAAGTGGTCGGAGGTTTTGCGGCCGAACTCATCCGCGAGACACTCGCGCTCGGCGGCGCGGCCACGACCGACAATCCCGGCGAAGCGCTCACGCTTCATCCGGAGATGTATAAAGTGGCGATCGACCGACTGCTCGCCCGCGCCGGTGTGACGGTGCTCTATCACGCCAACGTTTGCGGCGTCGTGCAGGAGGGGAACCGTGTCACCGGAGTCGAGGCCGCCCTCCGCGATGGCCGCGCGCGCATCGCCGCCGGCGCGGTCGTGGACGGCACCGGCGACGCCGAGATCGCCCACCACGCCGGCGCGCGCTGGAATCTCGATCGCGATCTGCAATCGATGACCTACCACTTTCGCCTCGGCAACCTCGGCGCCCGCCGCACGTGGTCCGAGTGGGAGGAAATTTTGGGCGCGGCGATGAAGGCCGCGCACGCCGCGGGCGAGATCAAAGTCTTCGGCGGCCCGTGGATCATCCGTCTGAATGATGGCGAAATCTCGATCAACTCGACGCGCGTTTATGGCAATCCCGTGGACCCGGTCGAACTTTCCCGCGCCGAGACCGAGGGGCGTGCGCGGATGCTCGACATCTGGAACATTCTCCGTCACCGCGTGCCCGCGCTGAAGGACTGCTACATCCTCGCCGGAGCGTCCCAGTTGCACATCCGCGAGAGTCGCAAACTCGTGGGCGCTTACACGCTCACCGAGGAGGACATTCGCACGTCCCGGGCGTTTGCCGACTCCATCGCGGTGGGCGCGTGGCCGATCGACATCCATCCGACCAACGGCTACGTCGGTGTGCATCCGCACAAGGACGACGCCCCCGTGCCCTACGAGATTCCCTACCGCTGCCTCGTGCCCGAGAAGATCGACGGCTTGCTCGTCGCCGGAAAACCGATTTCCACGACGCACCGTGCGCATGGTTCCACGCGCGTGCCTGGCACATCGCTTGCCACGGGCCAAGCGGCCGGTGTGGCCGCCGCGCTCGCCGTGCGAGCTGGAACGCCGCTTCGCGCGCTCGAAGTTGATTCCCTCCGCGAGGCGTTGTTGCGCCAGGGCGCACGCGTATCGGCCCCGGCCAAGTCTGCGGCTTGAACATTATGTCCGACACCCCTCGCCTGGCCTACCGCAACCTCCGCTGGTGGGTCGTCGGCCTGCTGTTTTTCGCCACGGTCATCAACTACGTTGACCGGCAGACGCTCTCGATTCTCGGCACAACGCTGCGGAAGGAGCTCAACCTCACCGAGCAGGACTACGCGAACTGTGTGTCGGCGTTTCTCGTTTCGTATGCGGTCATGTATTCCGTCTCCGGTCGCCTCATCGACCGCGTCGGCGTCAAGGTCGGCGCGGCGGCGTGCGTCATCTGGTGGTCGATTGCGGCGGCGTTGACGGGTCTGGCCCGCGGACCGCTCAGCCTTGCGGGGTTTCGTTTTCTGCTCGGAGTTGGCGAGCCTGGGATTTTTCCGGCCGGCATGAAGGCCTGCGGCGAGTGGTTTCCCGGTCGGCTGCGCGGCACCGCCATCGGCATCTTTTCCTCGGGATCATCCGTCGGCGCGATCATCGCCGCGCCGCTCGTGGTATGGATGACTCATCACTGGGGCTGGCGCATGGCGTTCGTCATTCCCGGCGTGGTCGGCCTTCTGGTGTGGCTGCCCCTGTGGTTGGCGGTCTATCGCCAGCCGAAGGAGACGCGGATGACCGCCGCCGAAGCCGCGGAACTCGACGCCGAGGCCGTGGCCGGTCCGCGCCGCTCGTGGCTGGCGCTGCTCCGAGAGCGGAAAGTGTGGGCGCTGGTGCTGGGCCGCGTGGGCGCCGATCCGGTGTGGTATCTCTACCTCTTCTGGCTGCCCGACTATCTCCAGCGCGTGCGAAACCTGAGCCTCGTCGAGATTGGGCTCTACGCGTGGATTCCCTTTCTGTTCGCCGATCTCGGGGCGGTGTTTGGCGGCGTGATCTCGGACCGGCTGATCAAGCGCGGCTGGGCGGCACCGCGCGCGCGCTTCGCCGTGCTCTGCGGGATAGCCGCGTTGGCGCCGCTCGGCGCGGCCGTCGGCTTCATCGAATCGACCGTCGCGGCCATGGGCGTGATCTGCGTGATCGCGTTTCTCTGTCAGGCCTGGTCCACGAACATGGCCACGCTCGTCCCTGATCTCACCTCGCGCAGCGAGACCGCCAGCGTGATGGGCCTGCTCGGCACTTCGGGCAGCCTGGGTGGCATCGCGTTCTCTCAAGTGCTCGGCTTTTCGATCGCACTCTTCGGTTACTCGTCGGCGTTCGTGATGGCGGCCATCCTGCATCCGCTTTCGCTTCTGCTGCTGTTCCTCTTCCTGCGGCCGACGCTCCGCGCGGCGTCGGAATCCGCCGAGGCGCCGGTCGGGCGCTGACTAACGCTTCGCGCGCGAAGCCGCTAAGCTGGACGTATTGACTCGTCTTTTCCTCCCATGACTTTCCCTACTTCCCGCACGCTGCAGGCCGACGTGGTCGTTGTTGGCGGCGGCACCGCCGGATTGGCCGCCGCGTTCGCAGTCGGCCGCAAACGCCTGAAGGTGCTCCTCGTGGAGCAACACGGCTTCTGCGGCGGACTCACGGTCTACTCGATGGTGCACGTGCTCGATGGCGTGCTCGCACAGACAGACTTTACGAAACTCGCGGTCGGTGGCGTGGCGGTCGATGTGCTCAACCGCATCCAAGCGTTTGGCGGCATGGGTCCGGTGGACAATCCGCCGGAAACCCCGGTGTTCGATCCGGAGGCGTTGAAGCTGATCGCCGACGAGATGCTCGCCGAGGCGGGCGTGACGTGCCTCTACCACACGCGCCTCGTAGAGGCAGAGACGCACTTGGGACGCGTCACGGCCGCGATCCTGCACAGCAAGGCGGGCTTCTGGCGCGTCGAGGCGCCGCGCTTCATCGACGCCTCGGGTGACGCCGACCTGTGTGCGCGCGCGGGCGCCGCGTTTGAGATTGGCCGGGCGCTCCAGCCGATGACGCTGCATTTCCAAGTGGCGGGCCTCCGCGGCGGACTCGACTGGAAGGCATTGGAGAGGACGTGCCACGACGTGCTGGCAGCGGCGTTCGCGCGCGGCGAAGGTCCGCGCTTCGGCGGACCGTGGGTGCTGCGCATCCGGGACAACGAGATCTCGATGAACTGCACGCGCCTTTACGGCAACGCGCTCGATCCCGTCGATCTCACCGCGGCGGAGGTCGCCGGCCGCAAGAACGCGTGGTGGGTTTTCCGCACGTTGAAGGAGCGGCTGCCGGAGTTTGCCGACGCGCATTTCGTGCAGAGCGGCCCGTCAGTGGGTTGTCGCGAGACGCGCCGGATCGTCGGCGATTACCAGCTTACGGAGGCGGACGTGCTCACGCGACCGGTGTTTGCCGACACGATTGGCCTCGGGGCGTGGCCGATGGACGTGCATCCGGCGGATGGCCGCGTGGGATTTCATCCGCACAAGGAGAACCCGCCGGCGCCCTACCGCTATCCGTTGCGCGCGCTGCTGCCAAAGACGCTGGAGAACGTGCTCGCGGTCGGCCGCTGCGCCTCGACGACGCCCAAGGCGCACGGCTCTTCGCGGGTCAATGGCACCTCGATGATGATGGGCGAGGCCGCGGGTGTGCTCTGCGCGCTCGCGCACGCTGAGGGCCGCACGTTACGCGACGTGCCGATTGCACGTTTGCAGGAGACACTCGCGGCCGGCGGAGCGGTGCTCGACCCGCACCACTTGCCAGACCGCCCCGCCACGTGGCGAATGGGTCACCTGGGACATGCCGTCGGCGAGCCGGTGTTTTACGGCGGCCTGCAGTAATGGTACGCGAACCGTAAGGCCGCGTCAGCTCCGGGCTAAATTCCGCCGAAACTCCGATGGGGTGACACCTGTGCGAAGTTTGAACAGGCGCGAGAAATAGTAGATGTCGGAAAAGCCCGCTGTGGTGGCGATTTCGCCGATGGTCTTCGAGGTCAGTGAGAGGAGTTCGCGCGCGCGGTCGAGTCGCGCATTGATGACAAAGGTCTGCGGTCGCACGCCGGCGACCGCGGCGAAGACCCGCGAGAAATGGCTGACGCTGTAGCCGTGGCGGCGGGCGAGCTGGACGACAGACACCACCGTCGACGGGGAAGAGCGGATGGTGGTCATGAGTTCGTGGATGCTCTCCACGTGCTCCGAACGGATGCCCGGCGGAAAACCGGCCTGGTGCGCCGAGTCGCGCACCAACTCCGCCAACAGGGCGGCGAACAAAACGTCTCCTGTCTCCCGCCCGCCGGGTTCGCCGCGCAGCGTCAGGATGCGCTGCATGACCGTGTCGGCGAATGGGAGGTGGCGGACGCGCATCCATTCAACCGGCGGAGTGAAATGCCGGCGGGCGGGCGCGCCGCGCTCATCGAGGACGTTGAAATGAAAGAAATTCACGCCGAGCGGATGCGCGGAATCGTGGGTGGTGATGTAGCGCCGGCCAGGCTGCATCCAGACGCAAGTGCCCGCGTGGAGTGGAATGGTTTCGGACTCGAGGTGCATCGCGCCGCGCCCCGCCCAGACGAACCACAGATCGTAGTCCTTTAGTGTCCGCCACCACTCCGCACCGGAGCTCCAATCGGGTTGAAACCGCACGCGGCCGCACAGCTCCGCCAGCCGCACGATCCAAGTATGACCGCCCGTCTCAAAAAAAGCCGACATGTGCAAAAGTTTGATTCACCCGTCTATCGCCTGGCGACAGAAAATCGGCTACTTTGAACTGCGTTGATCTCTTCCTCGTCATCTCGTCCGGGTGCTCTGTCGTTTCGTGCGATCTTGGCGTCCGCGGTTATTGCGCTCGCCACCATGACGAGTAATGCGGCCGAGAGTGTGCCGTCCAAGCCGTCGATCGTCTTCATCCTGGCCGACGACCTCGGCTGGGGCGACCTCGGCTGTTACGGTGGTGAGATTCCCACACCCCACATCGACTCGCTGGCACGGGACGGTGCCCGGTTCACGAGCTACTACACGAGTTCCACTTGCACGCCGACGCGCTTCAGTCTGCTCACGGGCACCTATCCGAACCGGTCGCGCGATCAGCTTCTGGCACCGCTCGATTATCTGGATCCCCGCGACGATCACCGGGGACTGCGCGCCGGCGAGTCCACCGTGGCCGACGATTTGAAGCGCGCTGGCTACGCGACCTCGGTCGTCGGCAAGTGGCACGTGGGCTTCGGCGAGGAACAGTTTCGTCCGCTCGCACACGGCTTCGACCGGTTCTTCGGCTATTCGGCCGGTGCGATCGATTTCTACACCTCGCGTTATGGCCGGTTTCCGGATCTCTGGCGTGACAACGCCCGGGTCGAGGTGTCCGGCTACGCCACCGATGTGCTTTCGGTGGACGCGGTGGCGCAGCTCACGCGGTTCGCCGGAGGCGCGCCTTTCTTTCTCTACCTCGCGCATGTCGCGCCGCATTTCGGCAAGCCTTGGGACGTGCGGCAGCAGAAGGCCTACAACGCCATTCAGCCAAAACCAGAGATGCTCGCTCGCTTCGAGCACATCGCCGATCCGACGCGCCGCCTCTATGCGGCGACGCTGGGCTCGCTCGACGAGAGTGTCGGCGAAATCCTGCGAACGCTGCGCGAACTCGGCCTCGAGCAAAACACGCTGGTGGTTTTCACCTCGGACAACGGCGGAGTCTTGAAACTCGGCGGCAGCAACGGGCCGCTGCGCGATCAGAAGGGGACGCTTTTCGAAGGTGGCATTCGCGTGCCGTGCCTCGTGCGTTGGCCCGGCCACATCGCACCGGGCACGGTTGTCGATACCCCGGCGCACGTCGTGGACTGGCGCGCGACGCTTGCCCGCCTCGCGGGTGTGACGCCGAACGTTCATCATAAGGATGGCATTCCGCTCCTGCCGCTCACGGAGCTGCCAAGCCATGCGAATCGCCCCCTGTATTGGTGCGAAATCGCAGCGGAGCGGGACGGTGGCGGAGAGAGCCGCGCGCTGCGCGTCGGCGCATGGAAATACCTGCGCGCAAAGAACGGGCAGGAATCGCTCTTCCATCTGGCGGCCGATTCCAGCGAAAGCACGGATCGCTCGCCCGATGAACCCGCGCGATTGCGCGAGCTACGCGCTCAGTTCGAGACGTGGCACCGCTCGATCTACGCCAACGCGTCGCCGGCCCCGGCGAAGTCGCCCTGAGATTTTCCATGTCAAACTCCACGTCCTCACCCCTTCGCGTCGTCATTGTCGGCTGCGGAGGATTCGCCCGCAACTACCTGCCGGTCTACCGCAGCATCCCCGACCTCAAGGTCGTCGCCTGCGTCGATGCCGATCTCGCCGCCGCCCAAGCCATGGCGGCGACGCTGGGGGCTGAAACCGCTTCGTCGGACCTCGGGGTCGCGGTCGCCGCGCAGGCAGACTACGCGGTCGTGAGCACCCCGAATTTCCTCCACGTCGAGCAGGCCACGGCGTTGCTCCGCAGTGGCAAGCATGTGCTCCTGCAGAAACCGATGGCGCGCTGGCTCCGCGAGTCTCAGGCCCTCTTCGCCACGCAACGCGCCTCCGGTCGCGCGATGGGCCTCTACATGGCGATGCTCGACCTCGGGCTCTGGTGGGAACTGCGGCAGGCATTCGCCGCCAACTCGCCGCTCGGCAGCATCGCACAGGTGAGCATGCGGCTCGGCCACACCGGCGGACTCGTTTGGAGCAAGCAGCCCAATCAACTGTGGCGGTTCTCGCGCGAAAAGACCGGCGGTGGCGCCTTCATCATGCTCGGCGTCCACTATATTCATTTTCTCCGCTGGCTCCTCGGGCTGCGCATCACGCGCGTCCTCGCGCAGACGGCCAACCTCCACTGCGGTCGCATCGAGGGGGAGGACATCTGCCAGTTCCAAGGCGAACTCAGCAACGGTGGGTTCGTGCAGCTCAGCGTCGCCTGGAACTCGCAAGGCGAGCATCTCGCGCTCTATGGCACCGAGGGTTCGCTCGTCTACCTCGACAACGAACTGGTCCGCGTGCACGGCGCCAAGCCTTGGAAGACCTCCTATTTCAATTACGAGAAGCCGGGCGCGTGGCAGACCTTTGCCGGCATCGTGCCGCCGAAGCTCGACGATCCCGCCAATCCGCACAACCAGCACCGCGCCTTCGCCGAGGCGATCCGCGCGGGTGCGACGCCGGCGGTCGAAGCCATCGAAGGGCTGTGGGACATGCAGGTGGCCGATGCCGTCTATCGCAGCGCGACCAGCGGCCGCTGGGAGGAAATTTCCTATGTCTGAATCCCGCACAATCGTCATCACCGGCGGCACCAAGGGCCTCGGCCGCGCCGCCGCCGACGCGTTTCTCGCCAAGGGCGATCGCGTTTGGATCCTCTCACGCACGACGCCCGCCGCGACTGGCGCCACGCCGCACCCGCGGCTCCGACACCTGGTCGCCGATGTGCGCCACCGCGACCAGCTCGATACTGCGGTCGCGACGATACGCCTCGAGTCGCCACAGCTCGACGTGTGGATCAACAACGCGGGCTTTGGCAAACCCGTGCCGTTTCACGACGGCGACAACGCGCTCTGGGACGACATGTTCGCCGTGAATTTCTGGGGCACCGTCCACGGCACGCGCGCCGCGCTCGGGGCGCTCCGGCGACCCGGCGGCGTGATCATCAACATCGCCTCCGTCGTCGGCTTCATGGCTCCGCGCGGCCATTCCGCCTATGCCACGGCCAAGGCCGCCGTCATTGCCCTCACGCGCGCCAACGCCGTCGAGTTCGCTGCCGCCGGCATACGCGTGAACGCCATCGCGCCCGGTCCGCTCGACACGGAAGGCTTCCGGGCCGCCGGGGGCGATCCGGAAAAACGCGCGCAGACGATCCCCACGAAGAAAATGATCACGCCGGCCGAGATCGCTGCCGCCTGCGTCTTTCTCGCCGAGCCCATCTCCTCGCTCACCGGCCAGACCCTCGTGATCGACGGCGGTTCGCAGGCGGTGGGGTGCTACGCGTAGCGGAGAGTCGCGGAGCATTTCCGGGCAATCAGCGCGGTAAGTCCGCTGATCGCTGATTCCGGCCGTTCCCGCTGCAAAAAAGCGGTTGCGCATTATTACCAACGGACGCGCGCCGAGCCCGGGAGTGGGCGTCATTCGTGCGTCTTTCGGCTGCGACGATGTGGAGAATCGTCGTGAGGTGGTGCTAGTCGCGGGCTTTCCATCCGAACGTCGGCGAGCGAAGGATCCCTGTGGACTTGCTCTCTTCCCACCCACTCTTGCGGCCGAGCTCTAGTGTTTTCGGACGCACACCCCTCGAATGAAAACCCCCAACGCCTCATTTCCCCGCATGCTGCCGATGTTGCGGTCGGCGCTCACGTCGCTGCTTGCGTTCTTCCTAGCTTCTTTCGCTTCAGCCCAGACCAACACCGGCCGCATCACTGGCACCGTCACCAATAGCAGCGGCAACGCTTTTCTCGAAGGCGCCGTCGTCACCATCGATGGCATCGGTCGCGCCACGACCACGGATCGCCGCGGCGAGTTCGATTTTGGCGGCATGCCGCCCGGTGAGTATTCGCTGCGCGTCGCCTACACGGGCATGGCGCCCGCCTCCATCCGGGCCGTCGTGTCGGCCGACCTCACCGCCAGTGTCGCTGTCACCCTTGGCGAGGATGTCGTGAAGATGGGCACGTTCTCAGTCACCACCAACCGCAACGCCGACGCCCTCGCCGTCACCGAGCAACAGCACGCGCCCAACGTGAAGAACGTCGTCGATATCGCGGCCTACGGCATGCTCAACAACGACAATCCCGTCGAACTCCTCCAGTTGCTTCCCGGGGTGAGCGGGTTCCTGGCGTTCAACGAGGTGGATCGCGTTTCCGTCCGCGGCATCGACTCCTCGCTCAACAACGTGCAGCTCGACGGCAACAGCTTCGCGACGCCGGCCATCAACGGCACGGCCAACAGCCGCGCCTCCGTGCTCTCGACGACCAACACCGGCAACATCAAGTCCGCCGAGGTCATCAAGGCCATCACCCCCGACCGCTCCGCCGACGCCATCGGCGGTATGGTGAACCTGATCCAGCGCAGCGCCCTCGACTACCCCAAGTCCGCCGGGAGGTTCGAATACCGCGTCGGTGGCCAGTATGTGAATACGCGCAGCGGCTTCGACACGCGCGTGACGCCCAACGTCCAGCTCACCTACCACGACACGTTCGGCGCCAAGCGCGACTGGGGCCTGTATGTCACCGGCGGCTTCAACAAGGAAACCACCAACCAGCTGCGCTCGATCCAGACCATCGCCAACAACGCCACCTACGGCGTCATTCCCACCGCGCTGCAGTCGGTGGAGAACGATCGGTTTCGCCACCGCCGGAACTGGTCGGCGACGATCGACCACCGGCGCGGCAATGGCGCGCACGAGTTCTCGCTCAAGTTCAAGCACGACGACTGGCTCGAGCTCACGCAGAACGTCTTCACGAACATCAACGGCGCCGTGCCCGCGACGGACTGGACGCGCCCCCGCCAGTCCTATTCCACCGCGAGCCTGGTCGTGCGGCACGTCGATCAGAACCCTTACACGAGCTCCAGCTCGGCCTCCTTCGACGGCCGGCATCGGCTCGGCGAATGGGAGGCGAGCTACAACGTCTTCCGCTCCACGGCGAAGGCCCGCGTCTATCGCCCCGATGGCGGCCCCAGCGGCTACGGGAAATACCTCAACACGACGTTCACGCTCCTGACGCCGTTCCGCACGGGTGTCGTGCTGGAAGGGAAGCGCGACGCGCTGTTTCCCACCGTGTCCTTCCCCACCGGAAACCCGGACGTCCTCTTCAACGCGGACAACTACCAGTTGGACGTGGTGGGCATGCTGGGAACCATGGTGGACGACGAACGCAACGGCGCGCGCCTTGACCTCAAACGCACGGTCGCGTGGAGGCTGCCCGTCACCTTCAAGGCCGGGCTCAACGCCGCCGAGCAGAGTCGGGTGAACATCGAACAGAACATCCAGCGCTCGTTCGTCGGCGAGGATCGTGTCTTCGGCATCAACCCCGCCACGGGCCGCAGCGATGACCGCCTCAGTCGCTTCGTCAACGCCAGCACGCCGATCACCGGTTTCAGCGACGTGGGCAACCGCCGCCCCTTCATGATCGATTTCGGCGCCCTCAACCGTAGCATTTACGACCAGCCGCAGCTCTGGCTCGAGGATGTTTACGGCAACACGCTGCGGAGCCTCCAGGGCAACTTCAAAGCCAAGGAGCGGATCTCCGCCGCCTACGCGATGGCGGAGACCGACTGGGGAAAACTCCGTCTGCTCGGTGGCGTGCGCGCGGAGGAGACCAAGGTCACCGGCACCGCCGTCTTCACGAATCCGATTCAGGCCACGGCCGCGCAGATTACCGACCCCGTCCGCCGCGCGATCAACAATGCCGGGACCAATGTCACCCGGAGCAGCAGTTACCGCAGCACGTTTCCCAGCGTGCACCTGCTCTACAAGTTTCAGCCCAACCTCCAGGCGCGCGCCAGCTACTCGACCGGCATCGGCCGGCCCGGATTCAACGCCATCGTGCCGACCACGACCGTCAACGAGGTCACGGACGTCGTGACCACCACCAACACCGGCCTGCGTCCGCAATTCGCCGACAGCTACGACCTGAGCCTCGAATACTACACGGAGCCGGCCGGCCTGATTTCCGTCGGCGTGTTTCGCAAGGACATCAGCGACTACATCGTCAATCGGATTGATCGGGTGCCGCCGGGCTTTCCGCTGGGCGAGCAATACGTCGGCTACGAGCTTCGCACCACGGTCAACGGCGGCTACGCCAAGGTGCAGGGCGTGGAGTTCAACCTCGTGCGCCAGCTCAACTTCATCCCGCGCGCCTACGGGCTGTTCACGTTCAAGGGCAACGCGACCGTGCTCACGGTCGAAGGCTCCCTCGATGGCGTGACCAAGGTCGGGACCACGGGCGTGACCAACTTCATCCCGCGCGCGTGGAACGTCGTGGGCGAGTATGCCAAGGGTCGCTTCTACGCGCTCGCCCGCTACAACCAGCAGGCGGGCTTCCTCCTCGGCGCCAACGCCAACCCCGCGCTGGTGACGCGTGCGCCCCGGCGCGAGAAGATCGACGTGAACTTCGGCTACCGCTGGCACCGGTCGTGCGAAGTGTTCTTCGCAATCGACAACCTGACCGAGCGGCCGAGCGTGCAACTGCAGGGCGTGGGCGACCGCCAGTTTCCGAGCGCGGCGTGGGCCGGCTCGCGCCGCTTCAACCTCGGCGTGCAGGGGAAATTCTGAGTTGTGCGGCCGATGCCACCGGCCTGTCGCGCCATGTGATTCCCGACGATTGCGAAACACCTTCCTGATTTCGGAATTGTCGGCTGGTTAAATGATGGTTGGTCCGGAGTGAGCCCCGTCCTCCGGAATCACCGCGCCGCCGCGCCGACCGCGTAACGATGCGTGACTGAGCCAGTCCGGCGCGTGGCGTTTTCCGCGCTGTCGGGATAGGCACGGACGTATTCCACGAGCGCCTGCTGCGGCGACACCTTTACGCGCATGATGCCCGAGGCGCCCGCGATCACGCCGCTCTTGTAGCCGTATTCGGCCGCGCTGCGGGTGTTGTCGGTGCGCGTGTGACCCGGCTGCGGCACGAGCTGATAGGTCACGCCATCGCGCTCCTGCTGCGCGTAAAGGTGATCGTGCCCGTGGAAAACGACCACGCCGCCTCCGCGGCGCACCAGCAGCGTGTGGATCGGCGCGGTCCAGCCGGGGCGTTTCAGCGTGAACGTGTCGCGCCCGTCGAGGTCGCGCCCGCCCCACTCGAAAAACGCCGCCGCCTCCGCGCCGCCGCGGCCCTCGCGCGTCTCGCCGCCGACGAGGTGGTGGATGAACACAAACGTGAATCGCGCCCGGCTCCGCTCCAGCATGCCGCGCAGCCACTCGTATTGCTCGCGGCCGAGCGTGCGGCCCCAGTTGTCACCGCTGCCGCCGCGCCCGCGCTCCTGCGAATAGCAGAACGGATCGAGCGCGACAAAGAGCGCGTCGCCCCACTCGAACGCATAGTAGTTCTGGAGCAGGCCGGCCTTGGGGTGAGGCGTGGCGTTGCCGGTGTAGAAGCTGTTCGGCTCGGGATTCGGAAAGAACGTTTTTCGCTGCGCGTTGGACCAGAGGGCCATCGCGTCGCCGCCGCCCTTGCCGGGCTGCTCGCCGTCGTGGTTCCCCAGCACGAGGAACACCGGCACCGAATGCCCGACGAGACTGAAGTAGTGGCGCTGCGCCAGATATTGCGGCAGGGCGTCGCGGTAGTCGGTGCGCTTGTCCGTCATGAACGTGTCGCCGAGATCGACATGGAAGTCGGCGCGCGCGGCGACGACGTTGGCGAGCGACTTCCGGTAGACGTCTGGATCGGTGCCGGCGTCGAGGTGCGGGTCGGCCTGCACGGTGAACACAAACTCCGCGCCCGGAGCACGCGCCGTCGTGAACGCGCCCGCGGCCACCGCGCGAAACTCCCCCGCGCTCCCCGCGCGCGATCGAAACTGGTAGGTGTGGCGCGTGCCGGGACGCAGCCCGGTGAGCGCGATTTCGACCGGCTGGCCCCTCGGGAATTCTTGCGGCGCAGTCCGCTGCGCGAGCTCGCCGCCGTCCGGCCCGAAGGCCACGTAGCCCTCGGCGCCTTCGTAGCTGAGGATGCTGAGCGTGATACCCTCGGTCGTCGGCCGGCCGAGAATCACATCGACGGGCTGCGCCGGCACCTCGGTCCGAAAGAGCAGCGTGGGCAGACGACCTTCGCCGTTGCCGGCGCCGCCGCCGCCTTTTCTCCCACCGCGCCGCGGCTCGTCGGCGGCGAAGGCAAGCGCAGTGGTCGCGAGCGCGAGCGCGGAAATAAGTGTCATGCTTTTCATTCGTCGTTGCGCGTCCTGCCCTGTTTGCCGCCCTTGCCGCGACGGTCGTCCGCGGCGGCGTCGCCGGCCTTGGCCGGGTCGTAGTTGGGATTCGGTTGCGCCATCTGGGCGCTCACGTCCTTGAGATAGGCGGTCAGGCGCGCGTCGAGTTCGGCGGCTTTCTCCGGCAGCTTCGCGGCGAGATCGCGCTCCTCGCCCGGATCGCGCTCCAGCTCGAAGAGCCGCTGGGTCTTCTTCTCGTAGTTGCGCACGAGCTTGTAGCCGCCGAGCAGAATCGCCGTCGCAGGTCCGCCGTTGCCAAGGTCGTAGTGCGGGAAATGGAAGACCAACTCCTCGCGCGTGCGCGCCACCGCGCCGCGGCCCTGCGGATCGCGCAGCACGGCGGCGAGGTTGCCGCCCTCGACCGCAGCGGGCAGCGAGTCGTTGACGCCGGCAAGCGCGGCGATGGTCGGCAGGATGTCGCACGCGGTCACCGGCACGCGCGAGCAGACGTTCCCCGCGATGCCAGGGCCGCGCACGAGAAACGGCACGCGCAGTCCACCCTCGGTCACCGCGCCCTTGCCGCCGGAGAGCGGCGCATTGCCGGTGCGGCCCTGCCCGCCGTGATCGGCGGTGTAGAAGACATAGGTGTTTTTCGCGAGGCCCTGCGCGTCGAGCGCGGCGAGGAGTTGCATCACGGTCTTGTCGATTTCATCGGAGTCGGTGCGCGCAGTGTCGCGATCGCGGCCGCCTTCCTTGCGCTCCTGATTCGGGTAGTGCGAGAGCTGGAGGTAGAAAGGCTTCCCGGCCTGCTGCGCACGCGTCATGAACGCGATGCCGCGCTCGGTCATGCCGTAGGCCTGCTTGGGATTGGGGCTCGCGACGTTGTCCGGGCCGCCGTTGCTCGTGGCGCCGTCGCTGGCGTCGAAGCCGTGGCGCGCGGGGTCGGTGCGGCCGACGTGCCATTTGCCGAAATGCGCCGAGGTGTAGCCCGCGGCCTTGAGCACCTCCGCGACGGTCACCGTCTCAGTCGGCAACTCGAGCAGCGGTTCCGGCGGGATGAGCGCGGTGCGCACCGGCGTATCGGCGCGGCCCGCGCCGACAAAGGTCATCCGCAGCGCCGCTGGCGATCGGCCGGTGAACAACGCCGCGCGCGACGGCGTGCAGCGGGGCGAGGTCGCGTAGCCGTAGGTGAACCGCATCCCCTCGCGCGCGAGCCGCTCGACTGCGGGCGTCCGAAACACGCGGCTGCGCGACTCCGGCACGCGATCATCCATCTGCACCGAGGTCTGCGCCCAGCCCTGCGCCTCGGCCATGATGACGACGAAATTGGGCCGCGGCTCGGCGGAATGCACCGCCACAACGCCGAGCAGGGTCGCCGCCACGTAGGCGACGGGACGGGGAGAGGTTTTCAGTTTCATTTGGGTTTCTTGGCTTTGAGTTGTGCGGTGCCGACCCGACGCCCCAAGGGCTGCGCCGCCGGACGTGCGGCCACCCGGTTCATGATGCGCATTGAAGCCGGGGAGGGTTATCGCCCAAGGCGGATTTTGATTAAGATACGTTCATCAGGACGAAGGCCCGCGCGGGCGCGCACGCTGCGGATCTGATTCAGCCGGTTCAGGCGTTCATTTCGAGTTCCGGTTCGGGCTGCTTCTTCGGGATTCAGGCTGTTTCGGTGAAACACCACGTCCGCCTCACCGATACGAAGCCGCCGGGCGGAGGATCTGATGCAGCGTCGATCCGTTTTCGCCTCCGTCGGCGATGCCTCCACCGGTCAGGTGGATCACGCCGTTGACGAAGGAGGCGCCGGTCACGCCATGCACCGGCACGGGGATCGGGCCGAGGCGAATCCAGCGGTTGGCGACGGGATCATAGACGTCGTGATCCGGATAAACGCCCGAGGGCGCGCCGGTGTTCCCTTCCCCGCCGAACACGTGCAGGTAGCCGTTGGCCGCGACTGCGTTCACGCCGCCGCGCGGCCGCAGCATCGGCGCGCGCGTCGACCAGGCGTTGGTCGCCGGGTCGTAGACTTCCACGCGATCCGTCTGCTCGCTCTGGAATCCCGCTTCCAGCCGCCCGCCGACAACGTAGACTTTTCCGTCGATCGCCGCCGCGCCCACATGGTTTCGCTGGGTCGGCAAATTGGGCAGGGTCCGCCACGAGTCCGAGACCGGATCATACACCGCGAAGTCGCTGCCCCGCGGGGGCCGGCCGCCGGCCACGTAGATTTTTCCGGCCACGACGGCAGCGGCTCCGCCACCGCGCTGCGTGGGCATCGGCGCCCGTGTGCTCCATGCGGCGGTGACGGGATCGTAGGCGTAAACCGTGTCCACGAAAGGCCCGGCGCCGCCCGCCGAGGATTGGCCGCCGATCACGTAGAGCCTGCCGCCGACCGACACGGACATGGTGTGGTTCAGCGCGACAGGCAGCGGCGTCGTCAACCGCCACGTGTCCGTCGCGATGTCGTAGACTTGCACGGTGCGCACGCTCACGCGGGTCGACGGATAGCCGCCGATCACATAGATTTTTCCGTCCAGCTCCGCGACGGACATTTCGGAGTTGGGCTCGAGCAAGTCGGCGCGCAGGCCCCAGGCACCCTCGGCGAGGACCGCCGGTGTCGTCGGGACGGCGTAGAGTTCGACCAGCGCCGCGCCCGTGCTCCCGCCCACGCCGGAGACAACGGCGGAATAGGCGCCGGGCGCGAGCGTCACGAGCAGGGCTGCATCGCGACTCTGAAACCCGAGCGGAAACGCCCCGGTGGCCACCGCTGCGGCCATCGCTTGCGCGGCGGTGGGCGCGGTCCACCAGTTGTCGCTGGCGGCGAGTTCCGCCGTATCCCGAAAAACCGTGAGCGCCGGATCCGCGAGGACGCCGGTCACACCGAAGCCGGCGAGAGTGGGTCCGACAGCGCGGACCAGCAGCCGTTGCGGAGCGGTGCCACCGACCACGAATCCCGCGATCAAGGCCTCGGAACCAGTGCCGGCTCTCGCCCGCGCGGACAGATTGACCAGCGGCGCGGCGCCACCGGCCGGGGACAAGTCGTAGGCCTCGATCAAGGCCGCGCCCGCCGCGCCGCCCTTTCCGGCCAGTTGCACGGTGTAGGCGGCTCCTCCGAGATTCGAGAGCACCACCGCATCCCGACTCGATGCAGGGAGAGGGAACGCGCCGGCCTGGCTGGCTGCCGCGGAAATCTGGGTGCCGTTGCCCAGGCTGCCCCAGTCGTCGTTGCCGGCGAGGACAGTGGTGTTCGGACCGAAAACCGTCAGCACCGGATCCGCGAGCACGCCGCCCACGCCGAAACCCGACAACGTCGGCCCGACCCCGCGCAGGAGCAGCGACGGCGCCGGGCCCGGCCCCACCGCAAATCCCATGATCAGGGGTTCGCCTCCGGCGCCGGCTACGGACCGAACCGCGAGGTTGATGAGCCGTCCACCGCCGGTCGGCGCGACCGCAAGTCCCGATCCGCCCGGCGGCAACCCCGTCGGTCCCGCGGTGTCCAGCCGCACGCGATACAGCCCGGTGCGGCACGTCAGGTAGAGCGTTCTCCCGTCGCTGTCGCCAAAGGCGCAATTGGCGGGGCGCTCGGGGGTGACGAACGTGCCCAGCAACCGCCCGGCACGATCGAAGACCCGCACCCCGGTCGTGGTCGTGCAATAGACGTTGCCCTCCACGTCCACCTTCATGCCGTCGCCCCCGGGCGCCTGATCGGTGAAGATGCGGCCGTTGCTGAGCGCCCCGTCGGCGGCAACGTCGTAGACGCGGATGATCCCGGTCTGGTTGTCGTTGACGTAGAACTGGCGCTCGTCGGGCGAGAACGCGAGGCCGTTGGGCAGCGCGAGGTCGCGGATCACGAGCGTCAGCGTGCGGCCATCCGCGGAAATCCGATACACGCCCTGGAAATCCAGTTCCAGCGAGCCCGGCGTCGCCCCGAATGTCGGATCGGTGAAATACACGGAGCCGTCGCGCCTGACCACCACGTCGTTCGGGGCGTTGAGCCGCCGCCCCTCGTAGCGCTCCGCGAGCACGGTCACGGTGCCGTCGGCCTCGGTGCGGGCGACGCGACGCGTGCCGCGCTCACAACTGATCAACCGGCCCGCCGCATCGAGCACGAGCCCGTTGGCGTTGTTGCTCGGCGTGCGGAAGGTCGAGAGCTGCCCCGCCCGCCAGCGGTGGATGGTGTTGCCGTTGACGTCGCTGAAAAGCAGTTCGCCGCGCGCGGCGACCCACACGGGTCCCTCGGAATTCTGGAATCCGGTGGCTATCCGCTCGATCGGCGCGCTGAAATCGACCGCCGCCAGCGGGCCCGCCGCCAGGATGGCGACCAGCGCCACCAGCGATCGTGGGAAGGAAACGGTGGAGATCAGTCTCATAAGGTCATTTCAACGGCGCGCCGCTCACGTCGAGGTCGGGCTTGGTGTTCCAACGCGGCTGCCAGCCGGGCTTCTCGACGCGCGTGCGGAAGACGACCGTGTTGTCGAGGTCGAGATCGGCGGTCCAAATGAACTTCGCGCCTTTGAAGTCCGCCTCGTAGAATGGCTGCTTCGGGCTCACGCGCTCCTCGGTGTATTCCACGGCGGCGGGCCACGCGCTGTCGTCGAAGTCCGTCGCGAACCAGTTGGCCGGGATCGGCGTGTGCTCGACCTTTGGGTTCTTCGTGTCACCGCCGAGCGGGCCGCGGAAGAACGACTTCGCCTTCCACGTCGCATTCGAGACGGTGCCGTCGCCGAACTTGACGATGAAGCCGCCGTCGCCGATCTGGTTGCCGTATTCGAGTCCAGTCTTCGGATCGGCGTTGTCCTTCGCCATCACCGCGATCGTCATTGGATATTCCGGGAGGAAATCGACGGAGATGACGTTGTGCGGGGTGAATGGGATCGAGTCCACGGCGACAAGGCGGCCGTTGATGAAGAGCACGAACCAGTTGTCGGCGTAGACGTTGATCTTGATCGTGTCGGTCATCGCGGGCTTGACGAGACCCTTGGCGTCGGCGCCGCCTTTCTTGCCGCCGCCTTTCTTCTTTCCCGCAGGCGAAGCGTCCTGAGCGGCGCCACTCACGAGCAGAGTAGCCGCGAACGGCAGGACGAAGGCGAATTTGGCGAATCTCATCGCGGAGATTTCTGCTTCGCCGGTTGGTCGCGCGGCCGCTTGGCCTTTTTCTCGCCGCCGTCGCCGGTCGCTTCGCTGTTTGGGCGCTGGTAGGTGACGCGCAGGTCCGCGCTGTCGAGGATGCTGTCCTCGATCTTCGCGAGCAGGGCATCGCGCGTAACCGCGCCGGAGCCCGCGTCGAGTTGCGGCGCCGCGGAGAGCGCGTAGAGATGGAGCGTGTAGGTCTGCTTCGCGCCGCCGCTGGAATGCGGCGGCACATAGCCCTGATCGCGCTTCCAGGTGGCGCCGAGCTGGCCGATGCCCTCCGCGTTCTTGGGCAGACTCGTCACCGACGGCGGAATGCCATGCAGCACCCAATAGGTCTTCAAGAGGCCGTCGCGGTCGATGTGGTCCATCACCAGCGCAAGACTTCGCGTGCCCTCGGGCGCGCCTGACCAGGCGAGCGGCAACGTCGCGCCGGCTCCGTTGCCCGTGAACTCGTCGGGCAACGCGTCGCCGTCGGCGACCACCGGGCTCGTGAGGACGAGATTCCCCGTATGTCGGGGCGTGATCATCAGCGGCGGAGTCGTGGGCGCACTCGCTTTGCCTTCGTCAGTCCGTCCGCCGTCGCGTCGCTCCCCCGTCCGGGCCCCGGCTTTGCCCTGGCCGTTTTGCCCGCCACCGCGGGGCCGATCGCCACCTCCACCGGCACCACCGCCACCTCCACCGCCACGCTGCCGTCCCGAATACGTTTCGGACTTCACGGCTCCCTGGCCGTCGACGAAATCGAACTTCACCGAGCCGTTGTCGTTGAGCGTGTAGTTCACGAAGCGCGTCTCGCGCCGCACTTCGTATTTCAGGCTGTAGCTCTTGTCCGTCGTCGCGGTAAATCCAGCGATCGTCGCGCCGGGCAACGGCGGCAGCGCCTCGCGCACACCGTTGGTGCGCGGCTGCGGGTCGACCTGGCCGTCGCGTTCGACGACCTCGCCGTGAAACCCGCCGTTGATGTAGGGGTAGGTCTTGCTCGCGTGATAGTGGTAGCCGAGCCCGGGCGTCTCGTGGCCGTTGAACTCGTCCAGCTTTCCCGGGGCCGAGCCGTCCGGCTCGGTCAGCCCGTAGATCGCGTAGCCGTCGAGCGCGTAGGCCACCGGCAGCCGCTCGCCGAGCACCGCCTGCAGGTGCAGCGGCGCGATGTGGTAGTGGTAGTCGTCCGCGCGGCCGCAATGCCCGCCCCATTGGTCCAGCTCGCCAGCGAGAAACGTGTCCGTGCGGCCGTTGGTCTTGATCGGATTGAAAATTGGGATGCCGTTCGCCGCGAGTGCGATGGCGCCCTTGAAAAAGTGCGACTTGGCGGAAAGCGGGTTCTTCGCGACCACCGGGCGCAGCGGGATGCGCCACGCGTTGTCGCCAGTGTAACGCTGCGGAATCGGCACCTGCTGCTGCCACGCGGTGATGCCGACCATCATGTTGTGCGCGGGCATGCCGTTGGACTCGACCAGCAGCACGTCGCCGACCTGACGCACGCGCACGGCCGACGCGAACCGCGCGAACATCTCCGTCATCGGCGAAAGCGCCCCGCCGCCTCCGCCCTCGATCCGGTCCGCCGCCGCGTGGCGGTGGAGCGCGACGCGCACCGGCGCAAACTCCCGCGCAAACCGCCGCGCCTGCGCGTCGTGCGCCGCGTCGCCGATCACGTGCGCCCGGATTCCGGGTGCGATCAGGGTAAGCAATCCGGCCCAAAACCACCGCGCGTGTTTCATGGCCGGGATGAAAGCCGAAACAAATTACGCAGCCCCGTGATTTCGGATTAAGATAGCTTCATCTTTCCCCGCTTGACCTCGCCGCGCTTTAAGCGGGCGATCCTCTCGCGTGAAGATCCTCCTCGTCGAAGACGATCCCAAGCTCGCGAGCCTCGCGCTCAAGGGCCTGCGCGCGCGCGGCTTCGTCGTCGACCATGCGGCCAACGGCGACGACGGCTTCGCGCTCGCCACGACGCGCAGCTACGATGCGATCGTCCTCGACATCATGCTGCCGGGGCGCGACGGCCTGAGCATATTGCGCCAGCTCCGCGCGAAGAGCATCGCGACGCCAGTCGTGCTCCTCACCGCGCGCAGCGCGCTCGACGAGCGGCTCGACGGCCTGAACCTCGGCGCCGACGACTACCTGACCCAGCCCTTCTACGTCGAGGAGCTGATCGCGCGGCTGCACGCCGTGATCCGGCGCGCGAGCGGCGTCGGGCTGAGCCTGCTGCACAACGGCGAGGTCACGGTGAACCTGCTCACGCGAGAAGTGCGCGTGGGCAGCGCGGCGGTGAAGTTCACGGCGCGCGAGTTCGCGCTGCTCTCGTTTCTCCTGCGCTCACCGGGTCGGGCGTTCACCCGCGCGCAAATCTGCGAGCATGTTTGGCACTACCACTTCGATCCCGGCACCAACCTCGTCGACGTCTACGTGCAGCATGTGCGGAAAAAACTCGGCGACGTCGGCCCCGCGCTGATCGAGACGGTGCGCGGCGTGGGCTACCGCGCGCGGCCCGAGCCTGCGGCCGGCGCGGCGCCATGAACTCGTTTCGCCTGCGCCTCGCGCTCCTCGTCGGCGCCCTCACCGCCGCACTGCTCCTCGCGGCGGCGTGGGCCGGCTGGAACATTGCGACCCGTTTCAGCCTCGACCGCCTCGACCGCGAGCTGCGCCACCTCGCCGGTGGCAATCTCGACCGTGTCAACGACCGCGGCCACTGGGACCGCTTGCACAACGCGCTGGCCTTCGTCTCCGGCAGCGACCGTCCGCGCGCCTACGCGATCTGGGCGGGCCGCAACGGCCGCCAGGATTACCGCTCGCCCAACTGGCCCGCCAGTCTCGCGCCCGAGAAACTGCCGGCCACCACCGCCTACGAGAGCGGCTTGAAGTTTGAGACACCGCCGCCCCCGCCACGCCGCGAGCCGATCTCGGTGCGCAATCCCGCGCTGCCGCTCAAGCAGCCGGTGTTTGTCACCGCACGGGCCGACGGCAGCGCGTGGCGCGTCGCAGTGACGGGCAACCCCTACGTGACGCTCGTCCTCGCCGCCAACCTCGACGAATTGCAGGCCGACCTGAACCACCTGCGTCTGCGCCTGCTGTTCGCGCTCCCCATCGTGCTCGCGATCGTCGGGGCCGGCGCCTGGTGGCTGGCAACGCGCGCGCTGCGGCCCATCGCGGCGCTCACGCGCGCCGCCGAGTCCGTGAGCGCGCGCGATCTCTCGCAGCGCATCACGGTGCCGGCGCACGACCGCGAGTTCCAGCGGCTCGCGTCGGTGTTCAACGCGATGCTCGACCGGCTTGAAGTGAGCTTCCGCCAGGCCACGCGTTTCAGCGCGGACGCCTCGCACGAGCTGAAAACCCCACTCGCGCTGTTACAGGCCGAGCTGGAGCAGGCGCTCAACGCCGCGCCCGCGGGCTCCGCCGCCGCGGCGACCTACACGAGCCTGCTCGAGGATGTTCACCGCCTGAAGGCGGTCGTGCAAAAGCTCCTGCTGCTCTCCCTCGCCGACTCGGGTCGGCTCGAACTCCACCGCGTGCCCACCGATCTCGGCCGCCTGCTCGCCAATGTGGCCGAGGACTGCACCGCGCTCGCGCCCGGCCTCGCGATCGAGCACGCGCTGCCGGCGGGCGTCACCGTGCTCGCCGACGCCGTGCTGCTCGAGCAGGCGCTGCAAAACCTCGCCGGCAACGCGATCAAATACAACCGCGACGGCGGTCTCGTGCGCCTCGAACTGCGGGCCGACGCCGCCGCCGGCACGGCAACCATCAGCGTCGGCAACACCGGCCCCGGCATCGCCGCCGAGGATCGACCGCGGGTCTTCGAGCGCTTCTTCCGCGGTGACCGCGCCCGGACGCAATCAAGCGCCGTCGCGAGCGCCGGACTCGGCCTCAGCCTCTCGCGCGAAATCCTGCGCGCGCACGACGGCGACCTCGTGTTGGCCCCGGCCCGCGAAGGCGGGGACTGGACCGAGTTCATCGCCACTCTGCTGCTCGCCCCGCCCACCGCTCAAAGCACAACGTAGATCTCGACGAGCGCGGGGCCGGCGGCGCGGATGACGAGTTTCACGATGCCAGTGCCTTTTGATCACAAAGCCCGGGACGAGCACGCTCTCGCCGGTGTCGACGAAAGGCCGCTGCAACGATGTGGAGAATCGTCGTGAGGTGGTGCTAGTCCCGGACTTTCCATCCTATCGTCGATGCGCGAAGGATCACTGTGACTTGCTCCCTTCCCACCTCCTCGCGTGCCTGGGCGCCACCGTTCCCCTTTCCATGCCCCGCGTAAATCACCTCGCCCTGTTCCAATTCAAACCCGAGTGCACCGCCGACGACATCGAACTCGTCCGCCGCACCATCGCCGATCTGCCGAAAGCGATTCCCGGCATCCTTGCCTTCAACTGGTCGCCTGATGTCAGCACTGAGGGGCTGACTGACGGCTTCACCCACAGCTTCATCTTCACCTTCGAGAGCGTCGCCGCGCGCGATGCCTACCTGCCGCACCCCGTGCATCAGGCCGCCGTGAAGGTCGTGATCCCGCGGCTCGCTCGGGTCATCGTCGTCGACCAACTCGTCAACTGAACCGCTTTCCACTTATGCCGAATCCATGGACAGGAAAAGGGAATCCCTATACCCGCACTGAAGTCATCGAACGCCTGCGCGCCACCGTCGCGCGCGGCGAGGCGATCATCGCCGCCGGGGCTGGCACCGGCATTTCGGCGAAATTCATCGAGAAGGGCGGCGCCGATTTGCTCATTGTCTATAACTCCGGCCGTTTCCGCATGGCCGGCCACGGCTCGACCGCCGGCCTCATGGCCTACGGCGACGCCAACGCCGTCGCGATGGACATCGGCCAATACGAGGTGCTGCCCGTCGTGGAGGAGATTCCCGTGATCTGCGGCGTCCACGCCACCGACCCGCGCCGCCGCATGTGGCACTGGCTCGGCGAGGTGAAGGCGATGGGTTTCTCCGGCGTGAACAATTTTCCCACGCACACCATTGTGGACGGACAATTCCGCGACATCCTCGAGGAAACCGGCATGAGCGTGAAGAAGGAATTCGAGATGGTCGCCCTCGCGCGTCGCATGGAGCTGTTCTCCGTGGTCTATGTCAGCACGCCCCACGAAGCCATCGAGATGTCCAAGGCCGGAGCCGACGCCATCATCACCCACGTCGGCACCACCGTCGGCGGGAGCATCGGTGTGACCAATGCCGTCGTCAGTTGGGACCACACGATCAAGCGCACGCAGGAAATCATCGACGCGGCCTCGAGCGTCCGGAAAGACCTCTTCTTCCTCTGCCACGGCGGCCCGATCAACACCCCCGACGACGCCCGCCGCGTCATCTCCGCCACCGGCTGCGAGGGTTTCGTCGGTGCCAGCAGTCTCGAGCGGATGGCCGTCGAGAGTTCGCTCAGCGAACTCACCCGCCGCTTCAAGAAGATCTCCCTCGACCGGCCGGCAGCTCTCGCGTCTTAGCTCAGTGGTGCCCGCCGCAAATCCATTGACGTACCATCCAACCGATTTGGTAGGGCGGCCACTCCGCTGGCCGCCGGGGCGCGGAACGGAGTCCGCGCCCTACCTGCCTCAACCCCAACAACGGCCACCGCCATCGACCGCGATTATCCGTGGCCGAGGCTCGCGACGTTCACCGATGACGGCAGAAACAGGGTTGGCAGAAAACGAAAGACCCCAGTGCAGCGACCTCCATTTGCCGGCCGGAGCAGATTCAAGGTCCCACCCCGATTCCGGTTCGATGGTTCCCGGCCCGCGTTCGGCAAAAGCAGTGGCAGAGGTATGGAGGCAAAGGAATGGGAACCAACGCTCGAATGCTTGGTTTTATTCCCTTGCCTTCATTCCTTTGCCACAAGTCGGCCGATCCCTCCGGCTTGCCCGCCGCAGGCGAGCTTGCGAGCTGGAGGCTCGTTGCGATTTCCGCGTTAGGAATTATCCGGTTTAGCCCTCGGCATCCCTTCTAAGATATGACATCCAAGTTCTCCCCGCTGCGTCTGTCCTTGTTGTTCGTCTTGCTCACGGCCGCCACCGCCCCGGCCCAATCCCCGGCCGCGAGTGCCTCCCGGCCTAATCTCGTCATCATCAATATCGACGATCTCGGCTATGCCGACATCGGCCCGTTCGGCTCGAAGAAGAACAAGACTCCGCGCCTCGACCGCATGGCGGCGGAAGGCCGGATGTTCACCTCGTTTTATTCCGCCGCCCCGCTGTGTTCGCCGTCGCGCGCGGCCCTGATGACCGGCAGCTATCCGCGGCGCGTCGGGCTCGGCCGCGGCTCCAGCCATGGCGTCCTCTTTCCCGGCGACGATCACGCGCTGAATCCCAAGGAGATCACAATTGCGGAAGTCCTGCGCGGTGCCGGCTACACCACGGGCTGCTTCGGCAAATGGCACCTCGGCGACCAGAAGGGGTTTCTGCCCACCGACCAAGGCTTCGATCACTACTACGGCATCCCGTATTCCAACGACATGTGGCCCTACAACGACCCGGCCAGCCCGGCGGCGAAATGGAAATGGCCACGCCTGCCCATCCTGCGCGGTACAGAGGTGGTCGGCGAAATCAAGAACATGGAGGATCAGGCGCAAATCTGCCGCCAGTTGACCGAGGAATCAGTCGCGTTCATCCGCGCCAACCGGACCAAGCCGTTCTTTCTCTACCTGCCCCACGTCTTCGTGCATTTGCCACGCCCGGCGGTGCGCAAAGAATTTCAACCCAGCCCGGACCCCTTGGAAGGCCAGGTGCGCGAGGTGGATTGGAGCGTCGGCCAGATCCTCGACTGCCTTAAGGCCGAAGGCCTCGACAAAAACACCTTGGTCATCTTCACGTCCGACAACGGCGGTGGCCGCGAAAGTGAAAACGGTCCGCTACGGGGCAGCAAGGGCACGCCCTTTGAAGGTGGTCAGCGCGTGCCGATGATTGCTCGCTGGCCGGCCGCCATTCCGGCCGGCACGGTCTGCGGCGAACTCGCCACACACATGGACCTCCTCCCTACCTTCGCCGCGCTCGGACACGGCAAGGTGCCCACCGACCGCGTGATCGACGGGCGCGACATTGGCCCGCTCCTTACTGGTCGCACCGATGCTCGGACGCCGCATCAGGAATTTTTCTACCATCAGGAAAACAATCTGCGCGCCGTGCGGGCAGGGGAGTGGAAGTTCTTCAAGACCGGCGAACTCTACCACCTCGGCGACGACATCGGGGAAACGAAGAATGTCGCCGGTGCGAATCCTAGCGTCGTGTCCGACTTGCAGGCCCGCATGACGCGCTTCGAGGCCGACCTCGCCGCCAAGTCCCGCCCGATCGGCATAACACCCAATCCCAAGACCATTTTGCCCCAACCCGGCATCGACGGGCCGGAGGGGTTCCGTCCTACTCTCCACCTTCCCCGCTAAACATGACTCCGATCCGCTCCTTCCTTCGCCTGCCGCTATTGCTGGCTTTCCTCGCTGCCGTCGCCCTTCGCGCCGCGCCCGCGCCTCTCTTCGATGGCCGAACGCTCGCCGGCTGGGAGGGCGACGCACAGTGGTGGCGCGTGCAGGACGGCGCTCTCACCGGCGGCTCCACCACGGAAAAAGTCCCGCGCAACTTCTTCCTCGCGACGACGCGCTCGTTTCAAAACTTCGAGCTCCGCCTGAAGATCAAAATCACCGGCGATCCCTCGACCGGCCTCATCAACAGTGGCATTCAAATCCGCAGCCAGCGCGTGCCCGGTGGCCCCGCCATGTCCGGCTACCAGGTGGACGCCGGTGACAAATACTGGGGCGACATCTACGACGAGCACCGCCGCAACAAAGCGCTCGTCAAGCCCATCGACCCCGCCGCAACCCTCGCCGCCGTTCGCTCTCGCGATTGGAACGACTACCGCATCCTCGCCGAAGGCCCGCGCATCCGCTCGTGGATCAACGGCGTGCTCGCCCACGACTACACCGAAACCGATCCCACCATCGCCCTCGACGGCAAGATCGGGATTCAAATCCACAGCGGCGGCATCGCGCTTGTCCAAGTCAAGGACGTGACCCTCGATCCACTCCCGCCCACACCCGGCGCACCCACGTGGGACAAAGTCGGCCATCCCAAAGCCCGCCCCGCTCCCGCCGCGAAGGCCAAGAAAACCGCCGCCACCACGCCTCCCGCTCCCGCCGCCGCGGCCGCAGCGGCGGTCCCCGCCACCAATCCCAGCGGCCGGGACATCTCCTACAACGCCGTCACCACCGGCCCGCGCTCAACCGAGGAGCAGCGTCGCTCGTTTACCTTGCCCCCCGGCTTCGAAGCCGAACTCGTCGTCGCCGAATCCGACGGCTTCGGTAAATTCATCAACGTCACCTGGGATGCCCGCATGAGGATGTGGTCGATGACCGCCCTCGAGTATCCTGTCGACGGCAACGAACAAAAAGCCGCCTCCGACGCCCTCTTCGCCGCCGGCGGTCGCGACAAAGTTGTCGTCTTCGATTCTCCTTACGCCACCCCCGCTCCCGGACGCGCGGCGGTCACCGCCCCGCCCCGCATCTTCGCCGACGGTCTCGTCATGCCCCTCGGCGTCCAGCCCTACAAGGAAGGGGCCTTCGTCCAATATGGCGCTGACATCCGTTTCTATCGCGACATGAACTCCGACGGCCGCGCCGACCGCCACGACGTGATCCTCACCGGCTTCGGCACGCAGGACTCGCACCTGTTTCCCCACCAGTTTCTCCGCCAACCCGGCGGCCAAATCTTCGTCGCTCAAGGCCTCTTCAACTACTCCAAAGTCCGCCGCCCCGACGGCCGCCTCTTCGCCGATGGCTCCACCGAGATTCCATTCAACCAGTGCAAACTCGCGCGCTTCACGCCCGATGGCTCGAGCTTCGAGAGCCTCACGGCCGGCCCCAACAACATCTGGGGTCTGCTCACGTCGCGCGAAGGCGAGACGTTTTTCCAGGAAGCCAACGACATCGGTTACCCCGTCATCCCCTATGCGCCCGGCGTCTGGGTCCGGACCGGCTCGAAAGAACTCCTGCGCCCCTACCAACCGCTCATGCCGCCGCCCCTCACGCCCGCGCAGATGGGCGGCACGGGCCTGAGCGGCCTCGCCCTCGCCGAGGATCGCGACAGCCCCTTCGCCCAATTCTCCTCCTCCCCATCTCCCAACTCCAATCTCCCATCTCCCAAAATCTTCTTTCTCGCGAACCCGATTACCAACGCGATCAACGCCGTCCGCGCCACGCCCGACGGCCCGCGCTACCGCTACGAAAAACTTCCCGATTTTCTCACCTCCACCGACAAATGGTTCCGCCCCGTCGCGATCCACTTCGGCCCCGACGGCGCGCTCTACATCGTCGACTGGTACAACAAAATCATCTCGCACAACGAGGTCCCGCGCACGCATCCCGACCGGGACAAATCCCGCGGCCGCATCTGGCGCATCCGCCATCGCGATCAACCGCGCGTCACGCCACCCGACCTCACCCAGCTCGACGACCGCGCCCTCGTCGCCCAGCTCGGCGGCCCCAACGCCCTCGTCTCGCGCCTCGCCTGGCTCGAAATCACCGACCGCCGCGCCACCGCCGTCGCCCCCGATCTCGCCAGCATCGCCGCGGATCGCACCGCACCCACCGACCGCCGCCTCGCCGCACTCTGGGCCCTCGAGGGCCTTCAACCCGTTTCCCAAGCTCTGCTCCAATCGCTCGTCGCCGACCCGCAGCACGCCCTCCGTCGCGAAGCCGCCCGCCTCGCCGCGGCCCAACCGCGACCCGAGTCCGATTTTCTCGCGCTCGCCACTCCCCTCGTCTCCGACCCGCATCCGGGCGTCCGCGCCGCCCTCGGCGACGCCCTGCGCCGCGTTCCCGGCGCGAGCCTCCGCGTGATGCAACTCGCGGCGCAACTCAGCGGCGCCGTGCTCGAAAAATCCGCCGGCGAATGGGACCGCTACGAGCGCGAATTTGAGCGCTACCTCGGCCGCTGGGCCATGGAACGAAATCCCGCAGCCACCCAGGCCCTGCTCGACTCGCCCACCGGTCGGTCGCTCCCACTCGAGAACCGCGTGCTCGCCACCCTCGCCCTCGGCGGACGCGACTCCGCCCTCGGCCTCGCCCGCCTCGCGCCCGAATTGCAACGCCCACTCAACGACGAGGAAATCCGCGCCCTCGCCGCCCATTTCCGCGAGCCGACCGTCCGCGACCTGCTCGGCGCCGCGATCGCCGGCCCCACCACCCGCACGCCCGTGCTGCGCGCGCTCCTCACCCTGCGCACGAGTCTTGATGTCACCGCCCTCGCCGCTCCGCTCCTCGCCGCCGCGACGTCGCTTCTCGCCAGCCCGGTCGACTCTGATGTCGCCCTCGGCGCCGAACTCGCCGGTGCCTTCAAACTCGCCGCCGTTGATTCCGCGCTCGTCGAAGTGTTGCGCCGCGAAGTCGCCGCTCCATCTCCCGGCGCACCCGCCCGCCCCGAACTGGTCGCCCGCGCCGCGCTCCGTGCCTTGCGCGAAAACTCCGCCGGCCCCGCCGAACTCTTTGCCCAAATCGTCCGCGGCACCGCGACGCCCACGATGCGCGAGGAGGCCGTCGCCGCGCTCGCCGCCTCGCGGTCTCCCGGGGCCAGCCAGCTGCTCGTGGATCTCCTGCCGCAGCTGGGGGCCCGACCGCGCCGGCTCGCCCTCGACCAACTCGCCGGCAACGTCGGCGGCGCGCAGGCCCTGCTCGGCGCCATCCGCACCGGCTCGCTTGCGCGGACGGGTCTCGGCCTCGGCACCATCGAAAAAATGCGCGCAGTGCTGCCCGCAGATCCGTTGGTCGGCTCCCTCTGGCGCGAACACAACGGAAACGCCCGCCGCGCGCTGCGTCTGCCCGGTGGTCCCGAGGATTTCCCCGACACCCAGTTCACCCTCGGCGGGCCGTTTACCATCGAGTGCTGGCTCAAGCTCGATCCCGATATCAACAACCGCGACGGGCTGATCGGCGCCCCCGGGCAGTTTGACCTGAATTTTTTCGACGGGCGCTTCCGCGCCTGGCTGCCCGAAGCCAACGATGTCGTCATCGCAACCAAGAAAGCCGCGCCGGGGGTCTGGACCCACTATGCCATCACGCGCGACGCCCGCGGCGTGTTTCGCCTCTTCCTCGACGGCGAACTCAACGGCACCGGCTCCGCCACGAGTACGGCGGCGTTCACTGACCTGCGGCTCGGCCGCAGCCGCACCGACCCGGCGGGTGGCGTCACCGCCGGCTGGCTCGCGGAATATCGGGTGTGGAACATCGCCCGCTCCGCCGCCGAAATTCGCGAGAATTTCGACCGCACGTTTGCCGACCTCGCGTCAGCCGACCGACCCGCCGCACTCACCCGCCTGTTTGCCGGCGCCAATTGGGGTCCGCTCAACGGCCAGGCGCGCGCGGAAATCACCGATGATGCGCCGGCCCTGCTCACCCACGCCGAGGCGGTCGCGCAAACCGAGCGATTCGCCCGTTTCCGCACGCTCGCCAACGCCCGCGGCAACCCCGAGCACGGTCGGGAACTTTTTACCACCATCTGCCTCTCCTGCCATCAACACGGCGGCCAGGGCGGGCAGCTCGCGCCCGCGCTCGACGGGGTCGGTCTGACTGGCGTCGAGGCGCTGCTGCGCAACATCCTCACTCCGAGCGCCGCCATGGAGAGCGCGTATCGCATCTACCGCGTCACGACCACCGATGGCCGCGTGCACGAGGGATTCCTCGCCGAGGACGCGCCCGCCGCCGTCATTCTGCGGATGCCCGGCGCCGAGGATCGCCGCATCGTCCGCGCCGAAATCCGCGAGGCCTCCTACCTGCCGCGCTCCCTGATGCCCGAAGGCCTGCTCGAAGCTCTCCCGCCCGAGCACGTGAGCGATCTCTTCGCCCATTTGAAAAGCCTGAAGTGAGGCGAGAGCAGTAATCAGTAATAGTGACGAACCGGTAATCGGTGGCCAACCGGCGATCAGTTGCCGACCAAAATCTCCAAATACCGTTCACTACCTCGCTCTGAGGTTGATCTTCTGTCTATGGAGATTTATCTGTAATGCGTTTTGGCCCTTTGGAGGCTTAAACTCGATAATGACAAATCTACGAACACTTGGAAAAAACGAAGCTAAGGCGGTTCTCTCTTTCCGAGAACAGAGGCGCTCCATGGTATGCGCAACGGATGTCATTGAACTTCTTGGCAATGAATCAACTGCTCGAAAAGTGATTCGAAACCTCCTTCGGAAGGGGTGGCTCACGCGCTTGGTGGCAGGCCGGTATCTCTTTCTCCCCCCTGAGTACGGCCCGGAAAACCTCGGAGAAAACAACGCCGTAGCGCTCGCGTCGGCAGTCGTCGAGCCTTCCTACGTTGGCTGGTGGGCTGCCGCGTCCTACCACGGCTTCACCACGCAGAAACCGATGACGATTTCGGTGGCGACCCGAAGGCAACTGTCTCCCCGCACGCTCGAAGGTAATAATATCCGATTCGTCAAAGTGGTGGAGAGAAAATTTTTCGGCTTCAAGGCCTACGACCTCTACGGGCGCGAAGCCTCACTCTCGATGCCCGTAAAGACGGTGGTCGATTGCCTTGATCGACCGGATCTGGCTGGTGGTGCTGCGGAGGTCGCACGCATTCTTTACGGTGCGACGGTTGACGCTGCTCCCGAAGAGGTGATCGATACCGCCCTCCGCATGAAGTCCACCGCGTTGCTGCAACGCCTCGGGTTTCTCGCGGACCTCGTGGGCTGGAAGTGGTCCGCCGCGCTTCGCGCACGGCTGAGGGCAGCGATTGCGCCCTCGACGCGCTCCGTGCTGGGCCGTGCGACACGCGCCGACGGCGACGTCGGCTACGTCGCCGCCTGGGGTTTGCTGGTCCACGCCACTGAGGCCGATCTGCTGGCCGAAGTGCCGAAAGTGAAGGCCGTCGGAGCGACCTGATGCTTACCACTTCACAGTTGAGGCAGACGGCGGCACTTTCCGGTGTTCGCGACATTGCAGCCATCGAAATCGACGTGGGGCTCACGCATTTGCTCCAGCTATTCCATGAAAAGGGCCTGACCGAGCACCTTGCGTTCAAGGGTGGAACGTATCTCCGAAAAATGGTCTTCGGTCCCAAGGGTCGCTTGTCCACCGACCTCGATTTTACCTGCCGTACCGACATCGCGCTAGACGACCTCACGTTGGGCCTGCTCGAAGCGTTGGCCGGACAGTACCACGGACTCAGTTTCCGCTTCGACCGAAACAAGGATTGGTATCTCACCGACGAGGGCTGTGCCGCCAATCCAGTCCTGACGCATCCGGGCAACCCGAATGGGATCAAGGTGAAGATCCAGGTCAGCACCCGGGAGCGACCGATCCGCCCCGTCGTGTCTGCACCGCAGGTGGAGCAGAGCTATTTCAAGCATCTGTCGTTCACTCCGGCGGCCATTCCCAGTCTCGCGCTGGAAGAGGTATGTCGGCACCGATTTCCTTGGACACGGGATAGTAAACCCGAAAGCCAATGAACCAGATGTCCAACCAACTAGTAACGAAGAGCGCAGACCAACCCTCCAGGCCGGAGCCCCCGGTGGCGGAGCCGAGCGTTGCGCGCGGCGGCGCCGCCGGGGGCTCCGGCCTGGAAAATTCCCAGCTGCGCTGGCGCGCGAAACGCAAAGCCGAAGTGGTGCTGCGCCTGCTGCGTGGCGAATCACTCGATGCGCTCAGCCGACAGACGGCCGTGCCCGTACCGCGACTTGAG
>SXGU01455692.1_pt1 | contig 45049 bp, 30 predicted proteins | sample 3174531 | NCBI WGS metagenome assembly SXGU01 (sample SAMN11356863, study PRJNA531348) | freshwater metagenome | isolation source: freshwater sample F1-140 | place: China: Fuxian Lake, Yuxi | collected 2017-12-25 | reverse complement strand
TTGGTGCCGTAGGTGATGTCGCAGGCGTATTGCGCACGGCGGACGGGTGGCGGCTGGTCGTGCAGGATGCAGCCGACCGTGAGGCCGAGGAACTTATAGACCGCGCCCATCCACTCGCTGTCGCGCGCGGCGAGGTAGTCGTTGACCGTGACGACATGGACGCCGCGGCCGGTGATCGCGTTGAGGTAAGTCGGGAGCGTGGCGACGAGCGTCTTGCCTTCGCCGGTGGCCATTTCGGAGATCATCCCCTTGTGCAGTGCCATGCCGCCGATGAGCTGCACGTCGAACGGCACCATCTCCCAGCGCAGCGGATGCTCGCGCACCATCACGTCCGAACCGCACATCCGGCGGCAGGCGTTCTTCACCACGGCGAAGGCCTCGGGCAGGACGGCTTCCACCTCACGCGCCAGCTCGGCATCGTCCTTGATGGCGGAGAGCTTCGTCTTCCACGCGGCGGTCTTGTCCCGAAGGACCTGCTCGGGCTGGGACTGAAGTGCGGCCTCCAGCTCGTTGATACGCTTCACGAGCGGCCACAGGCGCTTCAATTCGCGTTCGTTCTTTGAGCCGAAGATTTTCTTAAAGATGGTTCCTAACATGATCGAAAGAGGGCGTGACGCTACGGGATGGGAGGGGGTGCGTCAAAGGGGAAGAAAACGCGATGAGCAGGAGCAGGAGCAGGATCACGAGCAGGAGGCGGCGAGCCACCGTCTTCTCGTGCTCCTGATCTTGATCCTGCTCCGAATCCCTCCCGCCGAACCGGCCGTCCTGCAAGTCGGCTCAGGGCCAAGGTAATCCCCGTTCCCGCCCCCGCCATCAGGACAAGTCCCGAGTGCGCTCCCGACGGTTCGGCCTACGTTCCCGCAGTCTTTGGTGCTGCTCGGAGGGACAGGCCGGAGACTGCGGGCCGGCCTCGTCCGGCCTCCTGTTCTTTTCATTCAACCTCTCTCATTATGAAAAAACTCCTGCTCCTCTCCTGCGCGCTGGCGATGCTCTTCGCCGTCGGTTGCGCCTCCATGCACTCCAGCGGCCACAGCGTCGCCAAGTCGCCCTGGCCGGACTTCGCCGCCGCCAAGGCCGCGTTCGACGGCATCACGCCCGGCCAGACCACCATCGCCGAGCTTCGCACGCTCGGGTTCGATCCCTACGTGAACCCAAACGTCCGCATCCTGAACTACCTCGACATCCAAAACCGTTTCCTGCCCAACCAGTCCGTGCGTCTGGAGGACCTGCCCGCGCCCGTGCGCCAGTCGCTCGATGGAAAGGAATCGTCGGTGGCCTATGAGCTGGACCTGACCGTTGTGAACAGCCAGCGCTATGGAAACCTCGCGATGGACATGTTGGCCTTCAACCGCAAGACCCACGAGACGGGCTGGAACTTCAAGGCGCTCATCCTCCTCAACCACGACAAGGTTCTCTACAAGCTCTGGTCCGGTCAGCCGAACCTCGACCGTTACGAGCAGAAGAAGAAGCCGCTCGGCCCGCTCCAGGAGATTGACGGCGCGGCCCGCGCGGTCGCGCTGCCTTAACGCGCTGCCTTAAATCCGGTAGGCCAATTCCCGAGTTTCGGCTTGGAACAAGGGTCGGTTCCGCTACCGTCGCGCCTCGGCCAGCGGAACCGCTGCCCGTCTCTTATGGCGAACCCACTTCCGCCCGCCGCCGCCGCGCCGCCCGTGCAGAACGGACGCGCCGCATTCCTCGCATTGCTGGCCGCGCTTGCCGGCGTGCTGGTGCTGCTCTTCGCGAAAAGTTTCCTGCCGGAATACATCCACTTCGCCAACGACGGCCCGCTCGGCGCAGCCGAAGCCGCATCGAGTCGGATGCCATCGGTGATGACGGGAATGTGGCTGGACTTGAACTGGGTCGGCAACGAAGGCGTCGCCGCCGCGCCCAGCCTGTCGAACCTCCTGGGATGCGTGTTCAGCCCGGTCGCCTACGCGAAGTTCATCGTCCCGCTCTCGCTGCTGCTGCTGGGCTGTGCGGCATGGGTGTTCTTCCGGCAATGCGGCTTCGCGCCGTGGGTCTGCACCGTGGGCGGCATCGCGGCGGGACTGAACGGAGATCGTTTCTCCGTTGCTGCGTGGGGCTTGTCCGTCTGGGTGCTGGGCATGGCGGCGGTGTTCCTCGCGCTCGCGGCGCTGATGGCGGCGACACGACGACGCGCGTTGAGTTTCACAATGCTCGCGGGTTTCGCCACGGGTCTCGGCGTGATGGAGGGTTTCGACACGGGGGCGATCTTCAGCCTCGTGGTCGCTGCGTTCGCGATCTGCCTCGCGTGGGTGGCGGGGCAGGGCGCGCCGGGCTTGCGGCTGGCGCAAGGCTTCGGGCGCGTCGTGCTCGTGGCTGTTTGCGCGGGCTTCATCGCCACTTACACCATCGGCACGCTCATCAGCACGCAGGTCAAGGGCATCGTCGGCATGGAGCAGGACAAGGCGTCGAAAGACCGACGCTACGCGGAGGCGACGACCTGGAGCCTGCCGAAGATCGAGATGCTGCGCGTCATCATCCCCGGGCTGTTCGGCTACCGCATGGACACGCCAGACGGCGGCTCGTATTGGGGATCCGTCGGTGAGAACCCCAACCTCGCGCAGATCAAGGATGCGGCGTCGAAGGGCGACGCCCAGGCCAAGGCCGCGCTCGGCAACCCTTCGCTCTTCCGCCACTCCGGCTCCGGAGAATACGGTGGCGTGCTCGTCGTGCTGCTCGCCGCCTTCTCCCTCTTGCAAGCCTGCCGTCCGCAGGGCGCGTTCGCCGATGCCGAGCGGAAACTCGTCTGGTTCTGGGCGGGCATTGCGCTGCTTTCCATGCTCTTCGCCTTCGGCAAGCACGCGCCCTTCTACCAGTTCTTCTACGCGCTGCCCTACGCCTCGACCATCCGCAACCCGGTGAAGTTCATGCACACGTTCCACCTCGCGTTGATCGTGCTCTGCGGCTACGGGCTGCATGCGCTGGCGAAGCAGTTCGTCAAGCCCGCCGCCGCCGGGGATGCCAAGCTCACCGAGCACGTCGCCAACTGGTGGAGCTCCGTCACCGGTTTCGAGCGCCGCTGGGCGTTGGGCAGCAGCGGAGTCGTCGCGCTCGCCATGCTTGCCCTGCTGCTCTGCGGTTCGGCGCGACGGGAACTCGAGAAACACCTCGTCTCCGTCGCCTTCAACCCGGACATGGCCAAGGCCATCGCGTCGCACAGTATCGGCGAGGTCGGCTGGTTCGTCTTCTACCTCGCGCTCTCCGCCGGGGCCGTCGCCGTCGCGCTCAGTGGATATTGGTCCGGAGCACGAGCGCGCTGGGCGGCCGTGACGCTTGGCTTGCTGATGGCCGTGGACCTCGCCCGTGCCAACACGCCGTGGATCGTCTATTGGAACTATCAGGACAAATACGCCGCGAACCCAATCACGGACCTGCTCAAGCGTGCGCCGCACGAGGGGCGCGTGCAGTCGCTGCCGTTCCAGATCAACCAGCAGTTCGCAGTCTTCCAGCAGCTCTACCAGATGGAATGGACCCAGCACCTTTTCCTCTACAACAACATCCAGTGCCTCGACATCACGCAGGAGCCGCGCTCGACCACCGAGAACAAAGCCTACCGTGAAGTCCTGCTGGGCCGCGCCAACACACTCACGCGACTGTGGGAGCTGACCAATACCCGCTTCATCTTCGGCGTGAACGACACGAACTTTCTCAGCTCTATCGCCGCACAACTCGACCCCGGCCAGAACCGCTTCCGCATCCACACGCCCTTTGACATCGTTCCCAAGCCGGGCGTGAACAACGCCACGCGTCTGGACATGGTCACCGTCGTCACCAACGGCACCGGCCAGTTCGCGTTGATCGAGTTCACCGGCGCGCTGCCCCGTGCCAAGCTCTTCACCCACTGGCTCGCCACAACGAACGACACCGAAGCCCTCAGCCTGCTCACGAACTCGCTCTTCAAGCCGCACGAGTCTGTCATCGTCTCCGCGCCGCTGCCCGCCGCGACGAGCACGCCCGCCACGAACGCCGGCGATGTGAAGTTCCTTTCCTACGCGCCCAAGCGCATCCAGCTCGAAGCCGCCGCCGCCGCGCCCTCCGTGTTGCTTTTGAACGACAAGCATTCGCCCAACTGGGTAGTCACCGTGGACGGCCAGCCCGCGACGTTGCTGCGCTGCAACTACCTCATGCGCGGCGTGCAGGTGCCCGCCGGCAAGCACACGATCGAGTTCCGATACGAGCCGCCCATCACCGGCCTCTACGTCACGACCACCGCCATCGCCATCGCGCTGGCCCTGCTTGGCCTCGTCCTCTTCACGCGCCAGACCGACGGCGCGCCGCCAGTGCAGGGGATGAAGGGAGGATAGAAAGTAGAGGATAGAGAATAGAATTGTTGCCGAATGCCCCAGCTCGCTCGAACCACGTAAACCCGCCGCGCGATCCTCTCTTCTCTATCTTCTATCCTCTCCCCTCACCGCCGTGACAAAGCCCTCGCCGCTCTCCCTCGTCCGCCGCGCACCGCCGCGCCTGCGCAAGGAAATCGAATGCGTCCTCATCAGCCGCACGCAGATTCATCGCCGCGTTCGCGAGCTGGCCAAGCAGATTGAGCGCGACTTCGCCGGGCGCGACCTCGTCGTCGTCTCCCTGCTCAACGGCACGGTCATGTTCCTCGCCGACCTCATTCGCAGCCTGAACATGCCGCTGCGCCTGGATTTCATGGGGGTGTCCAGTTACGGCAGCGGCACCGTCTCGCGCGAGCTGGTCTTCACCAAGGAACTCCGCCTCGATGTCCGTGATCGAGACGTGCTCCTAGTGGACGACATCCTCGACACCGGCAAGACCCTCACCACCGTCATCGCCAAGCTCCAGCAGCTCCGCCCCCGTCAGATCAAGACCTGCGTGCTCCTGAACAAGCGCGCCCGCCGCGTTGAGCCGGTCGAGGCCGACTACTCCGGCTTCGACATCCCCGACCTCTTCGTCGTCGGCTACGGCCTCGACTACGCGGAGCGATATCGGAACCTGCCGTTCGTGGGCGTCTTGAGGCCTGAAATGTATCGGGCGTAGGAAGTAATGCGTAATTCGTAATGCGTAACCTGAGCCTGCCGCCCTTACGATTTGCGCATTGCGCATTACGCGTTTGCCCATGACCATCCGAATCCAATTCTGGTCCTACTTCAAAGACCTCACCGGCTGCACCCAGGCGAGCGAGGAACTGCCATTTGGCTCCACCATCGGCGACTTGCTCCAGCACCTCCACGCTCGTTTCCCAAAACTCATCGCCATGCAGAACTCCACCCTCATCGCCGTCGGCGTCGAGTATCAAGCCCGCGACTACGTGCTGAAAGACGGCGACGAAGTCAGCCTGTTCCCGCCGGTTCAAGGCGGCTGACTAAGCACTAATTACTAATCACTTCCTTGGAGCGCTCCCTCACCCTCACCCCCGACCCCCTCGATGAACCCGCCCTCGTCGCCACCCGGCGCATGACCGGCGACATGGGCGCGGCGGTGTATTTCAGCGGCGTGGTGCGCGGCAGCGAGGACGGCCAGCCAATCTCCGCCATCGAATACGAGTGCTTCCGCCCGATGGCCGAGCATCAGTTCCACCAGCTCTTCGATGAGTTGGAGCACCGCTGGCCCGTTGAGTCCCTCCGGCTTGTCCATCGCCTCGGTGTCGTGAAGGTCAACGAGTCGTCGCTCTGGGTGGAGGTCATCGCACCGCACCGGGGCGAGGCCTTCGCCGCATGCCAATGGCTCATTGACGAGATGAAGCGTGTCGTGCCGATCTGGAAGAAGCCTGTTGTGTGAATCGTTGGTCGGAGCGCCGCTCACTTTCATGCAGCCTCTCCTTAGCACCGGGCTTCAGCCCGGTGTCATGCGCGGCACCGGGGATAGCCGTTTCAACGGCTTCCACTGCCAGTCGTTTGCTTGCCGAAGGACAAACCGTTGAAACGGTTTGCCTCGTTCGGCCTCAATCACACCGGGCTGAAGCCGGGTGCTAATGAGACGGCGTAGTTACTACGGGAAAAGGCGGCTCTTCAGCCGTTGGTTGGCCGTGCCGGGGAAACTCCTTGCATTGCCCACCTCGCAAAACAGAATCCGCTAGCACGATGCCCGACGCGCTCACAGCCCTCAACGCTCACTTGGGCACGCTCTTGCTCGTGCTGAACTTCGCCGTGCTGCTGTTCGGGGCAGCGCTCATCCACCACACCTCGTCCCTGCGCCGCGAGCGACGCGCGCAAGCCGGCCACTTGGCCGAGCAGCTCGGTCGCGCGCACATCGGCCTGCAGAAGATCAACTCCAGTGTCATCGCGCAGACCAACGAGCTGAAGGAGCGCCTCGGCGCAATCCGTCCCGCGCTGGAGCAGGCCGAGCAGCTCTTGCGAGAAGGCGCGAGCTTCACGCCCGAGTTCAAGGCCGTGCGCGGCGAGCTGCGCCAGTTGGACGAACGCATCGAGACGCTAAACCGCACGGCAGGCGAGGTTGCCGCCGCTGGCCAGGCCGCGATGTGTGGCGCGCTGGGCGAACTCAACCAGCAGGTCGGCGCGTTGCGACAAGAGGTCGCGGCCACTGCAAAGGTTCAGCCCGCACCCACGCCCGCGCCGCTTCCCGAGCTGGGGCAGATTCAGGAACAAGTCGGCGCGCTCCGCCAAGCTGTGACCGCGTCTGCACAGGCGCAGGCCGCGAACACCACCGAACTACGCTCAGACTTGAGCGCCCTCGCCGCCGAGCAGTCCCGCGCCGCGCAGGCCGCGCGTGAATCGCTCGCCGCCGAGCTGCGCCAGCAGGAGTCGCGCTTCCGTCAGCTGTCTGAGAAGTTCCTCGCCGAGTCCGCGCAGCTTCGCACCCGGATTGAAAGCGAGAGCCGCCTGCTCCAGATGCCGCCGCCTCGGCAGGTCGCGCCCGACAACGGCCATTCCGCCAAGGCCGAGCTGGACGCCGAGACCCGCAAGGAGTTCCGCAAAATCGCCGACCGCCTCGACGGGCTTCAGCGCCGCATGGAGGAGATCATCAAGCTGTAGGCCACGCGTTGAATTCAGCCACGAAGGATTTGCCTGACCCCAACGTCCAGACAGAAACTCGAACTATCAAACCACTTCGTTTCCTCCTGCCGCTCCTCGCGAGCGGGCTTCTCTCCACCGCGTTCGCCGATGCCGTCAAGGACCGCGAGGGTGCCGTCCGCAAGGACAAGGCGGACATGCAGAACGACAGCCGCTGGATTTACAACGACTGGCAGAAAGGTTTCGCCGAGGCCAAGCGCACCGGCAAGCCGCTGCTCATCGTGCTGCGCTGCGTGCCGTGCCTGTCCTGCATGGGTCTCGACGCCAGCGTGCTCACGTCCACCAACCTCATGCCGCTGCTCGACCAGTTCGTCTGCGTGCGGCTCATCAACGCGAATGCCATCGAGCTGGCGAAGCTCCAGTTCGACTACGACCTGTCCTTTTCCACGCTCTTCTTCAACGGCGACGGCACTCTCTACGGCCGCTACGGCTCTTGGTCGCACCAGAAGGACCCGCAGGAGAAAACCACCGTCGGCTACCAGCGCTCGCTCGAAGCCGCGCTCGCCATCCACACCGCGTATCCTGTGAACAAGGCCGCGCTCGTCGGCAAGCAGGGCGGGCCAACGCCTTTCGCGACTCCGATTGAAATTCCGCTCCTCGCCGGCAGATACAAGCGCGACCTCGACTGGGAGGGCAAGGTCGTCGGCAGTTGCGTCCACTGCCACCAGATCGGCGATGCCTATCGCTCCTACTACCGTGACGCCGGCAAGCCTCTGCCGAATGACCTCATCTACCCGATGCCCATGCCGGACACCGTCGGTGTGACGCTTGAACCCGACCACATCGCGAAGGTGAAATCCGTCGCGCCCGGCAGCATCGCGGCGAAGGCCGGCGTGCAGGCAGGCGACGATGTCACAATGCTCGGCGGCCAGTTGCTCCTGTCCATCGCCGACTTCGCGTGGGCGCTGCATCGCGCCGCAGACACCGCGACGGTCAGCGCGAAGGTGCGGCGTGGCGGCAAGGATGTGGCGCTGTTGCTGGAGCTGCCGACTGGCTGGCGCACGAAGTCCGACATCTCCCGTCGCGTCGGCACCTGGCCGATGCGCGCGATGGCGTTCGGCGGCATGTCGCTCGTGGACCTTTCGGACTCCGACCGCGCCACCCGCGGCCTGGCGAATGACAAGCTGGCTCTCCACGTAAAAGGCCTCGGCCAATACGGCAAGCACGCCGCCGCGAAGAACGCGGGCTTTCAGAAGGACGACGTGCTTCTCGAACTCAACGGGAAGTCCACCCGCATCACCGAGGGCGAACTCATCGGCCAGCTCCTCCAGCAGACCAAGCCCGGCGAGAAGCTCAAGGCCACCGTCCTGCGCGGCGACAAGCGCGTGGAGTTGCTGCTGCCGATGCAGTAACCGCACGCGTCCTGTAGCGGCGCTCTGTGAGCGCCGTCCGGCAGTCACAGACCGCCGCTACAGCAGCCGCACGCCGTTGCCATTCTCCGCCGGGAAAATCGCCCGGCCCATCTCCACGCTCACCCCGGTCGCGATGTCCATCGCGATTAGCACCGCTCCGTCCATGTCCACGTAGTCGAGCAGCGGCAGCAGTTGCGCGATGGCGGAGATGCCCACGCTCGACTCGCACATGCAGCCGACCATCGTGCGCAAGCCCAGCTCGCGCGCGCGGTGCAGCATCCGGCGACCGGGCGTGAGGCCGCCGGCCTTGGTGAGCTTCACGTTGATGCCGTGGAAGAAACCGGCGCAACGGTCCACGTCCTCCGGCACGAGGCAGCTTTCATCCGCCATGATGGGCAAGGCCGACTCTGCGAAGAGCCGCTTCATCCCCGCCCACTCGCCAGCCGGCAGCGGCTGCTCGATGAACTCGACACCGAGCGCCTTCAGCTCCGGCGCGAAGGCCAGCGTCTGCTCGACCGACCATGCGCAGTTCGCGTCCACGCGAAACGTGGCAGTCGTGTGCTTGCGCAGCTCGCGGACGATGGAGAGATCGTTCGCCGTGCCGAGCTTGATCTTGTAAATGGGCCAGCCGTCGAACTCGCGCATCTTCGCCACCATCGTCTCGATCGGATCAATGCCGATGGTGTAGTTGCTCAACGGGCCGCCGCGCTGCGTGAGTCCCCAGAGCTTCCAGACCGGCTGGCCGCGCTGCTTACCCCACAGGTCGTGCGCCGCCTCGTCCAGCGCGCACATGGCGAAGCGGTTGTGGCCGATGACCGGGAGCAACCGGTCCCACAGCGCGGCGGGGTCGTCGAGCTTCTCCGCCTCGATGCTCGCGCGGGCGGCTTCGAGATCGGCGCGCATGACCGGCGCCGTGAAGGCCTTGTAAGCGTGCGACGACGCACCTTCGCCATAGCCCGTGAAGCCCCCGTCGCGCAGTTCGACGAGGAGGTTCTTCTGAACCGTGGTTGTGCCTTGCGAGATGGTGAAGGCGTGCCGGAGAGGCAGATCAATTTCGCGGAGGGTCAGTTGCATGGCTTAAGAAATCAGTTCGTGGACGACGCGAGCGCCGGTGACTGCGGCGTCGGTGAGAGTCTCATCGCGGCCGTGGTGCGGGAAGGAAAGACGCGTGTGATCGAGGCCGAGCTGGCGCAGTAACGTCGCGTGCAGGTCGGGCACGCTGACGCGATCCTTCACCGCGCGGTAGCCGAATTCGTCAGTCGCGCCGTGGGTATGGCCGCGCTTAAAGCCACCGCCCGCCAGCAGCAGCGAGAAGGCGTGGCGGTTGTGGTCGCGGCCCATGCCATTCTGCGAGACGGGTTGCCGGCCAAACTCGCCGGCCCAGATGACGATGGTGTTGTCGAGCAGCCCGCGCGCCTTCAAATCGCGGATGAGCGCGGCAGACGGCAGGTCGGTCATCGCGGCGATGTCGGCGATCTCCGTGTCCACGTTGCGATGCGAATCCCACGGCTGGATGAACGGCTTGACGGGCGTGAAGACCTGCACGAAGCGCACGCCCGCCTCGACGAGCCGCCGCGCGGCCAGGCAGCGCAGCCCGTAGCCGCGAGCGATGGGATCGTCCAGACCGTAGAGTTGGCGTGTGGCCGCGCTCTCCGAGTCGAGGTTGAAGGCGTTGGTGGCGGCGAGCTGCATGCGCGCGGCGAGTTCGTAGTTCCGGATGCGCGCTTCCAACTCCGGCTCGGCGGGATAAGCCTGTTGATGCCGGCGGTTCAACTTCGCCAGCAGTTCAAGCTGGTCTCGCCGCGACTCCGCCGGGACCGGTTGCGCGGGCTGCAGGTTCAACACCGGCGCGCCGCGCGTGCTGAACTCCGTGCCGCGATGCACCGCTGGCAGCCACGCGTTCTGCCAAAGCAGCGCACCGTGCGTGCTGTAGCCTTCGGGATCGCGGAGCACCACGTAGGCGGGGAGGTTTTGATTTTCCGTGCCGAGCGCGTAGCTCACCCACGAGCCGAGCGACGGACGGCCGAGAAAGATTTTCCCCGTGCTCAACAGCACGAGTGCCTCGCCGTGGTTGTTGTGCTCGCTGTGCATCGAGCGCACGAGCGTCATGCTGTCGGCCAACCCGGCGAGGTGGGGCAGGGCGTCACTAATCTCCATGCCACACTGGCCGCGGGACTGAAATAGCCACGGGCTGCCGAGAACACGGTTGGCCTCACTGCCTTTCTGGAACATCTCGACGCGCTCGCTGTGGACCGTGCCATCGAACTTGCCCAGCGTCGGCTTGGGATCGAAGAGGTCCATCTGGCTCGGCCCGCCGACTTGCGTCAGGAAGATGATGGACTTTGCCGGCGGGGCGAACGCCGCGGGCTTCGCGGTGAACGGCGAGGTGGCGGAACCGGCTTCGCGCGCGAGCAGCGAGTCCATCGCCAAAGCGCCGAATCCCAGTGCGCCGAGACGAAGCGCGGAGCGGCGGGAGTTCGCGGGCGTAATGGCAGGCTGAGATGCGGTCGAGTTTCTGTCCCCTCTCCCCCATCGGGGGAGAGGGTTAGGGTTAGGGGGAGGGCAGCTTGCGCAACGAAACGTCTGGATTTCCGAGCGCGCTAGCCCCTCACCCCGGCCCTCTCCCCCGATGGGGAAGAGGGAGAAGAGTTCGCTCGCTTTCCCACCTTTGCTCTCCGGCCCGACGGACTCTCGCCCTACCAGTGATGAGTTCGATGCGTGCTTCACGGGATGGAGAGAAACTCGCTCGTGTTGAGCAGCGTGTGGCAGACGCGGGCGAGCGCGGCGTCGCGGGCGGCGGGGAGATTCGTTCCACTGGTGAGCAACCGCACGCCCTCGTGTTCGGCAAGGGCGCGGCACCAGCGAGACTCCTCGGCGCTGGGTTGGCGACCGAGGGCCAGCGTGAACGCGAGTTCGATGCGCGCGGCAGTGTCAACTCGCGCCGCACAGACACGCGACGCAAGCGCCGTCGCTCGCTCGATGACGAAGCCGTCGTTGAGCAGCGCAAGCGACTGGCTGACGGTCGCCGAGGTCGTGCGTTGGACGCAGTTCGCGTTGAGCAGTGGCTGGTCAAATGCGGCGAGCAACGAGGGGTGATACGTGCGGCGTTGCAGGAGGTAGAGGCTGCGGCGAAAGGCGTCCGCAGGACTCGTTAGCTTGTTAGTGGCCACGCCGACAGTGCCATCGGGCCACACTGCGGTGAGCACCGGCGGCCCGCCGATGCGGTCATCCAATTCGCCACTCGTGGCGAGAAGCGCGTCACGGACCATTTCGGATTCGAGGCGGCGGAGGCGCTGATGCCAGAGCAGGTCATTCGCGGGGTCGGCCTGCTGGGAACGGGCGGCGAGTGCGGGATCGGTGGCGACGGAACTGCTTTGTTGATACGTGGACGAAGTGACGATGAGGCGGATCATCGGTTTGAGCTGCCAGCCGTTACGGATGAACTCGCCGGCCAGCCAGTCGAGCAGCTCCGGGTGCGTCGACCGCGCGCCGGAGACGCCGAGGTTCGCGGTGGTGGCGACCAGCCCGCGACCGAAGAGCTGCTGCCAGACACGGTTCATCAGCACGCGGGCGACGAGCGCGGCGGCAGGGCTGTCCGGCGCGGTGAGCTGCTGGGCGAGGACGAGGCGAGGGCTGGCGGCTGGCTCGTGCCGGCGACTTGCAGTCGCCGTCGGGTTTGCAGCGAGAATGACGGACGGCGACTGCAAGTCGCCGGCACGCAACACCACGGGCAGCGCGGGCTGCACTGGTGCCGCTGGTTTGTCGAACTCACCGCGGCGCAGCACGTGGACGGCGGCGGGCTTGTCCGTGTCAAAGACGACGTGGATTTGGGGCGGCTGGGGCCGGCGCGCGTTGACGGCGGCGATTTCTTTGTCGAGCCGCTCCCACTCGGCCTTGTCGGTCGGCGTGAGCGCGGCGCGGACTTCTTCGGCGGTCACACGCAGCAACCGCTCGAAGCGGCCCACGAGGCGACGTTGCTCCTCCGTGCGCTTCTCGAAGGGCGTGTGCGCGGCGAGCTTCGCCTCCGCGCGGATGGCCTCCGGCACGCGAGGGAGCCGCATTTCCAGAAGCTGATCACGGTAACGGTCGCGGATGACTTGCTGCTCTTGCTTGAGCGCGTTCACCTCGGCGTCGAGCGCAGCATTCTGTCTCTCCAGCGCGGGCCGCGTGGACTTGGGCACGTCGGTGAGCACGCGGTCCTTGGGCCGCAGCCAGGCCTGTGGATTGAATGCAGGCGCGAAGTGCGCGAGGAAGCTGAAGTAGTCGCGCTGGGTGACCGGCTCGTATTTGTGGTCGTGACAGCGGGCGCAGTTGAACGTGAGGCCGAGCAGGTTCGCGGCGACAATCTCGGCGGTCTCCTGCAGGAGCGCGTGATGCACGTCGGGCGTGTTGCTCTCGTCAACCGCGGTCTCGTCGGGCGCGGCGCGTAGGAACCCCGTGGCGATGAGTTGCGCGCGGGCCGACTCGCCGAGCACCTCGACGTCACGCCAGCCGGACAACGCATCGCCGGCAAGCTGCTCGCGGAGGAACTGGTCGAAGGGCTTGTTCTCGTTGAGCGCCGTGATGACGTAGTCCCGGTAACGCCACTTGTCGCGGGCCAGCTTCATGTTGTCTGGGTCGTTGTCGAGCGTGACCGTGTCCACGTAGCCGACGGCATCCAGCCACCAGCGGCCCCAGCGCTCGCCGAATTGCGGGGAGGCGAGGAGTTCGTCAATGCGATGCTGGCTGCTGGCTGCTGGCTGCCCGACTTGCTCCGGCGTGGGAGGCAGGCCGGTGAGGTCGAACGAAAGCCGGCGGAGCAGGGCAGGGGAGGGCGACGGTGGAGAGAAGCGCAGTCCGGCGGCTTCCAAGCGCGAGAGCACGAAGGCATCCACGGGATTGCGAACGCGAGAACTGTCTTTGACGGTGGGGACTTTCTGCGGCACGAGCGGCAGGAAGGCCCAGTGGTTGGAAGCTGAGCTCGCAGCAGCGGCTTGGATCAGGCTGTTCAGGCAAAGCTGCGCGCAGAGGGTGAAGAGCGCGAGTTGTTGCGGGTGTCGCATTGTGCCGTGAGTCGCGGGCAAGTTTCGTCAGCGTGACCGTGAAAGCAACGGGAGTTTTCCCAAGGCTGCGGCACTGTCTGAAGCTGTAGCGGCGTTGTGTGGGCGCCAAGCCCGCGAAGGCCGCGGTCACAGACCGCCGCTGCAGGCGTCAGCGCGTCACCGTCACTTCCCCCGCTTCGGCGATTGCTCGGCGGCCTCGCGGCAGGCGTCGGCGACGGCGGCGAGTTGGGTGAGAAAGTCCTCGCGCTTCGCCTCGGGCAGCACGGCCAGCACGCCCGACTGCAACTTGATGGCGAGCTGGCGCAGCTCCTGGTAGAGGTGCTTGCCGGATGCCTTCGGCCGTATGCGATAGGCACGGCGGTCCTTCTCGTGCGGGCGGCGTTCGACCCAGCCGGCGGCCTCCATGCGCTCGACCAGCGATGCGATGGTGTTCGGGTCACTGCTCATCATCTGCGTCAGCTCGCCTTGCGTGATGCCCTTGGGATCGGCCTCGGTGAGGCAGCGCAGGGCGGTAAACTGGTCGGGGGTAGCGCCGGTGTGTGCGATGCGGCGGCGGAAGGCTTGGTTCAAGCCATACCACGCGCGGCGCAGCAGGGGCGGGAGGCGGCGGCGGTCGGGCGAGTCAATCGGCGGCGCGGCGGGCGGGGCGGTGGGCTTTGAATTCGGGCGGGCGGCCATAGGTCGGAAACCGGGTGTGCGGATAATACGTATCCGTAGTATTTGGTTGCGCTACGCCAGTCAGTGTGGAAAATCATCCCAACGCTGGGAAGAAAATTAGTTGCAGCCCGGCGCGCGTTTGCCAATTTAGCCGCCACTTTGCCAGACCAACTTTGTCAGCCCAGGCCATGAAACTAATCGTCCTCCTCGCCGTCGCCCTTCTCTGTGCGTGTTCCAAGCCGCAGCCCGCCATCGCTGCTCCCGCTCCCGCCGCTTCCGGTCCTGTGAAGGGCTGGCTCGCGTGGCGCGGGCCGAACCAGAACGGCACATCGGCAGAGAAGGGCTTGCCCAGCGCGATTGACCCGAAGAAGCCGCTGTGGACCGCTGACTTCCCCGGCCAGTCCGCACCGGTCATCGCCAACGGCAAGCTCTACATCATGGGCTACCTCGGCGAGGGTGCGGAGTTGCAGGAGGGTGTGCGCTGCTTCGATGCGGAGACGGGCAAGCTGCTGTGGGAGAAGCGCTACACGGACTTCCTCTCGGACACGATTTACCTGCGCTACGCGACGAGTAGCCCGGCGGTAGACCCCGAGACGGGCGACGTCTATATGCTCGGCACACAGGGGATGCTCAAGGCGTTCACGGCGGACGGCAAGGAGCTGTGGGGCTACTCGATGATGGAGCAGTTCGGGCGGCTCACGTTCCCGAACTCGCGCACGGCGTCGCCGGTGATTGATAAGGACCTCGTCATCGTGCGCGGCATCACGTCGAACTGGGGTAACCAAGGCGCGGCCGGCGACCGCATGTATGCCTTCGACAAGAAGACCGGCGAGTTGGTCTGGGCAAGCTGGTCCGGCGAGCGGCCCAAGGACAACTCCTTCTCGCACCCGGTGCTGACGTGGTTCAAGGGCAAGCGCGTCTTCATCACCGCGACTGGCGATGGCAACGTCTTCTGTGCAAACGCGCGCACGGGCGAGGCCATCTGGCGCGTGCCGCTCTTCAAGGCGGGCATCAATTCCACCGCCGTCGTCCACAACAACGACAAGGTCGTCGCCATCTTCGGCACGCCCTACGAGCCGGGCCAAATGGTGTGCATGAAGATCCCGCAGGTGGAGCCGACGCACGCGACGAACGCACCCGTGGTAGTCGAGCGGCAGGCAGTCGAGTTGTGGCATACGCCGGAGATTTCCACCTCCACGAGCCATCCGATTATCGTCGGTGACCGCGTCTATGTCGTCGCGGAGAAGGGCGACCTCTGCTGCGTGGACGTGAACAATGGCAAGATTCTCTGGCGCGTGAAGCTGGGCATCGAACAGCGCAACGCCGGCCTCGTCCACGCGGACGGCAAGCTCTACGTGCCGATGCTCGAGGACCCCGCAAGCAAGGCCACGGGCGACGCTGATGCGGGCACGACCGGCGCGTTCTACATCATCGAGCCGAGCGACAAGGAGGGGAAGATTCTCAGCCACGTCGCGCTCGAAGGCCGCTGCTTTGGCACGCCATCGGTTTACAACGGCAAGGTGTATATGCAGACCACCAAGAAGCTCTATTGCTTCGGCAAGCCCGGCACCAACCCCGGCCTGCCCCCTGAGCCGGCCGCCGAGAAGTGGCCCGCGCCCGGCAAGGCGACGCAGTTGCAGGTCATTCCCAGCGAAGTGCTGTTGAAGCCCAACCAGGCCGCCTCGTTCCGCATCCGCTCGCTCGATGCGAACGGCTTCATCGTGCAGGAGAACATTGATCCCAAGACGGTGAAATGGGTCGGTTACATCCCCCCAACGGCCAAGGTGCGCGCGAGCATGAAGGGCGCGTTCAACGCGAGCGGCCAGCTCGTCGCCGGACCTGAGGTTGTGCCGAGCGCGGGCGCGTTCGAGGGGACACTGAATGGAATGCACGGCTACATTCGCGGGCGCGTGCTACCGGGCTTGCCCATCCAGGAGAACTTCGAGGGCTTCGACATCTCGGTGGTGCACGAGACGGAAGAGGGCGTGAAGTTCGCGTATCCGCCGCTGCCGTGGATTGGGCCGCGCTTCAAGTTCGAGGTGCGCGAGGCTGGCGACACGAAGGCGCTGGTGAAGGCGATTGACAACAAGTTCTTCCAGCGCGCGACGGTCTTCATGGGCGAGCCGAGCTTGAAGAATTACACCGTGCAGACCGACGTGATGAGCGAGGGCAAAGCGCGCAAGATGTCCGAGGTCGGGCAAATCAACCAGCGCTACCTCATCGTCCTGCGTGGCAACGCGCAGGAAATCGAGGTGAACTCGAACCAGGAGCGGCTCAAGGTGGCCGTGCCGTTCAAGTGGAAGCCCAACGAGTGGTATGTGCTCAAATCCCGCGTGGACGTGAAGCCCGACGGCTCCGGCGTGGTGCGCGCGAAGGCGTGGAAGCGCGGCGATTCGGAACCCGCCGAGTGGAACATCGAAGTGCCGCACAAGGTCGCGCACCAGAGCGGCTGCCCCGGCCTCTACGGCTTCGCGCCACAGGAGATGCGCGTGTTCATCGACAACGTCAGCGTGACGGCGAACTAAAACTCTCCTAACGACAACTCTGCTCAACTCGAAATCAACATGAAACATCTCTCCCTCCTAACCGCCGCGTTGTTCGCGGGCGGCCTGATCACCCAAGCCCAAGACTGGACGCAATGGGGCGGCACGCAATACCGCAACATGTTCGCAACCGCCAAGGGCCTGCCCGACAAGTTTGAGCCGGGCAAGCTCGTGAAGGGCACCGAGAACTACGACCCGGCCACGCAGAAGAACGTGAAGTTCACCGTGAAGCTCGGCTCGCAGAGCTACGGCAACCCCACCATCGCCAATGGCCGCCTCTACGTCGGCACCAACAACGACGTGCCGCGCGACAAGCGCCATCTCGGCGACCGTTCCATCCTGTTCTGCCTTGATGAGAAGACCGGCAATCTCAACTGGCAGCTTGTCGTCTCGAAGCTCAAGTCCGGCAAGGTCAACGACTGGGAGAGCCTCGGCCTTTTCTCCTCCGCCGTCATTGAGGGGAACCGCCTCTACGTCGTCACCACGCGCTGCGAAATCCTCTGCCTCGACGTCGAAGGCATGGCAAACGGCAACGACGGCCCTTACAAGGACGAGGCCAAATACGTCGTGCAGGACGTGCTCGGTGCCGACGGCAAGCAGGCTCCGCTCATCCCGCCCGGCGAGAAGGACGCCGACATCATCTGGCGCTACGACATGATGGATGAGTTGGGCGTCTTCCCGCACAACGCCTCGAACTGCTCCATCCTCATCATCGGCGACGTGCTCTACGTCTCCACCTCCAACGGTCAGGACTGGACCCATGTGAACGTCCCCTCCCCGCTCTCGCCCAGCCTTGTGGCGGTGAACAAAAAGACCGGCGAACTCCTCGGCGAGGACGACGCGAAGATTGGTTCCCGCCTCTTCCACGGCCAATGGAGTTCGCCCTCGACCGGCAAGGTCAACGGCAAGGACCTCATCTTCTTCGGCGGCGGCGAGGGCATCTGCTACGCCTTCGACGCCGTGCCCAAGAAGGAAGCCGACGGCTCCTTCCTCAAGACGGTCTGGCAATACGACGCCAACCCGCCCGAATACAAAGCCAAGGACGGCAAGCCCATCAAGTATCCCGCCGCTGAAGGCCCGAGCGAAATCATCGCCACGCCGGTCTTCTGGAAGAACCGGATTTACGTCGCCACCGGCCAGGACCCCGAGCACGGCGAAGGCGTCGGCCACCTCGTTTGCCTCGATGCCACCAAGACCGGCGACATCACCAAGACCGGCGTCATCTGGAGCTTCAAGGGTATCAACCGCAGCATCTCGACGGTCTCGATTGACCCCGCCACCGGACTGCTCTTCATCGGCGACTTCTCTGGCTTCGTGTATTGCCTCGATTCCGAGACGGGTAAGCTGCACTGGAAGCACGACATGAAGGCGCACATGTGGGGCAGCACGATGGTCGCCGACGGCAAGGTCTATGTCGGCGACGAGGACGGTGACTTCGTGGTGCTCGCGGCGAAGGGCGGCCCGAAGGCCGAAGTCCTCAGCGAGTGCAACCTCGGCGCGCCCATCTACTCCACGCCGGTCATCGCGAACGGCGTCATCTACGTCGCTAGCAACTCACACCTCTTCGGCCTGCACGACTCCGTGAAGGCGAAGGCCGTGAAGCCGTAAGCCTTCATCACAACTCATTCCTGAACTGACACCATGCCCATCCCCACCGTTGCCCCCGAACTCGTCGCCCAAGCCAAGACCCAGCTTGACGCCCACCTCCGCGAAATCGTCCAGTGGCACTTCAGCCCCGAGACCGGCTGCCCCTACTGGCTCGACTGGGCCGCGAAGAACTTCGACCCGCGCAAGGAAGTCACCAAGGTCGAAGACCTGCTCAAGTTCGGCCACTTCGCCGACGAATCCCTCCGCGACCTCCAACCCGAGGTCTGGGTGCCCGCCGCGTTCAAGGGCAAACCCTACAACATCTTCGAGACCGGCGGCACCACTGGCATGCCCAAGCAACGCATCGGCTGGAACGACTACAAGGTGGATTACTCCGAGTTCAGCGAGAAGATTTCCGACGCCCACTTCCCCCGCGGCGGCGCGTGGCTGATGATGGGACCGACAGGCCCCCGCCGCCTCCGTCTCGCCATCGAGCACCTTGCCAACGTGCGCGGCAGCTCCTGCTACTTCATCGACCTCGACCCGCGCTTCGTGAAGAAGCTCATCACCAACAAGCAATACGACGTGGCCAAGCAATACATGACCCATGTCGTGGACCAAGCGGCGACCATCCTCCAGCACCGCAAAGTCTCCGGCCTCTTCACCACGCCCAAGCTGCTCGAAGCCCTCGGCGAGAAGGTCAACCTCTGGGAAGCCGGCATCCGCGGCGTTTTCTGCGGCGGCACCTCCATGAAGCCGCAGGAGATCCGCTTCATCATCGAGGAGCTACTGGAGGGCCGCATCGGCTTCTACCCGACCTATGGCAACACCTTGATGGGGCTTGCCGCCAGCGTGCCGCTCCAGCCCGAGGACAACTTCAGCGCCACCTACTACGCCCCGCAACCCCGCGCCGTCCTGCGCGTGGTGAACCCGAAGAAGACCGACGAGACCGTCGCCTACGACACCTGGGGCCGCGTGGAACTCACCACGCTCACGCAGGAGTTCTTCATGCCGCGCTTCCTCGAACGCGACGAGACCATCCGCCGCGCCCCGCGTCCGCCCTACGCCTGGGACGGCGTCGGCGATGTGCGACCCTTCGGCGCGCTGGAGAAGACCATCGTCGAAGGCGTGTATTGATCGGAGTGCGGCGCTCCTCCGGCGAGGCCTCGGGGCAGGTGCATGTGGATGGCGAAGCGAGAGATTATGAACACGACCGTGAATGTCGGGTTGCTCTGCGTGTTGACGGCGGTGCTCGGCCAGGCCGCGCAACTGCCGGAGATAAACCTCTGGCCGAACGGCATGCCCGAGCCGGCCGTCCCCGCCGACCCGCCGGAGAAAATCGAGAAGGGCGCCGACGGCACCTCACGCCGATACAATGTGTCGCAGCCGCGCCTGTTCGTGCATGAGCCCCCGGCTGGGGTGACCCGCACCGGCGTGGCTGTGGTCGTCGTGCCCGGTGGCGGATTCAGCAAGCTGGCGGACGAGCATGAAGGCTCCGAGGCCTGCGTGTGGCTGGCGAGGCATGGCATCGTGGCCTTCCAGCTCGCCCATCGCACGCCCACCACCAAGCACAAGGAGCCGCACGCCGGTCCCGCGCAGGACGTGCAACGCGCCGTCAGCGAGGTCCGAGCGCGAGCTGCTTCCATGAAACTGGACGCAAAAAAAATCGGCGTGCTCGGCTTCTCCGCCGGCGGCCAGGTGTCGCTCATCGCTGCCACGAACGAGCGGCTGTTCCCGGGCGAACCTTCCGCCGCCTCGCACAAGCCGGATTTTCTCCTCGTCATCTACCCCTACAAAATCTACGACCCCGCGACGAAGGCCATCCGCGCCGACATCCGCCTCGAAGCGGGCCTGCCTCCGACCTTCATCGCGCAGGCTGGCGACGACACCGGCTCGCTTCCACAGGGCAGCACGCTGCTGTATCTCGACCTGATCACTCGGAAAACTCCTGCCGAGATCCACATCTACGAAAAGGGCGGCCACGGCTTCGGCATGCGTCCACGCCCGAACGCCACCGGGCCGACCGACTGGCCGCTGCGCGCCGCCGACTGGCTGCGGCTGCGTGGGTTGACGGCGCAGTGAGGCGGACAGGGGAAAGGAGCGCGGCATTCATGCCGCAGCAGGCCTCGACATGAAAAATGCGCTCGAAGCACCACTGCCTAGCGAACGCTTCTGCGGCCTGAAGGCCGCGCTTCTCGCGGACGGTCATCGCCCGTCATCGGGCCCGGGTTCAACCCGCGTCCGCATCGCTGTGATCGCGGATCGCGAAGCCAGTTCGCCTGCGACGCATTGCACCCCGGCGGTCGCCGTGGCCAGGCCGTTGCGCAACCACTCCGTCGGCTCCGTGCCTTTCAAGATTTCAGCGGCAGCAGCCGCGAGCAGCGCGTCCCCGGCTCCGACAGTGTTTCGCGCGCGGACGCGGGGCACCATCGCGCAGCACGCGAAACACGCCGCCTCGTTCACCAGCAACCCGCCGCGTGCGTCGCGCGATAGCAGCACCCAGCCGCCGGTTTGCCGCGAGAGATCCCGCGCGGCACGCAGCACGGCGGCGTCGGAACCCAACTTGCGTCCCGCCCACTGCGCCAGCTCGAACTCGTTCGGCTTCACGAGGAAGGGCTTCGCCGTCACGCCCGCCGCGAAGGCCGGGCCGTCGCAGTCCACCACCACGCGCACGCCGAGCCGGTGCGCAAGGCGGACGAGGTCGCGATACACCGTGGCCCGCGCGTTCCGGCACAGCGCGCCGGAGAGGATGACCAGTGAACTGCGCCTCATCTCCAGCCCGGCGGCGTGGAAGAAGGCACGCCACTCGTCCGCCGAAAGCTTCGGGCCGAGCGGGTTGAAGCGGAGCTGCGGCCCGTGCTCCTGTGTGACCATGACGTTGGCACGGGTTGCCTCGTGCAACGGCACAGCGCGCAGCGGAACGCCTTCTGCGCGCAACTGCCGGCGCAGCTCCGTGCCGGTCGCACCGCCGAGAGGGACCAGCAGCTTCAGCCGTGCGCCCAAGTGTCGCAGCCAGCGGGCGACGTTTACGGACTTGCCACCGGCCCAGCGGCGCTCACTGAGCACGACGTTCTTCTCATCCCAATGGATGGAGCCGACGCGCCACTCCACGTCCACGGCGGGGTTGAGACCGATGACAAGAATCTGCACGAGGGAAGACTGACGGAGGGAGCGGGTTTGGCAACCCGATGATGATGCGGACGCGTTGGCGGGTAGGGCGCGCCTGTCCCCAGCGCGCCGTCAGACTGTTCGGACATCCAACCGGCGCGCTGGGACAGACGCGCCCTACCATGAGGAGACAACGGCTTAAGCCGCGCAGCAGCGCGGCCCTACCAAAGTCAGGGGACGACCTGGATGCGGTAGTAGAGGTTCCGGTTCGAGAGCGCGCCGGAGTGGAGGAAGCTCACGAGGCCGTCTGATGTCGCGGTGATGTTCGTCAGCACGAGCCATGAGCCGGTCGCGAGGTTCGTCCGGTATTGCACCTGGTATTTCTCGCCGGGCACCACTTCGAGGTCAAAGCCGAAGTTCGTCCCGGTGACGAGCGAGGTGGAGGCGGGCGAGCGCACGATTTGAATCGGGTTGCCGCTCAACAGAACGCCGTTCGTTGGCTGGCGTGCCATGACCGTGTAGCTCACGTTGGCCGAGCCGGGGTTCACCACGCCGAAATACCAGTCGCCCGTCAGGTTGGGCAACGCGCCGTTCGTGCGGATCACGAGCACTTCCGGGAGCGCGCCGGGCCGCGTGCCGGCGGCGTCCACCACACCGGCGACGGGATACGTGCCGCGACGAACGACGAGGTCGCCCGGGCCGGTGAGGTTGCGCACCTCGAAGAGCAGCGCCTTCTGGCTGGCGGGTGCGGTGAGCTTGAAGACGGAGTTGGGCGCGTTGCCCGGCGTGGTGGTGGCGGCGAACGGCTGCGCGTCGGCTGCGGTCACGACGTTGTAGGGCGTGCCGGCCTGGCTGGTGGCGCGCACGGTGAAGTTCACGGGCGAGTTGTCCGCGTTCTGCACGCCGAGGAACCAGATGCCCGGCGTGAGCGAGCTGGCCGTGCCGTTGGTGACGACGAAGATCTGCTCGGCGAGCGTGCCGGGGTTGGCGCTGCGGAAGTCAAACTGCGAGACGCCCGGCGATGCGGTCGGGCTGTTCGAGCGGAGGAGGTAGAGGTTCACGTCGCCGTTGGCGTTGAGCAGCTCGAAGGTTGCTGCGCTCGCATTGGCGGGCACGGTGAACTTGAACTGGTTCAACGCGGTTGTGCGCGGGATGAAGCTGGGCAGCGGCGTGCCGTCTGCCAGCGCGGGGATCACCGGCGGCAGCGAGGTCTGGTCGAAGTTGATGTTCAGCGAGACGTTTACCGGGCCGGCCGGGTTCAGCGCCTGGATGCCGAGGTAATATGCGCTGCCAGGCCGCAGCAGCGCGGACGAGTTCGTGTTCGTGGAGACGAGGAACGAGCCGGTGGACGCGCCGCTGAACATCTCCTTCGTGCCGGGCGCGCCGGGCAGGGGCAGGGAGGCGGGATGGAATGTGACGCGCACCGGGCCGCTGGCGGTCACGAGGTTCGTCGCGATGCCGGCGGCGGAAGGCACGGGCACGCGGAAATACTGGGGCGCGGACGAGAGCAGCACGATGGGATTGATCACTCCCGGCGACACGGTCAGGGCGGTGGTGTTGGAGGCGGCGTAGGAGAAGTTCAGGTTCCACGAGACGACCTGCGCCGTGCCGTTGGTGCCGCCGGCGCGGGTGTCGGCTACCTGCAATCGCCACGTGTTGTTCGTCAGGTTGGTGCCGGTGGGATTGGCGGCAGTGTAGAGCGTGTAAGGGTTCCATGTGCGCTCGCCGACGAAGGCGTTGAGCGACTCCTCCGGCAGGTAGAAGTTCTTCGCGCGGTAACGGAAGACGGCGGCTTGACGGTCGTTGGGCTGGTTCTCGCCGGGGCCTTCCACGGCGACATAGAGGTCCACGCCATCCGTCGTGATGGCCTTGCCGATGTTCGTGGAGGGGAAGCCGATGGTGAAGTTGGTGATGTTGTTTGTGATAACCGAAACGATCGGGTTGTTTGTCAGGAAAGGCGGGTAGCCCGCAAGGACAGTGAGGTCAATTTCCATCAAGAACGCGTCCCAAGTCGAATTGGCGTTGATCACCGAACCCACTGCATAAGCGCGATCCAAACTTTCGATGGCTATGACTTGACTGAGAAAACTGGTGCGTCCTAGACCAAAATAGTTGGTGACAAATGACACGTTCTGCGTGGAGCCGGTCAGGCTCCACAGATCCATGAGGCAAGTCGAACCCACACCGGGCGAATACCCCGCCCCCACTGCGATGATCCTGTCTCCAGAGACCGCCACAGAGTTGTAGTGGCCTTTGGTGGAAGCACCGAAAGCATTCGTGGATCCCAGCGCCCAGCGCGGCATGCCATTCGTCGCCTCCAGACACATGAGGAACGGCACGTTGTTGGTCGAGATCACCACGGCGTCAATGTTCGTGAAGCCGGCGGCGATGACGTTTGTGCCGTAAGCCACGGCCACAGCGTTGCCCGGCATGTTGGGCGTCTGGGGCGCTTCGATGTAGACACGGGGGGAGACGAACGGGCCGACGATTGGAAACCCTCCTACAGTCGGTGTGACGAGAGTTACCGCGCCGCCTGCGACGGTGACGGTGAGCGCGATAGTTCGCTTGAGAGGGTTTAGATTCAGCGGGTCGAACAGAACAGCGTAAGGCGGGGCAGTGTAGCCCGAACCGCCGAAGGCGACCGGCAACGAAGTGATGTCCCGCGTCAGGCCCGGCCCGCCGTTGGTTACCACGCCGATGGAAGCCGCCGCCATGTGGCCGCGCGTCCAGATGGGCTGGCCGTTGGTGCCGAACTTGGTGAGGAACATTCGGTCGAAGGTGTTCGTCAGGCCGAACGCGGTGGTCGTGCTGTTCGTGCTGAACTGCGCGGAGCCGACGGCGTAGAAGAAGTTCGTGCCGCCCTCCGAGCTGCTGGCCACGCCGTTGAACGTCTCGCGGCTGTCCGCGCCGGAGCGCTCAAGGCCGAAGACGGAGTCGGTGATGCCGCGCGCGACGACGACTGCTGATGTGCCGACGGGCTGGGCGTTGGTCGGGCCGTTGAAGGGGAAGATGGCCACGAAGGAGTTCGTCGGGGTGCGGGTCTGATACGGCCCGATCAGCTTCACGCTGTTGTTCGCCGAGCCTTCCGCGATGAAGATCGCGCCGAAGTGATCCGCCGCCAGACCGCGCGGCGTGTTCATCTGCGCCAGCGTGCCGACGGCGTTGGGGGAGTTGCCGGACGCGCTGCCCGCGATCGTCTCCACCTGGCCCAGCGGTGTCACGCGGCGGATGCGGTGCGTTCCGGCGTCGGACACGTAGAAGTTGCCGTAGCCATCGCGGGTGATGCCGGAGGGCGCGCTGAAAGTCGCTCCCAAGCCCACGCCATCCACCGAGCCTGCGACTCCCGAACCGGCGAGCACGCTTCCAAGTCCGTTGACAGTCTTGATACGGTTGTTGCCGGTGTCCGCGACGTAAACATTCGTGCCGGCCACCAGCACGGACCTCGGAGCGGACAACGGAGCCACGGCCACTGGCGTTGTCAGCGTGGTCAGGGCGACGCCGCCGATCTGGCGGATGACGTTGTTGCCGGTGTCCGCCACCAACAGGACGGCGTTGTTGCTGAGGGCGAGACCTTGCGGGCCGTTGAAGCGCCCATCGGGAAAGCCTGGTGCGCCGCTGTCCTCGCTGCCGGCGGTCATGGCCGCAGCACCCCATGTGTAGAGGAGCGTGCCGTCGTTGCTGAAGCGCTTGACCTGGTGGTTGCCCGTGTCGGCCACGTAGATGTCGCCGTTCGTGGAGTTGATGGCCACGCCGCCGGGGCTGCTCAATCCGGTGATCACCGGGAAGGCCACGCTCAAGGGGGAGAACGTCCCGTCTGTCCCGGCGAACGGGATGGTCAGCGCGCGGCTCAGGCGGAGGATACGGCCGTTGCCGGAGTCCGCCACATAGACGTTGCCGGTGCTGTCGAGGGCGACGCCGCGCGGCGCTGAGAGCGTGGCGGGCGCGACGCTGATGCCCGGCACGGCACCGGACACATAGTCGGACACGGCGTAGCTGACTCCGCCGCTGCGCAAGACAGTGAGAGTGTTCGACCATGTGGAGCCGACCGCTACCGCCGTGGGGTTGGCCGTGATCCGCATGAAGCGGGACGCGCCACTGAACGGGATGTTGGTCGAGTAGGCGGCGGTCCCATTCGCATCCATCAGCGAAAGCCCCTGATACTCGATCAGCATCCGGTTGGCGGTGGCTCCTGCGAAGGTGAACTGGATCGTCCCGGAGGTGCAGCCCAGGTCCACGTCGTTGGTTTGCGGCGAGTTCGTGCCGCTCCAAGTGTGCAGCACGGGCGGGAACCAGTTGCGCGTCTGGCCCACGGCCACCACGCCGTCCGCAGTCACCGCCACGCCGTTGAAGAAGGTCTGCTGCGGCTCCGTGCCGCCGACGCCTGCGCCGCGATAGCCGCTGAATGGGCCGGTCCAGAAATTTGTCACGGCGAAGTTCGTGACGGGATAGCTGATGAGGTTGCTCGAAACCTGCACGCCGGCAATGAACTGGGTGAAGACAAGATTCGTGGAGACGTTCGTCAGGATCGGCGTCTGGTAGGACACGAGGAATCCGTCCTTCGTGTTGTTGCGGTCCGCCACGCCGGCCATGAAGAGGGAACCACCGAGCTGCGCCATGCCGCTGGGGGATTCCTTCACCCTGCCGAGGCCGTCCCGGTAGCCGAAGGTGAGGTTGGTCGCGTTGGTGAAGAGGAGCGGCGGGGAGATGACGGCGGAGAAGGGCGCGGGGATGAACTTCATGGGCATCAGGTAGCCCAGGTTGTGGAAGCCCAGCGCCGCGTAGCCGTTGGTGTCAATGTGGGTCGAGAAGTTCGTGTTCTCGCTGAAGTTCGCGTAGAGGTTCGAGACGCTCAGGCCGTTGGTGCCGTAGCGGTCCTCGAAGAGCAGGACCTTGGTGCCGCTCGGGCTGATGAGGTGGATGACGAGGTCCGAGACGCGCGGGTGCTTGATGGCCAGACCCACGTCCACGCCGGCGACGACGCGGTCCTGCCCCGCGGTGATGAAGAGGTTGGTGACGGAGTTGTCGAAGAGCGGGGCAAGCGCGTTCGTGAAGGACAGGTCCGTGAGGGACGTGGAGAGGTCCAAGCCCAGCGTGTAGCGGATCGTGAGGGTGAGCAGTCCGGCGGAGTTGTTGATGATGCGGAAATTCCACCGGCCCGGTGTGAGCGAGGGGGTCCCAGCAGGCGCGGCAAAGCTGTTGGTCAGGTTGAGCGAGGCGACGGAGGAGATGCGCAGGTGCGGGAGAAGCAAGGAATCCGAATTGTCGAGGTCGAGCGTGCCGATCGAGTAGGCCAAGGACGACGGGATGAAGCCCGGTGAGCCAGCGAGCAGGTCCACGCCCTGGCCCTGCGGTGCGGGGCCGGGCACGCCCGCGAGACCACCGCCGATGATGTCCACGTCCAGGTTGGTCGCGTAGGTCGGGATGTCGAGGAAGTCCACGAAGGACTGGCCCTGCTGAAGCGCGACGGTGCGGTAGAAGACGCCGGTGTTCGTGCTGTAGGCGTTGGTGTAGGGCCTTATGTAGATGCTCGCATAGTCCAGTGACCCGGTCTGGAAGGGCGCGTTGTCATAGACCTCGAAAATCCAGAGGCCGATGGCGTCCTGGCCGATGAGGTCGGTCACGTCCCCGGGGCCGTCGGGCGGGTTGCGGAAGTCGTCGAAGGTCAGGACGTTCGTCACCAGTCCGCCGGGGGCGGGCGCAGCGGTGGGGGAGATGGTGTGGTTGTTGAGCGTGATGACAGTGCCGTTGAACGTGAGGGTGCCGACGAGGTCGCCGAGGTTCTCATGCACGTAGGTCAGGGAATTGGAAAGGCTCTGGATGGTGATGTTGGTGGTGCAGATGCCGAAGAGCATGATGCCGCCGGGGGCCTCGGGGGAGCCGTCGGGGATTTCCGCAGGCACGGGGAACAGGTCTATGAACACGCCGCCGTTGGTGGAGTTGGTGCTGGAGGGCAACTGCGTGGCGGCGGCGAGGAAGCCGTATTGGCCGCCCTGCTGGTCCTCGGACTTGATGCCGACGAAGAAGACCTCGCCGGGAGGACCGGTCGAAGAATTGGTCACAGCGATGAGTTCGTAGCCGCCGCGGTTGGTCGAGCGGAGTGTGTTGGCGTGTGAGAGCACCTGGGGATCAAGGTTGGTCAACCCGCCAGCTCCGGAAAGTCCCGGGTAGGCCAGACTGCTGCGGGTGACATACATATCCACGTCGGCCTCCTTGATGCGGCTGCGGGCGAGGTTGGGCGGCAGGAAGGTGGAGAGCGTGACATAGGGACCGCCGTTGGTGATGGGCAGGCGGACCACGTTGGTTGTGATGTTGGTCACCCCCGCGACGACGTTCGTGACCATGTTGGTCGCGGTCGCGCTGGCGTAGTTCTGGTTCGTGAACACGTAGAAGTTCCACTGGTTGGTGACGCCGTTGGTGTTGGCGTTGGCCGTGCCGTTCACGCTGAACAGGCCCGGGTTCGCACCCACGCGCTCGTTGAGGTAGGGCAGGCCGTTGGTGACGATGTTGACGAGGCGGTTGGTGTAGTTGAAGAAGCCGGCTGGGTAGGCTCCGGGCGTCGGCTGGACACCGACGGTCCGCGTGGTCTGGTCGGTGGAGATGACGAGCGAGTAGTCTTGGGCGACCTGGTTGGTGTTGCCGGAGACGGCGTTGACGTTGACCTTCCGGCCGATGACGTAGATGCGGTAGGTCGTGGCGGCGGTGTTGGTCAGCGGGATGAAGATGTTCTCCACGTTGTTCACCGCGTCGCGCTGGCTCTGGCTGCCCGGCGGCGTGGGCTGGGTGAAGGTGGTGCCGGGCGCGAAGTTGTTGCCCTCATACACGGAGCCGGCGGCGACGAGGTTCGTGACGTAGAGGTCGAGGTCGTTGACCAGCTTGGCGGAGGAGATGGGGTTTCCCGCCGGGTCGGTCCACGCGAGGGTGATCTTCAGGAAGTTCGTCTGCGAGGGGGAGCCGGACACCGCCACGTTGTAGGAGTGATACTGACCGGAGGCGAGGTGGTTGGTGCCGTAGGAGCTTTCGTCCACGATGACGATGCGAGCGGTCAGCGGGACAGGGGAGGAGTTGGTCAGGAAGCCGAAGGTCGCGGCTGCGGTGGATGGCACCGTGTTGCTGAGGGAGGGGATGCCCCAGCCCTGATGGGTGACGGGGTTGTTGACGGCCAAGTCGTAGGCCGGGCCGAGGGACTGGGCGCGGTTGATGAGCAGCGCCTTGTTGAGCGAGGGCTTGTTCGTCCGGGTGTGGTTCACGGCGAAGAACTCCTGCATCAGCGCGAGCACGCCGGAGACCTTCGCGGCGGCGAAGCTGCTGCCGGAGTCGTAGCGCCACTGCGAGGAACCCAGCATGTTCTGCACGTCGGTCTCCTGGAGGTTCGTGAAGGTGGAGGCGCGGAGCGAGACGAGATACGCGCCGGGCGCGACGAGGTCGGGCTTGAAGCGGCCCGCCGTGCCCTCGATGCCGACGCCCACGTTGCCACGGCTGGAGAAGTCGGCCACCTGGTCCAGGCTGTCGGAGTGCGCGATGGCGATGGGGTCGTTGGTGCCAAAATTGGTGGAGTTTAGCGAATTGGGAACGAAGCGCAGCAGCTCCGACGCGCCCACGGTGATGACGTTTTTGCCGTTGCCGGGCGAGGCGATGGTGTCCGCCGCGCCGCCGGTGCCGCCGGAGTTCGCGCCGCCGGAATTGCCGGCGGCGAAGACGTGCGTGATGGGCTGGTCGTGCGAGCGGAAAGGGAGGGAGTCGCGCACCGCCTCGTCGAAGAGCGCGGAGTTGATGTCGTAGGTGGAGACAGGGTAGCCCCAACTGTTGTTGACGATGGTCAGCTTGTCCGTGGCCAGCGCGGAGTTGGTGATGAGCCAGACGTTGCCGTAGTTGGTGTAGTCCCGGTCGAAGAGCGAGAGGGGGAAGAGCAGCGCGCCGGACGCGATGCCACGGAAGGAGCCGCCGGCGATGGAGCCGTTTGTTGCGGCGGGTGTGGTGCTGTGGTTGGCGGCGATCAGCCCGGCGACGAAGGTGTCGTGGCCGCCCACGTCGGTGGTGGCGCTGACGGTGTTGGCGAACATCCGGCCCATGAGGCCCGTGTGCGCGAGGTCCACGCCCGAGCCGACGACGCCGACGGTGACGCCGTTGCCAGTCAGGCTCAACCAGTTGCCGGCAGGCGCGACGTCCGTCGTGTTCGTGGACACGTCAAGGCGCACGCGGGAGAGGTCGTTCATCAGGATCGGCGAGTGATACGTCTCGATGTTCTGCACGGCGGACAACTGCGCGATCGCGACGAGGCTGTTCGCGGGCGGCGCGATCGTGACGACGTGGCCGAAGGGGAACGGCTGCTCGCCCTTCACCTCAGCGCCGAGCGCGCGGAGCTGCTCCATCGCGGCCGTCTGCGTGCCGGAGAAGAGAACGAGGTTGAGCCAGCGGCCTGCGGGCATCGCCTCGCGGCGGACGGCCAGCGGGAGAAGCGTCATGTCGAGTTTGTAGAACGGCTCGAAGGGCAGGACGCTCTGCACGCGCGGGGAGATGCGGAGCTGCTGGGCGTCGTTCGCGCTGGCGCGGACGAGGTAGGTGTTGTTCGGCACGTAGCTGACGATCTCCGCGCCGACGCCGCGCAGGATGGCGCGGAATTTGTCGTCAATCGTCCCGCGCGCCTGCACGAGGTAGCTGCCGGGATCGCCCTGCGCGCGAAGGTGCGCGGGGATGTTCATCGTCGCCGGTTCAAGGGTCTCGATGAGGGCGTTGCGCATCAGCACGGCGGTCTCGCTGCGGAACAGCTCGGAGTCCTTCTTCGAGGTGTTGCGGACGCGGAAGGGATATTGGCGGTCATCACCGAGGGAGGTGATGTGCGCGCTGGAAGACCCGGGCGAAGCCTTCGCCGCAGTGGCGGGCTTGCGTCCGGTGAGGACTGAGGGCAGGCGGGTGAAGCGTTCCCAGAGGCCGGGCTGGGCGGGCGTGTCGTTCGTGGTGTTGCCGGTCAACTCGCGCTGGCGGCGCTGCTCGCCTTGACGCAGGAGGAGCGCGGCCGCGATGAGCAGCAGCAGGCAGGGAAGAAACCAGTTTCGGTTTTTCATACGCACTTCCGCGAGTGTGCCGAGAGGTTACGAGCCAGGGAGGATGGCCGACAATACGGTCTATTGCTGAACGCGCGCAGCTCGCCTGCTTGCAGGCTGGCTGGGAGACTTTTCGTGAAGCACGATCGTCGCGGTAGAGCGGACGCGTTCCCCCTCACCCCGGCCCTCTCCCGCCGGGAGAGGGAGAATCGTCGGCAGCCGGTGGTTGGAACGGGCGCGTCTGAATCTCCGGAAAGCGACCGAAGCGGCTCCCTCTCCCAGCGGGAGAGGGCTGGGGTGAGGGAGAACGGGTTTGAATTTCCAAGCGTGGCACCAAGAAATTGAGATGCGCCCCTGCGCGACGCACGCATCAACCGAGGGGACATCCAGTCTATTTCGCCGGCGTTCACAAGATTTGGCAGTCGGGCGTTCATCAGTTGGGCGGCATCTGCTTGTGGCTCTCGACGACGATGCGGGGGAAAAATTGCGGCGGTGCGTTGGCGGGGAGCGGGCGCGGGAGGAGGCCCGGCTCCGGCAGGCCGTCAATGCGGATCAAGGTGCGCGTGGCGAACTCGCCGGTGATCTGGTAGTTGGTCACCATTTGTGCAAACACGCCGCCGCCAGCACCACCGACGTAGATGCCCCGCTCGGCGGGCTTGAGCGACTGGCCGATGCCGTAGATGACCATGCGCGGACTTTGCTCCAGGGTCAGCAGCCCGAGCGTCTGCTGCGGGATGCGCTCGACGAAGACGTCGTTGAGGGCGTCGATGGTGCCGCCGTTGCGTGCGATGAGCGGGGACTCCAGAGGCCACCAGTAGGATTGGGCCATCGTGCGCGGGTCGGAGTAGTTGAGATAGGGGTTTGGCGGGTTGCCGACGGGCGCGGCGCGGAGCGCTTGATAATACCAGCCCTGCCAGTAAACCCGCGCGCCTTGGGCGTAGGCACCACCGTTCCATCGCTGGCCGACATTCAGATACGGCGAGAGAGTGCTCATCTGGTGCGTGGTCAGGACGCTGCCGATCTTGTTGAATGAGCGCGACGGGTAGTAAAGGTCCCACCAAGCTGGGAACGTGGGCGGCATGGTGGCCGAGGGAATGCGGTTAGCATTCGCCGGCTGGAGCGAGTAGTAGGCGACTCCCTGATGGACGACGACCTGATTCTGCGCGTAGGACGCGAGGCTGTTCCAGGTCGGGACGTTGGTCCAATAGCTGAAGTTGCCGGCGGAGACTTGAACGAAAGGATTCAGGCCCTGGTTCGTGCCGTTCAAGGCGAGATAGTTGTTCGCGGACCCGTAGAAGCCGACCATGTAGGTCACCATGTCGCCCGGGCTGTAGTTCGCGGCCGGGTTCCACATCGGGAGGCGGTGCTTGGCGTTGATGATGCCGGAGGCGTAGTCGCCGACGATGTTGGTGAGCTGCGCTGTCTGTGGCGTGATGACCACCGGCCAGTTCCCGGGCAGCAGCCCGTTGTTGGTCAGCACGAGCGCACCGCCCAGCGCAGCAGCCCACGCGGCGCGGTTGGTCTGGTTCACAGAGAGCAAACCGCGCGTGGAGTCGGCATTGAGAGCGGCGGAGAAGACGTCCACAAGCCGCCAGTCGTTGGTCGGGCTGCTGTCCGAGCTGTGCGCCCAATAGAACCAGTTGGTCGGGTTGGGCTGGTCGGACTTGAGGTTGAACGTCTGCCACGGCGTGCCGCGATGGACGCGCCCGATCCAGCCGAGGTTGGCGAACTTGCGCTGCGGGAAATCCCACGCGTCGGAGTTGAACACGCCGGCGTCCTTGAGCCGCTGGTCGTAGGCGGCGGGGGCGACGGTGTAGAAGTTCGTCAGGTTCGCGAGCGGCGTGCCGACCGGGTTGAGGGCGCGGCCCCACGGCATATAGAAGCGGTTGATCCCGCCGTTGGTGACGAAGTTGAGCCGGCCGTTGACCAGGCCGAAGTCCACGCGGTAGAGGGTGCCGGCGGGCGGCGCGATGGCGATGGGCGGGACGATGGGCGTGACCTGGTCGCCGGTGCTGGTGCGATACGGGTCCGTCATGTCGCGCGTGGTGTAATGCACGAGCGGGTCGTTGGCCTCCCAACTGACAGTGTAGGAGATGACGCGCGTGGGGTTGAAGGGCGACTGGACGGTCGCGCCCAGCGGCAGGCTCTGGTTGGGCGGCAGGACGCCGGTGGTGCCCATGAAGCGGCGGAAGCGGTCAATCTCCCGCAGGACAGGAGTGTTCAAGCTATATTGCCGCCAGAGGTTGGTCGTCTGGTTGTTGACGTTTGTGTCCAGGCACATCGCGATCTGGTTGGAGATGCCCAGCGTGCGGTCGAAGACAGTGGCCCCGGCGCGGTTCGTGAACCAGTAGCGCACGCCGAGGTCCGTCGGGCTGTTGGTCACGCGCAGCGCGGTGGCGAGGTCCATGCCGGCCACGAGGTTCGTGAGGGTGACGAAGTCCACCACGCGGTTGTTGGCGGTTTCGTAGAGCGCGTAGAGAAGCGTGTTCGTGATGGTGATGCCCAACCGCATCTCCGGGAAGCCGTTCGAGCGGTTGAAGATGCTCGGGCTGCCGGGGCCGCTGGGGCTGGCGGGAATGAAGCCGCCGTTGGTGAAGCCGGCCAGCGGCGGGTAGTTCGTCGCGTAGGCGTAGCCGCGCGCAATGTTCGTGGACAGCGCGGGGACGTTCGTGAAGAAGAAGCTCTTGAAGCTGTTGGGGTTGTTCCCGGCAAAGCCCGGCCATGTGCCAGCGGGGATCAGGATGTTCGTGCCGTTGGTGCTGATGTTCGTGTAAACCGGGCCGAACTCGTTCGTCAGAACGATCCGGGTGATGTTCGTCGCCACCAGTGTCAACGGACGCCCGAAGGCCAAGGCGTAGGAGTTCCACATCTCGAAGCCGAAGATGTTGGTCAGTCCGATGATCTGCGACTGGTTGGTCTGCACCAGCGGTCTGCCGCCGGCCAGTGCCATCGGTCCGATGTTCGTCCCGTTGGTCTTCACGAACTCCAGCCGCCGCGTGTCGGAGAAAAGCGTCTGCACGCCGAACTCGTTGAAGCTCGGGTAGCCCTTCTTGGCACCGATGATCACCGGCGTGCCGGCGATCAAACACGAGAAGTTGGTGCCATCTCCCGTCCCGGTGATCCCTCCCGCGTTGGTGTAGAGCGCCATCCGGCTGTCTGGATCGGCGAGCTCATACGTTGGGAGGCCAAGCAGGTTGGTGTCCGTGCCGTTCGTCCAGTAGCCGACGATCTTGATGAAGTCGTTGCTGGGCCAGCCGTTCGTGTTGAAGGCGAAGTAGGGACGGAAGAGCGTGGGGTAGGCGGGCGAGGCGTTGTTGGTGGTGGTGGCGTCGTAGAGGTTCGCCGCGAACTGGAGGAGCCGGTGGACTTCGCCCGAGTAGTAGCTGAAGGGGTAGATGGGGATGTTCGTGACGCTCAGGCTGATCCCGCCACTGTTCGTGCGGTTCACGTCCACGACGAATCCCGCATAGACGTTGCTGATGATCCCGACGCCGGGCGCATAGAGGAACGGGAAGAGCAGGGCGCTGTTGGTGTAGTAGGTGTTGACGTAGTTGAAGTTGAAGCCGCCGCCCATGAACCAGTTCGTGGCGAGCACGAGCGGATCGGTCCCGGCGAACCCGGTCCAGTTGTTGTTCATGAAGATCTGCGGGCTGCAGCTCGCGCGGATCATCAACTCGGCGGCGTTGAAGAAGAAGTAGTTCGGGTCCCATCCCGAGAAGGCGGTGAGGTCGCCGCCGGAGGAGCCGATGGTGATGTTGGTGGGGTTGAAGGCAGAGTTGGACCAGTTGACGTTGAGCCTGCCGCCCACGGGTGCGGACTCGACGCCCAGGACGTTCAGGAGGTCGTAGAACGTGCGGCGGTCACGGTCCCCGGCGGCGGTCGCGGCGATGTTGGTGCCGAGATAATGGAGGTTCGTGGTGAACGGCGTGTAGTTGCGCGTGGTGAGGAACAGCTCGTTCATGTCGTGGAACTGCTGCGGGACCGCGGCGGTGTTGGTGCCGCCGACCCAGACGGTGTTGGTGCCGTCCACGTTGGCGGTGAAATTGGTGCTGCCCATCAGCGGGCCGTTTGCCAGCACGTCGAACTCCGCGTTGGTCAGCGCCGTGGCCGCGGCTGCGCCGAAGAGCGTGCCCAGCGTGGGATAATTGTTGTAGCTGCCGTTATTCCGGAACAGGAGCAGGTTGAGCGCGTCGCGGAAGGGGTTACGGTTGTTCAGCGCGGAGACATACACGCTCGGATTGGCAGCCAACGTGTCGTAGGCGGGCGCGGGATTGAACCAGCCCCAATACGGGTTCAACTCCGCGAGCAGTGCGGCCGTGTTCATCTCCTGCGGGCCGAGGCTGTGGTTGCGGTAGTAGCCCTCGGAGTTGACGCCGGGGCGGAGTTTGGCCTGGTTGTGAATCAGGTTCAGATCGAGTGTCTTGCCCGCCGGCGCCATCAGGTAGGTGTAGCGGATGAGGAAGCGGTTGTTCGGCCCGTGCGGCTGGCCGGGGTTTTCAAGGACGCCCAGCCAGTGTGGGTCGCCGGACTGGAAGCGGTCGGTCGGCTCGAAATATCCATTGCGGTTGAAGTCGTAGTAGTAGCGCCCTTGGTTGGTTTCGGCCGAGTGAGGTGCGGAGAAGCCTCCGTTCGTGAACGCCGTAGCATTAGTGAAGTTCGTGGAGAAGACCGGCACGCGTGCGTCGTATTGCAGGTTGGCGATGTTCCGGAGGAAATAGTTCGCCAGGTTTGCCGGGGTTGGGTTCGCAAAGTAGGTGCTGTAGGCCTCAGCCGAGTTCACGTTCAGCACATTGGCGACGCCGGAGGTGAAAGAATTGCCGCTCTGGTAGTTCGTCGGGACCATCAGGCCGTAGTTCCATTTGTCACCAGTGGCGATGAGGCGGGCGACGAGGTCGGCCTGCGCGCGCTGCACCGCGTATTCCGCAGCGTTGCGCGCCTCGCCCTGAGTCAGCGTGGCCTCGACGGAGCGGCGTTCGCGGCGCGCGATGCCGAGGAAGGCCACGACCATGAACGTGACCAGCGAAAGCATGATGAGCGTGGCGACGAGCGCGACGCCGGAGGCAGGGCGGGTAGGGCGCGTCTGTCCCAGCGCGCCGCTCGGGTTGCCGGATGATGCGGCGGCGCGCTGGGGACAGACGCGCCCTACCATGCTGCGCAGCGTCGCGACCGGACGGGATGGGAAGGTGAGTTTCATCACTGGCCTATGCGGACGGGAAGCTGGAGGCGGAAGATCTGGACAGCGTCGCCCTGCAAGTAGAGGAAGGCGGCGGCGGCGGCGGTGTTCGTGCCGGCGACCATGCCTTGAGCCTGCGCGGCGACCTTGCTGTCGAGGAGGCCCAGCTCCAGCTCGACGTAACGCGGGACGTTCGTGCCGAAGAACAGCACGTCGCCTCCGCTCACGGGGAAGGTCGAGTTGTTCGCATACGCGGTGCATTTGAAGTGAACGACGTTGTCCGCGACGCGCCGGAAGAGGTTGGTCTGCGAGGCGGGGGTGTTGGCGGCGAAGTTGTTGATCGCATACCACATCCGGGTCGCGTCGTTGTTGTAGGTGCCAAGCTCGTAGCGGTAGAGCGTGCCCAGACCCGGCGTGGTGGAGAGCGGGTAGAGCGCGTTGGTGGAGCTGGCCACGCGGTAGCCGACGGCCCGCCAGCCGCCCTCGATCTGAAGGGCGCGATTCGCGCCGCCAGCGTAATTGGGGAAACCCGCCATACCGTAAAACGAAGCACCCGCCAGGTAGGTTGTGACCCCAGGTGGATAGGTGAGCGTGTTGGTGGCCACATAGCTAACGCCCGGTTGAATCGATCCACTCGCCACGATTGTCGTGCGGATGTTCGGGTCGAAATACATGAAGAAGAGGTCGTGGATGAAATTGGTCTGGAGGATCGCGCCGCCAGCATTGAGCATCACGGTCGGGGTGGGCGAATTCCAAAGGCTGCTGATGCGCAGGTTCGGAGCGGCGAGCGCCCAAGCGGTCGGGGAGGAGAGCACGTTGCTGTTGAGGCTGCCGCTCAGGGCGAAGTAGGAGTTGACGCCGTTGTTCACTAGGCTGCCCGGCTGGTAATAGGTCGCCGCGCTGTAGCCCGCTGGTGCGAAAAGGATGTTGTTCCAGTTGGTGGCGATGGCGCCGTGGCCCGAGTTGAAGAGCGTCTTCACGTAGCCGAGCTGCGTCAGGTCGCGGCGGATGATGTCCATGGTCGAGCGGCCGGACTCATACTTGTCCGTCTCGCGCACGGCGCGGCGCATCTGTGCCTGCGTGCGGTCGAACATCTGGTAGAGCGCCAGGATGATGAAGGAGACGAGGCTGATGGCGACGAGCAGCTCCAGCACCGTCACCGCGCGGGCGGCCGCGCGCTGGAAGAGCTGGGGCGTGGTTTTCATGGCTGAGTTCTATTGGGCGTTGAAGCTCTCGGTCCGAAAGAAATAGCCGCCGTTGGTCCAGTTGACGAGCTGGCCGCTGATGAGCGAGCGCAGTATGAGCTGGCGGTTGCCGACGCGCGTGGGCGGGGTGGTGATGCCGGGATCGTCATACACGGGCCACTGAAAGGTGAGCTTCAGCTCGTGCAGGTTCGTCGCGAGGGGATTGTAAAAGGGAGTGTAGGGGTCGGGGTTGAAGCGCGTGATCTGGACCTGCACGTAGTAGGTGAAGGCCATGTTCGTCGCGGACCCGGCGGTGTCGCCCAGCCCGCCGCTCATGGCCCGGAATCGCGCCGAGACGGCCACCGTCGCGCCGGTCGTGAAGCCGCTGGTGTCCCACGCCGGGATGCTGAGGCGCTTGACGATGTCGAGGGGTGAGTTCGTGGAGGGGTAGGTGCTGAGGTTGACGCCGTAGATCGGCCCGACCAGCGCGGTGGAGAGCGCGGTGAGGTTCGAGCTGGACTCGCCGCCGCGGATGGCCTCGAGGATCATAGAGGAGTCCTGCGACAGCACGGTGTCGTCGCGGTTTTCCTTCTGCACGTTGAGGCCCGCCGGCATGACGCCGATGATGGCGACCATGGCGAAGGCGACGATGGCGAGGCTCAAGGCGACCTCGACCATGGTGAAGGCCAGTTGGGTGCGGATGCTGCCTGCTCCCTTCGCGGAGCGAGGGGAGCAGGTGGCCGAAGGCCGGATGAGGGGTGCGGCCACGAACGCCGACGCGCCAAACCCCTCACCCCGGCCCTCACCCCTTGCTCCGCAAAGGGAGAGGGAGGAGACCGTGGCGTGGTCACGTCCAGAGCGTTGCTGACGGGGGTTCAAGTTCATTGCAGTTCAGGTTTCACGACCTTGGCCCGGCCCGTGGACCACTCGATCCGCACGCCGTAGTGCTGAACCACGCGGGGCGAACCGGCTGCGACGGTGTAGGTGGTGTTGCCAAGAGTGCCGAGGAAGGTCCGGCCGGCTGTGACTGTGCCGACACCTGGGTAGGTGACCGACGACAGCGGCGCTCCAGGAGTCGGGTTTTGGTTGAGAACCATATACTCAATTCCCGACACGATGTTGGTTCTGTCAACCGGTGGCGCAGTCGCGATCGGGTCAACGGTGGTCACGCTGTTCGTCTGGCCGGTGATGTCCTTGGGATGCATGATGCTCCCTTCGACAAGGCTGACGGTGAGGTTTGTGTTGCGTCCGAACAGGCGGCCCTGGTCGTCGAACGCGATGAACGGCAGCGGCAGCGACACCGCCCCCGGCACCTCATCCACCGGGATGAGTTGGCCCGTCTGCGGGCTGCCCGTGAGATTGTGGAAGATGGCGTTTTGACGGAAAGCCTCCCAAGGAATGAAGACGCCGTCTGGCAGGGAGCGCCAGTCCGTCAAATAGCGCGGCGTGCTCTGGCCCGGCTGATCGCCGACTGAGCGCGGTGAAAAAAGCGCATACGAAGTCAACTGCCCGCCGATGACGTTGTTGGCGGCGTAGTTGGTGGTGAGAAAAAGAACGTTGGCCGGTGACAAGGCTCCGAACCAAGCCAGGTCCGGCGAGAAGACCACATACACTGGGGTGCGGGTGCCCAGCGCCTTGAGCCGCGCGTAGGCGAGATCATCCAGCAGTTGCCGGGAGGCGGACTCGGTGAGGTTGCCTTTGCCCGCCTTCTTAAACGACGGCAGGGTCATCGCCGCCAGGACGCCGATGATGCCCAGCACCACAAGCATCTCGATCAGCGTGAAGGCCAGCCGCGCCCGTAGCCGCCGAGCTGAGGAGGTGGAATCCGCTTCTTCCAGCGCTCTCCGCGTCCTCACGTCGGCGGCTACAAGATGACCGGCAAGCTTCATAAACTCATTTCCAGCTCAGGACGTTGTCTTTGTTCGGGACCGCGTCAGCCTTTGTGCCCGCGTCAAACATCCCGTCCGGGCCGAAGGAGAAAATCATCACGGTGTCGCGCACGGTGTAGTTGTTGTTGTTGCCGTTTCCTGTGCCAGTGTGCCCGTAATAACCGCCGGGGCTGTTCACTGCGATCTGCGACACAGCTTGCAAACGATAGACTGAGTTGCTGACCGAGTTGTCGTAGTTCAAGTCCAGCCCGACGATGTAGGGATTGCTCCACGGATCGCGGAAGACGCCGTCGGTGCCCAAGCCCGCGCCGGCTGCTGCTCCAGAGCCGCCCGGTGCTGGCTTCGCGTTGAAATATTGGTTCTTGCGCGGATTACGCCCGTCGTTCTGTGCCGAGGGATCAATGGGCACGCCTGTCCAACCGTTCGTGGCTCCGCCGGTCAGGATCACCATCAACTCCGCATTGCTGGCCTGGTAGCCCACGTTGTTGTTGTTCACGATGTTCGTCCCGTAGCCTGTGCCGGGGGGGGTGGTGCCATACGTGAAGTCGCTGCCAATCTGCGCCGCCGGCGTCGAGGCTGGCAGGCGGTTGTAGTCATGCTGATACACGCTGATGGCACCTTTGAGATCGGCCATGTCCTTCTGGGTCTGCACGATCCTGGCTCGCTTCTTGGCCCCGGCCAAGGCGGGCATCAGGAGTCCCGCCAGAATGCCGATGATGCTGATGACGACCAGCAGCTCGATCAAGGTGAAGGCCCGCCGAGTGCTGTGGTTGCGATGAGGATGATGTTTCATGTTGGAATCCGAGTTCATTTCCAGTTGCCGATGATGTTGGTGCCCTTCTTTTGTCTAATCTCAGCCCAGAGGTCGTAGGTCTTGGGATTGTGTCCGCCGGCCGGATACACCCGGTATTTCCAGACGTTTAGCCCGATGTCCGGCACTGGAACACCGGCGAGATCATTAGTGTCCGGCTTCTGAGCTGGGACTTGTAGAAATAGGGCAGCCGGCATGCCGGCCACGCCGCTGGTGATGAAGACAGCGTCCGCAGTCTTTCCCGTTCCGATCCGCTGCAGGCTGAGGGCGTATTTGTGCTTGGAGGGGCCTGCGGGCTGCACGTTCACCAGTCCACCCAAGTTGAAGTAGCTCGACAGCATCGCCGGTGTGACCGTGTGTGTCGGGTCGGATTCGGCGGTGTAGTTGACGCCGCTGCGCCGCACGCCGCCCAACTCGTAGGCCAGGGGATTCCAATGCGGCGTGGCCGCCGCCGTGGCGGGATCATCAGGCGGATAGGAGCCGAAGACGGATTTGTAGCTTTCAATGGCCAACTCCAGCTTGGCCAGTTGAGCCTTGGTTCCGCTCACGCCCTTCTTGTAGTTCACGGCTCCAAGACCCACCACGATTAGCGATGCTACCATCCCGATGATCCCGATGACCACCAGCAGCTCGATGAGCGTGAAGCCCGCCGTGTTTCGCCCGCCCGAATAGTTTTGTTTGGTGCTCATCTTCATTTCGTTCCTCGGTCTCGAATTTCCTGCTCCATTCTCTCGCTCAACCACTGCTTCACCATGCTCTGGTAGTTCAGATACCGCGACCGCGCCAGGCGCTTGATGCGTGAGAGCATCCGCGGGTCCATCCGCAACGTCACCGTCACCGACTCCGTGGATTCCGCGCCCGCCACCATCGAAGAATCCATCAGCCGCATCTCCAGCCGGTGCTCCTTCCAGTAGTCCGCTTCCTCGACCTCGCTTTGAAAGGCCGGCACCGCATCCCAGTTGGAAATCGCCGTCATGGTCAGTCTTTATGATCGAGCAACTGCGTCACGCGCCGCTTGTAGAAGAACTGCTCTTCCTGCAAAAACTCCCGGGCGAAAATCACCCGCACCTGCTTCCCGTTTGTCCGATACAAACTGAACACGCCCACCCCGCTCGCCGACCGGCCCAGATTGAAGTATCGCGCCTGCCCCGCGAACCGCGCCGAGTCCGGCAGCAGCCGCACCACGAACGCGTCGTCGAAGGACTCTTCCACGTCCTGCAGCGTCAGCCCGTCCGCCGGGGTGAACGAAGGATTGTTCCAGTCAAAGTCCATAAACCATCCGGTTCGCGCTGTATGTCCATTGGCGTTGCGGTGTCACGACAATGTATTTACGCGGCCGAAGCCTTCCCGTCAAACCGGGTTTTCACTGTAGGCCGGCGCTCCAAGCGCATCTGTTCGGGTGAGGGGCCGGGGAGGCGTGATGAGTGTTGCGTGTTGCGTGAGGGCGACCGGCCGCCTTCTTTTCTCACGCATCACGCATCACGGCCTCCGTCCGGCACGCAATTCAGGCTTCGCAGCCCTCACCGGCTTTGTCACTGTGTGTGCGTGGGCATCTCGCCGAAAGAGTTTGAGCAGTTGCAGCGTCGCCTGAGCGGGGCCAAACGGCGGACCGCGACTTCTTTGCCGGCAGCACCAGCTACCGCTTCCGCACTCATCCATCAAGTCATCCTCGGCGTGGACCCGTCGCTGCGCGGGACAGGCTTCGGCATCATCCGCGTCGCGAAGCCGCAGCCGGTCACGCTGGCGCACGGGACCATCGAGTGTCCGGCGGGCTGGGAACGCTCGCGTTGCCTCGCGAAGATTCACGCGACGCTGCGCGACGTGATCCGCCAGCACCAGCCGACCGTGTGCATCGTGGAAGGACTCTTCTTCGCGCAGAACTTGCAGACCGCGATCATCATGGGCGAGGCGCGCGGCGCTGCACTGGTCGCGATGGCAGAGGCGGGGCTGGAAATCTTCGAGGTCGCACCGCGCAAGGTGAAGCAGGCCATCGTCGGCTACGGTGCGGCGCAGAAGCTCGCGGTGGCGAAGATGGTTCAGCGCATGTTGCAGCTCACGGAACTCCCAGACCCCGACGCCGCCGACGCCCTCGCGCTCGCTCTCACGCACGTGCAGAGCGCGAGCCGATTTTCACTGGCCACCGCCAAGCGCGTCTGACACGTTGCGATCATGGCTATGACTTGGATGTTTCTCCTCGTGGTCTTCGCCGCGTTGTGCGCGTTCGCAGTGGTGATCGCCGTGATGGTCATGTTGTTCCGCGCGGCATCTCGCTCCTCTGCCCGTCCTCCAGGTGACAACGGAGTCGCTGGCATTCCGCCTGTCATCGGCGATGACTCCATGACGAACCCGGCCAATCCCCTCTACCACCTCCATCACCCGACGCACCGCCACTCCACGGATACCGGCCCAAGCCATTCGGCATTCGACTCCACGCCAAGCAGCAGTCCATCCACCGACAGCGGCAGCAGCGCAAGTTCCTCGTTCTACTCCGGCAGTTCTCCGGCGAGCTCTGACTCCGGGTCGAACTGCGGCTAAGTTTCCGCGCTCCGCGTTCCCCGTTCCGCGTTTGCCCGTCCTTCCGCATTGCTAGGCAGCGCATTCCTCCGCTACAAGAGCGCCGCATGATTTCCTTTCTGCACGGCAAGCTCGTGGATGCGTTGCCCACTCTCATCACCGTGGAAGTTCACGGCGTCGGCTACGACGTGCTCATCCCGCTCTCCTCCTTCGACAAGCTCCCCGCAGTCGGCGGAGAAGTCCGTCTCCTCACCCATCTCGTCGTGCGCGAGGATGCCCACGTGCTCTACGGCTTCATGTCGGCGGCGGAACGCGAATTGTTCCGCATGCTCATCAACACCGTCAGCGGCATCGGGCCAAAGATCGCCCTCAACGTCCTCAGCGGCATGAACCCCGTCGCCTTTCGCGGCGCGGTGGCGAGCGGCGACGTGAAGTCCCTTTCCTCCATCTCCGGCGTCGGGCGCAAGACCGCCGAGCGCATCGTCGTTGAGCTGAAGGACAAGATCGGAGCCGCCGGCGCATGGGAAGCCAGCAGCGCGGCGCGCGGATTGTCCGCCGGCGACCAGCGCCTCAACGACGCCGTCCTCGCGCTCATGGCGCTGGGCTTCAAGCAGCCCGAAGCGCACGAATCCATCCGCGCCGCGCAGACCATGCTCGGCGAGAAAGCGACGGTCGAAGAACTCGTGCGTGCGGGATTGAAGAAGGGCTAAATGAAAAGAGAGAGAAACGTTCAAAGCTCAACGTTCAACGCTCAACGTCCAACGTGGGCGTTCTCGTGCCCCACCGCCTTCGAATGTTGGACGTTGGACGTTGGACGTTGGACGTTTCCTCTTGTTCCCCGTTGACCCCCCGTGTCTGCCCCTCGACCACCCGCCTCCGGCCCCATCATCCCTCACCGGGCGAAGTGGCACGGCCTGCTCGCGGCGCGGCTGATCTGGCTCGTGTCCAGTTCCGTCGCCACGACGCTTCGCTGGCGCTGGTATGACCAGACAAACCTCTTCGAGAATGGCGGCAAGCAGCCCGTCATCTTCTGTCTCTGGCACAACCGCCTCGCTCTCTCGCTCATCCTCTTCCGCCGCTACGTGCAAGCCCGCCAGCCACAGCGCACCCTCGCCGCCCTCGTCAGCGCGAGCCGCGATGGCGGGATGCTTGCGCGCGTGCTGGAGCTGTTCGCAGTTGTCCCCGTGCGCGGCTCCAGCAGCCGACGCGGGCCGCAAGCCTTGCGCGAGCTTGTCTCAGCAGCGGACAAGGGCTGTGACCTCGCCATCACACCCGATGGCCCCCGCGGGCCGTGCTACGTGGTGCAGGAAGGCATCATCTCCCTCGCCGCACTCACCGGCATGACCATTGTCCCCGCGTCCTTTCACTTGAGCTGCAAGTGGCGGCTCAAGACCTGGGACCGCTTCCAAGTCCCGCTGCCCTTTGCCCGCTGCGAAGTCCAGCTTGGCCAGCCGTTGCGAATTCCTCGCGAAGCCACGGATGCGGAGCGGGAACAATTGCGCCTAGAACTCGAGACCCGCATGAAAGCCATCACCATTGACTAGCCTGTCAAACCGGCTGAACGCTCCGGAAGCCACACGTGAGCGACATCACTCTGATCCTCAAACGCATCGGCGAAAGCGACCAGCATGCCCTCGATTAATTGCTGCCGCTGGTTTACGAGGAGTTGCGTAAGCTGGCCTCTTCCAAGATGGCGGGAGAAGCGCCGGGCCAAACCCTGCAAGCCACCGCGCTGGTGCATGAAGCCTGGCTGAGGCTCGGCGGTGACAACCAGCCCACTTGGGAGAATCGCGGCCATTTTTTTGCCGCCGCAGCAGAGGCCATGCGGCGCATCCTCATCGGCACGGCACGCCGAAAGAACCGCCAGCCCCACGGGGGCGGCATGGAACGGGCCAGTTGGGACGGACTGGAGCTCGCCGCGGGGACTGAGCGACTCCCCTTTCGCCTGCTCCGGCGAAGCGTAGAGCGGCGTGCCCTCGGACTCGCGCCCCTGACGGCTGGCCTCCTCCAACGAGAGCGCGAGGCCGAAGTCGAGAATCCGGGGCCGCAAGTCCAGCCCGACGATCACGTTGTCCGGCTTGAGAACGCGATGAATGAGTCCACGCGCATGGGCCACCGAAAGTCCACGTGCGACCTCGCGCAGCAGCCGTGCCTTCTGTTCGAAGTTAAGTTGCGCCGCGAAGCGGTCGAGCGCGAAGCCTTCTACGAACTCCATCACGATCGCGGGCGGGTCAGTCTCATCGAGGACCGAGAAGACCGTCACCACGGCTGGGTCGTTGCGATGACCTTCCTTGGCCTGATCTGCGGCATCTCGGTGCTGCTCTTCACCATTGGCCCTGCGATCTATTTCCACTTTGCCGAGAGGTGGAAACGCCTGCATCCGAGCCATGCCTAAACCGGAGCGTTGCAGTTGACGGAGCGCCGGCTTCCAAGCCGGCTTGGGTGGCAAGGGAATGGGGACAACGGAATCCAATCCCAAGGGTTCATTCCCATGCCCCCATTTTCATGCCACCGCTTCGTGAATCCGCTCTCGTCTTTGCGCCGGCATTTTGAGATTGCCGTGGCTTCGAAATGCCCGCCTGCTCTTGGCAGTGAAATCCTCGAAATGACTGCGAACCCCGCCTCGCCTGAGACCGCCGTGCCGCCGCCAATGCCGGTGCGCGAGGAGCGCGTCCATGCGTTGGACAACCTCCGTGCCGTGGCCATGCTGCTGGGCATCGTGCTGCACGCGGCGCTCTCGTTCATGACGCTGCCGATCCCGTGGATCGCGCGCGACGTCGGCCGCAGCCTGGGCTTCGACATCATGGTCGGCGTCATCCACGGGTTTCGGATGCAGCTCTTCTTTTTCATCGCTGGATTCTTCGGTCATCTGTTATGGCAGCGGCTTGGGGCAAAGGACTTTCTCAGGCAGCGCTGGAAACGCATTGGCGTTCCGTTCCTCCTCGGCATGGTCACGCTGGTGCCGCTCATCATCGTGGTCTGGGGCTGGTCAGAAATGCGGGCCACCACGCGGCCGACGCGGCCGCAGTATGGCAATCTGACGATCTTCTCGATTCCGACCGGCCACCTGTGGTTTCTCGAGATGCTGCTGCTGCTCTACGGCGGCGCGGCGCTGACGGCGTGGGCCGG
>SXGU01314510.1_pt1 | contig 45148 bp, 52 predicted proteins | sample 3174531 | NCBI WGS metagenome assembly SXGU01 (sample SAMN11356863, study PRJNA531348) | freshwater metagenome | isolation source: freshwater sample F1-140 | place: China: Fuxian Lake, Yuxi | collected 2017-12-25 | reverse complement strand
GTTTATATACCTTGTAAACGCCATATATTTATCACGATAGTACTTCGGTAGTACTTCATCACATTCACACTTATTCGGCTTTGGCCGTTGACAGATGCGAGAGAGAATAGAACTTCTACCTTCTAGTATTATAAGATAATAAGGAAAATAAAAAATGGCTAAAGTAAGTCCAGTTTCAATTAAGTATATGATTTATGCTAGCTTTGCTTCTGAAGGTCCAATAGAGAAACCAGATGTTATCGGTGCTATATTTGGCCAGACTGAAGGACTTTTAGGAACTGAACTTGAAATGCGTGAGTTACAAAAAGAAGGAAAAATTGGAAGAATTGAAGTTGAAATGAATACTGTTGATGGAAAAACAGTTGGAGAGATTAAATTACCTTCTGCGCTTGATAAATCTGAAACTACTATTATTGCTGCGACTCTTGAAACAATTGATAAGATTGGTCCAACTGAAGCCAAAATTACAATAACTAAGATAGAAGATGTTCGTGGAAGTAAGAGAGATTATATTATTGAAAGAGCTAAGAAATTACTTGAGGGCCTTGACACTTCTGGTGATATGGGTATGGCTAAAACTTTGAAAGATGAAAGTAGAGCGGCTAGAATCCAAGAATATGGAGAAGAACAATTACCTGCTGGAGATTTGAGTGGAAATGAAATTATTGTTGTTGAAGGTCGTGCTGATGTTGTTAATTTATTGAAAAACAGAGTGAATAATGTTATTGGAATGAATGGAGCTAAACTTCCTAAGGAAATTGCAAAATTAAGTAAAGATAAAGAGTTGACTCTTTTTGTTGACGGTGACAGAGGCGGAAAACTTATTGCTAAGAACGTTTGTGATAATGCTAGAATTGTATATATTGCTGTTGCTCCTGATGGAAAAGAAGTTGAAGAACTTGCAGGAAAAGAAATACTTTTGAGTTTGAGAAGAAGAATGCCTGCTCGTGATTTCCTATACAGAATGAACCGAGAAGGTGGAATGGAAGAAGAAGTTGCACCTTTTGAAGGAGATGTTAAATCTGAATTGAAAGCTAAGTATACTGAAATTGCAGGAAGCAGACAGGCTTTACTTTTAGCTGCTGATTTATCTGTTGTTAGAGCTGTTTCAAGTGTTGAAATCGTACCTGCTTTAGTTAGAGGAAGACAAAGCGTAACTGCCTTAGTTATTGATGGAATAGCTACAAAACAAATAATTCAAGCTTGTGAAGAAAAAGGTGTTTCATATATTGCTGCAAAGAACTTTGCAGCTGTTGAAACAAATATTGAATTAATTAGTCTTTGATTATTATGGATGAATTAGCTTCTTGTGAAATGTGCGGAAAATTAGTTCCAAAATATGATTTAAACAGAGAAAATGAATGCGGAGCTTGTAGAGCCGAAGATAGAGCAAGTGATATGACTGTTGGAGATTTGGGCGGAAGATAGTTTGAGGATAATTTGAGAAAAGTTTAAAGCATCAATCTTCTTACTCTTTGTATGTCTGAAACTATTAAAAAACATGGAATGACCTCTGAAAAAGCCAGAAGGGTAAAAGAAAGAGGACATAAAAAAGAGTTTCTTTATGCCAACTTGATTAAAGGAAAAATTATTAGAGGAACTAAAAAAGAAGATGTTGAAGATTTGAAAGGTAATATACATTCACTTAAAGGTGGTGGAGAAATAACTGGGATGTCTGGTAGGCATGGAAAATGGCAGATTTTTCTATATAAAAGAAGCAGATTTGAAGAAGAAAATAATTTTAGCGGAAGAGAACTCTTTATAGGACTACTTAATTCTTTTCCTAAAACCTATCTAGAATATCAGAGTAATAAATTAGTTGTTAAAGAAAACATTAAAATTTGGATGCAGAAGTTAAAAGATTTTCTTAGAATTGTAGAAAACAGAACAAATTTCTTCAAAAAATCTTTTTTTGATGATAGGGTTGACTTTTTTATCATTTATGATGATGAATCTTTTTATGTTTTTGATAAAGAAGAAGTAATAAATTCATTTGTTAATTTTTTAGAAGTTGATAACAATAGCACTCTTCAAAAAATAGTATTTAAACATAAAAATCGTATAGTTGCAGAATTGGAATGTAGAACAACAGATGATGGAAAGTATCCAGCTATTTTATTCAATATGCTAAAAAGACAGGCATTTGATTTGTTGGTGGAAAAAATAATAATAAATAAGAGCCTCAACCCTGTTCTAAAAGTTTATGGAAAAGCAATAGGTTATTTTGATGATTATTCTGCTCAATTTCTTGGTGGGCAATAAATAAGAATTTCATGTGAGCCTTTTACATTGTTATTGCTCCCGTTTTCAATTCTGTTTTTTCCAATTCTTTTTTCTCCCTGACCCATAGTATATTGCCAAGAGGGAAAGAATTGTTGAAATTCTTTATAATACTCCCTGACTGTTGGACAATCGTTATAAGATAGAATAAACCCTCCTTTGTGATTCTTTAATAAATCTTTTAATTTGTCATGGGGGAATCCATTGTGGTGTACGGGAATATTTCGCATAGGGTATATTCCTTTGAACATCTTGCTGTCTTCACCCAAGTAATATGGAGGATCACAATATAGAAAGTCATTTTGATGTTTTTTCAATGTGTCTTGGAAATCTGCACAAGCTACTTTTAAGTTCTTAGGATTAAAATCTCTTATTTTTTCTATAATTTTTTTATATTTTTGAGGATTTAGATATATATTGGAAGACCAGCCCATAAATCCTGGCCCATAAGACAGATTAAAATTATACACAAAATATACTGCTAAAGTTAATGGGTCTAAGGTTATTTTCTTTTTCCATACTTCATTAAGTATCCGTCTTATTCTTTCAAATTCATCTTTTGTTGGTTTTAGTTCTTTGAGCTTTTCATAAATAAGTTGTGGATTGTCTATTTGGAAATTCCAGTAATTTACTAAAATGTCAAAAATCTCGTAGCCTACTACTTCAAGTTCAAGATACTTGCTTAAAGCTATCTCCACAGAACCTCCTCCAAAAAATGGAGAAACCACTTTTTTTATGTTGTCTGGAAGTAACTCTATAATGTGACCAACAGCTAGAGTTTTTCCACCTGCATATCTTATTGGTGAACAGGGAACTCTTTTGTATTTATTCATGCTATTTTCATTCTTGCTTAATAGACTTTTGAGAAATAACTCTTTTTTTTCTTTAAGAGAATTCTCTTGCTTGCTAATTAATACTTGCATTTCCATTTGTTCACTCTCCTTAAGTTTCCGTTGAATTATGGAATTAATAAGCTTATTTATTAAAACCTGATTATTTTAGACGTCTAAAGTATTTAAATGCTTGGGCGTCTAAAGTTTTATATATAAAATAAACTTTTTTATTATATGAAACTGCAAAAACATTCTACTAAAAAAGGAACTAAATATTTCAAGTGGGAGTTGATATTGCCTAAAGAACAGGTAGAAATTGCAGATTTTAGTGAAAAAGATGAGTTGATTATAGAATCAAAAAAAGGCGAAATAAAGATTAAAAGAAGATGAATTGTTTTGGTAGAGTATGTTTTAAATAACTTGCTTATTTATATTATATATGCGATTTAGATACATGCGTGAAGTAGTTGCGATTTTTATTATGGTTGTTGCTATTATGGCTCTCTATCTTACTTTTGTTCCTCCAGTCTGTGAAGATTATGTTTGTTTTGAATCACGTATGGCTGCCTGTAAACCAGCTGTTTTCGTAAATGAAGAGGATGATGCTTCTTGGAGATATGAAATAATGGGTACTGGTCAAGGCACTTGCTCAATAGAAGTAACTTTACTTAGTGCTAAAAACGCAGATTTAGGACTTAGAGATTATGAAGGTTTTGACATGAGATGCTATTATGGATTTGGCGTTACTGGTTATCCTGAAAAGAATTTAGAAGCATGTCATGGTCCGCTTAAAGAAGGTCTTCAGAACATAGTTATAGAAAAATTATACAAATATATCGTTTCCAATATTGGAGAAATTAATAATAAGTTACTGATTTAAATTTTTTTACCTTTAATCTCACTTAACTTTTTTACTTTATCTATTGCTATAAGTCTGTTTCTTGCTTCTTCTGGACTTGCTTTACATAGGTTTAGAACGTACAAAATCTTTTGGATTATCTCATCATAACTTTCTTTATGATGAACTTTAAGCTTGTCTAATCTAAGCTTGGTTTCTTTATCTATTTTTATTGTAGTGATTCTTTCATTTGTAACCATAAAAAATATACCAAGGTATACTTTATAAGCTTTTTTGTTACTATTGAGGGTAACAATTTTGTTGCTACCATAAAGTTTATAAAAGACTTTTGGGACTTAAAATTAACTAAATTTTGGATATACCAAAGAAATGAACAGAAAAACTATTGTAGGTTTATTTGTTGCAGTACTTGCGTTATTTGTTACTGTGCCTGCTGTAAGCGCTTTTGCCAACATATCTTATGTTGAAACAAACAGCGTTGTAATATATCAGAACACAGCCTTTGCAGTTGAAGCTGGAGAGACTCTTGATTTAAGAGTTGTTTTCACATCTTTTGCAGATCAAGACGATGTACGTATAACTGCTAGAGTTCTTGGAGAGCCTAGCTTGTATGAATCCTCAGAGCGCTTTGATGTGCTTTCTGGAAGAGTATATAGCAAGTGGGTAAGATTGACACTTCCAGCTGACCTTGATGAACTTCAAGAGTCATATATATTGGAAGTTCAGATTGAAAGCCAGTCACAAGTTGGAGATGTACAGACATCAGTATTTGCTGTACAAAGATCTAGCTATGCATTGGACTTCTTATCTGTTGAATCAAACTCACAGGCACAAGCTGGTACAGTCCTTCCTATTGACGTTGTTTTGAAGAACCGCGGAAGACACGATGCAGAAGACACTTTTGTTGAAGCTCGTATTCCTGCTCTGGGCATAAGCAAGAAGATCTTCTTAGAAGACCTTGGCGCTATTGACCAATCAAACAATGATCTTGAGGATGACTCTATTGAGGGAACGATATTACTATCTATTCCATCAAGCGCAGCACCAGGACTATACACTATAGAATTGAAGGCATACAGCGAAGATGCTGAACAGACTGTTACAAGACGACTTGAAGTTGTCAGTGGCAGCGCTAACAGCGCCTTGGTTGCTTCTGCATCCCGTAAAACATTTGCGGCAAATACAGACGGCATGTATACTTTGACTATTGTGAACTCTGGCAACAGCATTTTGGTGTACAACTTAGTGACTGAAGCAGACGACGGTTTGACCGTTGATCTTGAAGACTCAGTTGTTGTAGTCCCTGCTGGATCAAGCAAGAGCGTAAAAGTTTCTGCAAGATCAAGCAATAACGGGGAATATAACTTCAAGGTGTCAGCATTGGGCGCAAACAACATCGTTGTTGGCGAACAAGACTTCACAGCTCAAGTTGAGGGTCGTGCTGCAGTTGGCGGAAACGCTGCTGTTGTTTTGACAATCATCTTAGCTATAGTATTTGTTGTACTACTTGTAGTGTTGATTGTATTGCTAACTAGAAAACCTGCAAAAACAGATGAACTAGGCGAAAGCTACTACTAATTACCCCAATTTTTATTTTCTTTTTTTAGGGAAATTAGAATCGAGAGATTCAGAATTTATTCGGAAAAGATTATTGAATTATATTTTATATGGCAATTATCTTTAAATAATAACTTCGTTTTTGTTATTTATGGATTCTTGGACTCCTCAAGAAGTTTATCTTAAGAGATTTGAGTCTAGACCTTTCGCAGATTTAGAACTCGAATTCCCTTCAGGACTAATATTTAGAACTCGTGCAATGCATGTTGATGGAAAGTTTCTTATTGCTGTTGCTCATTATCATCAATCTAATCCTGAGTTGAGTTTTACTCCTATAAGAATAGCGGATTATCCTGTTCAAGCTGAAGGTTTGCTTAAGGAAGTCTTGTTAAGAGAATTTGATAGAGAAAATAGTGCTAGGACTCATCCGTATAAATTAGTCGATATGACTTCTCAAAGAAGATCTGAAGTTCATTGATTTTCTATGCCTGTTTGAGTGCTTACTTCTTGATTTGTATCTTTCTTTGATTCCGGAGCGTTATCTAATTTAAGACTTAGGACCTTTGATATTCCGTCATGCATACTCACGCCATAAATGAATTTAGAATTCATAATTAAAGCATCATTGTGGGTTACTATGATGTACTGTCCTGCCCTGATGTATTTGTTAAGTAGGCCTGCGAGACGTTCTGAATTACGTTTGTCAAGTGCGGCATCTATTTCATCAAAGACATAGAAATGATATGGTTTGAACTCTTGTATTGCAAACAAAAGTGAGAGCGCAATTAAAGTCTGTTCTCCTCCTGATAGTGAAGAGATATCAAAATATTTTCCTTTTCCTAATTGTATGGCTATATCTACTCCTCCTGCAAACATATCTTCTTCATTTTCTATTTTAAGATAAGCTCTTCCTTTTGTGTATAATTCAGATACGTTTCTGGAAAATATTTCATTTATTCCTTTGAATGTTTTCATGAATGTTTTCTTTTTCTTCTGGTCAATTTCAGCAACTATCTTCATAATCTCTTCTTTTTCTTTTTGTAAAGTGCTTACTTTTTCAGAGATTTTATCATACTCTACTTTTACTTGATCATATACTTCAAGAGCGCGCATATTTATTGCTCCTATTTTTTGTATGTCTAAACGTGCTTTCTCTAATTTTTCAGTTAAGATTTCCAATGTTGCTTTTATAGGTTCAACTTCTTTCATACTTGTTTTTTCCATTTCCATAGATTCTTTTTGAGCAGATAGTTGTGCAAAGCCAGTCTTTAGATAATTAATCTGGTCGGATATTTGATTTAATTCTGATTGTTGTGTTTGAGAAAGATACATGCTATCTTGTACTTGAGATTGTAATTTATCTCTTTCTTCAAATAATTTCTTGAATTTCTGACTTAATTCTTTCTCTTCTTTTTCTTTAACTTCTAAGAAGGATAGCTTTTCATCTAAACGTTCTTTCATATCTCTTAAATCTGAAATCATCTCTTGAATTTCTTTATTTCCTTGTCCAATATTTTGAACAGTTTGTTCTAATTCGCGTTCTTTTATTGGGAGTAATGCGTTTGCATTGTCTATTGTTCTAGAAGATATCTCTTCTATTTCTCTTAATTTAGAATTATACTGCTCAGTTATAGCTGAAACATCAATCGTCCTATTTTCTAGAACTTCACGCTTTTGTTTTAAGTCAGATAGTTCCTTAGAGACTATTTCAGATTCTGCAATTAAACTCTTTAGATAATTTTGTTTTTCTTTAACTAATTTTTGATTGGTATATTCAAATTTTAATTTATTTACTTTTTGTGAAATTAAATAAATATTTTTAGATAACTCTTCACGCTGTTTTTTTATTTCACTTATTGAATGGTTTGCTCTTTCAATGTTAGATTTACCTTCGGATATTTTATCATTTGAATCGCCTATTACATGATTTAGGTGTTCTTGAGTCATTTTATTTTGACATAGTGGGCAAACATCTATTTTACTTATCTGTTCCTTTATTCTCTCTGCCGCCTTTATAGTAGATTCTGAACCAGCAATTAGTTTTGTGAAATCAAATTCTTTTATAGATATATTAGCTAACTCTTTTTGCATTCCTTCAGATTCTTTATCTATTTTTGAAATTGTGTTTAGACAAGACTGCTCGTCTGAATGAGTAAATTCTTTTGAAAACTGCTCGATTTGTTTAATCAGTGAGTCTGTATCTACTTCTAGTCTGTGGTGGCGTGACTCTTTTTCTTTTATTCTCTCTTTAATAGAATATAGTTCGGTTTTTACAGATAAAACTTTGTTCTTTTCTTCTTCTAATTTTGTTAGTTCTTCTTTCTTATTTTTTAATTCTTCTTGTTTCTTAGCTAGAATTGGAGATTCTTTTCTTAGCGACTCTATTTCTTTTTTAACTTCTGGAATAGAGTTTTTTAGATGTTCTATTCTCCTTGTAAATTCATTTTTTCTTGATTCTCCACTTTCTATCCTTGCCTGAAGACCGGCTATTTCTCCTCTGAGACTTGCGATTCTTTCCTGTAATGCTTCTCTTTCAAGTCCACTTGAGCGCTTAATATTTGAATTTAGTGAAGCTATGTTTTCATTTAAAGTCTCTAATTTTTTCTGATGTTCATTAATTTTTTCTTTTATTTTATCTCTTTGTTTTGTTTTCTCTTCTATTGCCTTAGTTGCTGAATCAACTTCTTTTTCTTTATCGTTTATTTTTCTAGTTAGAATAGAATACTTGCATCTTTCTATTGCCTCTTCTAAATCTTTATGTTTTTGTGCCTGTGAACGTTCTGTTTCTAAATTGTTCAAAAATATTTTCTTCTCTCTTAAGATAGTATTTATTTCTTTTAAACGTTCATCTGTTTTTTCTAGTTCATGTAATGATTTTTCTTTTCTTGATTCATAAACTCCGATTCCTGAAACCTCTTCGATTACTTTTCTTCTATCTTCTGCGTGCATTTTTACTATTGCTTGAATTTGTCCCTGCAATACTAAATTAAATCCATGTGGATCTATCCCTGAATTTGCAAGCATCTCTATTATCTCTCCACGAGTTTTTACCTCTTCATTTATTTTGTAAGTTCCTTGTCCGTTACTTTTAACCAAACGTTCAATTGAAACTTCTTCTGTTGGTATATTGAATGTTTTATTTGAATTATCGAATACAATTTGGACATACGCCTCTTTTGCCGGTTTTATCATTTTTGTCCCGCTGAAAAGTAGGTTTGCTGTTTTTTCAGCACGTATAGATTTTGCAGATATTCTTCCTAAAGCAAAACATAGAGCATCTGAGACATTACTTTTTCCAGAACCATTGGGACCTACAATTACATTTATCCCTGGGTCAAAAATTACCTCTGTTTTTTTTGCAAATGATTTGAATCCTTGCATGACTATCTTTTTTATATGAGTCATATAATCGTTAGAGCTTAGATTGTTTTAAAGTTTAGTGTTGTGTTGAATAAATTATGTTCTTTATGTTAATTTGTTAGTTGGTAATGGCTTAACTATGCTCGAGTAAATAAATCCGGCCAAACTTGTTATTGTTATAGGAACTGCCCAGACCGCATTACTATCAAATCTTTCTGATAATTCTTGATATCCTACTATTGTTTCTACAATTCCTGCTGAAAGTCTACTAATTTTGAGGATAGATTAGGATTTCCTCTCTGAGTTCTTGTTTTATCCGGAAATGAATCCTCTCCGCTTAAAGAAGTATACAAACATTCGTAGGCCAATATCCCTAAACCTGCGTGTGCAAATTGAACTCCTAACTTCAAACCTAGAAGCCCCCTTTAACATGTTCGTATACTGAAGCCATTTTAAGAATTCTTTTTTAGACTTTAAAAAAGTTATTGTGCATTGAATTGCCTTAATCTTTAAATAACTCTGTTTGTAAAGTTCCGAGTTATGATATCTGTTGCTTTTATTGGAGCTCAAACTGGAGATGAAGGCAAGGGTGTAAGAGTTGCTTATTATGTGAAAAAAGCAGTTGAATCTTTTAACCGGCTTTATGGAGAATCTGAAGATTCACGAGTTATGACTTTACGTTGGCAAGGTGGGGCAAATGCTGGACACACAGTTATATTAGATGGTCGTAAGTATGCTCTTCATCAATTACCTTGTGGAATATTAGTCCCTAGAACATATAATTTAATGGGCGAGGGAGTTTATTTTAATCCCAGAAAGGCGTCTGATGAAATTAAAGCACTTAGAGATTATGGAGTTAAAATTGACTCAAGAAATTTTGGAATTGCTTCAAATTCTCATGTGACTTTAGATTACCATATAGCTCTAGATCAAGAGGAGAGTAGAGCTCGGACAGGACACACTTCTACTGGTAGTGGCATAAAACCAACCGCTGTCGATAAACAAGGAAGAGTAGGAATTAGATTTGAAGAATTTCTTGATAGAGCTGCTTTTATTGACGCTTTGAAACTTCGTTTTCCAGAGAGCCTGATGCCTTATGACTTTGGCAAATTTGTTGATACTTATTCTAAAGAAAGAGAAATTTTATCAGATCTTTCAGTTTTACAAACTGATGTGATGTGTCGTCAAGATTTTTCTGCTCTAATAGGTGAGGGGGCTCAAGGTTTCCAACTTGATGTTGATAGAGGATTGTATCCCGGGATTACTTCGTCTAATCCATCGATAATACCATTTAGAACTGACTTGGTTATTGGTACTATTAAAATGTATGAGAGTAGTGTTGGGGGTGGAAGGCCTTTTGTTGGTAGAATAGAAAATGGTTTGGAAGATTCTCTACGAGAGAGTTGGGGGGAATATGGTACAACTACTGGTAAACCAAGGGGCCTTGGGTGGTTAGATATTGTTGCTTTGAGACAAGCTATAGATTCCTCTGAAATAGATGTATTGGTCGGAACATGTGGAGATAGACTTGAAAAACTTGCAAAAATCGGTGAGCCAGTAAAATTAATTACTGCTTATGAATTAAAGGGTAAGAAATTTGAGAGATGGGATAAATCTTTCCATAAAAGAGGCACTTTGTATGATGCTAAACCTGTTATTGAAGAATTTGATGCTTGGGAAAAATTCTTTGATGTTGAAAAACAAGAAATTTCTCCTAATGCTCAAAGATTTATTGATAGAATTCAAGAACTGACAGACACAGAATTCATAGCGCATGGACACGGTCCTGGAATTGATGATGTTTTTGATTTAGAACCAAATCTACTAAATGATTTAGGTAATCCTTGATTTAGAATAATTTTTTCTGATTTACATTTTTCTTCTTAATTATTGGTTCTCCGACAAGGTTTTTCCAAGTGGCCCAGGATTTTCTAATTATGTCTGAATTTTTCAATTCGTTTTTGTGCTTTTCTAAAAAGGCTTTAGTGTATGGGTCTGAAGGATATCCTGAACCTATGTTTCCGTATTTTTCTTTTATTTTTTCTACTGCTTCCTCTCTTGAAACTTTTGCTAGTATTGAAGCCGCACTTACAACTGGATGATTAAAATCTGCTTTGTGTTCACAATGAATGTCTAAATTTTTGGTATTTTTTATGAAATTAGTCATTGTTTTTTTCCATGCGTCTAGATTTACTGAAGGGCAGTCTACGATGACTTTAATTTTCTCATTTTCAATGTTTAATTGATTAATTATTTCTGCTGCTTTTTTTGCTTCTAATGTGTTTAAGTTTATTGTCTCTACCGCTTTGTCTATATCTGATGGTGAACTTTCTTGTATATTGAAAGAGATTACTTGTTTCTTTATGTCTATTGCAAGTTTAATTCTTTCTTTATGTTGGATTAATTTTGAATCTCTTGCGCCTAAGTCTTTTAGTGCTTTTTCGTCACTGATTTTTATTAGAACTCCTGCTAAAAACATTGGTCCAATTATTGGTCCCCTTCCAGCATCATCTATTCCTATTAAATACATCAAAAAAACAATAGACCACGACCTACTTAAGTATGTGGTTTAATTGGTCTTTGTTTTTTGGATGATCGATGTGTCGATTTAGAGAGACACAATCGACATAATAATATTTTGAATTTGAGCTTTAATTAGTTTTTGAAAATATAGATAACGAAAAAATGAATTTTATCTTATTTGAGAACTATATCCTTGCCTTGGAGAATAAACTATCGCTCCTTCTAATCCGTTCTTACTGTTCTCTGGAGTACGAGCATATTGCGGTTTTCTAAGCTCGCTACCATGAACATCATTATCAAAACTACATCCTGCGCACATGTTTTATTTAGTGTATTGAAATATTTAAATCTATTGTTTGTGGTGTTTAGAGAGTAGTGACATTATTTGGCTTTTCTTATTGAATCCCAAGCTAACTCTGTAGCTTCTGGCAAGATTAAAGCGCCTGGTTTTGATGTTTTTAGAGATTCAATCTGCTGATAAACCTATGACTAAAGTTCCGATAAGTAAATATTGTTTATTTGATAAATTATCATTAAGAATTATAAATGAAAGTAAAGCTGTAACTATTATTTCAAATGACCATATTGGTTCTACTATTGCTATCTTTCCTCTTCTTAATGCTTCAAAATCTAAGATTCTACGAAAAAAAGGATTACTGAACTTAATGATGAAATAATCAGACTGCTTTTATCGGAAAATAATTCTGGAATGTCTTTGTAGATAAATGGGAATAAGATTATTGTGCTGAAAAAAGTTATTATGGAAAGAGTGCTCCAATCTCCGAACTTTCTTGTTGATTTTTGAATTAGAAAGTCGCCAAAACCCCAACACAACATTGAAATAAATGCGAAGATTATTCCTAATTCAACACCTATAATATGCTGTGTTTTTCAGATTTATAATTGTGATGAATATTGGGTAAAAAGCATTTCAGACTTGAATAGCGGGGGAGGGTACTAAATAACTGCGGTTATTGGTAACTCCAATTCTCCAAAGAAATCGAATTGTAGTATTTGAAACGCGACAATGTCGCGTGAACAACTCCGTTGTACAAGTCTTTCAGACTTGAATAGCGGGGGCGGGATTTGAACCACGCGACCTCCGGGTTATGGGCCCGGCGAACACTCCAGGCTGTTCTACCCCGCTATGAAGTTAAGGATTGTATAGGGCTTAAAAAGGTTTGTCTTCTACTTCATCATTTCTCTAAGATTACTTATTGCAAAAGTTATACGTTTACCTAATATTTTCTGTAACCAACTTGGTACAAAGAATTTTCTGTTTGAGCCTAAAAATTCTGATAAATCTTCAGTTTTTTCTGGATCTATAACTCGTCTGGCTAGATAGTCTCCACAATATGCAGCCCAGTTAAGCCCTGCGCAGCCCATTGCATATTGAATGGTTTTATTGTTTTTATCATAATCTGCTATTGGAGCTAAGTCTTGTGTTGAATCTATTAATCCAGACCAATAGTTGACAAATTCTATATTTTTTATTTTAGGAAATCTTTTCTTTATAGTGTTTATGAAAGGTTGGATTATTCTTGAAGAATGATAATACTGAGGATAATAAGTTGTCCAAGGAGAAGAACCGCCTACCAAGATTCTGTTTCCGTTTACTGGTCTGTAATAAATATATACTAAGTTTGTGTCCCAACACATTAATTCACCATTTGGAAAGATAGATTTCATTTCTTCATCACTTAATGGCTCACTTATAGCTAAATAAGTTTGAAGATGATAGAAATTACGAGAAATATCATTATTGAACTCTTTTTTCATTTTATCAATACAGATTATTATGTTCTTTGCTTTTACCGAACCTGTGTGAGTTTTAGCTGTATTTTTTTCTAAACTTGTAACCTCTGTTGATTCGTATATTTTTACTCCTTTACTTAATAAAATATTTTTCATTTCCTGACAATAACTGAATGAATTCATCCCATATGAACCCGGATATTTTACAGCTTTTCTATAACCAACTCCGGGGTGGTATTTTGCTAATCCTTTTTCATCTAATATTTGATAAGGTAGTTTCATTTCTGTTCTGAATTCTGCTTCTTCTTCTACGAATTTATCTGCTGATTTTTTTGCTGAAATATATAGAGAATCTTGTTTTCTCAAATCGCAATTTAAATTATATTTTTTTATTGTATTTACTATTAAATTGACTCCGTCAAACGGAACATTATATAGAATTTTTGCTTTTTTTATTCCGTGCTTAATTATCAACTGACGCATATCTTCTTCGCTTTCTGGAGTTAGAAAACCAGCACTTTGGCCAGATGAAGAACCTCCGCACGTGCTCTTTTCTAAAAGAATTACTTTCTTTCCTCCATCTACTAATCTTAATGCTGCGTGAAGTCCGGCAATTCCTCCACCGATAACTAAACAGTCAGTGTTAATATTTTCTTTTAATGGTGGACAATAAGGAACTTTGATATTCAGAGCACCTGTATGTAACCAGTTTTCATATAACATATTGATTGTTATGCTCTAGATTATATAAATCTTACAAGAAATACCTAAATAGTTTTATAGTGCAATAAATTATTTTATTTATGGGTGAGACTTATGTTGTCTTGGCTAATCCTCTTGGTAGGAGCTGGGATTTTGCTAAAAAGGTTTATGATGGTTTGATTTCTAAAAATAATGGAAAATATGAATTTGGAGAAATAAGAATTAAAGATTTTGCAGATGGAGAGTTTAAACCTCAAATAGCTCTAAATGTCAGAGGCAAAAGAGTATTCTATGTTCATGATTCTAGTTTATCTCCAGCTAGATGGTTTGCTGAATTAAGTTTTGTTAGCGAAGCCTTGCGAAAGTCCTCTTGTGCTGAAAGCATCATAGTTTTACCATATTTTAGATTTTCAAGGCAAGATAGAAAAGATGAACCAAGAACTTCAATAAGTGCAGCTGTTGTTGCCGGAATTATAGACAAATATACAAATGGTGTTCTAACTGTAGACATACATAATCCTGCTATTGATGGATTTTTTGAGACTAGATTTGATAACTTACAATCTTTTAATTCTGTAGTTTCATACTTAAAAGAAAATCATCCGGAAATTATTTCAGATAATCTTGTGGTTATGAGCCCTGATGCTGGGGGAACTGCCCGTGCAGCTGCATTTGCAAGAAGATTGGGAGTTAGTAAACTTGTTGTAGGATATAAGTCTAGAAAGGAAGCTGGTAAAGTTGATGAACTGAGATTAGTTGGTGACGTAAAAGATTGTGATGTTTTTCTTGTTGATGATATTATAGATTCTGGTGGGACCTTGTCAAAGGCGGCTGCGGTTGCTAGAGAACAAGGAGCTCGGAAGATATATGGATTTTGCACTCATGGGCTTTTTACTAAGGGTTTTGCTGTTTTAGATAGTTTTGATAAATTTTTTGTTGGAGATACATTACCACATAATGAAACTGAGAAACTGAAAATAGTTCCATTAGCTCCTCTTTTTTCAGAGGCAGTTTATAGAATGAGCCACGGCGATAGCCTAAGCGCATTGTTTGATTGAAGATAATTAAAAGATAAAAAAAATTAAAATAAAATAAATTTTCTAACTAAAATTAATTAATTAGTAGCTTTGCTTTTTCTTCTTAAAGCAGTCTAGACAGAATACCGGTTTTCCTTCAGTTGGTTTGAAAGGTACTTCGCATTCTTTCTTGCATTCAGAGCATACAGCCTTGTGCATTTCTCGTGGGCCTGAAGAGAATCTTCTAGGGCCTCCGAATGATCTGCGTTCTCCGCTGAATGATCTTCCGCCGCCGCCAAATTGTCGTTCCATTATTTACGTTCCTCCGTTCACTTGATATGGCTTTCTAAGCCAAAAATATAGCAAAAAGTTACTTTATAATACTATGCCTTTGAAACAATAACCTTAAAAACGATTTTTAGTTGTGAACTAAGAGGACTTTCAAGCTCTATTGCTCGAACCTCCTCACATGCTCGGAGTAGTTATTGTGAACAAGCCACAATATACATTAAACTTTGCAGTTTAATGACTCGCTGCTGAGCTTGAAAGGCCCAGATCGCATAATGGAATTGCGCGGGATTGCTAATCCCGTTTCCCGCAAGGGATGCCCAGGTTCGATTCCTGGTCTGGGCGTTAGTCAGGAATCGTAGTGCTCACAAACTGATGTTCGTGGCAACTTCAAAACAAGTATATTTTGAAGTATTCCTGGTCTGGGCGTGATTTCTTTTAGTTAAAGATAAGGTTATTAACACTACTTTCTAAAATATCTAATGGACTACGACTTAGTTTCATCTTTTCTTGCTGGAATGGGAACTACTCTTGCTATTGCTCCTCCAGCTGAATGGGGCGTTCATAAATATATTTTGCATGGGTCTCGTAAACTTAGAGAGAGAATCCCCTTTATAGAAAATGCTTCTCGTGGCCATAATGATATACATCACAGAGCTTATCGTGGTCCCGCCCATTATTACAGAGATAAAACTAACGAAAAAGAAGTAATCCATTTTAGTCCTACTGATGTGGGGATTATTGCAGGTATTGCCGGTCTTATCGGTGCGTCAATTTCTGGAGTTAAGTCTCTAATTAAAATAGGAGAATTAGACTTATCTCAAAGAGACGGACTTTATACTGTTGGTGCGGTTGTTGGCGCAATGACTTACTATGGAGCATATGAGATTTTTCATAGATATATGCATATTATTGGAGAAAGTAGACAGAAAGTAAGCGCTACTCTTGGAGATTCTATCCAAGGAGGAGAGACTCAGAGAGATGGAAAACTGCGTTTGTCAAAACCTCTTCTTGATGATGTTTCAGAAGAAATTTTAACATATGCTGATGCTCAAAAATCTAACCCTGGAACTTTTGAACCAAAGCGTAATTTGGTTTCGCGACTTGAAAAACAATTAGAACATAATAGAAAATTATCTAAAGATAAAACTCCTATCTTATATATTGAACCTTGGCAAACCATAGATGTCTTAAAAAGAACTGCTTGTGAATATTTAGCTGGAGAAACAGATAAACATTATGGGAGTGATCTTGAAAGATTAAAAGATAAAATTGAAAGGAAGGCCCTGTCTTTATTGCGAAGATCAAGGCTTTTTAAAAAAATTGATAGACATCACTTTATACACCATGTTAGACCTGACTCGAACCTGAATGTTGTTGTTCCTTTGGGAGATTTTGCATTTGGAACGAAAATAGATAGCTCAATAAGAACCCTTGAAGAAAATGTGAAATATTGGCTTTGTCCTAATTCTCCAGATGTCAAACCTTTTGAAAGACCAATTATGGTTTAGTTGAGAGTTATAGATTATATTTATAAACCTCTTTTAGCTAATTAAAGTATGGCAGCAAAGAAAATGGGAAGTTCTTTTCTAGCATCCATTTTATATACTTTGGAAGGAAAACAATAAAATGGCTGCAACACCACCTGGCGCAAAGAAAAGAAAACTTGACTTTATGGTAGACCAGAACGCTTTTGATGATTTTATGAAGACTTGTAGCCGAAAGGGTTTTGCTCCGCAAGTCGTTTTGGAACAAGCAATGCGAAAGTTTGCCCAAAATGGACAGCTTTGATTTAGTCATAGTTATTTTTGGTAAATCTTATAAAGACCAACATTCTGTAGAATTATATGATGACAGCTAAAAAAATAATAATTTCTTTGTTTTTTATATTTGTGGTGTTGTCTTTTGTTTCTGCTCTTGAAGTTAAGAAAACAGAAATTGTAATTGTTACAGACCCTTATCAAAATATGAGTGTTATCGTGCAAGATAATGGCGGTTCATCTCTTCAAACATTTGTTGGAAGAGCAAGAAAATTTGGAGAATATAGAGTTACATATCATGGAGTAGTTGATAAAATAAAAATCGCGGTTTCTATAGTTAAAGATAACGAAACTCAAGAAATTCTTACTTCTAAGGATTTTGGACCCTATAATGCTGGTACATCAATTAATGTTACTCTTAGATATTTGGCTCAGGGAAGTTCTATAGTAAATGATGCTGTCCCAGTAGTTCAAAATCAAACTAATGTTACTTCGAATATTACTAGTAATCTTACTTCCGCTAGTTCTACTCCTTTGACTGGAAGAGCTGTTGATGGTTCTATTCAAGGATTAGTCGGTAAATTGTCTCCTGTTTATTATTATGCCTTTATAGGGGTTGTTGGTCTAGGAATTTTTGTTTTTGTTATGCGTCGTCGTCTATCTGTAAGGAAAAAAAATACCCCTGTTGAGCCAGACCATCAGAAAATGTTCAATAAAAAAGAAGAAAAGGCAGTAGTTAAAGAAGAGTTTACTCCTCCTACTGAAGCTACTGTGGTTGCTCCAGATAAATCTAACGTTCAAGAATTGCAACAAAAAATTACCGATTTGCAAAAACAGTTGGAACAAGTTCGTGGCGAAGAAAAGTTAATTAGATTACAGAGACAGTTAGCAAGAGAACAACAAGAACTTAAAAAACTTAATAATCCTATTGAACCACGAAGAGACTCGCCTCAAAATAATTCTCCTCCAAATCTTAATAGTTTGGATGAATCTAAAAAATAATTAACCTTTTAGTAACAATTTCATACAATCATTTGAGCAACATGTATGGAAATTTTTCTCACAATCAGGACATATGAAAATTAATTCATTACATAATTTATTTTTGCAATTATCGTATAATTCGCATTGAGATTTACAATGATGGCAGAAAGTTTCTTTGCTAGGTCCTTGATTTATCCTTGAAGTTAGACGTTTATCAAATACAAAACAAGTTCCTTCCCAAGCAGTATTTGGGAATTGTTGACAGAAATTAATTACTCCTCCGTGGAGTTGGCTAACATTTGTGAAACCTTCTTGAATCATGTAAGCTGAAGCCTTCTCACATCTTATTCCCCCAGTACAATACATGACTATAGGTTTATCCTTTGGAATATTCATAGTACTTACAAAATTAGGGAACTCTCTAAAGTTTTTTATTTGTGGATTTATTGCTTTTTTGAAACTTCCTGCTTTGAACTCATAATCATTTCTTGTGTCTAAAATAACTACATCTTTATTTTCTTCGTATAACTCTAAGAACTCTTTAGGAGAAATATGTTTACCAGTTTTTGAAATATCTATTTCTTTATCTAAACGGATAATTTCTGGTTTTATTTTTATAACCATTTTTTCAAATGGGTGATGGTGACCTAATTCTTCTTTAAACTCTATATCTTTGAATCTTTCATCTTGAGTTAATTCTTTTTTATACGCTTCTGTTTGTTCTTTTGTCCCTGAAACAGAACCATTTATTCCCTCTTTAGCTAAAAGAATTTTTCCCTTTATTCCGAGAGATTTACAGAACTCTAAATGAGATTTGCTCAAATTTTTTAAGTTAGATATATCTACAAATTTGTAGAATAGCAATATGTGTATTTCCATAATATAAAGGATTTTTAGCACTATTTATGCTTTATTGACAGACTTATGTCAAAGTGTTTTTACACACTTTGAGCATCCAAAAAACAAAATACTATTTGTTTTTTTGATTGCGCTTTTGCATGGCTACTAGGACTCTATCTTTGGCTATCTTATTTGCAGCTTCTCTTGTAGAAATTCCTTGTTTCTTTGCAGTTTCCAAAACTAATTCTGTGTTAGAAGTTAATTTCTTTTTTACTGTTGAACGCATAAACTTTTCGTCTTTTCCTATGTATTCAACATAACTTGAAATTACTCCACCCGCATTTGCTACAAAGTCTGGAACTATTAAGTGTTTACGAGACATTTCTGCCTCAATGTCTAATGGTATTGGGATATTTGCAGCTTCTACAATTATTTTTGCCTGAACTTGATTCATGTTTTGTCTTGTAATCACATCCGGTAAAGCTCCAGGAATTAGAACATCTACTGGAAGTTCAAATAATTTATTATTTGGAAGCATCCTACCTTTTCCAAAAGTAACTGAACCTTTCTGGTTTTTTATTGCTTCTATTTCTTTGAATTTTAACCCCTCTGGGTTGTATAGGCACCCCTTACTGTCACTTATAGCTACTATTTTTGCTCCTGCTTCTTCTATATGTTTGAAAGTAAATGAACCTACATTTCCAAAACCTTCAATAGCTATTGAAGCTCCTTGAATTGGAATATTTTTGTGTTTGAGAGCTACTTGGGTAGCGCAACTAACTCCTAAACCTGTGCTTCCTAATTCGTGAGGCAAACCACAGACTTTTTTTCCACCGATTGATTTGCAATAATTTCCTGGTTTGCCAGTTGCTGCATTAAAATTTCCATGAGCTTCTACAAATGTTTTCATTTCTCTTTCTGTGGTGTTTATGTCTGGACCAGCAATGTATTCAGAAGGAACTAAATTTTTTAAGGCTCTTGCAAAAGATTGAATGAACTTGTCTTTTTTTTCTGATTCTACTTCTTTATTGAAGATAATTCCACTTTTTCCACCACCGAAAGGCAAATCTGCTAAAGCGTTTTTGAAAGTCATAGCTCTTGCAAGTCTGAAAACTTCTTTTACATTTACAGAAGGAGTCATTCTTATTCCTCCTTTTGCTGGGCCTCTTGCAGTATTATCTATTACTGTGAAACCTCTCATACCTGTAATAGGATCGTACATTTCTACAACTTTCTCAGGACCTATATCGTCTTTAAATTCATCAATTTCCATCTTTTTACATATTTGTTTAATTTGCTTGCTTAATAAAGATTATTGTTCGATTATTCGGTTTACTTCTAAAAATATTTTATGGAAACACTTCTTTGTAAAATCTATTGCATCTTCTGCATCTGTTTTACTTGGTCTATATCCATAATAATTTATACTATGTCGTGATTTTCTAAGTTGGTCAATTAACTGCAAAGGCCTTTCTGTTTGAATATTTAGGTTAAGTAGTGGTTGAATTTGTTCTCTATGATCTACTGTAGATATTCCTTCTTTGATTAAAATAGCTTCTCCTAACATTCTGAAAGATTCATATAGGTTACGAATAATTGTTGAAGCAGACTGATTTGTCGGAGTTATAGATAAAGTAAATTTTATTTCCTCTTCTGATGCTCGAATTATGCTTCTTGCTTTTTCTTTATCTGGATGTTTCTGGATTTTCATAGACTTACCTCTAAGAATCCTTCTAAAATTATACCATTAGCTATGTTAGAAAATAATCTTTTGTCTATTTTCTTTCTTGAAAAAATATGCAAATTGACTTGAACATTTTTACGAAAACCAAGTTCTTGAATTACACCTATTTTGTCAATTTTCATCTCTTCTTCTCCAGTAATTTCTACAGCTATGTCTATATCACTAATTTTACTGTCCGTTCCCCAACGATAACTTCCAAATAATATTATCGCCTTTGCGTTAGGTACTTTATCATAAACTGCTCCTAAAATTCCAGATTCATAAACTAATTGTAAATTATAAGGGATTTTTTTTATTATAAAATATGGATCTGCTCTATCAGTTACTGAAATTCTCAGAGATTTTCCTATCTCTTCTATTTTAAGAAAACCTTCCTTAGTCAAATGATTTACTGCCAATCTTGTAGATGTCTTAGACATGCTAACACTTTCTGATAAATCATTCAGACCTATTGAATCATCAGGAAATCCGAAGAAATAGTAAAGGACTCTTCTATATGTTTCAATTAATTCTGCTACATTTACATTTTTTATCTTGTTTTTCACATTTATGAGCTTTTTTGAAACTATATAAACTTTTCTAGAACCATATGAGCTTTTTTAGAACCATATACTAATCCCAGCACTTTTGGGGAGGGTTTTTTAGAAATTTTGTAAGAATGTTAACTACATTTTCTACGTCATCTAAATGTGCTGCACTTAAAGTTGTGTGGATATTTGCAACAGGAACTCCTAAAACTGCTGAAGGAACTCCGCCTTTTGCAGCGAAAATACTTGTGGCATCTGTTGTTCCTGTGTCAGATACTTCTCTTTGCAATTTTATTTTATTTTTCTTAGCTATGTCTTCAAGAGTTTCATTGAGGCATTTATTACCTAACATCTCTGCATCTTTTATAGTTAGAGATGGTCCGTTACCTAGAAGCATTCTTTCATTTTCTTCATCGTGACCAGAAACATCTATAGCGATTGCATAATCAGGATTTGCATTGAATACTGACGCTTTTGCTCCGTAAAGCCCTACTTCTTCTTGTACAGTGAACACACAAATTACCTCACGTGAGGTTTTCATCTTTCTTAACACTTCAAGTAAAACATAACATCCTATTCTATCATCTAAAGCCTTACCAGCAATTATTTTTTCGTCTCCTAGAGTGCAAAAGTTAGATGATTTTGAAAATCCTATATAACTTCCTATTTTTACTCCTTTTTTATCAAGAGTTTTTTTATTTAATCCCGTAAAAACAAATAAGTCTTCGAGATTTAATTTTTTTTCGTTATCTTTGTCATTCAAAATATCTTTTGTCGTTATTATTGCATTCATCTGCCCTTTTGAAGTCTGTATTTCTACTCTATGCCCTACTAATACAATTGGATCTATTCCTCCAATATTGCTGATGCGGATTTTTCCATCATGTTCAATAGATTTTATTATCAAACCTATTTCATCCATGTGAGCTAGGAGCATTACAGTTGGTCCTTTACCTTTTTTTCTAACTATTATGTTTCCCATCCTATCTACTTCAATAGATTTAGAATATTTTTTTACTTCTTTAAGAATAAAATTTCTTACTTCGTGCTCATTTCCACTGATGCCTTGTAGATTGATTAAATTTTCAAGTAGTTTTGCCATCATTCCTCTTTGTAAAAAGATAATTATTTTATTTAAAGGTATTGTAACAAGATTATTCTTTGAATTTATGGTTGATGTAATCTATTAAGGAACTACCAGTTAATTTTGTTGAAGATGGGCCATTTCTAACATAAAATTCTTCTTCTTTTCCCTCTTTAAGAAATACTCTTTTTGTACTTGATAAACAATCTATTTTTAGAATGTGTTTATCATTTATTGGAAAGAGTTCATAATTTATGAAAGGCATAAATTGAGTTCCTATGTGTTCTTTAATCATATTATTTAGATGAAGCTTTAGTTTATCGTTGCTTGTGAATGCATCTTTTTCAAGACCTAAAATCTCTCCTTTGTCAGAAACTCCTACTATTAATTTTCCACCGTCTGCATTTAGATAGGCCACAATTGTCTTTAGAACTGCGAACTCTATTGACTTATCAATCTGGTTTGTATGTAAATTTGTTCTTAGAGATGATTTGAATTCTAATTTGGGGCCTTCTCCAAAAGAGATTATATTTTTTATTCTCTCTGAAGAAATTTCTAAATTTTTCTTTGACCTAAAAAGTTGAGGATTGCTCTGCATCCATTTTATCATTGAACTACTCAATAAACTGCGACCTGTGTATTTTGTATAAATATAACCCCATATGGAAACAAGCATTGCTGCCAGCGCGCTTATTACTAAATCTGTAGTTGTTGAAGATGTCCCTAGATTTTGTAATGAGAATCCGAATAATGTGTCTAATGACAGCTCTCCTAACTCCCATAACCCTCCAAGACTAAAAGATACTGAAAAAGATAGCAAGACTATCATGAAAGGACTTGCATCTAAAAGTTCCTCTTTCTCTAAAGTTAAAATTAAAGTTAAACCTATTAAACTTAAAGCTAATGCAGCTATTCCTCGTAATAATATATCCCATAAGAATCTATCTGGTAAGAAATTTTGAATCTCTCCTAAAAATAGAGAACCATAAATTATCATTAAGATTACAATTTGTGGTTCTACACCAGTTCTTATTCCTAAATTGTTTAATATTTTTGGTATAAATGTTGCAGTAAATGCAATTATAGAAAAAGCCATCGCTAATTTTCTATCGTGACTGAAAGCACTTATGAACTCAATTATTAACAAAAGACGAATTGCATTTGTTAGTATGCTATTAAAAGTTAAATTGAATGGGATTTTCATCTAATTGTTAGATATTAAACGTATAAAAGAATTTTGCTACTTTGTGGATTCTACTCTTAACCATAATTCTTCTCTTTTTTTCTTTTTTATGTTTATATCCCAATAAATAACTGTCCATAAGTAAAGTCTAGCAATAAATAATTCAAACAACCAGAACAATTCTTTATGATTTTTCACGTATCTAAACAATTGCCAGAAATTCTTTGACTCTCCTGAGAAAGAGCGTATTTTTACATTTAATAATTTGTAATTCTGATTGTATCCTCCGACTGACCTCTTTTTTTGTTTTATCCAGTCTTTGAAGTTTTTAGGATAAGAAATATATGCTAGAGAATCTGGAGAATAATGTATTTTAAATCCTTTTTTGTAAACTAAATGAGATATATATCCGTCTTCAGATAACAGTTCTTCTGGTAAAACAGGAATTAAATTTTTTCTTATTGCAAATAAGTATCCTGAACAGAATATGTTTTTGCCTTTTTGGGATTGTTCTAATCGCTGTTTATGAGCGATATTTGAAAGCATGTGCGCCCAGAATCCAAATTTATTGTTTTTTTTGTCAATGGAAACAGGTCTTCCAGTAACTGCGCCTACTTCTTTTTTCTCAAATGGTTTGAGAAGTTTTTTGATTGAATCTTTACTTATTGAAATATCTCCATCTGTCCAAACTAAGATTTCACCCTTTGCTTTTTTTACTGCTAAATTCATAGCTGAGGGCTTTCCTTTTGCTGCGTCTCTCAAAGTTTTTACTCTTGAGTCCCTTTTAGATATTTTATTTACTACATTAAGAGTTTCTTTGTCTGGAGCTACAACTAAGATTTCATCTTTTTTTGATATTTGGGAAAGTATAGTTGTTACTGCATTTGCAATTGTTCTTGGTTCTTTGTAGGCAGTTATTACTACTGAAATCATGTTATTTACTAGATAACTGGTTTTAAAGGATTATCCCTTTAGTGCATTGTTGCGTTGTCGGGATCTGAAAAACATTAAAAAGGATAATTTCTAATTTTTACTATGGCTGTTATGGGTAGAAAGAAGAAAGCAGTAGCACAAAGATGGAATGCCATCAATCAACAAAGAGCAGAAGCAAATAAACCTCAAGAAAACAAAGAGGAAAAACCTATTTCATCAGAAGAACATGAGGAAAGAATAAAAAAATTAAGAGAGCTTGGTTTGATTAAGTGACACTAGATAGTTCGTAACTACGACTTCACTTATCTTTCCTCTTTTTGAGGCATTAGAGTTTATCATGCGAGTTGCCTTAACTTGTGAAATATTATAATCTTTATACAGATTTTTAATAAAGTCTGTATCGCTATTTGACAACATAACCTTAACTCCTCTTTTATCCAAATCTTTAAACACCTTAGCTAAATGCTCTTGTTCCTGCTCTAAGAATTTATCTTTAGTATATGTTGTAAAACTGCTGGTTTTATTCAAAGGATAGTAAGGTGGATCAAAATAAACAAAGTCTCCTTTCTTAGCTTCTTTTACGTTTTGATGAAATTGCTTAACTTCAATCGTAGCATTTTGCAATAGCTTAGATATTTCTCTTAATTCATCTTCTTGACATATTGCTGGATTTTTATAGCTTCCAATAGGAACGTTAAACTTTCCTTTGCTATTGACTCTATAAAGCCCATTAAAGCAAGTTTTGTTAAGATAAATGAATCTTGAAGCTCTTTCTAAGTCCGATAAAGAACTAAGGTCTTGAGACCTGATTTTATAGAATGTTTCTTTATCATGACCTTTCTTTAATTTCTTTAACTCGTTAATCAAACTTTCAACGTCTGTTTTTATTATGTTCAAACAATTAATCAGTTCTTCATTAATGTCTGATAAAAACACTTCTTGAGGTTTATGATTTTTGATTATGTGAAAAGCAACAGCACCCCCACCGACAAACGCCTCAAAGTATCTATTTACTTCTTTAGGGAAGAATGGTTTAAACTGCTCTATTAGTTGTTTCTTACCACCCGCCCACTTTACGAAAGTAGGTATTGTTTTACTCATTTACTTTTTGTCGTTTAGAGGTTTGTTCCAATAAGGTGACTTGCATTTAGGACAGACAACAGGCACATCTTCGCTCCTTGTTATCCATGTATGCTCACACCTTTCACATTGGCACTCATAGACTTTGATCTCTTTTTTAGACATTAATATCTATTATTGTTCTTACCTTAAATACTTTACCATAGTAATATACTATACAGAAAGATTTAAATACCTATATACCTATAGTAATATACTAAAGGTATATAATGAAACAAAAAACAACCTGTCCAAAATGCAAAGCTCTTGAGATAAAGAAAAGAGGGTTTAGAAAAACAGCTAATAGAAAGAAAATTCAAAGATATGAATGTAAAAAATGCTGTTATGCTTTTGTTGAAGATCAAGGTTTTTGGAAGATGAAGAACCATGAAGATAAGATAACTGCCTGTATGAATATGTATTATAGTGGAATGTCTGTAAGAAAGATACAAAGCCACTTACAAATGTTTGCTCCTAAAAATTCTCATTATTCTACAATTTACAGATGGCTCATAAAATATGCTGAAATGATAAGCATAATTACAGATAATTTGCAAATAGAGAATGGTAAGGAGTTAATGTCTGATGAAATGGAATATAAAAGATTAGGTAAGCAAAACTGGTTTGTTGATGTTATGGATACAACAACTCGTTATATTATTGTTTCTGAATTTATCAAGAGTAGAACATTAGATGATTTAACTCGTGTTTTAAAGCATGGAAAGAGAACAGTAAAGAATAAAGTGAGCATGATAACAACCGATTGTTTGAACGCATATCCTCAAGCTCTTAGATATTCATTTCATGTAAATAATACTTTCAAGTTTGGTGGTAGACCTATACACAATCAAGTCAAAGCAGATGAAAGAGGATTTAACCATAAAATAGAAAGGTTGCATAATACAATAAGAGATAGAACAAAAATAATGCGTGGCTTTCATGGAAGTTTAGAGAGTGCCAAGTCTATTATGAAAGGAATGGAAATTTACTATAATTTTGTTCGTAAGCATCAAGGAATAGATAACAAAACGCCACAACAAGAAGCAATACCTCAATTAGATTTAGGATTAAACAAGTGGTTGAGTTTGATTAGATTATCAAAGAAAGAATAATGCATTTAATGAATCATCAATATTTGAGAATGTTCTCTTACGGTAGTTTTCTATCGCCTTGTCTACCTTTTCTATAAACAAAGATGGATTTACTGCAATAACTGTTCCATTACATACAGATTTATAATCGCTCATATTTTCAGTTATAATTATAACTTTTCTTGACTTTGATTCAGAATTAGCTACGAAACTTAAAGCTTGTGTGTGGTTATATGTTGTAGACAAGCCTTTGGCAGAATTATCTATTCTATATCCTGATTGAAAAATGATTTTATGAGCTTGACTTAGTTTAGGCTCAATTCTTTCAAATATTAATCCTTCGAGTAAAACTTCTACATTACCTAAAGTCATCAAATTTGTAGCCCTATCAAATGCTTGTCTCCTTAGATCTGCTCCAGAGCTTTGGATATTATTGTCTGTCACAGATTTCATAACTTCTAAAGAAGGTATAACTGTAATCATAAAAAATAAAAAACTATTGAACTAAGGTTTCTTCTATGAATTTGTCCTTAGATAATAAGTATTCTCTTATCCCTCCCTCTTTTATTGCAATTATGTTTTCTCTAAGATCAGGGTTTAAACTTTCAATTACAATTAACCCTTCTTCTGGTAAACTATGTTTTTCTCTAAGCTCTTTAGACAAGTTTTCCGCTCTTGCAAATCTTATATTTTTTAAAGCCATATTATCAGAGAAAAATATTTACTTATAAACATTTGTATTTATTAAATACAAAGATTAGAAAATACCTCCTTTCATATTTGATAAAAGTATATCTTATATATAAATATTTTGTAACTTCAAAACAATTATTATCTAATTGTTCGGTTTAGGCAATCCTAAAAATTCAAAAGGCAAAGTTTCAAAGAAATAATGACATTTTACATCTCTTATGTATTGTAAAACATCTTTGTAGCTCTCATGCTTAAACCAATCACTCAAAACATAAACATATTCAATCTTAAACTTAGTTTTCTTGAGTAGCTTTTGATATTGCTTCTTCTTAAAATCACAAGTTTGCAATTTTTCATCTACTGATCCAGCTACCTCTTGAAACTTCATCTCAATTATGAAAAGAGTTTTGTTCTTTATTACAAAGACTGCTTCATCAGGCAAGAGTTTCTTTGAGATTATATCTCTATAATTTACTCCTTTGAGAAATTTATCATAAAAATCATGTTTCTTATACATTCTTGCTACTAAATTTCCTTTATAGAATAATTCGCCATCTATTGCAGTATAATCTTTGAATTTGGTGAATACTGTTCTTAGATCTGTTCTTGTTTCAAACTTTAAACCTGTTTTAGTTTTGCTTCCTCCAATTCCACCCTTAATCATACTCTTTCAAGCATTCAAGGATTTTTAAGCAGATCCCTTAGACGCAACAATGCATCCCTTTAGTACTCTTTTTAAAGAGCTAATTGCTTGATTTAATATGAGAGTAAAGTTCACATATTCCAGCAGACACACCAGAACAGCTGATGCACACAATAAACATAGGCAGTCCTATCCTGAATTGGCTAAGGAAGTTATTGCGGCAGCGGATGTAGTTCTTGAGATATTAGATGCTCGATTTATTAAAGATACTCGTAATTTTACAATGGAAAATTATGCTCGTGAACATGGCAAGCTTCTTATTTATGTCGTGAATAAAGTTGATTTGGTTAATAGAAAAGAACTTGAGGCATCTCAAGACTTTCTAGAATTAAATCCGCGAGTGGTTCTATCGTGTAGCACTCATCAAGGTCGAGGGCTTTTGCGCGATAGAATAAAAATTGAGGCTAAACGATTTGCCAAGAAGGCCGTGGCGGAGGATAAGAGTAATATTCGTGTAAATGTTAAGAATACTGAAAGACGTGAAAGCAGATTTGAAGGAGAAGAAATTGGACAAGATGATAAACTGCAAATACATAGACATGGTGTTGGATACCGAACTTTTTTGAAGACAGGGAAAGAAGTTCATGTTGGAGTTATAGGTTATCCTAATGTTGGAAAAAGTTCAATAATTAACATGCTTACTGGTCGTGGTGCTGCAAGAACTTCTCCACGTGCTGGTTTCACCAGAGGAATTCAGAAAGTTAAGTTGTCTGATGGTTTGCTTTTATTAGATACTCCTGGAGTTATGTCTGATGAAGATGCTGCTGAAAGTCAGGCAAAACATTTGAAAAAACACGCTACTATTGGTGTTAGAACTTATGATTCAACTCGTCATCCAGAATTTATTGTTGCTGAAATAATGGGAGAACATCCAGGGTTATTTGAAGAACATTATGAGATTGTTGCAGAAGGGGATTCTGAAGTATTGCTTGAAACTCTTGGTAAAAAAAGAAATCTTCTTCTAAAAGGTGGAGCTATTGATATGGATAGAACTGCTAGAATTGTATTGAAAGAATGGCAATCTGGAGCTGTTTGGAAGAGTAGGGGAAAGCACTCAAAGAAAGATACTAAAAAAGAATAGTAATTGAGTTAAAAATTAAATAAAAATTAATTTTATTCTTCATTTGCGAAAGAATCTGAATCTACTACAACTTCTGCATCTGAAGGCATGTCTTCTTCTGATTCTTCTTCATCTGAATCTTCGCCATCTACAACTAATTCTAAATCCTGCAATACTTGTAATATCTTGTCAAGTTTTGCATTTATTTGACTTAATTGTCCGAATGAATCTGAAGAACCATTTGAACTTGATCTTGAATTTCCACCGCTGTTACTGAAACAATCACTACAAAGAACAGGTTTACTTCCTGTTGGTTTGAAAGGAACTTGACATTCTTTTGAACATTGTGTGCATGTAACATCGAACATTTCTCTTCTTTGAGGTCTGTCTCTGCTGAATCCACCACGGTCTCCACCGAAACCTCCACCACGTCCGCCTCCGAAAGAGCGTCCGCCACCTCGGCCTCCGCCAAATCCTCCGCGACTTCCTGAATCTCTAAAACCCATAGTTACTTGCTAAAATGAGGGTATTTAAAACCTCTTAATCTATTTTTTAATACCATGAAAAATAAGACTTAAATATCATATTCACTCTTGGATATTATGGATGCTTTCATGACTGCTGGGCTTCTTGGTGCTATTGGTGGATTAACTAGAGGAGTAGTCGGTTTATTGAAGGCTCTTTCTTTGCGTAGAAGAATAATTTGGAGTTATTATTTAATCACGGTTTTAATAGCTGTGATAATTGGTATTTTTGTAGGAATAGTTTTTGATTTTGATCCTCGTCTTTCGCTGTTGTCTGGTTATGCAGGAACGGATATCTTGGAAGGAATTTACAAGAGTTTCGCTGTGCAGAAAGTTTATACCTCTCCTAAAGGTAAGAAATAGTAATATTTATATATTAACTATAGTAGCTATATAATATGGAAAAAACTACCATACAGTTGAATCAAAGTACTCTTGAAAGATTGAAATCTCTAAAGATAGTTGAGAGACAGTCATATGACGATATTCTTAACAATCTTATTGATAATCAAGATGATGAAATATTGAGTGAAGAAGAAATTAGAGAAATTAAAATAGGACTTGAAAATGTTAGACATGGAAAAGTAAAATCTATTGAACAAGTTGCAAAAGAGTTAGGTATAATTCTAAAATAATATGTATTCTATTCAAATAGAAGAAAATGCTGAAAAATTCCTAAAAAAGTTAGAGAAAAAAGATGCTGAAATGATTTTAGATAAAATTTATGCTATGAGGGATAACCCATTTAGATTTCTTAAAAGATTGCAAGGAGATAAACTATGGAGATTAAGAATAGCTGATTATAGAGCAATTGTTGACGTTATTGTTTCTGCAAATAAAATTATTATTATAAGAATTGGACATAGAAAGAAAGTATATAATTAAACTCTTAAAGCGAGTATTTTAATACATAAATGATCTAACTTATTTATGACAAACAGTGATTTGTTAAAGTTTATGCGTGAATCTCGAAGAAGAGGTTTTTCAGATGATAAAATTCGTGAGTCTCTATTAAGTAACGGTTGGCCAATTATTGAGATAGAAAAATCTTTTTCTGTTTTGAGAAAAGAAAATCATTCAAAAAATAGTTTGACTATATGGTTGGATTCTGAAGTTATATCTAAATTAGAAAAAAGAGCCAAGAGAAACTTGATGACTTTGCCAGAACAGATTGAAGATATTTTGCGAAGAAGCGTAATCAATGCTAAGGGAATATCTAAGCAAAAAGAAAAACTTGATGATATGCTTGTAGGTTTGTTTTCTAGAAGAAAGAAATAATTATTAAAAATAATATTTTCATGATAGAACTATTTCGCTCCTCTCTCGCTCAAGCTTCCTTGCTTCGCTTCGGAGAATGTTCATATCTCTTTCCTCTCTTGTTGCGCGGTTCCTCATGTTGCGACATTGTGGACCTGCTCACTGCGGAGTAACGAGACGCCCGCACCGGGAATTGAACCCGGATCCCTACCGCGACAGGGTAGTGTACTAACCACTATACTATGCGAGCACTCAAACTGTGCGGAGAAATTTGTTTTTAAACCTTATCTATTCAAAGAAAAAGCTATCCTTCAAGAATTAAACTATTGGAAATGCCCTTCTCATCTCTTCTCTACTTTCTGGTTTAAAACTATCTATTGGTCTTATTTTATAATCTGCTCCAAACTCAATGCCTTGAGAGTACAATTTTCCTCTTTGGTCTACTACTATCCTTAATGCTGTTGTTGGGACATGAAGTAAATCTATTGCGGTTGCTGTGCAATGCAATTCTCTTACTGGAGTTCCATCTGGTAGTGTTTCAGAATAATTTCCTGATTTTAAATAATCTAACTCCATATTCAATCTTTCGTTAAATCCTCTATTCATAGGTTTTGTTGTCAGAAAAAGTAGTTTATAAAAGTATGTTTGGGAAAGTTTAAATACGAGATTTCATTTGTTAAGTTATGAAAAAGAAAGTGGTGCATCATGCTATGCATATGAGTCATCCTAAATCTGAACTTAAAGTTGGAGACTTTAGACCTTATGCTTTAGGACATGCTGCTGGAATGATGAGTATGATTATACTTGTGTTTTATGGTTTGTTTGTTTGGTTTAGCGATTACAACCCTTCATTTATAATGGACCAATATCCTATCTCTTTTTCATTTTTTGATTGGACATTTTTATTTGGGTTGTTACAAAGTTATGTTTTCTTTTACGTAATTAGCTGGGTTTTTGCTAAGTTCTATAATAGTCTTTAATATTTTTTCTGATTATGTTTAAATATTCTAATTGATTTTACTTTAAATGGTGTTTGATGTTGAAGCTTTTCTTACAAGTACTTTAAACATTGTTAATGGTCTACCTTTGAATTACCAACGAGTTGTTACTGTAGCAGTTTTTATGATTTTGATTGTTTTCTATTCAATATTTGTCTGGAAAGTTTACAAAGTAATTGCTCGTAAAGATATTATATCTTTAAACTTAAAACAATATAATTCATTTGACCATCCTACTATTGAGAAAATGTGGGCTGGCGTGCTTTACTTTATCGAATATGTTATTATTTTACCTTTCTTAATCTTATTTTGGTATGTCTTTTTCGCTTTGGCTTTGATATTATTTTCTGAGAATTTTTCTATTGAAAAAGTGCTTCTTCTTTCTGCTGCTGTCGTTGGTTCAATTCGCGTTCTCGCATATTACAAACACGATCTTGCTGCAGAAGTTGCTAAATTATTACCTATGACTATTCTTGGATTGATGGTTTTGAGTCCAGCGTTTCTGGACTTTTCAAGAATGATTGATGCGTTGAAACAAATACCGGACTTGTTTCTTTCTATTGGATATGCTTTGATTTTTGTTGCTTGTCTTGAAATTGTATTGAGATTCTTAGATTTGTTTAAGAGAATAATTGTAGATCCAGAAGAAAAGTGAACTAAGAACCGTAGAAATCTTTTCTTGGGTGTTGGTGACCTTCGTCACTTCTTTCTTTGAGTTCTTTTATGTGATTTTCTCCCTCCCGTTTAAGAGATTTCTTATTAAAGTTGTCTCTAACTAACATATTGGCCATGAAATCTCCTCCTAAGAAATGAGGCATAATAACATAATCTGCTCCTTTAGTGTACAACTCTAATGCGTTGCTTATGTCATGTGCAGTTGGTATGAATATACAATTTTTATTTTCAATTAATTTTCTCACAGCTATGTTTGTAGAATATTCAGGAATTGTAGAAATTATAACTTGCGCACCGTTTAGTTTTATTGTTCTAAGGAAATCTGAATCATTTACATCTCCATATAAACAATTAATTCCTTTTTTAGAAAGATTAAATATAGTTATAGGATTATAGTCGATAATTAAATAATTTTTCTTTGATATTTTGAATGCTTTTAGTAAATTAAATCCTATTCTATTATATCCTAGCAAAATAATGTCATAAACTTTTTCATTTTTTGCTGTTCCTGGCTCTCTACGATTTCCATCAAATATTCTTAATAGAGAAGATAGCTTTTCATATATCGGTTGTGAAAAGTATATTCCATAACTGCTAAAGAATACTGTGATTAAAGTTACTAATATACCCAAAGAGAAAACTGATTGAGGTATGTGTCCTATTGAAAATCCTAGAAGCAAGACTATAAGTGAAAATTCACTTACTTGAGTTAAACTTGTGCCAGCTAAAAAGTTAGTTCTCTTTTTGAAACCGAATGAGCGCATTAGAGTCATTACTATCAAAGGTTTACCAATAAGAATTACTAAAGAGAAAATTAGTGCTTGATAAATAACTTGATTAGAAATTGGGCTAGATAATTGAGAACCAAAAAATACAAAGAAGAGTATCACAAAAAAGTCTCTAACTCCTTTTACTTTTGATTTTATTTCTAAACTATATTTAGAAGAAGCGATAACCATTCCCGCAAGCAATGCACCTATTTCAGTTGATAGACCTATAAAATTGAATATTATTCCTACAATCAAAGCCCAGGCAAGACTGCACAAGAATAAAACTTCTTGATTTTTAGCTGCTACATCTAAAATCTTTGGAAGAGCAAATTTTCCGAAGATAAATATGCCAAATATTACTGAAACGGACTTTACTATTTGTAAGCTGATTAAAGTTACGTTTGTTCCTGCAAGAACAGGAATTACCATTAAAGCGATTGCTGCTACAAAATCTTCTATTATTAGTATTCCTAATGCTATTTGCCCGTGAAGTGTATCAATTTCTTTTTTATCTGATAAAATTTTAACAACAACTACTGTGCTTGAAAAAGAAAAAGCCAGTGCGAGATATAATGAAGATGTTGAGTTAAATGCTAGAGCTTGAGCTACAAAGAAAGTTACTAAACTAATTATGGAAATTGTTGCTATTCCTCCGACTATTGAAGTTCCACCAACTTGTTTGAGAACTCTGAAATCAAGACTTATTCCCACGATAAATAAAAGTAAAGCTACCCCTAAATGAGCTAATGATTGTAACTGGTCTGCTCCTTGAATTAAGTTAAAGAATAATGGGCCTACTAAAACTCCTGTTATAAGGTAAGCTATTATTGGTGGTTGTTTTACAAGTCTTCCTAACAAGCTTACAAATGCTGCTATTCCTACTATCAAACCTATCTCTGTTAGAAGTGCTACCATCGCCTTTATCATATTTAAGAGCATAACAATTTTAAATGTGTTGGTCTTTGTGTTGTTATGAAGTTTGTTGAAGAAAAAGATAGCGATTCTTTTGTGGCGATTATGTCTTCTATATTCACTTTCTGTTTTATGTTTTTAGGAACAAAGTCTACATCTTGGTACTATGTTGCGGGGTTTGTCTGTTTAATCATCTCAATTGTGTATTGGGTTAAAGTTAAAAAGGCAGATTCTGACGAAATTTAAACATCTTTTGATGTAGTCCCAAATTTCCAGATAAATACAGAGGAAATTTCTCATAGTTATCCCACTAAGACTGGGACGACAGAGTCCGGCTCTGCGGCGGGCCGGGCTCACCTTTAAATATATCTTACACTTTTATCATTCATGCCAGCTAAAAAGAAAGTTTCAAAAAAAACTACTGCTAAGAAGATGCCAAAAGTTATGAACTCTGGTAAGAAGAAAAACGTCTGTGAATTTTGTTAAACAAATAGCTGGATTTTTATACTTACAATGACTCTTTGATTTTATGGGTGATGCGTATAGTTTAGATGCAAGTCAAGTCATATCTTCATTGGGAACAGATTCTAAAAATGGCTTAAGTTTGGATGTAGCGCAGAAAAGAATAGCCGAGCACGGATGCAATGAAATAAAAAAAGAAAGTGGTGTTAAAGCATTGACTGTTTTTTTCAGGCAGTTTAAGAGCTTTATAATTTATATTTTAATATTTGCTTTATTGATATCTGTTGTTGTTAAAGAGTATATTGATGCATATGCTATTTCTGCGATACTTGTTTTAAACGCGGTTTTTGGATTTGTACAAGAGTATAGAGCGGAAAAATCAATTGAGAAATTACAAAGACTTTCTTCATTAAAATCTAAGGTAGTCCGAAATGGTGAAGTGAGTGAGATAGACTCAAAAGATTTAGTTATTGGTGATATTGTCATTCTTGAAGAGGGAGATAAAGTTCCTGCTGATGGACGCGTGCTTGAAAGTATCTCCCTTAGTGTTTTGGAATCATCTTTGACTGGCGAGTCTAACGCTTCTTCTAAACATATTGAAAAGTTATCTGGAAACCTTGTAATAAATGATCAGAAAAATATGGTTTTTGCAGGAACGTTAGTTTCTATAGGAAGGGGAAAATTTGTAGTTACAGCTACTGGAATGAAAACAGAACTGGGTACTATTGCACATTTGCTAACAGATGTTAAAAAAGAAGAAACTCCTTTGCAAAAAAAACTTGATAAATTTGGTAAATCTGTAGGATATGGAGTTATTGCAATATCTTTAATTATATTTATTATTGGGATTGTAAAAGAAAATATTTTATCAGAATTATTAGCTGGAAATTATTTAGGATTTATAGCTGATTCTAGAATTTGGCTTTTAACTGCTGTTGCTTTAGCTGTTGCTGCTGTTCCAGAAGGATTGCCAGCTGTGGTTACTATATCTTTAGCAATTGGAGTTAAAAGAATGCTAAAGAAAAATTCTTTGATAAGACGACTACATTCTGTTGAAACTCTTGGAGAGACAACTGTTATATGTTGTGATAAAACTGGTACATTGACTAAAAATGAAATGACAGTTAGAAATATTTTTGTAAATAATAAAGAATATTCTGTTTCTGGAGAAGGTTATTCATTAAATGGGGCTATTTCTGTTTATGGTTCGAAATTTACTGAGAAAGATTCTCTCATTTTGCGCATAGGAGTATTATGTAATAATTCTGAATTACACATTTCTGGAGTCAATACTATTACTGGTGATCCTACTGAAGCTGCCTTGCTCGTAATTGCTGGTAAATCTGGACTTGAATATAAAAAATTAAGAGAAGAGTATGAACGCGTTAATGAGGTTCCTTTTGACTCCGCTAGAAAGATGATGAGTACAGTCCATAAAGATGGTAAAAAGTTTATAGTCTATACTAAAGGCGCTCCTGAAAGAGTGCTTGCAAAATGTAGTCATATTTTAATCAACGGTAGGAGTGTAGTCTTAAATGAGAAAATTAGAAAAGAGATATTGGTCAAGAATTCTGAATATGCAGATAAAGCTTTGCGAGTTTTGGGCTTTGCTTATAAATCAGTAATTAAAAATTCTATTGATGTAGAGCATCAGTTGATTTTTGTTGGCCTACAAGCAATGATTGACCCTCCAAAAAATGAGATAAAAGATTACATTATGCGTTCAAAAGAATCTGGAATCCGTGTTGTGATGATTACGGGAGATAATGTCCATACAGCTGTTGCGATTGCTAAAGAAATAGGTCTTGGTGGTGAAGGAATTGAGGGTACCCACTTTTCGCAAATGGGAGATATCGAAAAGAGAAAGGCAGTGTTAAGCATAAATATTTTTGCTAGAGTTGAACCACAACACAAGCTAGAGATCGTTAAATTAATACAAGAGAGTGGTGCTGTTGTAGCAATGACTGGTGATGGCGTCAATGACTCTCCAGCGCTCAAGAGAGCAGACATTGGAATATCTATGGGGATCAAGGGCACAGATGTTGCGCAAGAATCAAGCGATATGGTTTTACTTGATGATAACTTTTCTACAATTGTTTCAGCTGTTGAAGAGGGTAGAGGAATATACAAAAATATTTTATCTTTTGTTAATTATTTAATATCTTCAAATATTGCCGAAGTTTTGATTGTAGTTCTTGCAATTATATTTGGTATGCCTTTGCCCCTCACAGCATTAATGTTGTTGTGGATTAATCTTGTTACTGATGGTCTGCCTGCTCTTGCCTTAAGTGTTGATCCTTATCCTAAAGGACTGATGGAGAAACCTCCTAGGGCTAAAAATGAACCTTTATTTGTCAAGTCTGCTGTTTTTGAAGTAATTTATATTTCTATTATTATTTCTGCTGGAGTTCTCGGAGTATTTACTTGGGGATTGCAAGGAAAGGGATTAGAAATAGCACATGCTCAAACCCTTGCTTTTACAACTATTGTGCTTCTTGAGCTAACACGAGCATACGTAATTCGCTCAAGTTCTGGAGTCCCATTTTTCAGTAATATTTGGTTATTACTTGCAGTATTTACTTCGTTCTTATTACAATTGATAGTAATTTATGGCCCTCTACAAAAAGTCTTTGAGACAGTACCTCTTAATATTACTGATTGGAGTATGATTTCAGTTACCGTATTTACAGTTCTATTTTTGAGCGTTTTGGGTATAGGTATCAAGAAAAAACTAAGTGGGTAAGATATATTAAAAAATATGTTCTACGTGAAAAGACTGTGAGTAAGAAGTAATTTTGTAAACTAAACTGTTTAAATTAACTATTCTTCAATATACAATTAGCTTCTTTTAGAAGCGAAGGCTTTTTAAACCGATTTTTGTTCAGGGACAGCATGGGAATTGTGCGAATAAAATTGTCAAGTATTGACATTGATGCGTTAAACTTAGTTATCGGTATGATTAAAGAAATTTCTACAAAGACGGGAATTAATATGAGGGGGCCTATTCCGTTACCTACTAGAAGAATGAAGGTCACTACAAGAAAATCTCCTTGTGGAAATGGAACTGCTACTTTTGACAGATTTGAGATGAGAGTTCATAAGAGAATAATTGACTTACCTGCACAAGACAGAGTATTGCATCCTTTGATGACTTTAAAGATTCCTAGAAGCGTTCAGATTAAGATACAAGTTAAGGATTAATTGGGCTTAACTTTATAACTAATAATTTTTTATAATCTTTGTGAATAATAGGAGAGTTGTTATTATTGGAGGCGGTTTTGCTGGTGGTTCTATAGCTAAATCTTTGATGAATAAAACTTCTGTAACTCTAATAGATACAGAAGATTTTTTTGAATATACTCCAAGTATATTGAGAACAATAGTTGAACCTGAATATTATAAAAAAATAAACTCTAAGCATTCATCTTATTTACCAAAAGCTAAGATAATTGTAGGACATGTAAAATCTATAAAAGAAAATCAGGTAACTCTAATAAATGGAAATAAAATTGATTTTGATTACCTTGTAATTGCTTCTGGCAGTAGTTATGCAACGCCTATTAAAGAGGAAGATACTTTTTTCGCAAATAGAGTTAAACATCTACTTGAAGCTTATGAAAAAATAAAAAAATCTAAAAAAATATGTATTGTTGGTGGGGGAGTAGTCGGAGTAGAATTAGCAGCAGAATTATGTACACATTACAAAGATAAAGAAATTAATTTAATTCATTCGCATCCAAACTTAATGGAACGAAATAACAAGAAAACAAGCAATTATGTAAAATCATTTTTAGAAAAAAATGGAGTTAAAATAATCTTCAACGAAAAAATAATTAAGAAAGAAAAAAACAAACTTCTTGGAAATTCTGGAAAGCCTTATGATTATGATTCTGTCTTTTTTACAGTGGGGATAAAGCCAAATACTGAATTTATGGCTGGTAAATTTTCAAACTTAGTTACAAAGGGAATAGAAGTAAATGAATTTCTACAATTGAAGAATCACGAAAATATTTTTGTTGCTGGAGACGTCTCTGGAATAGCAGAGGAAAAGACAGCACAAAATGCGGAAAAACACGCAGACATAGTTTCCAGTAATATTCTTGCAAAAATAAGCTCTTCTAATATGAATCCTTATAGGAGCAAAAAAAGATTGATGGTAATATCTCTTGGAAAAAACGATGGAGTAATAGAATACAAAAATCTCGTATTAACTGGCTGGATTCCATCTATATTCAAAAAAGTAATAGAGAAAATAGTTATGTTGAAGTTTAGATAACTTTTATATAAATCTTTAAATAAACTAATTTCAAAAAGATAATATGGAAAAGAAAAGTTTTGCAGAGATAATAACTGAATTTAATTCTATGTATAAATTGCCAGTTTCAGATAAACCTATGCTACAACCTATTGAAAGATTACAAAATTTTAAGAATATTTTGACTGAGGAAGTTAATGAAGTAGATGAGATAATTGAAAAATATAAACAGTTTTCAGAATCTGGTGCAATAGGAGAACATGAAAAAGTTGAGTTATTAACTGACCTTTCAGATTGGCTTGGGGATATGGTTGTTTATATCAGAAGTGAATCTGCAAAATTTGGAATAGACCTTGAAAAAACCCTTGACATAATTATGCAAAGTAATCTTAGTAAATTAGGTGCTGATGGAAAACCAATTTATGATGAACGTGGAAAAGTATTGAAAGGTCCGAATTACTGGAAGCCAGAACCTAAAATATCTGAATTAATAGAAAGTCAAATTAAGTAATAAATATCTATTTTCAAAATAAATTATGCTAATAATTTAATCTAAATCTAAACTTTCTACTCCAGAAGCTAAGTTTCTTCCAGCTATTTTTCCTTGCTCTTTTGCTCTTGTTATTTTATTACCTGGGTCTGACCAATCTATAAATCCATATGCTTCTTTTGCCCAAGGATATGCTGTACTTGCTGCACGAGCCATTTCTTGAACCATTGCACGATAACTAAAGTGACCTGCTGGTTGAGTTCTTAGTTCTCCAAGATGTTGGAATTCTCTTAGGTTCATTCCCATCATGAATCTTAATCTATTGTTGAAAAGAGTCGCATACTGTGCTGCTGCGCCTAGACCTGCGTGCTTAAGATCACTATGTAAATTTTCCATTGAAGCAACTACTCTTTTTACATCATCTTCTAAACCTACCTCTGTCATTTCAGGAGGCAAGATAAAACCTAAGTCTGTCGTAAGTGCTTGACGTTGTTGAGTAAGCATTCTGTGGCGTTCTAAATCTCTATATTCTGCAAAACCTCCTACTAAGTCATAAGTTAAAGGATATCCTGCTTCTAATCCTCTTCCTGACCTATCTCTCCTACTCTTTCTATTTCCTACATAAGCTTTCATAATATCTGTTTTCTTATCCTCGCCCAATCCTCTAACTACCTCTAAAATTTGAGGAAGAGCTATGTTTGTATAAGGAAATAAAGCGGATGCAAGAACTTCATCCCGATAATCTCCTCTTTGAACTAAATTAACTGAATCTGCTGTTGGAGTGATTCCTCTAAACAATTCTTTAGAGACTCTTTCCATTTCTCTTCTTACTGAAACGGCGTGCTCGCTACGAGCATTTCGCTTAACAAATGTAGGGATGACTTTTTTTAATTCAATTTCTAAAGATTCCGCTCTTTCTCTTTCTTCTGCTAAGTCGCTGCTCTTTAGATGATTTAATACAGTTGACCAATATCTTCCATTTCCACTAATTCCTATATGTGTTAGAGCTGATGAAGGTAGTACACAACGCCCTACGTCAAGTGCTGCGCAACGAATAGTGAAACTATAGGCTTGTCTAAATGCTCTTCTTTCTGCATCATCTACGAGCTCTGTTTCTTTTGCTCTTACTTTCTCACCACCTCTAGTTACTTCTATTTCAAATCTATCTCTTGGTAATTGTCTTTCAAATAGTGGTTGTAGTGTTTGAACGCCTTTAGAGTATACATCAAAAGCTAAATCGTTTGTTTCTTCAAATCTTGTTAGTAGCCCAGATTCTACAACTTCTCGTGGTCTAAGATATCTCCACTTTCCATCTGCTCTTTTTTGATCGTATCTTACATATCTTGTGGACTGTTCAATTGGAGAACCTCCAATTCTACGATCCTCTAAACCTTTTGTAGCAATTTGAGAAATATTTTCAATACCGGAAGCAACCCCTTCAAGTTCTCCAACAGAGTCATCTCCAAATGCATTCAATACTCTGTCCATTAATTCTGTGCCTTTAGCAGATGATGGGTTGCCTTCTTCATCTAAAAATTCATTGGCTAAAGTAAGTTGTAATCCTGTTGCGGCTCTTGAATAACGAGCCATTGCCCCACCAGTCAATTCTGGAGGTAATCCATGAATAACAAATGTATCTCCTCCAACGTTCGTGAAATAATTTGCTAATTTTGCCTTTATATGTTCTGGAACTTCATCTATAGAATTGAATCTCACCATCACACTCAAAATAAACTTAGCAATATTTAAACAACATATCTTTTAATCAAATATATTATAAAATATACTTTGAGTAGTGAAAGAGTTTAATAATATAAATTATTTTTACATAATATGGATGATGGAAGAGGAAAATTCATAGTTTTTGAAGGAATTGATGGGTGTGGTAAAAGTACTCAAATAGATTATCTTGCTAAGTATTTAAGAGCTCAAGATAAATACAACGAATTTCTTTTAGCGAGAGAACCAACAAGAAGAGCGACTGAAGTTGTTCGTAGGTTGAGAGGAGATGCAGATCCAAATTCAGAAGCTATGGCGATGGCACGAGGATATATAGAGGACAGAAAAGAACATTGGGACGAAGTAATCAACCCTATGTTAAAAAAGGGAATTAATGTACTATGTGACAGATTTACTCTCTCAACTTTAGCATATCAATCAACTCAAGGGATTGATTTAGGTGTTTTAAGAGATATGCACACTACAAGAGGAATCGGTTTTCCAGATGCTACATTATATCTTAGTATTCCTGTTTATGTTGCTCAAGAAAGAATGAGAAAAAGAGGAGACGCTCCAGAAAAATTTGATAATCCTGAATTTCAAGAAAGACTAGCAAGAAAATATGGTGAATTAATTAGGATTGCTAAAGTTGACTCAGGTTTAGGTGATTTAGTAGGTAGAATAGAAGTCGTTGATGCAACACAATCAATAGATAATTTGGCCAAAAATATCCGAGACGTTAATGGTTCTCTTAAAGTAGCTTAATTACTTCTTGTTATTCATTTCACTTTTAATTCTAAAATAGTCTGTCGCTCTTTGGATACATTTCAATATATCTCCTTTGAATTCTTGAACTTTAAAATTCGTTCTGCCACGCATTAACATTTCCATAGCTTCTTCATCTAATGGAGTTATTGCTCTTGACTTGAATGGTCCGTGCATTACTTTTGAAACTCCTGATTGGATTATTGAACGCATACAGTTTATGCAAGGTGGTCCTGTAACGTAAAGTATTGAATCTTCTACGCTGAATTGTCTGTTAAGAAGTGCATTTTGCTCTGCGTGTTCTATCAATAGATATTTGTGTGGTCTTTGTGTAAGTGGGAGTTCTTCATCAAGGCAACCTTTTGGAGGACCATTGTATCCTAAAGAAAGAACTTTTTTATTTTTGTCAACTATTACGCAACCGTGTTTAGCAGAAGGATCTATTGATCTTGTGGAAACTAGTAAAGCCATTCCCATGAAGTATTCGTCCCAGCTTGGTTTATCCCAATGTGCGAATGGTTGTTCTGGATCGTGTTCCATATAAGTTCAGTTAATTGTGAATATTTAATTATTGTTGGGATTGTGTTAAGAGACATGGAGGAGATTACTGGGGAACTAACTCAAACAGCTTTAATGAATTTGGCTCCATTGTGACAGATAAGTAAATATTTCCAGTTACTAACGGGTTTATTGCTATTCTCTGACCATTAATATTCTCGTATAAAGTATACTCTCCTGAAAGTTCATACATTGAATAGGCCATGGAGATATCAAAATAAGAAGAATTGTTGTTGCTGTTAGTAATTATTATTCCAATATCTCCGTTACTTGCTTTCCACACTGAACTCATTACGCTGGCTAAATTTGTCGAGCCAAATATTGAGAGGTCATAAATATCTAAAATTGAACCTGGCAATGGATGTAAAAATTCACCAAATCTTTGGTACTTACGAGTTGCTATATTATTAATCAATACTTTTCTATAATTGAGCACATCTTGTTTTTCTGTGCTTAAATTTTCATCTATGAAGTTGTTTGTTGAAGATTCCCAATTAGAAATTGAAGCAATTTCTCCGTTGTGAAACATAAAACTATCTACTTGTTTGTAATACTCTGTTGCTAATGTTTCAAGACCTGTTTGTAACGATAAATCTGAAATGAATACTCTATCCCCATATATTGTTTTAACTATTGGAATTGGTACAACTCCTAAAGAAACATATTGTGTGTATACTAGTTCAACTGAATTTAATAGATATTCATTTAGCCATTCTGAGCTTATAAACTGATTTTGATTTATTTGCTTTAAGCTGTTGTGGGTTTCTGTGTATAATTGGATTTTTCCTTGAGTCCAATATTTTCCGCCACCTTGTGGATGGTTGTGTTCTGAAGAATAATCTAGTTGAGGAGGGAGAGTGCCAAATGCATCCCAATATAATCCACTAAAACCTAAATTGATAATGTCTAAAATATTATTTTTCACAAGACTACGTGCTGTGCTGACGGAAGGGTCAAGATAAGCTTGTAACATTGTTTGCAAACCACTGAAGGTTGTGGTAATTTGCCCATTTTCATTTCGGCTTACTAATGTGTCTATGTTATTTTGAATATAACTTTGGGTTCCAATTGCCCATAGTCCGTTTAATGTGTAGGGGATAACTGCAATGCCGTTGTTAATTGTTGAAGTTAGTGCTGAAATAACTCCTTCCCTTGGAGGTAAATGGTCTGGTAGTTCTTGGTCAAATGAATTATTGTGCCATCGATACCAGACTGACATGAGCTCCCAATCATTAAATGAATAATAATTTTTTAATTGAACTAATGACTGGTGGTATCCTTCAAAGGTTGAAGAATTTGTTTCGCTTGTTGAAATTAGAGTGAATAATTTGAGATTTTTTAAGAGAGGAGAAACGTCATTTGAAATTTCTAAAGGAGCACGAACCCATGGTTGTTGTAACGCCCATTTGCGATAAAACTTTGCTGCATCGAACCAGTTTCCAGAAAGAACTGCAAAGCGAACGCTATATGAAGAGTAATAATCATTGCCAGATTCTAAATTATTTTCAGGATATTGTTTGACTGAGACACTTGTTTGTTTAGAGGTTTTATTTGGGAAGACGATGAAATCTTTAACATAACCTTCTGAATCTGTGGTTTGCATAAAAAACTGTTTTGCTCTGCTATTTGTGTATATAGAAAGATATTGTGTGGGGAGCTCTCCTGGTAGACGCCAAGTTAACTGGGGGAGATCTAACCCGTATATTTGTTGGATTGCTCCTCCGTACGTAGATGATGCAAGATACTCTTTTTCATCTGAGTTTTCAGTTAGTGAATTTAGAACTACTTTTGGAAATAGTACTGATTTAATCGCTCTCTGTCCTGAATTTGTGAGATTTATTTTAAAATCAATGCTTTTATTGAGAGATTTTTTGAAACTGACTTCTACATCTATATTAAATGGACTCAGACCTACCCAAACTAATTTTGATTCTGATTGAGTAATTATAGAATAATTTGGATTACTTAACGATATAGGAGTTAGTTGGTTGTTTGAACTTGGACTAATTGATTCTATAGAAAATAAAGGGGTGTTGCTAAAGATTATTGAATTTTCGTTTAAAGATCCTATTTTTTCAATCCATGTATCTTCGTTTATAGATTTTAGGTTAATGTATGTTTCTCCTAAACTAATTAATAGAGAATTATTGCAAATAACATTTTCATCGATTAAGCTATTGCAGTTATTGTCTAATCCGTCGCAAATTTCTGCTATCTGGCAAGTATTATTTTGATTTATTGTTTGATTACTTATATTCATATGAGGGATTGGATTAATTGTTGTGTTTGTTGAGCTTGTTATATTTGTGGTATTTTGGAGTATTTGATTTGAAGAGTTGTTGTTCTTGTCAATTATGAATGCTGTGATTCCTATCAGTAATAAAATAGCCACAATTATTAAAAAAATGATCTTAAATCTATCCATATTATATTGAATATTTTATAAATATAAAGATTTTGGCTTGATTATAATTCAAAGTTTGCCTGAGCCATTCTACATGTTCGCAGACTCGCTGCTGAGGGATATATTTTAAAACTCTATTAAGAGACTATTTTCAAGTTCTATTGCTCGAACCTGCTCGCGGGCTCGCAGACTCGCTGCTGAACTTGAAAAGCCCAGATCGCATAATGGCATTGCGTACGACTGGAACTCGTATTTCCGAAAGGATACCCAGGTTCGATTCCTGGTCTGGGCGTTTCGTTTCTTAGCAACGGATATATGAACGAGCTGGAAATGTTTGAGCAAGAAAAAAGAAAAGATATTCTAAGCAGATATTTAGAAAAGATTTAAATATAAATGAATTATTGTTTAATTATGATTAAGGGTGTTGTCGTTGCAGTTGTTGTTCTTGTCGGTGTTTTGGCTCTT
>SXGU01273763.1_pt1 | contig 45173 bp, 75 predicted proteins | sample 3174531 | NCBI WGS metagenome assembly SXGU01 (sample SAMN11356863, study PRJNA531348) | freshwater metagenome | isolation source: freshwater sample F1-140 | place: China: Fuxian Lake, Yuxi | collected 2017-12-25 | reverse complement strand
CGCCGAACGCCGCGTCGAAGCCGTGATGATCCAGCGCCTGGCGGAGGCCCTCCGTTTTCCAAAGATCGGTGTGGAGCGCGCCGTGATCGAACGGATTGATGCCGCGCGCCTCCGCCTCCGGGTTGCGCCACACGAGGAGTTCGGTGCCGCTCTCGGCCGCCATGCGATCACGAAAGGCGTACATCGCGCGAAACTTCCAGCCGGTGTCGACGTGGAGCAGCGGGAAGGGCGGCGGCGCCGGGAAGAAGGCCTTGCGCGCAAGGTGCAGCATCACCGCGCTGTCCTTGCCCATCGAATAGAGCATCACCGGCCGCTCGGTCTCCGCCACGACCTCGCGCATGATGTGGATGCTCTCGGCCTCCAGCCGGTCGAGATGGGTGAGCGGCGTCATCGCCACCTCTTTGCAGGCTCTCCTTCCGCTGGTCCAGACGACTTGCGGAGCGGGAAGCCGGCGCTTAGGGGAGCCACCTGCGCGGGTATAGCTCAATGGTAGAGCACTAGCCTTCCAAGCTTGTGATGCGGGTTCGATCCCCGCTACCCGCTCCAGCCTGAGACCGGATCAGGACGAACTCGGGCCGGGCTCAGCGCGCAGCCAGCGCATCAGCTCGCGGAACGGGACGACCTCGTTGAAGGCGATGCCGATCAGGCCCTCCTGCGACCAGCGAATCACGCCGGGCAGTGGACGGAAGCCGTCCAGCGTCACCACCGCCTGGTCGCCGATGCGGAAGCTGCCGTCGACCTCCAGCTTGACCCCGCCCTGGCTGATGTCGCGGGTCTCGGACCAGAAGGTGCGGCCGCCGATCCGGAACGTCGCGCACCGGTTCACCTGCACGCGCGGCATGCGCGGCTGGCGCCCGCCCACCGCAGCGGGCGGCGCGAGCAAGGCCTCGACGTCGATCTCGGCATCGAAGCCGATGCCAACATTGTTGCCGTCAATCCACGTCACCGTACCGGCGATCGGATCGTCGCAGCGCAGCTCCACCGTCAGCCGCGCGCCCGCTTCCAGGTTCGAATAGACATGGGCCATCAGCCCGCCCGCCGAGATGTTGCGGACCAGGCAGAGTTCGCGCGCGCCGTCGATGATGAGCGTGCCGACGCGCAATATGGTGATGTGGCGCGCCTGCTGGCGCCGCTCGGGAGGCGCCGGAGCGGCCCGCGAGAGCGAGAAGGTGGTTTCCTCGACCGGGCTCTGCATGGACGTCCTCCCCCGAAGGCGGGCTCGCTCCTTGCCTTCGCTCCGGCGATAAAGGCGGTCGGTTTAACAATGCCTTACGGAGGCGACGAGGGGAAACCGCTCGGTTTTCAACTCGGTTTTCGCGTCCGGTGTTTGTTCCGTCATGCCGATACCCTCTTCCGCTGCCGCAATGCGCGCTGGCGCAGCTTGGCGAAGAACCGCTTCCGTCGCGCCTTCACGTCCGCTGCGTCGGCTTCGATAGCCTCCAGTTCGGCGCGATCGGCGGCGGTCATCTCATAACCTTGTGTCACGCTCCCTTGGTAGGCGTTACGTCACGCCATGTAAAGCGTTACCTTTTCCGCTCCCACTTGAGGATTGCGCTGTCGCCTAGTCGAGTCGTTGACCGCTGCTTGGCGTAGTGCTCCACCATTTGGAGCGACTGTCCGCTGATCGCCGCCGCCTCCGCCGCCGAACATCCCGCTTCAAGCAGCGCATTGACGGCGTTCTTGCGGAGACCATGCGGCACGACGGCGGCGCCCTGGTTGGCTGCGAAAGTCTGGAGAACGCGCCGAATGGCGTCGAGCGTGTAGGCGCGGGCATCGGGACGCGAGAGAATGGTCAGCCCTGTGCGCGGCGTCTCAGCCAGTTCACGCGCCAGATCGGCGTGAAGGCGGATCGACAGCGCCTTGCCGGTCTTTTGCTGCCGGAGCTCGATGCGATCGCCGCGGATGTCGCCCCACCGCATCGCCAGCACGTCGCCGAGCCGTTGAGCTGTGTAATAGAGCAGGGCTGTGGCGCGGCGCACCAAGGGGTCGTCAGCAGCCAGTGCGGCGTGGAGAACGTGTTCCGGCCAGGGCGCATATTCGCCCTCGGGCAGATACTCGACGTCGCGGGTGGGATTGGAGACGACATGGCCTCGCGAGCGGCCCCATTTGTAGAGGGCGCCCAAGGTCCGCACCGTCATGTTGGCGGCAGCGGGCTTCGCGGCCAGCTTGTCGAGCAGCAGCATGGCGTGCTTGCGCTCGATCGCATCAGCCGGCGCGGGGCCGATCTGGTCGCGGATCACAGCCAGATAGGTCGCGTAGCTGCGTCGTGACGCCTCCGCCAGCTTGGTCCGGTAGTGGTCGCCGCGCTCATAAAGGCCGATCAGCCGCGCGACTGTCAGCTCCGTCTCCACCTTTGCCCGCATCGTCCGTGCCCGCTGGCAGTCGGCGAGCGCGCGGCCGAACGTCGGGTCCGACGGATCTGGAAGCCGCTTCAGGATCGGCTTGCCGGCGGGCGTGGTCTGGCCGGTGGTGAAGTAATGATACGTTCGCCCCTTGGCCCGCTTGGTGTGGACGTGCTTGATCTTCACGCCGCCTCTCCGAACAGCTTGCACGCCTTCTGCCAGTCGGGCGCGCCTTCGCCGCACAGACGCTCTAGGTGCTGGTCTAGGGCCGTGCGGCTCCAGTGCTCCTGGCTGCCCAGCTTGATCGGCTGGGGCAGGGCTCCGGACGCGACCTCGCGCTCGAACTCGGCGGCGGTCAAGTCACAGTAGGCGGCGGCGGTCGTGCGGCGCATCATGCGCGGCCAATCGGGGATCGCCCTACCCATCGCTCCCTCCATCAAGGGCGGGGGGAGGGTCACTCGTTACGGGGTGGTCTGTAAGAGTGGCGCGGGCGCGAAGAGAGGCTGCGGTGAGAGCAAGGGCGGGGGTGGCGGCTTCGGCCTCAGCGATCTTGTCGGCCGCATCGGGGGCGAAGCTAGTGGGAGCCGCGATGCGCGTAATCATGGCCCCGCCCAAAGGCTCGTCAGGACGTATCCGGCCATAGCCAGCAAGCCAGCCCCGGCCTTCCGGCACCAGCGTCATCGCGGCGTCGAGGGAGGCGGTTGGCGAAGGTAGTTCCTGCGGTGAACCTTCGAGAGCGTAGTAGTCGCGCTCCAGAACGTAGTCGCGGCTCTTGCCATAGAACATGGTGCCGTCACGTTCGTAACCGAACACAGCGCACATGATCTCCGCATCCACCTCCCTATCCGGCGCGGTCAGTGCTTCGACGCGATCTGCCAGTGCCAGCAGCGTCTCTCTGGTGGGGGTCATGATTGGGCTCCGGTTTTCTGCGCTGCGGCTTTTCTGATCGCATCCCAATCCCACCTTCCCGACCACACGGGCTTACCGTTGCGATCTCGCCATTGAGGAGTGGGGAGACGGGGTGAGGGCGAGGTCATGCTGCAGCCCTCCCTTCGTCGCGTAACTGCTCCACAGTGCAGCCGAGCCACGTCGCCAAGGTCTTGAGCGACCAGTCGATGAACTTGGCGCGGTCCAGCTCGGTCATCTTGGCAAAGCTGATGCTGTCGTAATCTTTCACCGCCTCGCCGCTCGGCAGCGGGACCAGCTTGAACAGCCCGTAGCGGTCCTTCAGGACGCGATGCAGCAGGTCCACGGTGAGACCGGGTGCCTTCTCCTCCAACATGGGCGTGGCGACCCCTAGGATCGCCCAATAGAGGCCATTCCTGCGCGTATTGCCCCCTGTGCGCGTGATGCGGACCCGAACCTCGCCGTCGATGGCGTGCATGGCTTCCTCGGCCGCACGGTTCGCCGGACGGAGCCCGCCGAGCACTTTCTTGAAGATCAGGGGCGCTTCATCGGGCATTGTCTGCCTCCCACTTCGCGCGATGCGGTGACAGCCGCCAGTATTCGGCCGCTACATCGACGGCGTTGAACCCGTATTTGAGCTGGAACGTCGCCCACCCGCCGCGCTGGCGAAACGAGCCGATCTTGCCGCCCTGCTCGTCATGGTGGCGCTGGCAGAGCGGGATGCAGAAACGGTCGCTCGCCTTGGTCCCGGCGCCTTTGTCGCCGGCATGATCGACATGCGCCGCCTCCACCGGACTCTTGCGCGGCGGATCGCCCAAGCCGCACCCGCCCGCACGATGGCCGGCAAGGTAGCACGGGCGCTTGCGAAGCCACGCCAGGTGACTTTCGGCGATCTTCCACGTGGGACGACCACTGTTCTTGTGGCGAGGGGCGGTGTTGACGCGCATCAGCGCCTCACCCGGTAGAGCGCACCAGCGCGACGCCGCATCGCGCCGAGCCGCTGTTGCACGCTCGGCTTGCTCCGCCGCGGCAGCAGCTCGGACAGGCGCTTGAACGGGAAGGCGTCGAACAGATGCCGCTCCAGCACGGCGATCTCGTCGGGCTGATAGGTCAGCTTGCGGCGGGGCTCGGTCATCCGGCCGTCACCATCGCTTGGGTGAGCAGGTTGCTCTCGTGGAGCTCGCGGGCGATGTCGAACGTGCGCCGATCGCCATCGGAGAGCGTGTCCAGGAACGCCTCGTTTGCGTCCATCCAGTTCGCCAGCGTCAAGCCGGTATCCGTCTCCTTCATGGAGCGGATCGCCTCTTGAAGCTGGCCGCCATCGCGAAGCTGATCACGGCGTATCTCGATCGCGCCCTTAAGTCCCACATCCTCTGGCAGGTTCGGGTCACCGTTGATGAGCGCCGGCCAATCGCGGAGAGCCTGGTTGATGGTCCGCTTGTGTTCGGCCTTGATCGCCTCCAGCGCGTCCTCCGTCTCGGCGGCGCGAACCTGGCTGACGATGTCGCACACCGCCTTGCGGAGCGCCGTCTTGCTGGTGTGCGGGCCGTCCAGCTTCTGGCGGGGTGCCGGCTCGTCAGGCTGGCGCGCTTCGTGGTCGATGACCCCGCCATGATCGGCCGCGCCGGGCTGGCGTGTGTCGCTGGCGGTGTCAAACGTCGCCACTTCGTCCGGGACGTAAAGCCCGCTGGTGGCGCCGGGAAACACGGTGCGAACGCCCTCGCTGATCGTGCGGGAGCGCAGCATCTGGCGCGGATATTTCTTGTGCATCGCGTTGCCGCCGAGCTGCGCTTTCGCGACGCGCGCGGCGTCCCATGAAATGCGGGCCGAGCCACCGGCCGGATGCGAGAAAGTCGCGTCGGCGCACTCATCATCCAGCCGGTGCCATTCGATCTTGCCCCCAGCCGTGAGAAAGTCGCGCAGCATGGCCTCGGCTTTCTTCGCCGGCTTGCCGCCGATGATGTGATAGTCGCGGAACACCACCGCAGGGTGCTGGCCCTCGGCTTGCGCCAGGAGGCAGAGCGTCAGGACAGCGAATGGGTCGCGCGAACCGAACAGTCCGCCTTTGGCAATTGCTTCCGCGACCCTCTCAATGTCCGTCATGCTGAACGACGGTGGCGGGTTGATGACGGTAAGAGCGTTCACTGCATATCCTCCCTGTTCGGAGCCTCGAAGGCGCCGGCATATTCGGGCTCGTCACCCTCAGGATCGCAGACACAGCGGTCCCATTCTCCACCACAGACAGGGCAGGAGAGCGCGGTGTTGATGTAAAGCGGCTCGACGAAGGTGTGAGCGCGGGCGTGGATGGCGATCATGCCGCCCGCTCCATCACCATGAGGTCGTTCTGCTCCTCACGGAGTCGTTCCCAGACAGACGGGCCGAATGTCGGCTGGCCCCAATTCGTCTCTCTCTCGACATCGTGCAGGCAGTCGATTGCGCGCAAAGCGAGGTCGCGCCATTTGTCCGCTAGGTCGCTCATGCCGCCTGCTCCACCACGCGCTCCGCCAGCTTGATGACGGCCGGCGCTTCCGGGGCGAGGTCCATGCGCTCACGGATGCGGCGTAGGGCGTAGAGCTTGGTGGCGTAGGGGGCTGCGGCGTTCCGGGCTTTCTCCTCGTCGCGCCGATAGATGCCGAGCAGGCACTCGGCGTCCTTGATCTCCGCATCCAGCGCGGCCTTGGCTTCGTCCAGGGTGGTGATGGGCGTGTCGGTCATGTCAGAACTCCTCCATCTTGGCTTGTTCCTGCCGCTCCCAAGCGGCCTCGCAGTAGCAGTGGAAAAACGGGCACTTGACGCCGCCCCGATCACAGTCGATCCAGCCAGTGCCGTCGCATTCGTCGCAGCGGACGTAGCCAGCATCGTCAGGGCCACTGCCCCACGTCGCGGCATATTCGCCTTCGCCATCGCAGCGGCCGCACTCGGTGTTCAGACTCATGCGACCGCTCCTCAAATGCAGATGATGAACAGGGTGGCGGCGATGCCGAGCGTCACAGCGCGGGCGATCTCCCACCAGCTTACCTGGGGAACCTCTGCGGTCAGGCGCGTCATGCGGAGAGCAGCGAGTGCTTCGGCGAAGGGGTGAGCCATCACGCCGCGTCCAAAACCGGATGCCGCATCGCAGCCCGCGCTTCGATCTCGTGCTGCACGTCGGCGGCGAGGTCGTAGAGTCCGTCCACGCCCGTCAGCTCGAACATCGCGTTGACCAGCGCATGACCTTCGGACGTGCCGAACAGGTCATCACGACCGGCAATCCACTTGCATTTCAGAGCCGCGATGATGAGCGCGTCTAGCTCAGTGGCTTGGCGGGTGTAGATTGCCTGCACGGCGGGGTGAGGGCGGTTCACTTGGACGCCTCCGCCTTAGCCGCTTCCTTCTCCGCCAGCGCTTTCATGTCGTCGAGCGCATCGCCGTTCGTCGCGTAGAAGTTCGGCGTTCGCTCCAGATCAGGATCGCTGGCAGCGTAGATCATCGCGGCGGCGGCAGCGGGGCCGTAGACCCCCTCCAGAACACGGCCCGCGTCTCCGGCGAGGTGATTGACCCAGCCGGCCCGGCAATGCGTGGTGCCACAGAAGTTGCCGGCGCGATGCCAGACGCCCATATCGAGCGCGCCGGGCGCCGACGCGGCGGCGAACACCCGCTGGTGAATGTTCTCGATGCGGGGCATCCAATCCGGCAGGTCGGCACCGCGCAGGACGGCACCGCTCAGGTCGGCACCGTTGCGCCTTGCCCAGCGAACCGCAAGCCCCAGCTTGACGCGTACCGAAGCATCGGGCGCGCATTCGATCTCGGCGGTGAACTGAACGGCATTGGTCCAGCGGTTGCGGACGGAGAAGGTCTCGGTCGCCATCGCTCAATACCCCACGATCTTGCGAGCCTGCGCCATGTCACAGGCGAGCAGGCAGCGCGTGAAAGTCTCGCCAGTGCTGCGATCAAGCACGTCGATGTGGATGCGGATGCCACCGCATTCCGGGTCGGGAGCGGCGGTGAAGCCGTGCTGGCGGGCGAATGTGAGGAGGGCGCTCACGCTGCCATCTCCAGCGTGACGAGTTCGTTGTCCTCACGCGCCGGCTTGATCGCCAGCAGCGTCTTGCCATCGTGAATGCGGGTGAAGCTGTGCTGCATCTCATCAGCCAGCACCGCCGCCCAGATCGCCTTCTGCTGACCGGCCGAGGCGGCGCGGTGAAGCGCGGACATCGAACGGGTGTAGGCGGCGGGGTTGCCGGACTTCAGGTGGAGGCGGGCGCTCTGGACACCCTGGAGGTTCGACTTGCTGAGATTGGCGGTTTGCATGGCTGCGATCCTCTGTGGATGCTGGAGGTCAGGCGGCGACGGCGCGGCACTGCGCCTTGGCGGCTTCGACGACGCGGGCGGCAGCGGCATCCGCAGCACGGTCAGCGCGGCGAACGCGTGCCTGCCACATCTCCCAAGTGGTCATGGTGGCCTCGGCCATCATCGCGGCCTTGACGCGGCGAGCTTCGGCCTGCGCCATCTGCATGGCGTCCATCGCCATCCGCATGTCAGCGGCGGCAGAAACTTCAGCGGCGGTTTCGGTGCGGGTGGGCATTGCGGCTCTCCGTGGTGTCGGAGAGACTTGTCACATATTGTGAACTACGGGTCAAGCGCCAATTTCACAGAATGTGAAGCACCTGTTCACGGCAACGCGAATCACCGCTCGCGCCGAGAGGCGACGCTATGCTACATTCGCGGGTGTAGGAAAGGACGATGATGCTGGATTACGGAGCGGCGGCCCGAACGTTCGTGCGAGCCTACCTATGGGCGTTCCCGATCTACCTCGCCCTGTCGTTTCTGCTCTAGAGCGGGAAGCCTAAGCAGGACCGGCAACCAGGCGAGAGCGAACAAGCCGGTGCCGATCGCGCCAAGCATGATGGCCAGCCAGCTAGGCACGATTATGCTCTCCAGTGCATTCCGGACAGGCTCAATCTGACGGTCAAGTAGCGCCGGCTTGATTGCACCCCATGCCGCCAGAACAGCCGTGTTCCACAGAAAGCCGGCGACAGCGAGGCCAAGCAATGCCCAGCTCGTCCGACGCGCCAAAGGCCCATATTCCAACGGATGCCGGTAGGCTACGAAAGCGATGCCGGCCGCTGTTGTGCCAGCCACGGCAACCAGGACATCCTTGATCAGATCATCCATCCGTGCCGGTGCGCACCAGCGCCTTGGCTATGTCCACGATCTGGCGCTTCTGCCTATCGTCCGCCTTGCCCCAAATGTCCAACAAGTCCGGCGGCAGATTGTTCGGATCATGATCCAGGAGAAAGCCGGCGGTCGTGCCCAGCGCGTCTGCGAGGCGCCGCAACCACTTCTCAGATAGTCCGCGCTGCTCCGTCTCCAGCATGGAGATCATGCTTGCCGTAGTGCCGACGCGCTCCGCCAGCTCCGCCTGCGACAGCTTCAGGAACTCTCGCCATGCCTTCAGGTGCGCGGGGCCGTTGTTCGTCATTGTCACAAGATGCGACATCCCGGCCGGGCGCGCATCAGACAGACTGTGATAATCGGTGCTTGCGCTTGCATTCACAATATGTGACAAGGCGGCTATGGAAAAGCCGACGCCGACCGCGCTTCGTGAGGCCACTGGCATTAGTCAGTCCTACGCGAGCATGATCCTGGGGGGTGCCCGCACGCCCCCCCGCTCGCTCGCGATCCATATCCTCCGCCGCACCGGCTGGCGGCATCCGCTCATCACCGACCTGACCGATGACCAGCTCGCCGTGTTTGAAACGGTCGAGCCTTGGGCACCGCGCGAACCCACGGAGCAGGCCGCATGAGCGCCGGCACCGCCACCTACGCTGCCGGTTGCAACGGGACGCAGCTTAGCAATCCGCGCACCGCGAAGGGCGCACCGCTGCGCTGTCCAGAGTGCCAGCGATACGCTCATGCGCCGAACACGACGTGCAAGCGCGAGCTGCGGGCGAGGGTGGACGCAGCATGATCGGGGAGGTCGTTCAGCATACGCGCGTGAAGCAGGGTGGAGCAGCGGTAGCTCGCCTGGCTCATAACCAGGAGGTCGCCGGTTCGATCCCGGCCCCTGCAACCACGCGCATCGACGTGTTCCACAACCGCCCGGTCAGCCCTGACGCAACGCTCGTCACGCGGCTCCGGTGCATCTTCGTGAAGAGGTGAGGGGTGGGCCGCGTCGTCGCTGTCGCTGTTGGCGTGGGGTTGCTCCCCATCCTTGCCACCGCTGCAGCCCTCATCATCGCGGGGCTGGCAGTCAGTGCTTGGCGCGCCATTCGCGAGCTTCGCGAGGATGCGGCGGACGGCATCACCGATCCTGACGACCTCTACCTGTCGAGCATGGTCCGCGCCTGTCTCAACGGGTCCGAAGGATACGACCTTCCCATCGCCGGCACCCCCACCGGCGAGGCGCGCGGTGTTGCTCACCCCGCCGCGCGCCACCTTTTCGGTTCCCCCATCCATGCCAGCCTGTCTGGCACAACCGGAGCCCGCGATAATGTGTAGTCTTCACGGTTTGGCCCGGAATGCCGTTGAGGCGCAGGAGCGCATGTTCCGCCTTGCCGAGCGCGATTACGGCTTGTCCATCCGCGCGCTGCATCTCGAAACGCGCATCCCGGCCAACACGCTTCAGGGCTGGAAGAACGGCACCACGATGCCCGCGTGGGCGCTTGGCGCGCTCGGCAAAGCCGGCATCCCCGACCACCTGCTCAGCCTCGTCCTGAACCCGTTCGGGCGGCACGTCGGCACGAATACCGATGGCGATGGCGCGCTCGACGAGCTGGCACGCGAGACGGCCGGGTTCACCTGCGATTACCTCCAAGCCACCGACCCCAACAGCCCCGGCGGGCGCAACGTCATTCCGATGGAAGCGGCGAAACTGGCCGAGCGTGCGATGCGGATTGAAGCGCGTGCGCGAGCGGTGGCACGGTGAAGTCGCTCCTCACCCTCAAGCAGATCCTCCGCCTGTCACTGGCAGCGGAAGACCCGTTTGGCATCGACCAAGCACTGCGTGAGCGCAAGCGGATGCGAGAGGCCGGGTGGCAACGTCCGGTGAAGCGGGCGTGAGCCGGGTGGAGCATATCGGCGCGGCGACACTGTATCTGGGCGACTGTCGCGAGGTGTTGCCTGCCTTGGTGGGCGTCGACGCAATCGTATCTGACCCGCCTTATGGGATTGCTCACGTTAAAGGCGCGGGCGGGCACGGCAAACATAATGTCCGCAACATAGCCCCTATCGCGGGAGACGCGGAGCCGTTCGACCCGGCCCACCTGCTTGGCTTCCCTCACGTCATTCTGTGGGGTGGAAACCACTTCGCCGCTCGGCTGCCTCATGGACGTTGGCGCGCGTGGGACAAGTTAGCAGGCCTGGCCGAGTTCGACTCCTTCTCCGATGTGGAGTTCGCGTGGCGTAACGGGCGAGGCAAAGACCGCATCTTCTCGCATATGTGGAAGGGCATTTGCCAAGCGTCTGAGAAGGGAGGTGTTCGCCGGGAGCACCCAACTCAAAAGCCTGTGGCTCTGATGCAGTGGTGCATAGCCGATCTGCCTTCCGAGGTTGTGACGATCTGCGATCCTTACATGGGTAGCGGGACCACGGGCGTGGCCGCTGTCTCAGCCGGAAAGGCTTTCATCGGCTGCGAGATCGACTGCGGCTACTTCGACATCGCCTGCCGCCGCATTGAAGATGCTCAACGTCAGGGCAGCCTCTTCACGGAGGCAGCATGACCCCCACCACTCCCATCATGGACACCGACATCCGTGAGAAGGTCGCGGCGATGACGCGCGCCTGCACCGATGACGGGTTCATCGCGTCCTACCTCGGCCTGGACGTGGCGCAGGTTGCCTCTGTCCGTCGCTTGGCGCTGAAGGCTGAGCGTGTCCCCACGCTCGGTAACAAGCCGGTGGTTGGCGAGAACCTTGGCATGGGCGAACTCACGGATCGCAGGATCGCGGCCGAGCAAGGCTCCCGCGCGCTGCTGCTCGCGCTCCAGGCTTATCAGCGCCGGCATCATCCCGAGACGCCGTTCGCCAAGGCGGAGCTGGCGCAGTGATCGAGCTCGTCTTTCCATCCGCCACGCTAAGCCCCAACGGGCGGGCGCATTGGGGCCTTCGCGCCCGCGCCGCCAAGCGTCATCGGCAGTGGGCAGCCCGTGCCACGCAAGCCGCACTCGGCACGCGCTACCGGCACCGCGGCGGGCGGGTGGGGCTGCTGCTCACCGCCTATCCGCCCTCCGCGCGGCGGATGGATCAGGACAACATGATCGCCCGTCTCAAGAGCAGTATCGACGGCATCGCCGACGCGCTCGGTGTCGATGACAGCCTGTTCGATGTCCGCTTCCAATGGGGCGAGCCCGTGAAGGGCGGCAAGGTCGTCGTGAGCCTGGACGATTGCGAAGCGCGGCCGATCGGCGAGATCGTGGCGCCGATCATGGCGGACATTGCTCAACGCGTGGAGGAAGCATGACGCGGCGCGACAAGCCTTCCTACATCCCGCTGTTCCCGGACAGCTACCTGGCTGACACCACACACCTCAGCACGGAGCAACATGGAGCCTACATCCTGCTGCTCATGGCGGCGTGGCGGTCATCTGACTGCGCACTGGTCCATGATGAGAAGCGCCTAGCCGATCTCGCCAAGGTCACGGTGGCTAAATGGCGCAAGATCGGCCCCACGATCATGGAGATGTGGACGTGCGAGGGCGGGAGGTGCTGGCAGAAGCGGCTCCGCCACGAATGGCTCTATGTCAATCGGACGAGGGCCAAGCGGAGGGACGCAGCGAACGCCCGATGGGATGCGAAAGCGGATGCAAATGCATTCCAAGTGCAATGCACCATAGGTGAAGGTGGAGGTGTAGGTTCTAGTACCAGCCTTATCCAAGAAGAAGGTTCTGGGGGTAGTCTCTCACACGCACGCGAGGCTGGCCCGTTCGCGGTGATCCGGGGAGGCGGCAAGTGATCGCCCCGGCCTTCCCTGGCTTTGGCATGGACCGGACCGCCCCTGCTCCCAAGCCGCTCAGGGAGCACCAGCTTCGGGCCATCGGCATGTTGCGCCAGTCGCTGCGATCGGGGGCAAAGCGGGCGGTGGTGGCGATGCCGACCGGGGCGGGCAAAACCCGGACGGCAGCCGAGATCGTCAACGGCGCGCTGGCCAAGGGCAACCGGGTCGCGTTCACGGTTCCGGCCATTTCGCTGGTGGATCAGACCGTCGAGGCGTTCGAGGGCGAGGGCATCGAGGCGATCGGCGTGATGCAGGCGAGCCATGCCCGCACCGACCGCCGGCAGCCGGTGCAGGTCGTGTCGGTGCAGACGCTCGGCCGCCGTGCTCGGCCCGACGCGGATGTGGTGATCGTGGACGAGTGCCACATGCAATTCCGCCCCGTCTTGGAATGGATGAAGGCCGAGCCGGACACCGTGTTCATCGGCTTATCGGCGACGCCGTGGGCCAGGGGCATGGCGGACGACTGGCAGGATTTGCTCGTTCCGGTGCGGACCGCGGAGCTGATCGAGCGCGGGTTCTTGTCGCCGTTCCGCGTGTTCGCGCCGACGCATCCCGACATGTCCGGCGTCCGCATCGGCAGGGACGGGGATTACGACAAGGGCCAGGCCGGCGAGGTGATGGGCGGGCTCGTCGCCGACGTGGTTTCCACCTGGATCGAGCGGGGGCAGGGCCTGCCGACTTTGGTGTTCGCGGTGGACCGGGCACATGCCGCGTTGCTGGTCGAGCAATTCGCCGGCGCCGGTGTTCGGATGGGCTATTGCGATGCTCACACCGATCTCGTCGAGCGCAAGCTGCTGTTCGCCCGGATGGCACGGGGCGAGCTTGCTGGGATCGTCAACATCGGCACGCTGACGACGGGCGTGGATGCCGACGTGCGCTGCGTCGTGCTGGCGCGTCCGACCCGTTCCGAAATGCTGTTCGTGCAGATGATCGGGCGGGGGCTTCGGACTGCCCTGGGCAAGGCGGAATGCCTGATCCTGGATCACGCCGACAACCACGCACGGCTCGGCTTCGTCACCGACATCAACCATGATCGGCTGCTGTCCGGCCGCGACAAGCGCAAGGCGACGGCGAAGGAGCGGGGCGAGGCGCTACCCAAGGAGTGCCCGTCCTGCGGCATCCTCAAGCCGGCCAAGGTGCGGTCGTGTCCCGGCTGCGGTTTCCAGCCGGCGCGGCAATCGAGTATCGAAGTCGAAGATGGCGAGCTGATCGAGATTACCCGCGGCGCCACCGCTGCGAAGAAGTCGGCCGCTACGATGGCGGAGAAGCAGCGGTTTTGGTCGATGGCCCGTTTCGTCGATGCCCAGCGTGCCAAGGGTGGGAAGCTCGCCAAGGCGCTCTACCGCGGCAAGTTCGGGGTGTGGCCACAGGGGCTCAGCGACATGCCGACCGAGCCTGATGGCGCGTTCCTGTCCTATGAGCGCAGCCGGCGCATCGCTTACGCCAAGAGCAAGGCGGCGGCGCGATGACCCGGGCGAAAACCTCCGATCTGGCCAAGGGCAAGTGGCGCGGCATCCTGCTCACGCTGGGGGTGGGCGATCAGTTTCTCACCGGCAAGCACGCGCCCTGTCCGGTCTGTGGCGGGCGCGATCGGTTCCGGTTCGACAACCGCGATGGCTCGGGCTCGTTCATCTGCTCGCAGTGCGGTGGCGGCACCGGCTTCAAACTGCTCGAACTGGTGAAGGGCTGGGACTTCCGCACCGCGGCGGCCGAAGTGGATCGCATCATCGGCAGGGTGGAGGTGGAACCGGTCAAACCCGGTCTCGACCCGGAGCGCCGCAAGAAGATGCTCAACGGATTGTGGAAGGGTGGGGAGACGATCACGCCCGGCGATCCCGTGCAGCGCTACCTGGAGGGCAGGGGCCTCGATCTTCCGCAGAACCGCGACTGCCTGCGCTTTGTCGCGTCGTGTCCGGTGCCGGATGAGGTCGGCGCACGGCCGGCGATGGTGGCGATGGTCTCCGGCCCCGACGGCAAGCCCGTGACGCTGCACCGGACCTTCCTCGGTCCGAACGGCAAAGCTGACATGCCGGAGCCGCGTGCGCTCATGCCCGGCCAAGTGCCCGATGGCGCCGCGGTTCGTCTGTCCATGCATGGCGATCGGCTCGGCATCGCAGAGGGCATTGAGACCGCGCTGGCGGCGTCCAAGCGGTTCGGTCTGCCGGTATGGGCTGCGATCAATTCGACGATGATGGTGAAGTGGTTGCCGCCGGAAGGCGTCAAGCAAATTGTGGTGTTCGGAGACAATGACCCGAAGTTCGGCGGCGCGGCGGCGGCTTACGTCCTGGCACACCGTCTTGCTGCCCGGCTCCATCTGGACGTGGAAGTTCGCATTCCAGAGCGCACCGGCTGCGATTGGGCAGACCGGGACGCCGCCTAACACACCAGGGAGAGGGATAATGGCCAAGGCCGGACGGAAGCTACCCAAGACACCCGAGCAGCAGACAGCGCGCCTGTTGCGGCAGATCGACGTGCCCGAGGCTCAGCGCGGCCACGGCTTCGTGATGACCGAGGTCCAGAACCACAGCGAGGCGGACCAGCGCGCTATGGTGCGATCGGGCGAGGATCGGACGGTGCGCCGCATCACCCGTGTCGAGAAGCTGTTCAACCGGGGCACGATCTGCGCCGACATGCTGGCGGCCTGCACATGGTATCAGAACGCCTACGATGCCGGCTACAACACGCTCGGCCTCGCTGCGGACTGGGGCAGGGCAGGCGGCGGCTCGTCGGGTTCCGGCTCGCACGCCGCGCGCTTTGCCGAGCAGGCCCAAGGGCGGCTCAACTATCAGTTTGCCCGTGAAGGCATCGCCGACTGGCTCCTGCCGCTGTTCGAGCGCGTGGTGCTTCAGGAGGAGCCGCTGTCAGCGAATGGCGGCGGCAAGGCGACGGCACGCTTCCAGGCTGCGGCATGGCAGCTTCACGGGCGGATCGCGCATCTGCTGGCGGTGCGCTGATGCCGATCCGCCCCGAGAACCGCGCCCGCTATCCGAAACAGTGGAAAACGATGGTCGCGCGCGCTGCTGAGCGCAGTGGCGGGCGGTGCGAATGCGATGGGAAGTGCGGGCAAGTCCACGACGATGGCCGTTGCGACGCGATCAACGGTCAGCCTCACCCGCAGACCGGCTCTAAGGTCGTCCTGACGCTCGCCCACGAACACGGTGTTCCGCTGGAGGAAACCAGCATTGAGCGCATGTTCCACGCCTGCCAGCGATGCCATAACAGATACGATGCGCCAATGCGCCGCGCCGGGATCGTGCAGCGGGCTCGCGCCGCGCTTGGCATCCCTGACATGTTTGACTCTCCGGCCGCTACTACATTTTGACCCCTTGCACCCGTCCCGAAAATATGCTTTCGTCGCTACAGGTCGCGAATTGCGACACGATGGCTCGCATAGGCGGGCCGTTTTTGTTTCAGGCCGGCTTCCGATCCTCCCTCTGGCCGAGCTTGAACCCCGCCGCCTCAAGCACATCGCACATTCCAGTAGCGTATCTGTCTCGGGCGATCGGGCTCGGGCGGCGGGGTAACCGTAGGAGACCGGCATGACCATCGAACGCGCAGTCGTCATCGCTATCCTCATCGTTGTCCTCATCGTTGTCCTGCTGGCGGTGCTCCGGTTTCTGGGTGTGGTGTAAGCCGTGGGCACGCCGGGCACGTTCGCTGACGACGCCAGAGAGCGCATCCTTGACCGACTGGAAGCAGGCGAGGCGCTGACTCAGATTTGCAAGGACGATGACCTGCCTTCAGCACCCACGTTTCTGCGCTGGTGTGACAAGGACGAAGAACTGGCGAAACAATACGCGCGCGCGTCTCAACTCGGCTATGATGCGATGGCGGACCAAGCCCTGCGCGAGGCGCGGGAAGCGAAGGACGCGGCAACGGGCCGGTTGGCTTTCGATGCTGCCCGGTGGTGGCTCGGCAAGCGTGCTCCCAAGAAATACGGCGAGAAGGTTTCTCTGGGCGGCGACAAAGACAACCCTATCGTGACGAAGTTGGTCCGTGAGATCGTCCGGCCAAACGCTTAACATCCCCACGGCGGAGGTTTTCGCGCCTCTGCTGGCTTCATCTCGTTACAAGGGCGCGTGGGGTGGGCGTGGATCGGGTAAATCGCATTTCTTTGCCGAGCTGATGGTGGAAACGGCGATGATGACGCCGGGCTTCCGCGGGCTCTGTGTTCGCGAGGTGCAGAAGTCGCTCAAGGAGTCGGCCAAGAAGCTGATCGAGGATAAGATCGAGCAGCACGGGCTCGCTCGCTACTTCGATGTGACGCAGACCGAGATACGCACGCCAGGCGGGGGCTTGATCGCCTTCACCGGCATGAAGGACCACACGGCAGAGTCGATCAAGTCCTATGAGGGCTTCGACGTGGCGTGGATCGAGGAAGCGCGATCGATTTCTGCCCGCTCGCTCACCATGCTTCGCCCGACGATCCGTAAGGATGGGTCCGAGATTTGGGCGAGCTGGAACCCGACACGCAAGAATGACCCGATCGAGGCACTGCTCCGAGGTGCCACGCCGGAGCCGGATGCGATCGTGGTTCATGCGAGCTGGCGCGATAATCCGTGGTTCCCCGAGACGCTGAACAAGGAACGGCTGTCGGATCAAGAGCGCCGACCGGAGCAATACCCGCACATCTGGGAAGGCGATTACGCCAAGGTCTATGAGGGGGCCTATTTCGCGGACGGGCTTGCCGAGGCCGAGCGCCAGGGCAGGGTTGGAACGGTTTCGGCTGATCCGCTGATGCAGCGCAGGGCCTATTGGGATATCGGCGGCACCGGAGCACGGGCGGACGCCACGGCGATCTGGATCGTCCAGTTTGTCGGGCGCGAGATTCGGGTTCTCGACTATTACGAGGCGGTCGGACAGCCGCTTGCCGAGCATATCGGCTGGCTCCGGTCGCGGGGCTATGGCGACGCGCTTTGCGTGCTCCCGCACGACGGCGCGGCGCATGAGAAGATCGAGCGCGTGACCTATGAAGGCGCGTTGCGCTTGGCGGGGTTTGCGGTGCGCGTGGTGCCTAACCAAGGTGCTGGCGCAGCCACGATGCGGATCGAGGCGGTCCGGCGGCTATTGCCAGCCTGCTGGTTCAATGCAGCGACGACCGAGGGTGGGCGGGATGCGCTCGGGGCTTATCACGAGAAGCGCGACGAAGATCGCAACATCGGGCTCGGGCCGGAACATGATTGGTCAAGCCACGGGTCGGATGCTTTCGGGCTGATGGCGGTCGATTACGAAGCCCCGCGCCAGGCCAAGAAGCTCGACCTGAGCAATCTGAGAAGGGGCATCGTCTGATGGCAACCGCCCCGATTTTCGACATGTATGAGCCGACGCCGGATATCGAGCCAGAGCCTGACACACACGAACTGGTGGCTGCGCTTCAACGAGAGGCAGCAGCGGCGGAGCATGAGTGGGAACGGCTGCGCGAGGTTCAAACGCTCGCCCGTCGATTCTATGAGGGCAAGCCGTTCGGCAACGAGACGGACGGGCTGTCGCAGATCGTGCTGCCCGATGTTCAGGAGACGGTCGATTACATGGCCGCTTCGGTGCTGCGCCCGTTCGTGTCCGGTGATCGCGTCGTGGAGATCGAGGCTGTTGACGAGGAAGATGAGGACGGCGCGTCGGAAGCGACGGCTGCCCTGTCCTATGACTTCATGCGCCGGCAGGACGGGTTCCGGGTGCTGCTCGACTGGACCAACAGCGGGCTTCTGGACCGCTACGGCGTCGTGAAGACGATGATGACCGCCGAGCAGCAGGTGAGCCGCAAGACTGTGACGATCGGCGATCCTGTCGAGCTTGAGCAGCTTGCGGCCGAGCCGGAAGAGGTGACGGAGAACCCCGATGGCACGTTGACCGTCGCGTTGAAGCTGGTGCGTTCCGAGCGTCGCGCTACCCAGATTGCGGTGCCGCCGGAGGAGTTCAGGTTTTCGCCTCGTGCGCGGCATGAGGACAGCGCCGATTATCTGGCGCACTGCCCGGCAAAGACGCGATCTGAGCTTGTCGAGATGGGGTTCGACCGGGAGCAGGTCTACACGCTCCCGGCCTACACTCAGCCGCTCGATGTGCGCGATGAGGATAGCTGGGAACGGTCGGAAAGCACGGCGGCGCTGGAGGAGGTGCGGCTGTGGGAGGAATATGCCCGAATCGACCTGGACGGTGACGGCATTGCCGAGCGCATCCGGGTGTTCCGCGTCGAAAACGAGATTCTGCGCTGGGCTGACGGCTCACTGGCGATGGAGACGGTGGAGGATCACCCGTTCTCCGTGTTCTGCCCGTTTCCGCGGCCCCATCGCATGGTGGGTTGGTCGCTCGCCGATAAGGTCATGGATATTCAGCTCGCCCGCTCGATCGTCGCGCGGCAGCTTCTGGACGGTATGTACAATGCGAACATGCCGCGGCCGATTGTCGAAACCGGCGGCATGGACGAGAACACGCTGGACGACCTTCTGTCGCCGACGCCAGGCTCGCCGATCCGCGTGGCTCGCGGTGGCGCGGTGCAGCCCTATGTGACCTCGTTCGATGTCGGCAAGTCGCTGAGCGTCATGGAGTGGATGACGGGCGAACGGGAGAGCCGGACGGGCATCACGCGGCTCAATCAGGGCCTGGACGCCGACGCGCTGAACAAGACGGCCACCGGGACGGCGATGATGCAGGCGCAGGGCCAGCAGCAGGAAGAGTTCATTTCGCGCAACCTGGGTGAGGCGTTCGCTCGGCTCATGCTAAAGACCTATCGCATGTTGCGCCGGGAGGGCGAGCCGTTCCGGGTCAAGGTGGACGGGCGATACAAGCAGGTCGATCCGTCGTCATGGCCGGAGGAGGTCAACGTGTCCGTCCGTGTCGGCTTGGGCACGGGCAGCCGCGACAAGCGCATCCAGGCGCGTATGGCGATGGTGCCGCTGATGACCGAAGGCTCGGCGATCAAGGAGGTTACGCCGAAGCATCGCTTCCGCTTTGTCGATGGGCTGGTCCGCGACCTCGGGCTGGGCCAGGGCGATGACTTCTGGAAAGACCCGGACGCACCCAAGCCGATTGACCCGGCTACGGGGCAGCCCGTCGAAGAGCCGGAAGAGCCCGATCCCGAGATGCTGGCGGCGCAGGCCGAGCAGCAGCGGGAAGCGGCCAAGCTGGAACTGGAGCGCGAGAAGGCTGCGGCGACGCTGGAGCTCAAGGCGCAGTCGGACATGGCGTCGATCGAGGCCATGCGTGAAAAGCACGCGCTGGAGATGGAGCAGAAGCGCGAAGCTGCGGCGCTTGAGGCGCAACTGGCGCGGGACAAGGCTGCGGCTGAATATGAGCTCGCGGTGATCCGCATTCAGCAGGAGGGCGAGCTTGCGCGGTTCTCGGCGTCTCTAAAGGCCGCTGACATGCCCGACAACCGGCCGGGAGGCAGGCTCGATGCTTGACCGCCTGGCAGCATCGCTCGGCTATGTCCGGCGCGAATATCCCCGGATCGACAACGGTTCGGACGCGGTGGCCCGCGGGCAGCGGTGGGAAGCGTTCTATGCCGAAGAGGGTGGATTGCGCGACATGATCGCCAAGCTACGCCACGGCTATTTCGAGAAGGTGGGCTCGTTGAAGCCGGGCGATCACGAAAGCCTGCTCGCGCTGGGCATGGCCGATCGTATCGCGCGCGAGATCGACCGCGAAGTGCTGAGCATCATCGAGACAGGCAAGCTGCGCGCGCATGACGCAGCGCACGTCAACAAGGTCGCCGCGATCAGGCGGTAAGTGCCGCCCCGCTGGGGCATAATCAGGAGCGAACGTCATGGCCCATCCGGACACTCCGGAAGCCGTTGACGCGCCCGTCGATGATCTCGACAGCGCGGCGGCGGCAATGAACAGGTTTCTCGACGCGGGCGATGATCCGCGCGAGGAGGAGAACGAAGCCGAGAGCGAAGGTGAGCCGGAAACGGACGAGCCTGAACTCGAGGCCGAGGAAGGCGAGGGGGAAGGCGACGAACCGGCACAGCCGGCCATCGAAGCACCCGCGAGCCTCAATGCCGAGGAAAAGACCCGCTTCGCGCAGCTTCCCGAGGAAGCCCAGCGCCTCATTGCTGAAGTCGAGACTCGGCGCAACGGACAGGTCCAGCAGGCCACAACGAAGGCGGCAGAGGCCCAGCGCGAGGCAGAGTCCCGCGCAGCCCAAGCCGATGCTTCCGCGCGGGCCGTTTATGCCCAGCAACTGGCGGCGTTCGCGGAGCATCTTGCGCCGCAAAAGCCCGACCCGACGCTGGCTCGGACGGACCCGGCAACATACATCGCATTGAACGCGCAATACGACGCCGCCAAGGCTCAGCACGACGAGTTCGTGCAGCAGGTGCGGACGTTCGGCGCGGATGCGGCAACGGCGTTGAGCGAGGCGGAGATCGCCGAGCGGGATCGCCAGTTGCTCGCCATCCCGGAGGTTCAGAACGAAGCGACGCGGGCAGGGTGGTTCGAGAAAGCCACCCAGACCGCCGTTGATCTCGGTTTGGATGTTTCGGGCCTCGGCCGGATTAGCGCAGGCGAATGGCAGGCGCTCAACAAGGTCGCGGGCTGGCGCGAGAAGGCGGACAAATACGACGCCGCCATGACTCGCCAGATGCAGCGCGTGCGCGATGCGAAACAGACGAAGACGGCACGCCCCAACGCCGCCCAGCCTGGCAGCGGCGAGGGGCGCGGTCTCCGCGAAGCAAAGGACAAACTGCGCCAAAGTGGCAGCGTCGAGGACGCGGCAGCCGCCTTTCGGGCGCTCGGCTCAACCTGACGGGCTTTCACGCCGCGAGGCGTCGCCCCTCCCTTAGAAGGAAACTGACCCATGGCGGTCCCCACGAACACCATCCAGACGGTGACCCGTGTCGGCAATCGGGAAGACCTTGCCGACATCATCAGCAACATCAGCCCCACCGAGACGCCGTTCTTGACGGCCATCGGCACCTCCAAGGCGGGTGCGGTCTATCACGAATGGCAGACCGACGCGCTCGTTTCGGCCAATCCGAACAACTACGCGATCCAGGGCGACGATCTGTCGAACGAGAACCGCCCCGCTTCCGCGCGGATCGGCAATTACACACAGATCTTCACCAAGGTTGTCGGCACGTCCACCACGCAGCGCGCGGTGACCACGGCGGGTCGTGCGGACGAGCACGCCTATCAGCTCGCCAAGGCCGGCAAGGAGATCAAGCGGGACCGCGAGGCGCGCTACACCGGCAACTATGCGGCGGTTCCGCCTGCAGCCGGCACGGCGGGTCAGTCGGCGGGTGCGCTCGCGTTCATGCGGACGAACGTCTCGCGTGGCGTGGGCGGCGTCAACCCGACGCTCTCGGGGGGCACCACCGGCTATCCGAATGCGGCGGCGACCAATGGGACGCAGCGGGCCTATACCGAGGCGCTGCTGAAGACGGCGATTGCGGCGGCGTGGAATGCGGGCGGCGAACCGTCGCTCGTCATCACCTCGCTTTCGCAGAAGCAGACGGCGGCATCGTTCGCCGGCCTGGCGCAGCAGCGCGCAGACAGCAACGGACGGCGCATCCGCATCATCGCGGGCGCGGACGTTTACGTGTCGGACGTGGGCGAGCTCCAGTTCGTGCCTGATCGCTTCTCGTCCACCCGCGATGCGCTGATCATCGACCCTGATCTGTGGTCGGTGGCGGTGCTCGATCCGATGAAGCGCACTGCGCTCGCCAAGACCGGCCTGGCCGACCGTAACGCCCTCTACTGTGAGGAAACGCTGGTCAGCCGCAACGAGGCCGGCTCGGCGGTGATCGCTGACCTGAGCTGAACCTGATGCTGCCGGGGCCTCGGCTCCGGCGGCTTTCCCAAGGAGAGACGACATGGCGAAGAAGCCGACACAGATGGACGAGACGGGCTCCAAGAGCTCGGAGGTGTCCGACGATCGCGCGAACCTCATGAACGATGGTTCGGAGAACAAAATGCTGGACGAGAGCCAGGGCAAGAGCCGCCCGGGTTCGCGCGAGTCCGGCGAAGAAGCGCCGTCCGTGCGCGATCTGCCGCCAGCCAACCCTACGGGCGAGCCGGTCAAGCCGGTCGAGGCATATCCCAACATCTCTGAGGCCGGAAAGCAGGCCGCAGCCCTTGGTGTGGAGACGGCGGAGACGAAGGATGTGGATGGCTATGTCGGCGGTGAGACGATCGTTGAGCACCCGCTGGCCCCCACCGACGCCAATCCCGATCCGCACGGCATCCGCGGCGGCAAGTCGCCCGTGGAGTTCATCCGCGACGGCTCGCAGCCCGGCGATCCGGTTGCGGCGGACGATGCCAACACCGAAGTCGAGGGCACGTCCGACAACGCCGTTCACCTCGGCGACGGACGCACGCTCGGCAAGGGTGAGAAGGCCAAGGTCACGAAGGAAGTGGCTGCCGATCTGCGCGCCCGCAAGGTGGTGAAGTAAGGTGGAACGGCTGCTGGAGCATGACCCCGTATCGGGGATGAGAACATGGTTCAGCAGCAGCGATGATGACGGGGGCACATGGACCCTGCGCTATGAGCAGGACACCGCTCCCGTCATCGACGCCTGCAAAGCGGCCCAGAACGAAGGCTGGGACCGACGCTCCGAGATGTGGCACGCCGGGCATATCCCGAACGTGGTCATCATGGAGTGGATGCACAGATACGGCGTCAACATCTTCGACAAGAACCACGCGCCGGCCGTGCGCCGGCTGCTCGACGATCCGGACTATCGCTACCTGAGGGTGCGCCACTTCATGATGGGGAAGCACTGAGATGCCGCTACGCATTTTCGAGGCAGGCGGCACCGGCCGCACGGACGGGTTTCCGATCATGCCCGACTTCATCGCCAAGCAGTCGATGACGCCTGGGGCCGCGTCGGCGCAGTCGAGCGCGTTCAATGCAGGGACATCGCTGATCGTCATCCAGGCCGATGAAGCCTGCCATGTGCTGCGCGGCGCCAATCCCACGGCGACGACGGCCGATTACAAGATGCTGGCAGGTTCCGAGATGGCCATGACCGTCAGGACCGGCGACAAGCTCGCGGTCATTCAGGCTTAACGCCATGTCGATCGCGATCCCCGTCTATGCGGCGGGCTCCATCGCTACCTATTCGGACCTGCTGGAAGAAGTGCGCGATCTGCTCGACAATGCGAGCTATCCGCAGAACTCGTTCGATCGTGCGCTGCGGAAGGCGGAGGCGCATTTCAACCGCGAGCTCCGCACACCCGACATGGAGACGACGCTCAATTTTACTGCGACGAGCGAATATGAGACGCTGCCGGCCGATCTGCTGGAGCTTCGGTTCGTCTATCAGGACAACAACCCGGACACTCCGCTTCGCACCATGTCCCCGGCCGGGCTGTTGGCAGCCTTCAACGGACGGGCAGGCGTCCCGATGGCCTATGCGATCGAGGGCGGCCGGGTCCGGATCGGGCCGAGCGGCACCACGACGCTCACGATGGTCTATTTTGCTCGCATCCCGGCACTGACCGAAGCCAGCGTGTCGAATTGGCTGCTGGAGAAGCATCCTGATCTCTACGTCGCGGGCGTCATGTATCACCTGGCGCGACGGGATCGCGACACGGCCGAGATGCAGATGACCTTGGCCGAGGTTGAAGGGCTCATTCAGCGCATCAACCAGGCTGGGGCTAAGGCAAGGTGGGGCGCAGGGCCGCTTATTCCGGCCGGCATCCGCCAAGTATCGAGCCGCATCCGTGCGTAAGGGCGTTCCCTTCGGCGCGTGGCTGCCCGATCAGCCCCCGGTGGGCGTGATGACGGTGGCGCGCAACGTGTTGCCGGGGGCCAACGGCTATCGTCCGGTCAAGGCATTCTCGGCCATTTCTGACGCGCTTCCAGCGGCGTTCCGGGGCGGCTTCTCCGCTATCGCCACTGACGGCACGGCTTATCTGCTGGCAGGGACCGCAAACGGGCTCTCGCGCTATTCGGCGGGCGCGTGGACCGACCTGCTGGTGGCAATGTCGGTGGATGGCCGGTGGCGGTTCGCGCAGTTTGAGAACATCGTTGTGGCAGTCAACGGGGTCGATACAAAGCAAGTCGATCTGAGCGCCGGCACGGCTGCCGACCTGGCGGCAGCGCCGAACGGAACGAGCGTCGCGGTGGTGGGGCCGCATGTGGTGATTGGCGGGGCCGATCTGGACCGCCTGCGGGTGGCATGGTCGGCGTTCAACGATCCCACGGCTTGGACCCCAGGCACGGATCAGGCCGGCTTTGAGCCGATGCGAGACGGCGGCGAGGTCATGGGGCTTGCCGGCGGCGAATACGGCATCGTGCTTCAACGGTTTGCGCTCACCCGCATGTCGTTGACGGGCGATGCCGATGCGCCGTTTCAGTTCCAGCAGGTCACGTCCAATGTGGGTGCGGCATCCAAGGCGAGTATCGTTCAGGCGGGCAGGACCGTGTTTTTCCTGTCGGATCGGGGCTTCATGGCTCTGGACGATGGCGCGGCGGTGCGGCCGATCGGCAACGAGAAATTCGACGCCAGCTTCCGGGCTGTGGTGGACCCTGACGATTATGAGCGGCTGTGGGCGGCGGTCGATCCGCAACGCAGCCTCGTCATGTGGGGGATGCCGGGATCGCCAGGCACCGTGTGGGCGTATAATTGGGTGCTTGATCGCCCTTCCACGCTGGAACTGCCGTTTGCGGGCATCTTCTCGGGGTATGAGTCCAGTCTGACGCTTGAGCAGGTGTCGGCGCTATATTCTAACATCGACACCATGCCCTATAGCCTGGACGATCCCCGGTTCTCAGGTGGCGACCCCCGGCTCTATTTCGTCGGGTCAGAGCAGACAGTGGGCGCACTGGCCGGCACCAACATGGCAGCGACGCTGCGCCACGGATGGTTCGCGCCGTTCAAGATCGATGTGGCACGGGTGCGAGCGATCTGGCCACTGAGCGACGCCACGGACGGCGTGACGGTCAAGGTCGATGCCCGTCAGCGGATGGGTGACGACACTGATGAGGGCGAGGCGACGGCGATGCAGCCGAGTGGGCGCTGCCCGGTGCGGAAACGCGGTCGGTTTTTGCAGGTCGAGGTCGGACACGCCGCGGGGAGTGAGTGGACCTATTCGCAAGGGTTTGAGCTTGAGGCTGAAGCGGGGGGCAGACGGTGACGCGACCGGTTGTCCCCGTGGACGGCAAGGGGCTGGATTGGCCGCGGCGCGTGGCGAACGCGATTGCCCGGCTCGCGAGCGAGTTCGACGCGCGGGCGACGCATCCCTTTGAGGCACTGGCGGCGCCGCCGGGAGGCCCAACCGCGGGGCAGACCTATTACGACACGGTGCTGCTCAAGGTGCGGACGTGGGATGGCACGACGTGGCAGGACCACTGGTAGCGCCGACGCTGGTGTTATCGCCCGCGGTTAGGGGCTGGCTCGCTCCGGCGGTCGCGAAGGGCGGGCACAGCTGGGAGGAGATTGAGGCTAAGCTGGCAGCGGGTCATGCGTGCGTGTGGGAAGGTTCGGCAGGCGCGGTTTTCACGCAAGTCGATGAGGACGGCGTGTGCGATGTGGTGCTTGGCGGCGGGTCCGGAGCCAAGGCTTGGGTTGCTGACATGGAACGGGCGATCCGGGCGCATCCGGCGCACCGGGACGTGTGCATGTATCGAATATGGGGCCGGAAGGGTTGGCGGCGACTGTTCCCGCACTGGCGCTTTGCCGGCGTGGAAGGTGGCTTGACGGTGTTGGAGCTAGACGCAGCGTAGATGGGAGTCGCTGTTCGTGCTAAAAGAAACGGGCCGAAACGACGCTCCAACGTCGCTCGGCCCTGACCACAATCGCATGGAGGTGCGAACATGGCTAAGCGGCTTTTGCCCACTCCTGATCAGTTGCGTCAACTGCTTCGCTACGACGCAGACAGCGGGAACCTTTATTGGCGCGAGCGCGGGGCGCAATGGTTTTCAGACCGCCATAGAGATGCCACGGGCAACGCAAACAATTGGAACGCTCGCTATGCTGGCAAGCAAGCTGGGTATTTGGCGCCAGTCGGATATCGTTATGTCGCGTTGCCGAACGGGAGCCGAGTTTCGGAGCATCGCGTAATCTGGGCAATGACTCACGATGCATGGCCCAAAGTGATCGACCACATGGACGGCGATAAGACCAATAATCGTCTAAGCAACTTGCGTAGTGTGTCTCAAACTGAAAACCTCAGAAATGCTAAACGCTGGTCCCACAACACAAGTGGCGTGACTGGCGTATGCTTGGAAGGCCGGAGCGGAAAGTGGCTCGCGACAATCAAAGTCAATCAGCGTGCAATCCATTTGGGCCTGCGCGAGACCTTCGACGAAGCGGTGGAGCTGAGGCGAGAAGCAGAGCGGCGGTTCGGTTTCACGGCGCGGCATGGGAGTTAGTCCATGAAATCTAAGTCGACGAGCAAAACGCGCCCGATTTACAGCAAAGAGGTTGAGGGCGCGGCCGGCAACATCAACGCCGCCTATGGGGCACAGGCGCCCAAGGTTTCAGCGATCACGGACCAGCTCGGCAGCCTCGCGCCTGACGTGCTGGCACGCTATCGCGATGGCGATCCGAACATCGACGCCGCGGCCGGATACAACCAGCGCGTGCTTTCGGGCGAGTTTCTGGGCTCCAATCCCGAATTGGCGGCGGTGATCGAGCGCGCATCCAATCAGGCGCGCAACCAGACTTCGGCGGCGCTCGGGGCAAGGGGGCTCTCCGGCGGGTCCACCCTGACCGATCTGGTGAGCCGCAACGTCGGCCGCACGGCGTCGGACATCTCCTACCGCGATTATGAGACGGAGCGGCAGCGCATGGCGCAGGCGGCGGCCGGTTCGCCGGCTCTGGCGGCGTCGCGCTATCTGCCGATCGAAGTGCTTCAGAGCTTGGCCGCATCGCAGCAGCTTCCGGTTCAGACGGCGGTGGGCGCGGGGTCCGGCATTGGTGGGCTGCTCGGGCAATACACGAACACGCAGACCAAGAGTTCGCCGAGCATCGGCATGTTGATCGCGCAGATCGCGGGTAACGCGGCGTCGGCTTGGGCGGGCGGAGGGTTCAAGTAATGCGCCCGCTGTTCGGCCTGCCGCTCGGTGCAAACCTGTCGCTGAGCCGGCTTGCGCCGTCCGCGGCGGATACGGGTCCGGGCATCAACATGGCGGTCACGGCCCCGTCCACGCATCCTGAAGCGGGGCCGGTCAAGTTCAAGCCGCCCTCCACGACCCGCATGGTGGTGGGCGCGATCGGCGATGCGGTCGCGCAATGGAGCGGGGGCAAGGCGATCTTCACCCCCGCGCTGGCGGCGGCTCGGGAGCGTCACGAACAGACGCAAGCCGAGCTGATGCGGCGCGCGGGCGAGTTCGCCATGTTCAAGAGCAAATACGATTACGAGCGGGAGAACCCGAAGCCGTCGCAGGCTCAGCCGTATCGCTTTGAGAGCAATGACGGCGACGTTTACGAGATTGGCCCGGAGGGCCAGCCGCGGCGCCTGTTCGACGATCCTGCACCGCGGCTACAATGGATTCCTGACGGTATGGGCGGGGGGAGCTGGGCAGCACCGCCCGGCATGAGCGGTGCGCCTGCCACGACTGCGCCGCCTCCCACCTCGCCCATTGGCAAGCTCACTCCGATCACGGGAGGTGCGAGCCCTGCCGGCTCGCGCGGCTTTCCGGTCCGCTGACATCATGCCGGCGCTGATCGAGCAGGAGTCGCGTGGACGGCCAGGAGTGATCGGCCCCCAGACGCGCTACGGCCGAGCACAGGGCATGACGCAGATGCTGCCGGATACCGCCAAGGAGATGGCGACCAAGCTCGGCGTGCCGTGGCGACCCGACCTGATGACCGGCAAGAGCGAACAGGCTGCGGCGTATCAGCGGGCTTTGGGCGAGGCGTATCTGGCTGAAGGGCTGGAGCGCACCGGCACGGTTCAGGACGCCCTTCGCTACTATCATGGCGGCCCGGATCGGAAGCTCTGGGGTCCGAAAACGAACGCTTACGCGGCCGAAGTTCTTCGGCGCCTGGGGGTCTAGATGCAGCAGCTCGCGCGCGACGAAGCCGGCAACCTTTGGGATGTGTCGGGCGGACAGCCCGTGCTTGTCCAGCCCGCCGGGATGACCGCTGCCCCTGCCGCCACGGTGGTCCCGCCCAATCCGATGAAGGTGGCGGAAGCGGAGGCGGAACGCCGTCTGCGTCTTGCGGCGGAAGCCCGCGCCGCGGCATCCGATGAGCGAGAGCGGCAGCGTTTCAATGAGCGCAACGCGCCGTCCCGTCCCACACCGCCGGCCGGTTTCGTGTTCGTCGATCCAAGCAATCCCGCCGCCGGTGTCCGCCGCATTCCGCAGGTGGATGAGCGCGGCGCGCCCGTCCTAGGCGGCAAGCAGCTTCGCGAAGGTGATGGCAAGGCTTTGGAAAAGGACGTAGCGACCTTCGAGACGCTGGATAACGCGTTGCGGAGCTTCCAGGATGACTTCGCCGGTAACAAGATCGGCGGCGGTATCGAAACGAAGGCGGAAAAGCTGCTCGGCTGGGGCACGGAAGGCCAGGGCGACTGGTGGGCCAACTTTCGGACGATGGACAATCAAATCCGCAACGATCTGTTTGGCGCCACACTGACCCCGAGCGAGCAGGCGTCTTATGCAGCGACTTCTGTCAGCGAAAACATGTTGCCGGAGAAGGTGCGCGAGAACCTGACCCGGCGCCGTGAAATCCTTCAAAAGGCGATCACGCGCAAGGTCGCGCGCTTCAAGGCCGCTGGGTTCAATCCGGCTGAAGTCGAAGCGATCACCGGGCAATACACGCCGCAATTCTCAGGGCAGCTCGCTCCGGCCTCGGGCCAGACGCGCCGCGAACCTGATCCGAAGGCGGATGCCCTTGTGAACCGCATGGTGCGCTTGGGCGCGCCCGTCGAAGAGGTGGACGCCGCCCTTCAAGACCTGGGCTTCTCGCCGCTGAATGAGACGGACCGCGCGAAGTATGGGGAAGCGGTCGCGTTCGCGCGTGAGCAGCCGGGTTACGCCGGCAGCTTTTCCGCGGCGACGCGTGAGGTGCCGACGACGGCGACGGAGCGTGCGCTAGCAACACCGGGCGGCGCGGCTGTAGGCAGCTATCTGGATGCCGCCAGCGGAGGGCTTCCCTCGCTTCTGGTGGGGCAGGAGGGCCGTGACAAGCTCCAAGCAGTGACGGACGCCAATCCTACGGCATCGCTCGTTGGCGGTGGCGTGGGCGGTATCACGGCTGCTCTTGGTGCCGGTAAATTGCTTGGCGCGACTGGACTCGGGTCGTGGGCAGCCGCCAACCCCACCACTGCCGGCTTGACGGGCGATCTCGCTTATGGCGCCCTTTATGGCTTCAACACGGCGGATGAGGGCGCTGGTGCGGCCGGCGTGGCTACAGGCGCGCTTGGCAGCCTTGCCGGCAGTCTTGCGGGCAATGCTGTTGCGCGAGGTATCGGCAGCGCGGCCCGCACCCGTCCGGGATTGTTTGGGCTGAACGCCGTCCGGGACGCGGTGACCCGGCTGCCGATCGGGCCGACCCTGCCGCGCATTGCCGGCGCTGACGCACCGAATGTGGCGGAGCGCACCGTGCTTGGCGCTGTCGATAGGGCGGGCATCCAAAACGTTACCGGGCAGCTCACGGAAGCGGCGAACCTGAACATTCCCATGTCGATCGCGGACACGGCAGCGCAACCGCGTGCGCTGGCCGGCTCGGCGCTCCGCTTCTCCGCTGATGCTATGGAGGGCGCGCGGGAGAGCCTTCTTGATCGTAATCGCGGGCAGTTCGACCGGCTCACGGCAGCTGTTGAGCGCGATCTAGGGCCGGCGGTGAACATCCCCAAGCTGAGCGACGATCTTTCCCGCAAGGCCGCGACAGACGCGAAGCCGCTCTACGAACAGGCGTATGCGGCGGGTGTGGTGCAAGACCCTGGCATCGACGAACTGTTGCAGCACCCGGACTTTGCCGAGATTTTTCGGGTCGCTCGGCAGATGAACGCTGACGATCAAGCGATTGCCAAGGCGCGCGGGAGCGCGGTCATTCCGTCGATCGCAATGGCACCGGACGGAACGCCGCTGCCGGAGGTCCGGACGCTCGACTACATCAAGCGCGCGATGGATCGGAAGATCGACGCAGCTTATGCCGGCGACAGCGCAGCCAAGATGCGGCTTCCGTTCTTGAAGGATGCGCGCAAGTTGCTGTTGGAGCGACTGGACACAGCAGTGCCGGATTACGGTGCGGCGCGGAAGGCTTACGCCGGCCCGCTAGAGGCGCGGGAGGCTCTGGAGCGAGGACAGCAGGCGTTCCGCGACGATCCACAGCAGGTCGCCCTTGATGTGGCATCGGCGGCGCCCGCAGATCTGTCACAGATGCAGCTTGGGTATCGAGGCGCTCTGACGGATCGGGCAGCAACGGTTCGCGACGCTTCCAATCCGTTCGAGGCGACGCTGGGCACCCCGGCGGCACGTGATCGACTGGAGGCGATGTATCCGGGCAACGCCGGCAACACGCGCCTCCTTCGCCAACGCGAGATGGAGAACGACCTTGCCCGCTCTACTATGGAGTTGATCGGTAACAGCATGACGCAAGGCCGCAAGGTCGCCGATGATCAGTTCATGGGCGGTTATGGGCCTTCTCTGGCCGCCGATGCCGCTGCGGCTGTCGCAACGGGGGGGGTGTCGGGCTTCGCGACCGCGGCGCAGGCGATGGCCCGCACCGGTTTTCGCGATTATCTCCGGATGGGAGTTGGCAAGCGCGCCGAGAAGAAGGCGGCGGAAGTGGCGCCGATGCTGCTCAACACCAGTCCGGTCGATAGCATCCAGATTGTGCAAGACCTGATGGCGAAGGATGCCGCTTTCCGGGCGTTGGTCGAAGCAACGACGCCGAAGCGCCTTGGGGTGTTCGGGCGTGGTGCGGGAGTCACCGGGACGGGGATGGCGGTGCGCTAAGTCGCTATGCCGTGGTGCATGAATACGAACCACCACCATGCACCCATGCCTGCCACGAAAGCCGCGCTCATCCAGATAGCGTGACTGACGCGGCAATCGACGCGCTGTGCTTCCATCTGGGTCCAGCGCCCATTCTGGACCTGCTCGACTAGCCACTGCTGATACCAAGGTCGGACGAAGCCGCGGATGATCGCCACGCCAAAAGCGGCGATGAGCGGCACGCCGAACTGCATCCAGTTCATCCGGCGGCCAAGTCCCAACCGAGCCGCAGCAGAAATCCAGCCAGGATCAGAGTGGCTACCCAAAGCAGGCAGCCAAACCCGGTTTCGATCAGACCACTCACAATCGCCCATCCTAATGGATCGGGCGCGCTTTGCCAACGGAGCCCGCGCCATGCCATTCTCGGATTACTCCACCACCGCAGCCAGCAATACTACGATCGGCGGGCAGAACGTCGCGGAGGGCTGTCCGCCGGGCAACATCAACAACGCGGTCCGTCAGCTCATGGCGGACGGCAAGGCGCTGGCAAATGACGTGGCGGGGCTCTCGGGCTCCATGCCGACCACCGGCGGCACCTTCACGGGCGACATCGTGCGCTCGGGCAGGGGCGGTTATCTGCACCATAACGGCGCGGCCCAGACCGGCGGTCGCATCATCATGTTGCCGGAAGGCAGCGCAACCCCGTCGCTGAACGAAGGCGACATCGTGTTCTTCTACGTATGAAGACGCTCTACGCGGGCGCGGTTCGCACGATCCGTTCCGGCAAGCTCCGCGTCGGCAGCAGCACACGCACGATCACGCGTATCGTCGGCAAGCTCAACGGCGTGGTGGTGCAGTTGGTCCGGTTCTCGACCACACTCAGCGTCACAGCCTCGCCACCCACAGCGACAGGTTACGGCTCATCCGGGATCACCACGACGGTCACCAGTGATCTCGTCACGGCGACCCCCACCGGAGGTGTCCCGCCGTTCTCCTATATCTGGACGGCCGGCGATCCGGCAGTGACCGCGACCAATCCTAACGGGGCATCCACCGCGTTCAGCGGGCTGGTCGAGCCGACGAGTCAAGTCGTTGCCACCGCGTTTGTCACTGTCACGGACAGCATCGGCGGCACGTCCGGCACCCAGATTGACATCACGCTCATCAACGGGGGCGCATAGTGTTCCACTATTACCAGGCTCTGATCAGTCCGGCCGGCGGCACTTTGCCCGGCTACTTCGCGCGGGTAATCGACCCTGATGCGCTGACGACGGTGACGATGGCGTCAGACGATGCCGGCACGCCGATCATAGCCGTTTCCGGCGTTGCCGACATGGCGAAGGCGGACGACGCAGGAAACCTGAGCTTCTACGTGGAGCCGGGGACATATCATCTCGACATCTATTCGACGGACGCGGTGACGTTCCTTCGGCGCCTTCCGGGCGTTGCGATGGGAGCGGAAAACCTTGTCACCGCTTTGGGCGCCGGCGCTGTAGCGCGGACGTTCGAAGCCAAGGCCCGCGAAATCCTCTCGCCCGAGGACTTTGGCGCCGCCGGCGACGGCACCACGAACGACCTCGCCGCACTCGTTGCCGCTGCCGCTGCCGCCTGCACCTATGGCCTGGAGCTGCGGGGCAAGCCCGGCGCGACTTACGCCATCGCCAGCAGCGGCAACACGTCCACCCCGCTTATTCCGCTCACGGCCGGGATCAAGGTTCGGGGCCTGTCCATCAAGGTGCTCGGCACCACCGGGCTCTATCCCTGCATCATCGGGGCTTACCCTTCCACCGCCACCGATCTCAGCGGCCTGTCGATCCGCGACTGCGAGTTCGATCACAATGTCATGGCCGGGCCGAACCTGCAGGTTTCCGGCTCGGTGCTGGTGGCGCAATACAGCATGGACACGCTGATCGTCCTGACCGGTGACGACATCGACTTCTGCGACAACGTCATCCGCAACGCGAGCTGCACCAACCCGGTCTATATCAACGGCGATCCGGGGCGCACATCGCGCATCGCGTTCAACCGCAACAAGATCATCGACTTCGGCAACAACCCGGCCGGCATCTTCCACGACGCCTCCGGCTGCTACCTTGTCGGCGACTATATCGAGTGCATCGACAATTACGTGGCGGGGGCAAGCTGGACCGCGCCGGCTACGGTGGCGGGTCTGGAGCTCCATCCCGGCAAGTTCGCTGAGGTGCGGGGCAACGTCGTGACGCAGATGCGGGACGGCTGCAACTTCTACGGCGTCACGGACAATGGCGGGAACACGGGCGACACCGAGAACAGCATCGTCACCGACAATGTGTTCGACGTGAGGGCGATCGGGCTGTTGCTCGGCTCGGGCACGCTCGGCTCGCACATCTCCGGCTTCGGCCTTCGCGCCGTCACGGTCAGCAACAACAACATCCGCATCCGCCAGTCCTATGTGAGCGATGCGACGCAGGAGCTGTTCGGCATCGCCATCTCCTCCGGTGCCACGCTGCCGGTCAAGGGGCTGGTGATCGAGGGTAACCGGATCGAGTTCGACGAAGAGCTGACCCCGCCAACCTATTCGGTGGGGGAATGCGTCGGGATCGGGATCAACGAGGCGTCGCTAAACGCGGTCTATGAGGACGTGCGGTTCGCGGACAACGAGATCGTCAACGCGCCGACCACCGCGTTTCAGCTCTGCGCCGGCAACGGCACGCTGAAGAACTGCTCCATCGCCGGGCTTCGCATCGTGCGGCCCGGCTCCGGAACAGCCACCGGGATCAACGTGGCGCATCGGCGCGGCGTGGTGATCGATCCGAACACGATCTCCGGCTCGTTCAGCCTGACCGGGCTCGACATCGTTGACGACCGTGCCACGACCAAGATGACGCGTGCGATCACCCTGTCGGCTTCTGTTGCAGTGTCCGCTCCCGTTCTGATCGAGGGTCGGGTGACGGTCAGCGGCACCACCACGACGGCCTATGTCAACCTGGTCGAAAAGGCGGACAACAACATCACGCCGTTCGTGGACCTGGCGCAGGTCGGGCTCGGCGGCATCGTCAATTCGGCCGGCGCGACGTTCAAGCTGGGCTCGCGGGTCACGGATCGGGCGAACGGCATCGAATATGTGATGCTGACGGACGGCGGCACGACATTCTCGGCACGGCCGGTGTTCGCACAAGCTGCGGCGGTTGCCGACTTGGCCGGTGGTGCCAGCCTCGCGGACGTGATCACAGCCTTCAACACGATGCTCGCTTCTGACCGGACGGCCAAGCAGAGGGCGGCGTGATGAACGCGCCTAGCGACGCGCTCGTAGTGCTTATCCCTGTTTTGCAGACCATCTCTGGCGTGCTGTGGCTCGGGCCGGGTTGCTATCTGGCTCCGCGCGCATGGCGGTCCTGGAAGCGGTCGGCGAGCCGCGGCGACATGCTGTCGGCACCGGTGTGCTTCTTCGCTTTCACACAGTTCGGCTTCAGCGCGCGGTGGCTGGTCTGGCCGCACTCGGTCGCGATCATGGCAGCGTCGGAATTGGTCGCTTGGAGCGCGCTCTACGCCTCGTCCGCATTCCTGGCCGTGTGGATGATGGTCAGCGCGTTTCAGACCAGGGGTGACTGATGGACTGGCTGCAATGGCTTACCGCATCCGGGGCGGTGGGCGCTCTCGGCGCGGCGCTGGCGACGTTCCTCCGAACCCGCCCTGCGATGAAAACAGCCCAGGTCCAGGGCGAGGCGGCGCTGTGGACACGCATCGCCGCTCTGGAAACGGCGCAGGAGAGGGAGCGCAACACCTACGAGGAGCGCATCGATCGTATCGAGCGCCGCTACGAAGCCGACATCAAGGAGCTCAAGGGCGAGATTCAAGTGCTTCGGCATGACCGCAACAATGTGCGGCAGGGCCTGAACGCGCTGCTGGCGATGATCAAGCGCATCGACAACCCGGAACTGTCCGACATTGCGGCGGCGATCGAGGACATGGTGGCCCGTGGTGATGTGGCGATTGCAACCGAGAAGGCTGCGCTGCTTTCAACGAAGGGGACGGCATGAGCCTGAACGACCGCCTCCGGCCGGTTCTAGGCCCGATCGGCTGTGCCATCGCCACGCCCGTAAGCATCGTGGCGCACTGCATCCTCTACCCGCTGTGGTGGCTCCTGGCGCCCGAGAGCGCGGCATTGGTCATCGCCCTCAGCCTGGAGGCCATCGTGATCGGCCTCATCATCATCGACAAGCAGAACCAGGACGCGGCGCGAGACCATGAGTGGCAGCGCGAGGTGTTCTCCGAACTGCTCGACAAGGTGCCCGGCGCGCGACCCGAGATAGCGGAGACGGACGGATGACCCGAGCAGCCATCTTCAAGGCGGTGCGCGAGGCCCGCGGGCGCAGTTTCACGCCTGACGAGGTGCCAATTCTCGACGTGGTGCTGGACCGGCTAGGGGTGCCGAAGGACGAAGCGCCGGGCCTTGTCGTGTCCTCCAAAGGCATCGACCTCATCAAGTCGTTTGAGGGCTATGCCAAGGCGCGGGCTGACGGCGGGTGCGAGGCGTATCCCGATCCGGGCAGCGGTGGAGACCCCTGGACGATCGGCTTCGGCTCCACCGGTGCCGATATTCGCAAGGGCACCGTGTGGACCCGCCAGCAAGCGGACGATCGCTTTCGCGCCCATGTGGAGGAGTTCGCGGCTGGTGTTCGGCGGCTCCTCGGCGGTGCCGCAACGACACAAGGCGAGTTCGATGCGCTGGTATCGCTGGCGTATAACATCGGGCTCGGCAATCTCAGCACCTCCAGCCTGCTCGCGCTGCATAAGGCGGGAGACAAGGGCGGCGCGTGTGGGCAATTCCAGCGGTGGAACCGAGCTGCCGGACGCGTCATGGCCGGTCTCACCCGCCGCCGTGCTGCTGAGGCCGAACTGTATGCGGGGCGGGCATGACCAAAGCCCCGGATACAGAGCGCACCCGCACAATCCTCGCGTTCGTGCTGGTCGGCGCGTTCGTCGGCGCAATCCCGCTGTTCGTCTACAAGACGATCCCCGAGGGCAATAACGACATCATCGTCTACATGGTCGGCCAGCTTTCCGGCATGGCCCTGATGGCGCTCGGTCTCTACTTCACGAAGAACGCAGGCCAGGATGCCATCGACGAAACGCGCGCCGCTAACACGGGCAAAGCGCTCGACGCAATCACCGCCGCGGCGAACTCCACCCCTCCGCCAGATGCTGCCGGCCAGGCTGCTGAGCAGGTGGCTGAAGCCGCTGCCGACAAGGCGGACGAGATCAAGGACGGGCGGCCGTGATCCTCGCCAACGGCACTCGCTTCACGGTGGGCGCCGATTGGGTCCGCACGGTGCTGCCGACTGGCGCAGAGGTTCACGCCTGCCCCGAGAAGGACAGCGCCCGCATGGCTCGCCTGCTGGGCTACGGGACGGACATAGCCGCGATGACGCGCGACCACGATCCGCTGCACTCCATGCTGACGGACTGGCTGGGGATGCCGTGGAGCTATTCGCTGATGCAGGCTTCCGGCGCCGACGTGTGCCCGCAGCTCGCCAGCCTGGAGGAGACCGCAGTGCTCGCGGTGCAGGAGTTCAAAGCCCGCTGGGATCGGAGACGCTGATGATCGCCCTGCTCGCCTTCACCCGCTCCCCGCTGGGCCGCGCGGCCATGATCCTGCTCGGCCTCATCGTGCTCATCGGCGTGCTGTGGTCCTGCGTCGCCAAGCGTGACCGTGAGATGATCGAGCGCGCGAACGACGAGGCGAACGTGGCCGCGGCGAAGGTGCAAGCCGAGACCCGCGAGCAGGCGGCCGAAGAGCGTGTCGCTGACGACCGGGCATCCCGACAGACTGAGAAGGAGCTTACCGATGCCGTCGCCCCTGTTCCGGACAGCGCGCCTGACGCTGCTCGCATCGCTCTTGGCTGCCAGCGCCTGCGCCGAGCGGGTGCGCGTGACGCCGGTCTACCCGGCCCCTGCCGACCTGAAGGCGGAGTCCAAGCCAGTGCCAGGCCCTGACATCGTAACGAGCGCCAAGGCGGCGGCCGATTACGACGCGGCTGTCGAAGGTTGGGGGGAGCGCGGCTGGTCCGCTGTGGCGCGTCTCTGCCGTCAGGTCGAGGCATGGCAGTCTGGTCAGCAACTGCCCTTCTCTTGTGCGGAGCCCCGCTGATGTCTGGACTTGGACTATCGCTCGGACTCGGCCTGGGGCAGCGCTATGGCGGCGGGGGAGCGCCTACGCCCGCCCCGACGCCTAGCGCCTCCGCAATCACCGGCAACTCATGGGAAGGCGAGACCCTTACCGTCTCACCCGCCGGCACGTCGCGTCAATGGACCCGCTCAGGCTCGCCGATCAGCGGCGCTACGGCAGCGACCTATGTGGTGGACCGCGCCGACATCGCCGAGACCATCGGCTGCATCGTGGACGGCGTTGCGGCGACGGGAAGCAAGACCGGCCTGATCGCGCGTCACAGCCGTGTCGTGGTCATCGGCGACGGCGTGCGCGATCCGGGCACCGGCAGCGTCAACGAGGGCGTGCCCGACTTTCTCGCGCTTCGCCAGATGAACAACTCGCTGCGAGTCGCGGTGGGCGGCTGCATCACGGGGTCAGCCGGCAACTTCGCGGCGATGCAGACCCTGGCCAACTATGCCGCGCCGCTGAAGCCCGATGTCATCATGTTTCACGGCGTGGTCAACGAGACGACAACCCCGGCCACGTTCATGGCGGGCTATGAGGCGTTGCTCGACAGCCTGGAAGCATCCCACCCTGACGCCATCATCTTTGCGATGGAGCGGATGATGCGGCCCGGGAACACGCTTTCCGAGTTTCAAAGCATCTGGGCTTCGCAGGCCGCGCTCGCATCCGGCCCCGGCGGCGGCAATCGTGGCAGCGGGGGCAAGGGGCGGACCATCGTCGTCGATCAGCACACCGGCATGGATTACACGGTGGGCGTCGATTTCATCAACACGGGGCACCAGAACGCGAACGGCGGACGCAAGCTGGCGGACCTGATCGTGGCAGCCATGTCCCCGCTCATTCAGCCGACCACGGCCGAGGACATGATGGCCGAGACGGCGGCAATACCTGCCAAGGGTCTCGGCGCCATGCTCAACACGACGGGCGAGTATCAACTCACGGGCACCGCTGGCGCTGAGAGCGGCGGCTCGACCGGCGATACTGCAACCGGCTTCACCACCCGCGCCACCACGATGACGCCGGCCACCGTCGTTGCATCCAAGGTGCCGGCAACCGGCTATGACAAGCAACGCATCACCGTGTCCGGCACGCCTTCGGCCGCGGGTCTGGTCGACTTCTTCTTGACCGGTTCGAACTTCGGCTCGCTTACGTTTGCCAACGATCATGGCGACTTCTTCGAGCTGCTGATCCATGCTCGCATGGTGAACTCTGGCGGCGGCGCTCCGGGTGGCGTTCGCGCGCGACAGTGGGGCGGCGGCATCGGCAACATCTCCGACAGCGCCTCAGGCTACAATCCGCTGACGCAGGACACGACCGGCTCGACGATCTACTATGATGAGGTGTTCGATTATGTCGAACGCAGCAACCCGGCTGGGATCGGCGGTGCCACGCCCTATGCCACCACCGGCACGTCGCTGACAGGTTCTACGACCAACCGGCCCGCTTATGCGGTTCGGTTCGGCCCCACCGCCTGTGACGCGATCATCGACCTGGACCGACCCATCGTGCGCCAGGTGGACACGCTGGCCTATGCGGCGCCGTCGCTGATCACGTTCGAGACGGCGAGTCCAGGGTCTGCCGGCATCAACGGCACCCCAGGCGGCACCAACCCGCTTGTGCGCCGTCCCGGGCCGTGGAGCGGCGGTGGGATCACGCTGACCTACCAGTGGGATTTGAATGGCGTTGACATTCCCGGCGCCACGACGGCGGCTTATACGCAGGCGAGCCCGGCAAGCGGGACGGTGGTGGGTTGCACGGTCACCGCCACGAACAGCATCAGCTCCGCCACCGACCGCCGCACCGTCACTGTCCCGTAAGCCTTGCTCGCGAGTCGGCGTTGCGGTAATGTTCACGTCCCGCTCTCTCCGGGTTCCGCGGATCGCGACCGTGCCGGGGATCGGGACTCAAGACCGCTTCGGCGGCAACGATGCGCGGGCCGAACAGCGGACAAGGCTATGGCCCGTAGAGGCACGCTGACTGAGTGCGGAAGGCGCGGGCTCCGGGCCGATTGACCGCGGCAGCAGAAGCTAAATCGGGATGGGAAGCGAGTGGCTGACCATCGGCCCGCGCATCACCCGTTCAACGCCACCGCCACCACGAACACCACCGCCACCACCACGACCGTGAACAGCACGCCTGCGGTGAACTGCTGGGGGCCGGTCATGTCAGCGAACCGGCATTTTGCGAACAGGTCGGCTCGGACGTGTTAAGCGCGTCACTCTGCATGGGGCTGGTCCTTGAGTACTCTGATGGGGTCAGGCATGGGTCGGATGCTCCGGCTTCTGCACACGGATGATGAGGTGGTCAGCCTGGCGTTCCATGCTGTAGTAGCGCGACACCTTGAGCGCCAAAGCGTCCACTTCTCCTGCCAGTCGTTCGCGCACCTCCGCTCGGGCCTTTTCGACCTCCTCAGCGAGCACCTCCGCCACACGCCGACGCACCTCTGCCATAATGGCGTTCTCCAGCGAGAATGCCGTGGGGTCAGTCTGCATTGGGGCGGTCCTTCAGGTTGCGGATAGCGGCGGCGATGGCAGTGCAGGCGTCGTTGAAACCGGAGTCCGCGTAGCCGTCAGGGTCGTTGCCGGTGAAGTCGCCCCAAGTATCGTCCGCGACCTTCGCCGCCTCCTCCAGCACACGCTCTCGCTCGACGCGCTCGGCTTCACGCATGGCGTGCTCGGCAAACTGGACGAGAACGTGATCGTCGCGCTCACCTGCACGCACCGCCGGATGCCAGAGCGCGTCGAAGGCGTGTCCGTCTCCCCTCAAGAAATCCGCCGCCGCATCCCTCGCGGCCTGCCTCACTTCCACAATCTCGGGCTTCGTGTCAGCGGGCATGATCGGAGTCCTTGAGAGCTGCGGCCGGTGGCGGAGATGGCGATTTCCTGTGAGCGACGCCTAAGCGGTCGAGCGTAGTCATTGCGATCACGACAGGCATGTTGCAGGTCGGATATTTGGTGATTTCGCTTAGGGCTTCCAGCGCCTCCCTCAACGCGGGCGAGGGGCGGAGGGCGAGGATGCGGTCGAGCATGGCCTCATGTAGAGATTTGCCTGTTTCGCCTGTCCATGAATACTGAACCTCCGCCATAGCTCGAAGCATCTCCTCCCGCTCGCTTGTGCTGGCGGGCGGGGTGGCGAGGAAGGCGTTGATCTTCGCGATGGTCGCGGGCGTCGTGCCGGTCGGGTGGCGGCCGTCCAGATATTCGAGCTGCAACACGGCCTCGCGTAGCAGCGCCTCGGCGGTCGGGATCACACTCGCGGACTCGGCTGCGCGGATTAGGATGCCGGGCAGATCGTCCTCGGGTAAAAGTTCCTCCCGCTCGCTTGTGCTGGCGGGCGGGGTGGCGAGGGCTCTACGCAGCTCGTCAATGTCATCGCTGTGAACGATCCAGCACTTCTCGCCGTCGTCACCTTGGATGCCGACGCGCCGCCCATTCCGCGCTTGATAGGTGTCCGTCATGCGAGAAAGCAGACCCTCGGCGGCCTCGCGTAGCAGCGCCTCGGCGGTCGGGATCGCACTCGCGGTCTCGGCGGCTTGGGCGAGGGCGGCGCGGAGTTCGGCGGTCAGCATGGCTGCATAGCCTTCGCGCATAGACTGCGCGATCTCGATGCCCACCTCGGACGCGGCAAGCTGTGTCTGCAACACGCCCTGCCAAAGTTCGTCAATCCGCTCCAGCGCCTCGCGCTCGGGGGTGCTATTCTGCATTGGTGGGCTCCTGTAGGGCGCGTGGGTCGGGCTCGTTCCACGTCTGAGCGAGGAAGGTCAGGCCAAGCCCGGCAATCATCTCGGCCGTCAGGTGACAGCCGGTGCCTCGATCATGGGCGCGCTTCATGCGGGTGAGCGCATCCTGCATCGGATCATTGAAGAACGCGCGCTCCACCGCGCTTGCGCCCGGCCCGGTCATGACGCACCGCCTTTCGCGCGGGCGGCGCGACGCGAGCGCATGATTGGGCACTCGAAATCGCAATGCTCGGAGCCCGCCGCGCCGCAGTAACCATCCGGTCCCATGTGGCAGTCGTCCATCGGATCATAATCCAGCTCATGATCGTATTCGTACGGATCAGGCCCAAGGTCATCGAAGGTGCGCGCTTCGTTCGTGCTCATGCTTCCTGCTCCTTCATGATTTGGTCGCGGACGGCGGTCATGCGGCGAGCCTTTCGTCCTCAGATTGGGAGACAAGGCGGGCGCAGCCGTATGGTGTCAGCCCGCGCGCCCAGCGGCCTTTACTGGCGGGGTCCACTGTCTCACGCGGGCGGCCGTCCCGGTCCCAATCACCTCCAGCCGTCGTGCCCATGTAGGTGAAGCCCGCCGCGCGGATTGAGCGACCATCCTCACCCGGCAGCGTGTAGGTCCATGCTTCATGCCAGCCGAGCGCCTTGGACGCCCGGCAAAGTGCCGCGTAGAGCATGGTGCTGACGGGCGCGGCGTGTTCATCACCTGCGCTGTCGATGATCCCAGGAAGGCCCGGCACGGCGGCGCAACGGCTGATGAGGATGCGTCCTGTCCCCATCCAGACGCGCGCCGGGTGCCCTGCTGTGGCCACGCCGACGAGCTGGCCCGCTCGCTCAACTCCGGCCGCGAACAGCGCGCCTTGCAAGTCGGGCAGGTGACGGTGGTTCCGCTCGCAGAACCGCAACGCCTCGCGCGTCGTGATCGGGACGAGGCTGTAGCGCCCCGCCGCAATCTCTGCGATGCGCTCGGGCGGGAGAGGGGTGGGGGTCATGGGCATGGGTTTTCTCCGCCGCTCGAAGCTGGGCAGAGGCGGCAGACCTTAACCGTGTGACCGCTGTATTCGCAGATGCCGCGAACCCACCAATCGTGACGGCCTAGCCAGCATTTCAGAGGGCGGCGCCACGACGATTGGAGCTGGGGATAAGCCAGTTCAGGCGAGTGCCAGTCGCGCACGGCGGCCTCGAAGATCGCAATGCCTTCACCATAACCTAAGCTGGTCAGCACCTCGTTGGTCAGGAGGTCGAGCGCGCGGTGTGCGGAATGCTCTCGCATGGTCGAGACGATCCCCCGACAGCGGTCGGCAAACTCCTCCGCGCTCAAGACGATCGGCATAGGCGCGGCGCCCGCGCCAGGGTTCGCCGAGCAGCGTGTCGAGTGAACTGTCATAGCGCCATCCGTTCTGTGCGAGACTGGTGCTGTCGGCGCTCAGGAAGGGATAATCCTGCGCCACCGCAATGCCGCGGAGCATGTGCGTCGGGTGCCAGGTGTTGCCGAACAGCCGCCCAACCTCGTCCATCTTGCGGCGGTAGGCATCGCAGCCCACCGGCTCCCGCTTGGGATCGCCTATCCACCCGAGACACACCCGGTCGAACTTCTCGCAGAGCAGGCCAAGCCGCTCGATGCGCCCGTCCATGTGCCAGACTGGAGCGCCCTTGGACCGGCCGAAGGGCCACTCTAGCAGCAAGGCGTCGTTGATCTGCGATGGAGCGCCGGGGCTGTCTGGCGTGATTGCCCACCGGCCCGGTGTGAACAGACGGGGCTCTAGCCACTCGTAATAGGCTCGCCACCACGCATCTCGGCTGTCTTCGTCCCACTCGCGACCGGCGCGCATCGCCTGCATCCAAAAGCTGAACCCGCCGTGGTCGAAACATGAGCTGAGGGCACACGGCCTCTACCGCCTCCACATCTTCTGGGCGGAAGAACGAGACGCATCCGGCTCGACCGTCGAGCACGTCGAGCAACGCGGCTCGGGGCGTCATCGGGGTGCCGTGGTAGATGACAGGCCCGCCCATCACCACCTCTCCTCAGAGGTGGACAGGCACTGCGCGTTTTCGCGAACTCCTGTCGCTAGAGAGGCGCAACCGCCCCCGTTTTCGCGGAACGACAGAGCAACACGGCGGGCTTCTGTCCTTTCGGCATTACAATGCCTTAGCGCCCGGCAGCGGGAAGGCGGCGCGGCGCCTTTTCACCTTATCCTTACCGCTGGCGCGCTACGGGCGGGCACATGCCCCGCTTCCGCGCCCCAGCCGACGATCCGCGTCCGCCCTCCGCGGTCAGCACCGGCGTCGGCCTGGCCGGGCTGGCCGGTCTGCTCCTCTGGGTGGCGCTCGGCCGCTGGCTCGATGCGCGCGGGCCGCTGGCGGCGCTCTGCGGCCTGCTCGCCTGCGGCCTGCCGATGCTGGCCTGGTCGCTGCTGATCGACAAGGTGCACCGCAATCGCTCGACCGGCATCGACTGGTCGGCCCCGCCGCGCCCTGCCGCCGAGACGCGGGCGATCAGCGTCGCCAAGCTCGGCGGCCTGTGGGCAACATGGGCGGCGATCGCCTGCGTCTACTGCATCGCGCGCTGGTATTGGCGCGGCAATTATCCGTTCGCCATGGCGGTGCTCGGCTGGGCGGCGGTGCCGCTGCTGCTGCTCTCCATTCCTTATGTGCTGTGGCTCGACCGGCGCCTGGCCGAACCGCGCGACGGCGCCTGGCACCTCGGCCTGTGGGTGGCGGGGCGCGGCGGAGAGGCCGATCGCGCCGCAGTGGCCGAGTTTCTGAGGGCGTGGACGGTCAAGGGCTTCTTCCTGGCCTTCATGCTGTCGATCGTGCCGCCGAACTGGTGGGAGGTCACGGCCCCGCCCGCCGGTGCCATCCTGGCCGATCCGGCCGCGCTGGCGCGCTGGCTGTTCGCATTGATGTTCCTCATCGACGTGAGCTTCGCCACGGTCGGCTACGCGCTGACGCTGCGGCCGCTCGATGCTCACATCCGCTCCGCCAATCCCTATGCGTCGGGCTGGGCGGCGGCCCTGATCTGCTATCCGCCGTTCATCCTGATGGCGCCGGGCGGTCCGCTCGATTACCAGCACGACGATCATGCCTGGCAGGCGCTGCTCGCCGGGTGGCCGCTCGCAACGGCGATCGTCGCGGCCGTGCTGGTGCTGCTCGCCGGCATCTACGCCTGGGCGACGGTGGCGTTCGGGCTGCGCTTCTCCAACCTCACCAATCGCGGCATCCTGACTCATGGTCCTTATGCCTGGACCAAGCACCCGGCCTATCTGTCCAAGAACCTGTTCTGGTGGCTGGGGAGCCTGCCATTCCTCGCGGCGAGCGGCAGCATCGTAGACGCGATCCGCAACACGGCGATCCTCGCGGCCGTGTCCGGCGTCTATTACTGGCGCGCGCTGACCGAGGAGCGGCACTTGGGCAACGATCCCGATTATCGCGCTTATGCCGGTTGGATGGAACGCAACGCGCCGCTGCCGCGGCTGGTCCGCGCCTGGCGGCGCGGCACCGCACCCACGGCCGCGCCCGCCGAATAGCTAGAAGCTCATCTCGTCGTAGATGCGGCCGACGTCGCCCTGCCACTCGCCCTTGTAACGGTCGAGCAGCAGGTCGGCCGGCGTGGTGCCGCGGGTGACGATCTCGCGGAGCGGATCGAGGAAGCCGGTTTCGTTGTCGCCTGCGGCGCTCAGTGCGGCGCGCGCCGCGAGGCCGGCCTCGGCGATCGACAGCATGCGTGCGGCGAACGCCTGCAGCGGTTCGCCGTCGGGCGTGACCGCCCGCAGGCCGAGGCGCGGCACCGCGTCGCGGAACAGCTGTCGGTCGGCGATGGTCCAGTGCTTCACCGCATCCCTCGCCGCGTCGAGCGCGCCCGCGTCGTAGAGCAGGCCGACCCACAAGGCCGGCAGCGCGCAGATCCGGCTCCAGCGGCCGCCGTCGGCGCCGCGCATCTCCCGGAAGCTCTTGAGCCGCACTTCCGGGAAAGCGGTGGAAAGATGGTCGTTCCAATCGGACCGGCGCGGCTTTTCGCCGGGCAGGGCAGCAAGACGGCCGTCGAGAAAATCGCGGAAGCTGTGCCCGGCGGCGTCGATGTAGCGGCCGTCGCGGTAGACGAAGTACATCGGCACATCGAGCTCATATTCGGCGTACCGCTCGTACCCGAAACCGTCCTCGAACACGAAGGGCAGCATCCCCGTGCGATGCGGGTCGGTGTCGGACCAGATTTGGCTGCGGTAGGAGAGCATCCCGTTCGG
>SXGU01185047.1_pt1 | contig 45238 bp, 36 predicted proteins | sample 3174531 | NCBI WGS metagenome assembly SXGU01 (sample SAMN11356863, study PRJNA531348) | freshwater metagenome | isolation source: freshwater sample F1-140 | place: China: Fuxian Lake, Yuxi | collected 2017-12-25 | reverse complement strand
CTCGAACGCGAAAAGTCTCGTCTGGCAGCTCGACGCCATGCCGCTGAAGAACGGCTTGCATCCATCGAAGCCGAATCAGTCCGAGTGACTGCTCGCTCGAACGAACAAGAGCGCGAACTGCAGACTCATTTGGCTGCTCGCGATCTTGCCGCGACTCGGCGGTCCGAGGCTCAGGCAATTGCCGAGAAGATTCAAACTGAAGTGGTCAATGAACTTCGAAATGTCGAGTCGTATGGCGAAGAAGGTGTTGCAATCAATGAAAGATTGATGACCTTGCGCGACGAAAGAACGCGCGGCGAAAGCCGTCGAGCGATTCTGGAAGAAATGGAATTGGCGCGAGAAGGATTGGGCGGCGCAGTCCGAACGGTCCTCGGCGACCAAAACAAATTCCCAAATGTTCGTGGAGCTTTAGGAGATCTTGTTTCAACAGATCGAGTGAATGCAGTCGCAGTTGAAGCAGCACTTGGAAGTTGGCTTGAATGCTTGGTTGTCGATGGGGCGTTGGAATCTTCCCCGTTGTTGGCTCATGCATGTGAACTCGACGGCAGAGTCACATTCGCGCCGGCGACAATTGCAGAATCTCTCGACGAAACATCCCCCGCTTCTGCGCAGGCTTATCCAGAGGGCGCGCGACCACTTGGTTCGATCATCCGCGTCTCTGGTGGCGCGCAAGGAATCATCGACACGTTGCTTCGACGAACTTGGCTGGTCAATGATCTCGCGACAGCATTGCAACTTTCGACTGGAGATGAATCTGGTTCGCGGTTCGTCACGCTTTCGGGTGAAGTGATCGATCATCTGCGAACCGTCACTGTTGGAAAGCTTCGCGGCGGCAGCGGAGGTTCGGTCATTCGGCGCGCTGAATTGACGGAATTGACTTCCTCAAATCAAATTCTCGGCGAACGCATCCGCGAAATCGAAGATGACGCATCGCGTGTTGCGGCACTAGGAAGCGCGGCGAAAGATCGCCACGAGGAGCGGGATAGTGCGCTTCAGACAGCTCGAAGAACTGCGATCGAATGCGAATTCCAATCTGAACGAACCGAGCAACTCATTACCCGAATCGAACGCGATCAAGTCGCCGTGCGCTTTGAAGTTGCAGAGATTGCTCGACGCGCGCAAGCAGCTCAACAAGAGCAGTCATCGATCATCGAACGACTTGCTATTGCCGACGCAACACTTTCCACGGCGGATGCCAATGCGACAAGCGCTCGCGAACAAGCCCTTGAACGACAAAACATCCTTGATCAAGCGCAAGAAACTCTTTCCGCCGCGCGCTTGATGCTTGGAGAGACGACCAGTCGGGCGCAAGTTGCTCGGCGCGAACAAATTCTTATCGAGACTGCATTGCAAGAATCTCGCAGACAGCGCGTCACGGCGGAAGACCAGTTGCGACGACGCGAGGCTCATGTCGAAACACTCGAGGAATCGATTTCAGAATCCCGTTCGGTGACCCAGCGAGCTCAGCAGAAACACGATGCGATTGCAGTTCGGCTCGCGGATTTGGCGCAATCGCTTTCGATGGCTGTTGTGGCAAACGATGCGGCGGGCGAAGTGCTTCGAACTTTGCGCGAATCTGCTTCTGAAACTGAGCGCCAATGGAGCGAGTCCGAATTGGCTCGACGCGAATGTTCGATGCGTCTTGAGACTCTGACAACGCAAGCACGCGAAGAACTTGGGCTCGAACTTGAAACACTCTGGACCGCTCATCTCGAGGAGCGAGAGTCCGGTGCATTTGTGCTGACTGATCGAGCAATCGCCTCGCTTGAAGCGGATCAACTGCGCGACGAAATTCGTTCCCTTGGAAATGTCAATCTTGATGCGATGGCGGAACTGACTGAATTGGAAAATCGAACTCAAGAACTCGCAAACCAGTTGACTGATATTGATTCGGCGAAGGAACACTTGGAACGCTTGGTGGTCGAACTTGATGCCACAAGTCGGGTTCAGTTCGAGGAAACGTTCAACATGGTTCGCGAGAATTTCGGCGGAACAAACGGAATGTTCCGACGCTTATTCGGCGGTGGAAGTGCGGATATGTATCTGATTCCGATGGAAGATGGAACAATCGATTGGCTTGCATCTGGAATAGAAATCCGTGCAAAACCACCTGGAAAAGAGCCACGAATCATCACCCAACTCTCTGGAGGCGAAAAGTCCATGACGACGGTCGCGCTTCTGTTGGCGATCTTCAAAAGCAAACCAGCCCCCTTCTGCATTCTCGACGAAGTCGATGCGGCTCTCGATGAAGCGAATGTCGAACGGTTCTGCAATTCACTCAGTGGATTCCTTGATGAAAGTCACTTCATTGTGATCACCCATCACAAGCGAACAATGCAAGCTTGCCACAGATTGCACGGTGTGACTATGCCTCAACGCGGAGTCTCCAAGCGTGTGACGGTTCGCTTTGAACAAGTTGGTGCTGGCGGTCGAATTGCCGAATCTGCAATTGCCGCGGAAGAATCTGCAAGCGAAGCAAACTCCGAGTCGGTTGGACAGTCGGATAAGTCTGCTCTGACGAATAATTGATCAAATTGGTCTATTGCAGATTATGAACACTTCTCCAAGTATGTTTCCGGTGTTGCACTCCAAGATGTGGTGGGTTCTATGGATCAATGGAATCCTGCTGATTCTTGGAGGATTGGTCTTGGTCACCGTTCCACTTATGGCCACATTCGCATGGCTGTACATCTTTGGAATCATGCTCGCCATTGCTGGCGTGCTTGGATTATTCGGAGCGTTCTTTGGACTTTCGCATGGAATTCGCAGCGTGACGGCATTTGTCGGGCCAATTCTGGCAATGATTCTTGGAGTTCTCTTCGTGGATGCGCCTCAGCAGTCCGCAATCACCATCACCGAATTTGCTGGCGCACTTGCAATCATCGGTGGTGGCGCACTCATTGCAACAGCGCTTGGACTTCGTGGCCACGATGGATGGATCGCCGTCTTGGGCAATGGAGTATTGACGACAATCGCAGGAATCCTGATTGTAATGTGGCCAGATGCCGCGCTTTTCGTCTTTGCGATTTTCTTTGGCGTTCAGTTGATCTTCAGCGGATTTCGTATGTGCGCTGTCGGATCTCGCATCCGACGATTTTCAGCTTCGCATCATTCCTGAATTTCCAGCAGCAGGTTGCTGCGCGGAAATCTTGACAAAAGTTCCGTTGTTCAAGTCCTTGGTGACACCAGGAAAAGCCAAGACTTTATTGTGCATGACGGCAAACACTCCCGCTGGCAGAATCTGCACGGCGATAAGAGATTCGGTCAGATTCTGAACGGCATCCGTGCGGCGCATTTCATATGGGCGCATTGCACCTGTTAAAACAACAGGCTTGCGAGGCGCATTTGGTTGCGACCAGCGTTTGCAAATTGCTTCGCCAGTCAAAGTAAGCCGATCTGTTCCATGCACGATCACGATCCCATCCGATTCTTGCGCCCCTTGGAATGCGGCGTCGGCAATGTCTTGATGATCCTGCGAAGTCATATCTAAACTGTCTTTGTTCATTAGTGCTTGACGCGTGATGGTGACTCCGCGCAGATCAAGAGAACGAAGCATCACATCAAGAACACTGACATGATTCGTCAGCACACCTGCCAATTCGTCATAGGTTTTTTCAATCGTGCCGCCTGTTGAAATGAGCAGAAGTCGAAACATCGTGGAAGACTAATCTCCTTTGGTGAAGTTGGTTTGAAGGGCCGCTGTCACTTCGACTACCTGCGCTGCCGCGCACACACCATTTCGGCAGACGCTGACGGTCACGAGAAGCTTGGCCGCACTCGCGACATCACCGCTTCTTTGCCGTACTGGCATTCGAAAAAAGCCAGTGAGATATTTCGCGCCATCGTGCGTCACGTTTGGGGTTGGGTATTTGACATCAATTTCAATTTCACTTAGCGCGTGGACACGCACTCCAAGTCCACGAGGACTTTCATCGTGGGCAAGAACTTCCGCACCAGACTCGGCGGTAATTTCCACGGCTCCATTTCGCCAACGTATTTCTACGCCTTCAATTTTGTCCCCTTTGGCGGTCAGTAATGAGGATCGCACGGCGACTGCGCCAGTTGTAAATGCATCTGGGACAATCGTTTGTGCAAGTGGCAGCAGCGAGAGGGTGTTTGCCATTGAAAGCGGGTGATCGGTCAAATTGGTCGCGAGTGCCTGCAACGAAATCTCGAGGTCGCTGCGAAGTGATGGTTTCGACTCGGCTTGGATCAGAGCGGTCATCACCCGCAAGATTGAAGAAGTACCTGAAGGCACAGCGCCATCATTGCAACTTCGAGGGCGAACAAACAACATCGAGTCTCCAGCGCGGACATCACTCCATCTTCCGTGCTCGCTGTCAAAGAATGCCTCGCGTGCATTCGAATAGAGATCCCCTGCGCGTGCGAGCCATTTTCGTTGCTTTGAATTGCGCCAGATGCTCATGCATGCGTTGGCGATACCCGCGATGTCTTCGAGTGTTGCAGGTATGGACGCGCGACCACTGCGCCAACATCGCATCCATCCATCAGCCGTTGACAAATTATCGAAAATCCAATTCGCAGCTTCCTCTGCGCGCGCTTTCCATTGGTCGTTCTCTAGCCATCGACCAGAGTCCGCAAATCCTTCGATCATCAATCCGTTCCATCCAAGCAATACCTTGTCATCGCGAAGGGGTTGTGGCCATGTCATTCGATTTTTATGGAGCGCTTCCAATGCGCGTTGGACTTTTTCATTCAGCGCATCGGCAGGATCACGCATTTGTAACACCCATGTTGGAGGATCGTTTGGATGATGCGGATCTCGAAAATTCGCGGCGCCATCCATTCTTGTGACTGTCAGCAGGAGTGCTTGTTCATCAGCCGGAATTCCTGCATTTTGCAGCACAGAGAGCGTGCGTTGGGGATTCCAAGCATGCCCAGTTCCTTCTTTGCCTCCGACATCCGCGTCGAGAGCGCAATAAAAACCACCGTGAGAAACTGAAAGCTCGCGATTGACAAATTGCAGCGTTCTTTCGCAAATCTGTCGAAGAAATGGATCGTGGTTTTCTGCTGCGACTTGCGCATATATGGGTGCCAGCAATGCATTGTCATAGAGCATTTTTTCGAAGTGGGGAATCATCCACGCTTCGTCGACGGAATATCTGTGAAAACCTCCTGCGACTTGATCGAAGACTCCACCGCATGCCATCTTGGTCAATGAAGATCGAACGACCTGACCACCTTGCTCGCCTCCTGCAGCCAAGAGAAGGGAGAAATACGCGGGCTGCGGAAACTTTGGCGCTGTACCAAATCCGCCATGTTCGCGATCTTCAATTTGCAATAACTGCAACGCGGCGCGTGTGGCAATTGTTGTGGAGACTTTTCCAGGTGGATGTTCAGTGGCGATTGCGGATGTCACAACATCTGCGATGCACTGAGATTGTTCGATCATCGCACCCTCACGCGTTGACCAAGAATTCGAAATCGAATCAAGAAGTTGCTGAAAACTTGGTCGCCCCCACGCAGGTTGCGGAGGGTAATACGTTCCAACAAAGAAAGGTCTCCCCTTCGATGGCTCCAAGAATGCAGAGAGTGGCCATCCTCCACTTGCTCGACCTTCGGTTGCCTGCGTATAAATCTGACATGCCTGCATATAAATGTCGTCGACATCGGGCCGCTGCTCGCGGTCGACTTTGATGCAAACGAATGACGCGTTCATCTGTGCGGCGCACTCTGCATTTTCAAAGCTTTCGTGTTCCATCACATGGCACCAATGGCACGTTGCGTAACCAATCGAAAGAAAAATCGGGACATTTCGCTTGCGAGCGACTTCGAAAGCCTCCGGACACCACGGCCACCAATCAACAGGATTGCCAGCATGTTGCAAGAGGTATGGACTGTCTTCTTTCCCAAGTCGATTCCCGCCAGATTTACCTTGCAATCCACTGCTCATAGGTGGTTTTCGATTCTTTGGCAATGATCAACAAAGCGGAAGTGGTTCATTGACCGATACTGTAACGATGTCCACGCTCATTCTTGCACTCTTTGCTGCGCTAGGTTTTTTTCTGCTGATCGCTGGCGTACGCCTGGTCGGACTGATCGCAGCATTCACAGGCGGAGTCCTTGGCTGGTGCCTCGGCGGATTCATCCACGATTCGTTTGTTCCAGAGTGGTCTCCCGCAATCTGTGCCGCGACGGCAAGCGTTGGATGCGCGGCACTCGCGGCGCTCTTTGTCAGGCCTGCTGTCGCCGTTGGATTTGCTGCTGCGGGCACGATCATCGGATTACTTTTCGCGGGTTTGCTGGTCGAACGCGGGATTACTCCAACGGCTCCGCTGCCATCAGCGAAATCTTCCGCGAGTGCGAATCAAGAGGCGACTCCTTCTGCCTCTGTTCGCGCGGCTCGAAGTGGATTGACCGATTCGATCCTGACGATCATTGGTGAGACTCGATCTCATTCTGATGCATCAGACACAACTGGAAATATCGCGCTTCTTGCAGGCGCGGGTGGACGAATCGCAGCGCAGATCAAGAGTCGGTGGGATCTCGTGCCCCCTGCGACACAGACATTTCTTTTCGCAGTGACTGCGGGCGGCGCAGTCATGGGATTTGGCTTGGGAATCCTCTTTGCACGTTGGGCGCTTGCGGGAGCAGCGGCGACTCTTGGATCGCTGCTCTTTCTCGGATGCGGAATGCCTTTGCTGGAGACGATCATTCCATCATTTCATTGCCCTGATTCTCCGACCGCTTGGATTTTTCTTGGAGGAGCCACGACGCTTGCAGGTTGGGCTTTCCAAATGAGAAGAGTCCAAGCACAAAAAGAAGCTCCATCGCCCGCATAAGAAGCGCCACGACTATCCTGTGTCTCGAACGATTGCATTTCACGGACGAACACTATGGATGATTTTCGATATCTCAAAGGCTCACTCTCTTGCGAAGGCGTTTCGATGCGGGACATTGCCAAGTCCGTGGGAACTCCCTGTTATGTCTATTCCTGCGCGACATTTCGCCAGCACTTCATCCGCCTTCGTGACGCATTCGCACCAATCAATCCGTTGATTTGCTTTTCGGTCAAATGTTGCTCGAATCTTTCCATTCTGCGTCTACTGACTGAACTGGGTGCGGGCATGGATGTTGTGTCTGGAGGAGAACTCTTTCGTGCAATGAAAGTTGGGGGCGATCCAAAGAACTTCGTCTATGCCGGTGTTGGAAAGTCCGATGCGGAGATTCGATACGCACTCGAACAGCGGATCGGACTTTTCAATGTCGAAAGCGAAATGGAATTCGAGAATCTTGCCCGAATTGCGCGCGAAACTGGCATTCATACAGGCGCTGCTCTTCGAGTCAATCCCGATGTCGACCCCAAGACGCATCGATATACATCCACTGGAAAGCGCGAGAGCAAATTCGGTGTTGACCTTGAACGCGCCGCCGCTTTTTTTCGTTCGTATGGACGCGATCCATTTGTTTCCCTTCGCGGAATTCACCTTCATATTGGATCGCCGGTTTATACGACTGCGCCCTATTTGGAGAGCGTCACCAAAGCTCTTGCGTTGATGGATGAATTGACTGGGCAAGGATTTCAAATTGACACGCTTGATCTTGGTGGCGGATTCGGAGCAGATTATGAAAGTGATCAGTCTCCTCTTGCGGATGAGTATGCGAATGCGATTGTTCCGTTGCTCCGCGATCGAGTCACGAATGGACTGCGCATAATTCTTGAACCTGGTCGAACGATCGCAGCCAATGCAGGCGTGCTCTTGACCAAAGTCGAGTATGTCAAGAAGTCTGGCGATCGAAACTTTGCCATCTGTGATGCGGGTATGCACACGCTCTTGCGACCAAGTCACTATGGTGCATTTCACTTTGTATGGCCGACGGATGTGCCCGCTGCGCTTGTGCCTCCTCGTCGAGCCCGCGAACTTGTATTGCCAGGTCTTGAAAGAACAGAAGTCGTCGGTCCTCTGTGCGAAACTGGCGATTTTCTCGCGGAGGATCGCATGATTCCACCGCTTCACCGCGGAGATTTGTTGGCGGTTTATACCGCTGGTGCGTACGGAATGACGATGGCAAGCAGATACAACAGTCATCCTCTGCCAGTTGAAGTTTTGGTTGAAGGCGATCAATTCCGCGTGATTCGCGAGCGTGAGACATACGACGATCTTGTCCACCACGAGAGCGCATAAGCCCTAGCATTCTTACCAATGGTTGTTCAAGATGAAAAAGGAGTTTGGACCGTCTTGCGAGAGACGATCGCGGCGCATCCTGAAGAAGTCTTCGCTGCGTTGACCACGGAGGCTGGATTGATCCGTTGGTTCCCAGTCGCCGCGCAAGTTGATCTTCGCGCGGGAGGATCGATCGTGCTTGGATGGGATCGCAAATTCAAGCGAACACTGACGATTGGCATCGAGGAATTTGACGCGGGCGGACGCATCACTTGGCACTGGCCTTCTCGAGTCGATGACAAATTCGTGCGCATTGAATGGTCGGTGCATCCATCGGTCGAAAACGGCAGCGAAGTTGTCTTGCGTATGGGACCAATTGGAACTGGACCTGAAGCTCTGATGGCAATGGCCGAAGATGCGGAGAGTTGGCGCTGGTATTTGTGCAATTTGCGGACGGTCTTCGAAGCGCGCGTCGATATGCGAACTGTTCGTCCGCTGTGATTTTTACTTCAAGTAATTCAGCGCAATGACAGCGGAAAGAATTGTTGGCGGCCACGCCCAAGCGCCAGCTGCGAGATCGTCAAGAACAATTCCCCAACCGTGAGGTTGCGACTGCAAATCTCCGACATAACCTGGCTTCCAAACATCAAAGAGCCGAAAGAAAAAGAATCCCGTTGCGCACACAATCGCAGCACGCATCAGTGCGTTTGAATCCCCGGTCGCGATCATCCACCACGGAACTGCGAGCAATGTCACTGCGCATCCCGCTGTTTCATCTGCCACAACGGATGAAGGATCTTTCGCGCCGAATGCCTCTTCAGCAAGTTTCCCAAACTTGACGCACGCAATCGTTCCGAACACGACTGTCAATACCAACGAAACATCAACAACCCACCACGGAGCCCCGCTCCACACAATCAATAAAGCAAGCGCGACTGGAGGCAGTGATCCCCACGATCCAGACGCTGGACGCAGAAGTCCTATTCCACCGATTGTCACCGCGAAAAGCGCCAGTGGCGGCATTCCCTTTGGCATGCGTTGCCCACTGGTCATCGCTTGATTTCCTTTGATTTGTCTTTGAAAAATTGAACGGCGCGCATCATCGCGGGGATAGCGCTTGCAACAGTCACCACGATCATTCCCCACAACATAATTTCGGCGAAGAGATTGAAAGTAGATGATGTTCTGCGCGATTCGATCGCCGCATTGCCAAAGCACACGGGCACTGCAACGCACTGAACGAGCATCTTGATCTTGCCTGCCCAATCCGCGCCGAATGGAGTTCCTTCTGCTTCGATCACCGCGCGCACGCTGGTGACAAGCAGTTCACGGCCGATGACCAAGACAACCATCCACGGGAGAACTCCACTGCCTCCAACAAATGGTGGCGAGGCGAGAAAAACAAGTCCGCCAATCACCAATACTTTGTCGACCACGGGATCGAGAATCCGACCGAAGGGAGAAACCGTTTTCCATTTGCGGGCGAGATAGCCATCAAGGACATCAGTCACGGCGGCGACAATAAAAATCCAAACCGCCCACCAAGCACGCGAAGGATCCTCACCTGGAGTGCAAGCAACACCAGAAATCACCGCGAAAAAGACCACGGAAAGTACAAGCCGACCAACGGTGATTGTGTTGGGAAGTGTCCGTTGGAGGGCGTTCATCAGGCGCCCATAGTACCCCTCGAAAGAAGGTCGTTGCAGGCATTCGCATTCGCCATTATCTTCCCCATTCCTCCAACACACGGATGTGTTGGTTTCGTTTGAGATTGGAGAACCGAAGCGCAATGGTGCCGACAATTTTTTATGCCGCGTGTGCGATTGCCGCCGCTGGACTCGCACTGCTGCTCATGCAGAGTGGGAGCAAGTTTCGCACGGGCGCGACCATTCTTGGACTTGCTGGAATCGCTTGGATTCTCGTCATTGTTGTCCAAACGATTCCGACGCCTGCAAGCGAAATGGGTCCGCTTGGTTTGATGATTCTCTGTGCATTTGTTTCGGTGGCTTCCGCGGTTCGAGTCATCACGCATCACCGTCCGGTCTTCTGCGCGCTCTACTTTGTGTTGGTGGTTGTCAGCGGCGCTGCGATTTATGTGCTCCTTTCCGCTGAATTCGTGGCGTTTTCACTGGTCATCGTTTATGCCGGCGCAATTCTCATCACCTATTTGTTTGTGCTGATGCTTGCCCAACAATCTCCGGCCGATATTGGTTCAGCCGATGCGGTGGATTACGACCGAATTGCACGCGAACCCGCCGGCGCAGTCATCGCGGGTTTCGTGTTGATCGCGGTTCTGGGCGGAAGCGTTTTCTCGGTGAGTGAACAAAAGGCAGAATCGATTCTGGATCAGAATCGCGCAATCCGCCAAGGATGGAGCGACCTTTCCATGATGCCGAAGCTGTTGCTCGAACAAGCGCGCAGAACAGATTCAACTGTGACCGCTGTTGTTGCTCGAACCGATGGTCAAATGATCGCAGTCCAAACAGATCACTCCGCAATCATTTCTGTCGAGCGTGCCGGTCAAATGACGCCGACGGATCTGACGCTTGCGCCATCACTTCTTCCTGACAACACTTCACGCGTCGGCATGGCGCTGGTCAAGAGATTTCCGGTCAGTTTAGAACTTGCTGGAATCATCCTGTTGATGGCAATGCTGGGCGCGGTTGTTCTTGCTCGCAAGCAGACTGATATCGCAGACGATGATCGTCGCGCGCTCGCGGGATTGGGAAAAGTTATTGATGGAAGCCAGAGCAGCCAGGGAAAGGCGAACCGATGAATCAAGAACTTTCCAGCGGATTCACCATCGCAGCAAATGCTCCTATTGCAGTCGCACTTGCAATCAGCGCATTGCTTTTCGTCATTGGACTTGTTGGGTTCCTCTGTCGACGCAATATGATCATTATGTTTCTCTGCACCGAACTGATGTTCCAAGGTGCCGCACTTGCCATGATCGCATTCGCTCGATTACGAATGGATGTTTCTGGACAAGTCTTCGTTATTTTCATTCTGACAGTTGCCGCCGCGGAAGCTGCGCTCGCGCTGGCACTGGTCGTTCTGCTCTATCGAAAGCGTGAAACATTGAGTGCGGACGCGTGGTCGGATCTGGGTGAATCATGACGCAACTGACTTCCATCCCACAAGCAATCATCGCCCCCGAACTTTCGTGGATCGGACTTGCGATGCTTCTTCCATTGCTTGCCGCCGTTGCATGCGCTCTCTGCTGCGCTCTGCGCGTCAAAGGCAAGGCTGCGGCAATCATCACCATCCTTGCTCTTGGCGCATCTTTTGGCATCATTGTCAAGGCATACTTCGCATACACCGGACCAGTGCAAGTCCCGATTTTTCAGTGGCTCACTTTTCAATGGGGAACTAGTCAATTCCAATCGTTCACCGCAAATTGCGGCATGTACATCGATACGTTGACGCTCTACTGGATGCTCTTTGTCACAGGACTTGGAACGCTCATTTCGATTTATGCCAGTGAATATATGGAAGGCGATTGCGGCGCCGGATTCTCGCGTTTCTTTTTCGGTATCTGCATTTTCCTCTTTTCTATGAGCACGCTTGTCTTGGGCGACAATCTCATCATGCTCTATTTGGGATGGGAAGGTGTTGGTCTGGCCAGTTATTTATTGATTGGTTATGACTACGCGCGTCCCGCCGCAGTTGCTGCGGGCAAAAAGGCGTTCATCATGAACCGCATCGGCGATCTTGGCCTCGCCCTTGGCATTTTCATGTTGTGGGCAAACTATGGCACGCTGCAATATTCCGAATTGTTCGCGGCGATGAACAATGGCGGACAAACTCTGGTGGACTGGGATCTTTCAGTGATTCCATTCTTGCTGATGCTCGGCGCCTTTGGAAAAAGTGCGCAGATTCCTCTGTTCACTTGGTTGCCAGATGCGATGGAAGGTCCAACGCCAGTTTCTGCGCTCATTCATGCTGCGACGATGGTCACGGCAGGTGTCTTTCTGATTGCGCGCATGTATCCATTCTTCGAACTTCATCCGCAAGCACTCGCCACAGTCGCATGGGTCGGTGGATTGACAGCACTGCTCGCGGCAACAATCGGTATGGCGCAATACGACATCAAGCGAGTCTTTGCATATTCCACGATTTCGCAGTTGGGTTATATGTTTCTTGGACTTGGCGTCGGAACAACATTTGGCGCGTGCTATCACACGCTGACCCACGCTTTCTTCAAGGCTCTTTTGTTCCTCACCGCTGGCGCAGTTATGCACGGATTTGCAGGTCAACTTGACCTTCGAAAATTGAGCGGACTTCGCCAACTCCCCGGTTGGCGAATCGTTTCGTGGACAATGTTTGTTGGATGTTTATGGCTCTCCGCATTTCCATACACCGCAGCGTTCTTTTCCAAGGATGCGATTCTCTTGCAAGCTCTGACCAGTGTTCGCGCAGATTTCAGATTCCTCGGCTGGCTTGGCCTTTTCACCGCGGCGCTCACTGCGTATTACACATTCCGCGTTTGGTTTCGAGTCTGCGCAGGACCACTTCATTTCGAACCTGGTGCCGAGGTTCATCATGAACCGAATGATGCTCATGACACGCATGGCAAACCTGCTTCCGCTTCCGTAGCGAAGTCAACCCACGCATTCCATCCCCATGCGCCACGCTGGGCAATCAATGGAGTTCTCTTGATTCTCGCACTTGGAGCTTTGGTTGTTGGAGTTCCTGCATACAACAATACTTTCGCTCACAAAGATAATTGGGTTCAGCAAATGATCGCTGGATCAAGCGCGATGGAAGGCGCTGGTCTTGCCGAGGATCACGGTTCGCAAGCCTCCGAGGAGCATCCCACAGTGCTTGGAATGGATGCGCACACGGGATTGACCGTTGTTGGTTGCACGGCTTCGATTGGTGGCATCTTGGTCGCTTGGTATCTGCATTTGCGTTCTCGAAAGTCGGCCGATCAATTGCGCGCAGCGCTTTTGCGCCGATGGTGGATTCGCTGGGTTCCAATTTGCATGGAAAACAAGTGGTATGTGGACGAGATCTATCACGCGTGCTTCCGATTGCCGATGTGGCTTGGCTCACAAATTCTCGCTTTCGGAGATCGACATTTCCTCGATGGTGTGATGGTCGATGGTTTGGCAAAGATTCCCATCGCAGTCGGAAAACTTTTCAAGCCACTTTATGGCGGAGCGCTGCAAGGTTATGCGGCAACAATGGCTGGTGGAATTGCGTTGGTTGTCGCTTGGTTGAGTTGGATTTGGTTGCGGGGGTTCAACTGACATGCTCTTGATTTGGACCAGCATTCTCTTTCCAATCGTTGCGGCATTTGCCGTTGCAATTGGTCCCACCAAATCCGCAAAGTGGATCGCATTCGCAGGCACATTGGTTTCGCTTGGGGCGCTCACAATCTTCGCTTGGAATTTTCCCGCGTGGCATAACGCAGAACACTTTCCAAACACAACTGGACCAAGTTGGATTCCACATGCCGGCATCACATTTTCAGTTGGTTTCGATACGGTCTCACTCTTGCTTGCCCTGCTCAGCGCATTCCTGATGCCGCTGTGCATCGTTGGGTCATTCAGCGCAATCACCGAACGAACAAAGGAGTATTACGGCTGGTTCCTCGTGCTTGGATCGTCGATCATTCTCGCATTCGCCGCTCGTGATGCGATACTTTTTTATATTGGTTACGAATTCACGCTTGTGCCGATGACTTTGATCATCGCGATTTATGGTGGAACCGAGCGACGCGTCGCTGCGATCAAGATGTTTCTGTACACATTCTTGGGTTCGATGTTCATGCTTGCAGCGCTGCTTTACATTGGTTGGGAGCATCGTCTTGCCGTTGGTGCTTGGGACTTCGATATCGACACGCTCACGAAGACCGCAATTCGTCTGCCAAGTTCCACGCAGTATTGGGTCTTCGCTGCATTTATGGTTGGATTTGCAGTCAAAGTTCCGCTTTTCCCTCTGCATACATGGCTTCCGCTCGCTCATGACCAAGCCCCCACTGCTGGCTCGGTCATCCTCGCATCGGCGATGTTGAAACTTGGAACATATGGAAACTATCGCTTCGCTCTGCCGATGGCACCTGCTGGCGGCGTGGACTTGATGAGTTTCGTTGCAGTGCTCGCGATCATCGCAATCATTTATGCCTCGCTGATTTGCTGGGTCCAAACAGACGCAAAGAAGTTGATCGCCTATTCATCGGTCGCGCATCTTGGACTTTGCATGCTGGGACTTTTCGCACTCAATCCAGTTGGCGCAGAAGGTGCTGTCTTTTATATGGTCAACCACGGACTTTCAACCGGCGCGCTCTTTCTGTGCATCGGAATGTTCTATGAGCGTTACCACACGAAGGACACGGATGTTGTTGGTGGACTGGCAAAGCGAATGCCAATATGGGCTTCCTTTATGGTCTTGTTCACTTTGGCAAGTATTGGTCTTCCAGGACTGAACGGATTCATCGGAGAATTCCTCTGCTTGGGAGGAACGTTCATCTCTGAACACGACGTACAAACTGGATATCCAGGAGTGCTTGGACCGTGGTACGCGGTTGTGGCAGGACTTGGATTGATCTTCGCTGCGATGTATTTGTTGATCCTTCTTGGAAAAATTGTCTGGGGTCCTTTGCGCGAACCGCACGATGACGCCGCTCACGCAACACCCGCAGTTCGTCTTCCGCAAGACCTCTGCTTCCGAGAGATCGCAATCTTGACGCCGCTTGCTGTCGCTTGCATTTGGCTTGGTTTTCAACCAAAGCCGATGCTTGATGCGATCGCTCCGTGCGCTGAAAAAATGCTGGCGAATTATCCCAAGGAAGTCGAGCGATATATGTCACAGTCTGCTGGTACTCCGCTTGCATCCCTCAGTGGCAAGACCAACGAATCGAGAGACGAATGACCGAAGCCTTATCACCACGATTGATTCTTCTTGCTCCCGAGATGATTCTCTTTGTCGCTGCGGTCGTCGTCGCGATCTTGGGTCTCTCGAAAAATCACGGAATTCGTGCATCTCTGCCATTTCTCACTTGCGCTGCATTGATCGCTTCGATCGCCGCGATCCCGCTGACTTGGACCAACGAGAATGCGCAAGCAGCAAATCTGCTGTTGCCGATGCTTGGTCGATTCGTCAAGCCACTCTTGGCCGGAGTCGGCGTCTTGCTTGTGCTGCTTTCGGTGGGTTCTGTCGATCGAAAAATGGAAGAATCTGTCGCACGCGGTCGGATGGCGTTCGATCCACAGCGCGTCGTGCGTGGCGAATTTTACGCCTTCTTTCTGCTCAGCATTATGGGCGCGATGCTTGTGTGCAATGCGCAGGACTTGATCTGGCTTTTTCTCGCGATTGAATTGGTCTCACTACCGACATACATCATGGTTGCCATCGGCGGTTCAGGAAATCGAAATCAAGAAGCTGCCGTCAAATATTTTTTCCTTGGCGCGATGAGCACCGCAGTCTTCTTGTATGGCTTCGCACTCTTGTATGGTTCGACGGGTTCGCTTCAGTTCATTGAAATCCGGAATGCTTTGGCCGCTCAATCTGCAGGCAGCGGCATTGACACTCTGGCAACTATTGGAATTGTTCTGATTCTCTTGGGGCTCTGCTTCAAGATCACCGCTGTTCCGATGCAGTTTTATGCTCCAGACGTCTACGAAGGTGCGCCAACGCATGTCACTGCATTCTTGGCATTCGTGCCAAAGACTGCGGGATTCACAGCCATGGTGCTCATTCTGACATGTGTTGGATGGAGCGGTCACACGCTGATTGACACGGATGGCATTCGCATTCCATACACCGGATTGCCAACATCAATCGCCGCGATTCTATGGATGATCGCAATTCTCACGATGACTCTTGGAAACATCGGCGCTCTCTTGCAAACATCTGTCAAGCGAATGTTGGCGTATAGCTCCATCGCACATTCTGGATATTTGATCCTTGGACTTATCGCAGGCGCGACCGCTGGGATCGAAGCACTCTTCTTCTATCTTCTCGCATACGGCGTGATGACCACGGCATCATTCGCTGCGCTGGCAGCGCTTGAACGCCGCGGCGAAGAAATCAATTCATTTTCTGATCTCGCTGGACTGCGTATGCGACATCCAGTTATGGCGTGGATGCTGGCAATCTCGGCCGCATCGTTGGTTGGAATGCCGCCGTTCATTGGATTTTTCGGCAAGATATATCTCTTTATCGCCGCATTCGAAGCGGATCAATTTGGATTGGTTCTTGCCGCAGTGCTCAATAGTGCCATCAGCGGCTTGTACTACTTGAAGTTGGCAATTGTCCCTTTGGTTGCTCCACCATCGGCGCGATCCGAAGAAGTGACATCTGTTCCAAGTCGTTGGCCGTTTATCGCGGCAGTCGTTTGCGGAGTTGGAACAATCGTGTTGCCAGCGATTGCGGGGACATTGATTGGAGCTGCAAAAAGTTCTGCGCAAGCATCGCCGATTGTTCTGACTGCATCGCAGGAAGCGTTGCCCACAGCCTCAACGCATTGATATCATCCGATTTCAAGCGACCATAGCTCAATTGGATAGAGCACGAGCCTACGAAGCTCGGGGTTGCAGGTTCAAGTCCTGCTGGTCGCGCTGTTTTTTCGCTCGAATCCACAGGAGTCACCGTGGCGACCAATCAAGAATGCGCGAATGTCTTTTCGAAGATCGCAGATCTGCTCGAAATCACGGGAGCCAATGCCTTCAAGGTGAATGCATACCGCAAGGCTGCGCGGTCGTGCGAGAATGAATCACGAGAACTTGGTCGGCTTGCACGCGAAAACCCCGCAGAACTTCGCACCGTCGAAGGAATCGGCGAGAGCACCGCAGCGAAGATTGTCGAACTTGAAACTGTTGGAAAAGTTGCTGAACTTGATGCGCTGCAATCAAAAGTTCCTCCAGGTTTGCCCGCGCTTCTCAGCTTGCAAGGGGTCGGGCCAAAGTCCGTAAAACTTCTTTGGGATTCTGCAAAAGTCACCAACATCGACGAATTGCGCGCGGCAATCGAAAGCGGTGCCTTGCTGACCGTCGAGCGTATGGGCGAGAAAACAATTGCAAATCTTCGCGATGCGGTCGCTGCGCACGACGCGGCTGGTGCGGGCCCCGTGCGTTATCGATTGGGCGAAGCCATCCCAATTGCTGAATCGATGCTGAAAATCTTGCGCGCCGCCCATGGCACCGTGCGCGTGGCATTTGCAGGCAGCGCTCGACGTGGACGAGAGACCGTTGGCGATCTTGACCTTCTTGTTTCAACCGACGATCCCGCGGCAGCGAAATCAGCGTTCTTGAATTTCGCAGGAATTGGAAAAGTTCTTGCTCAAGGCGATACAAAATGCGCAGTGCAATTGGCAACTGGAATACAAGTCGATCTTCGCATCGTGAAGGACAACGCATTCGGCGCAGCGCTGATGTACTTCACTGGCAGCGTTGACCACAATGTTCTGTTGCGCGAACGCGCAATTGCACGCGGAATGCGGCTGAATGAATATGGACTTTTTCGCGTGCCAAAAGAAAGTCCAGAAGGCGCGGATCTTCCGCTTGTCGCAGCTGAAACGGAGGAGTCGATTTATCGCGCGCTGGAACTTCCCTACTGCCCACCAGAATTGCGCGAGATGCACGGATCGGACTTGACGAAACCGTCACCGATATTGATCGAACTCGCCGACATCAAAGCAGAACTCCATTCGCATACCACAGCGAGTGATGGCGATATGAGCATCATCGAACTCGCATCACTTGCCAAGGCTCGAGGTTTTCACACCATCGCCGTGACCGATCACAGTCGAGCAAGCGCGCAAGCGAACGGACTCTCGGTCGAGCGTTTACTGAAGCACATCGACGCAATTCGTGAAGCCGAAGCGACACTTGGAGGCATTCGAATCCTCGCTGGAAGCGAAGTCGACATCATGGCAGATGGTCGATTGGATTATGACGATGACATCCTCGCAAAATTAGATGTTGTCGTTGCCAGCCCGCACACCGCTCTCAAGCAAGCTCCTCAAGCTGCGACCGATCGACTCCTCTGCGCGATTCGCCATCCACTTGTTCACATTCTTGGCCATCCCACGGGACGAATAATTCAAGGTCGCGAGGGTCTTTCTCCCGATATGGAATTGCTTTGTAGGACTGCCAAGGAATGCGGGACCGCGATGGAGATCAACTGCCATTGGTCTCGGCTTGACTTGCGCGATCAGCATGTCCGAATCGCCGTTGCATCTGGTTGCATGATTGCCATCGACTGCGACATTCACTCCCCCGGCGATGCCGACAATCTCCGTTATGGCATCGCAACCGCTCGGCGTGGCGGGTTGACTGCGGCGGGATGCGTCAACACATGGTCCGCGGCAAAATTGCACGAATGGCTGTCCAGCAAGCGATCGTCAATTCGATCATGAAGTCCTACGCTAGGATCAGACTTCGATGTTTGAATCACTCACAGAGAATCTCTCGGGCGCACTTCGAAACCTGACTGGACGAGGACGCATTTCTGAATCCAATGTTCGCGAGGCGATGGGCACTATTGAAACTGCTCTGCTTGAAGCGGATGTCAATCGTGAAATCGTAAAAACTTTCTGCGCAGATGTTCTTCAGGATGCGCTTGGTTCCGAAGTGCTACGAAGTCTTCGCCCTGATGAGCAGATGATTGGCATCGTTCACAAGCGCCTCGTTGCGTTGATGGGCACAAGCACATCGCGACTTTCATTTGTAGAACCTGCGCCAACTGTTCTGATGCTTTGCGGATTGCAAGGCGCGGGAAAAACCACCACCTGCGGCAAACTTGCTGCTTGGATTGGTCGGCGCGGCAAGAGCGTTTTGGTTGCAGCGTGCGATTTACAGCGCCCCGCTGCTGTTGATCAACTTCGAATTGTTGTCGAAGGTGCGGCAAGTGCAGCAGGTGGCAGTCGCATCGCATTTCACGGCGAGCCAGATCAATGCGCTGATCAACCTGGCGCGAAGCCTGGCAGCGCGGTCGGTGTTGCGAAGCGTGCGCTGCAAAAAGCACGCGCAGAGCGTTTCGATGTGCTGATCATTGATACTGCAGGTCGACTGCACATTGACGATGCGCTGATGCGTGAACTCGAATCTGTTGACAGCGCAATCGAAGCGCACGAAATTCTACTCGTCGTTGATTCGATGACTGGACAAGATGCAGTCAATAGTGCGAAGGCTTTCCACCAGCGATTGAATATTGATGGCGTGATCCTGACCAAACTCGATTCAGACACGCGCGGCGGCGCGGCACTTTCGGTTCGGCAAGTCACAGGCGCACCAATAAAATTTGTTGGAGTCAGCGAACACTGGGATGGTCTGGATGAATTCGATCCCGAAAGAATGGCCGGTCGAATCTTGGGAATGGGTGATGTTGTCTCGCTCGTTGAAAAGGTTCAAGGCCAGGTTGATGAAAAAGAGGCGGAGAAACTTGCCGAAAAGATGTCGCGTGGTCAGTTGGATATGGACGATTTCCTGAGTCAGCTGAAATCAATTCGTCGCATGGGACCGCTCAAGCAGATTCTTGGGCTTCTTCCCGGAGTTGGTTCCATGATAAAGGGCATCGATATCGACGAGAAGCAATTTGATCGAATCGAAGGAATGATTCGTTCGATGACCAAGAAAGAGCGCGCCACGCCGACACTGATTGATCGCAGTCGCGTCAAACGCATCGCAACAGGAAGCGGCACGAATGCGGTCGAAGTTGGTCGGCTGACCAAGCAATTCGAGATGATGCAGAAGATGATGAAGCAGATGAGCGGCGGCGGCATGTCGGGCAAGATGAATGCGATGCGCGAGATGGCCGCGGGTGGCGGGATGCCAAATATGCCCGGTTCATCTGGAGCACGCCCCGATGCAGCGAAAAGCAAATTCAAGCAACGCCCCCGACGCTAATTCACTCTTACAGGCTCATCGATTCAGCCAATCTAATATCGATCAAGCGGCAGTGGATCGGAGGATTTTCCAGCGGCCCAATTTCTCAGTGAAGGCATAATCGTTTCACGGATCAATATCTTTGCGCACGCGGCGACAGGAATCGCCAGCAACATTCCATACAGGCCCGCAACGCTTGCCCCTGCGAGTACAGCGACAAAGATTGAGACTGGTCCAAGATTGGTTGCACGACCAGCAAAGACAGGGGTCAGCAGATATCCCTCGATGGACTGAACGATCGTGAAGACAAGCGGCGGTCCGCCGACGATCCAATACCACGCCATGCGATCAGCCTCGGGAATCGTCAGTTGATTTGCGGCCAAGAGTGCAATCGCAGGAATGATCACGACCAAACCAAGATATGGAACGATTGAAAGAATTCCTGCGAGCAAGCCAAGGGTTAATGCGTAGGGCACACCATTGATCCACCAACCGCCAGCGAACATCACACCCATTCCAACAGCAATCAGAATTCTTCCGCGAACAAAGCCCGCGACTGCCGCATCCATTTCGGCGGCCAAGTGAAAGATTTTTTCTTTGCGCGATTCTGGCACAAGGCTCCCAACAAATTTCAATGCAGTTGGAAATCCAACGCTGAAAAACCAAAAATAGAACGGGATAAGAACTGCGGCGAAAAGCAGGCTGGAAAAATCGAGGATTTTCCAAAGTGCTGATTGCGCTGTCGGACTCAGCAGTGCTTGAGTAAGTGAATTTGGTGCTGAATCCTGTGCTTCGGCAACTGGTCGAGGGGGAACAACCGTGGGTGCTACGGTTGAATTCACAAGATCTGCAGCTTTGCTGTCGGGTGCGGGAGGGGTCGATTCTGAAGGAGTTGCAACGGGCGGTACTGAAGCTGAATTGTAATTGATCCAAGAACGGACTCTGCCAATTTCATTTCGGTACTGCGAAGGAAGCACATCTTCGAACCGGTTGATCCATTGATCGAAGCGCCCTGCTCTTGCGCTCGATACGAATTCAGATGCCTGATAGACGATTGTTGGAATGAAGAGCAATCCCGCCAGAACAACTCCCAATCCCGCAGAAGCCAAGATCGCGCTCACGGCGACTGGCCGCGACATCTTCAATACGCGGCAGAGCCAAGCCACCAACGGTTCGACCAAATACGCGAGCGTAAAAGCAAGCAGCAATGGAATGGTCACAAAGCGAAGCGCATATCCCGCCCAGATTGCTCCAAAGATGACTGCGATGACAAGCAGATCCCGAAATGCTTGCACTTGCCAAATGTGCATACGTGCAAAGTTTGTGTTCTCGGATTCGGTTGTCGTTTTCTGCGGAGCTTGGTCCATCAATTCTCTTTCACCTTATTCTTGCCCTTACCCTGTCTTTCCTATGATGTGCTTGCGAAGTCTGTCTTGCGCAAAGACTTCGGCAAAGTCATAGACAGATCGAAAGTCCTCAATCGAATCATTTGGAGATTTGCGAAAGATCCCCAGATCAATCAGAGTAAAGACGATTCGCCCAAAGTCATCTGTGCGCTGAACATTCCAACGTTGCAAGACAACGGGAGCCATCATTCCGTATTGCTCGATCGCGAATTCCAAGAGCCCCATACAAAGCTGTTGACCACTGAGGTGTCGGTCAGTGGTCGAAAGCTGGCTCGGGTCCGACAAGGCGGACTTCGCCGCGTGCCCAAATCCTGACTGGACGAAGTGCAAAGCCTGAACGGGATATGGTCCCGCAGCGGCCCGAATCGTCGCCAAGTCCAATTCTGGTTTTTGCTTCGACGGCATACGGATAGTTTATCGGGAATCTGCCCTAAAATGTGCACAATTCATAATGAGCGATTGCCTGTCTTCCGCCGTTGCCACTGGCAGACAGTGTTCAGAGTGCCAAACGACAATAGAGAAAAAAATATTTTTGCTTTACCCCCTTCCCAAAAGTGGCAACCTCCCGCTATACTTTGCACCAACACGGAGGTTACTACTATGAACGCATTGGAAGCGTCGTTTCGAACCACACTCATCGGACTTGTTGCTGTTGCTAGTGTTGGTTGCGTCCCACAAGAAAAATACAACGATCTCGATTTGGCTTATCGCTCCCAGCAGCAACAACTGCTTCGAACGCAAGGCGATCTCGAGACCACTCGAGCGAATGAATCGAGATTGAGATCACAGCTGGCGCAATCAGCAGGTGATCTTTCTTCTCTCGAAGCGCTGCGAAAAGGCCAGAATGTCGATGTCGACAAGCTGCTGGCTGATTACGAATCGCTCTTGAAAAAAGTTGGCAACATGAATGGCGGACCACTTCCGGCCGATGTGAACGCTGCTCTTGCCGCGCTTGCCGCGCAATATCCTGATGTATTGCAGTTTGATGAAAAGCGCGGAATGATTCGCTTTGCTGCAGACTTCACATTCGATCCAGGTTCAGTTGGATTGAAAGCAAGCGCGCTTTCAGTGCTTTCTCAACTTGCAACAATTCTCAATTCGAATGCGGCGAATCCATTTGAAGTTGTTGTTGTTGGTCATACGGACAATGTGCCGATCAAAAAGTCCGCAGCTCAAAATCCAACCAACATGCATTTGTCGGCCAATCGAGCAATTGCCGTGCGAGACGCTCTTTATAAAGATGGCGTTCAAGCATCGCGCTTCCTCATTGCTGGTTATGGCGAATTCCGTCCAACGGTTCCAAATGGCCCAAATGGCGCAGCTCAAAACCGTCGTGTTGATGTCTATCTGATGCCATACTTTGTGGCGATGTCCAGCGATATGTCATCCGCGGCTGGAATGCCCTCGGATTCTGTCCCGGCTTCTAACCCGGCTTCTGCGAAGGTTTCCCAACCAGCCAAGGCTGACGAGGAACCAACGAAATAGCCTTCAGGCTTTGCCAAGTTTTCAATTTTGTCATTTTTGCCACATTTGTCATTTTTATCAGTGGGATCGCACGGAAAACCCGTGAGATCCCATTTTTTGTCGCTTCTCATAAAACATTCAGGATTGCAAGGCAAATCTTTGGGATGTGTGAATAACGCATAATCTTGAAGATTTTATTTGAAACATTCAATTCAGGGATTACAATGAAGTTGTCCACCCTGATTAACCGCTCTAAACCTGCTTGATGAACGACTTTATGGAGAAAGAAATGACCACCCGATCCACTCGGCTCTTCACCAACCTTTGCGCACTTTCCTTTTCAATCGCCTTTGCCGCGAACGCCTTGGCCCAAGATCCAGTGATCAATGAAATCCGCGTGGATCAACCCGGCATTGACTTGAGTGAATACATCGAGTTCAAGGGCACCCCTGGCGCGTCGCTGGCGGGCTTGACCCTTGTCGTTATTGGAGATGACGACTCTGCTTCACCTCCAAGTCAAAATGGAACCATCGAAGCCGTTGTTGCGCTCTCTGGAAATTTCTCTTCGACGGGTTTCTTTGTTCTCGCAGAATCCACCTTTCAATTTGGAACGCCTGACCAAGTGGCAATTCTCAATTTCGAAAATCCAGACAATGTCACATTTCTCTTGGTCAGTGGATTCACTGGATCCAACGGACAAGACCTCGATACGAACAACGACGCCGTTCTTGATGTAAGCCCATGGACCGCGATTCTCAGTTCAGTTGCATTGGTTCAAGTTGCGACTCCAGATGGAACAACTGCGGACTTTGTCTATTCATCCAATCGAGTTGGACCAGATGCAACAACATCGCCAGCGCAAGTCTGGCTTTGCGCTGACAGTAATACATGGCGAATTGGATCTTCAGATACAACTTTGGGAACAGATTCGCCAGGCGCAGCAAATCCGACTTGCGGCAGTGGAGTTGCAATCCGCCTTTCTGAAATCCGAATCGACCAGCCTGGAACAGATAACGATGAGTATGTTGAAATTCAAGGGCCAGCTGGATTCAATATGAATGGTTTCTCGATCGTCGTCTTGGGCGACGATGCGTTGACAACTCATTTAGATGTTTCAGGAGTGATCGAAAGCATCACGCCGCTCGATGGTGCGATCATTCCTGCTTCTGGCTATCTTTTGGTCGCAAAATCCACGATGACAATTGCAGTTCCAGACTTCATCGTTGCACCCGCTGCAATGAACTTTGAAAACGGTGACAATGTCACCTTCTTGCTGGTCTCTGGTTTCACTGGAGCGCTGAATGGAGACGTGGATACCGACGCTAACTGCGTGTTTGATGTGAATCCTTGGGAATCAATCATTGACTCCGTTGCGCTGACCGGTTTGGACACAACATGCAATTATTCCAGTTCAGTTGCCGGACCCGACGGCAATTACACCACTGGCCACGCCTTCCGATGCTTTTCGGACGGAATTTGGTCTGTTGGTGCATACGATCAACTTGCTGGTGGTGATACCCCCGGCGCTCAGAATCGTGCGTGTGGTCTTGGACCAGTTCTTGAGTGCGGCGAAGCCACGGCTGGTGATTGCAACACGGCCCATGCAAACCGATACTGCTCTGATCCACTCTGCTGCGCGCTGATTTGTGTGACACAGCCAACTTGTTGCACGATTGCTTGGGATGCGCCATGCGCTGCAGCTGCGACTACAAGTTGCGGACAGACAGGAAGCTCATCCTGCGTCAAGGGTGTCGTTGCTTTCAGCGAAATTCGCATAGATCAAACATCAACTGACACCGACGAATGGGTTGAACTTGTCGGAGCTCCTGAAACAAGCCTGAATGATGTGACATTGATTGTCATCGGTGATGGCTCATCAACATTATTGAGCGGCGTCATCGAAGCAGTTGTAAGTCTTGCCGGCAAGTCCATTCCTGCCGACGGACATTTTTCAATGTCCGAGTCAACATTCACCCAAGGTATTGCTGCGATAGATTATGTCATCCCAGGAACCAATCCCCTCAACTTTGAAAACAGCGATAATGTGACCTTCATGCTCGTTCGAAATTTCACTGGAGCAGACGCACAAGATTTGGACTCGGACGACAACGGTGTCTTTAATGCAGTCGTTCCATGGACAGAAGTGATTGACACAATCGCATTGATCAAGACGACGACGGTGCCTCCAACTGGTACAGAGTGGTACTACGGGCCAAACACAATTGGACCAGATACAACCTTTGTCCCTGGACATATTTGGCGCTGCGAAGACACGGGTTGCTGGAACATCGGAAGATTCGACATTCTTGTTGACCCAACTGATACGCCTGGAGTTGCGAACTTGAACTGCGGTTCACCATGCGCGGGCGATTACAACTTGGACGGTCAGCGAAATGGTTCCGACTTGGCGACGCTACTTTCGGCTTGGGGTACCCAAGGCGGAGATATCACCGGAGACGGAACGACATCTGGTGCCGATCTCACTGCTCTGCTCAGCGGTTGGGGCGCTTGCCCATAAGTTGATTCTCGATCAAATCGCACACCCCTCAGTCGTAAGACTGGGGGGTTTTTCTTTGTCCTTCCATAGTTTTACAATCGAATGAAAAGTGTTCAATCTTTTACGGCTCGCCCCTGATACCGTAGTGATGTGCCTGCTGCTGTTCAAGAAATTTCGCGGTTTGGGTGGCTTGTCTATGACTCGGTCACCGAGTTTGGCAAGTTCATCAAATTCGTATGGGATGTTTCGGTTCGTTTCGCCGCGCATCCGATGCGATGTCTCAAGTGGACGTTGCTTGGACCACAGTTTTATGCCGTTGGAATTGCAAGCATCCCCGTCGTAGCGATCACAGGTGCTTTCATAGGAATGATTCTTGCCCTCGAAGGATACGAACAGTTCGCATCATTCGGACAAGAATCCAGACTTGGAAGCGTGATCAATCTTTCTGTGACCAAGCAGATTGGACCAGTGCTTGCAGCGGTGATGGTTGCAGGTCGCGTCGGCTGCGCGCTCGCCGCAGAACTTGGAACAATGGCAGTGACCGAACAACTTGATGCGATGCGAGCGATGGATGCAGATCCACTTCGCATCTTGGTCGCACCACGTGTCGTTGCATGCATCATTATGACCCCCCTGTTGACCATTTATTCTGATCTGCTTGGAGCATGGGGTGCATGGTTCATTACTGTGCAAATCTACGGAGTTTCCAGCGAAAACTATTGGTACTTCACTGCTCAGGCCATTGATTGGTGGGATCCAACTTCGGGGTTGCTCAAGTCAATTGCATTTGGAGCTGCGATAGGTTTCATTTCTTGTTTCAAAGGCTTCACCTGTTCAGCGGGTGCTGCTGGTGTTGGACGTGCCGCAACAAATGCATTCGTTGCAAGTTTCTTGGCGATCGTGTTGATCAATTTGGTCTTGGCGCAATTCTTTGGAACGTTCTACGAACTTGTGACGGGTCGAGTCTCTGGTCTCTTGCCATGAAAAGTTCGATGGCGATGTTGTGCGCGGTCATGGCCACGCTGGCATTTGCTCCTCTCTCTCCACTGGCAGATCAGTCAAGTGTTGAAACTGGAATAACACCTCCACCTGATGGACGACCTCCCACAGGCGCACTTCAGCGAACTGATTCTCGCAAGTGGGAAATCACACTGAAAATAGATCTTCCCGTCTTTCACAAAGATGACGCTGTGTCCGAATCGATCATCGTTCCAGTGAGCATTCTTGACACGTGGTGGAAGGTTGACCCGCGATCATTTCGAGCAAGACTTTTTGTCGATTTGTATCCAGTTGCTGATGTATCTACAAATCTCAAGGTGAATCAAAATCGTTGGGGAGACTCGCGTGCGGAGATTTCGATTCCAAATTTCGTTGATTTTCGTTTACGGACTGAATTGACATGGGTCGTAGAGACATGGTCTTGTCTATTCGACGAGGCTGCTGCTGCGAAAGAACAGATGCCTTTACGATGGCCAGAGGAAGTCGAAAGATGGCGTCAACCAAGTCCAGGGATTGATCCGCACGATCCACAAGTTCAGGAATTGCGACGACAAATACTTCAGCGTGTTTCTATTGATACGCCGCCAATTTATGTGGCAAAGGAGATTATTCGAACTGGCAGTCGATCTCTAAAAAATGGTGATCATAAAGAAGGAAATCCATTTGGCATCCAGTCGCGAGGTCTGGAGATGCGCGGAAGTGCTCGGGCACTTGCCACTCAAATTGGAAGTGAGTCGGATGTTGCGTGTATCTGTGTTGCCTTGCTTCGAGCGATGGGATTTCCTGCTCGGCCAGTGATCGGATTGCTTGATCGAAACAAGCGTCAAGGAAATTCACTCTCCGCAAAAAAACTAGGAATGTGGGGCGAGGTTTATCTCCCAAATTGCGGATGGGTGCCATTCGACAGCGATTTGATTCGTGGAGGTATCTCCGCTGCGAACAGACTTGATCAGAACTGGAATGGGTTTGGAAGCGACGACGAATTCAATGAACGCATTCCGATTACACACGAGTTAGACATCTATCAGCCAAAGGCCGCGGATGGAATTCGATTGGCTTCATACATCGCACTTTGCCGATTGAAAACGAAATTGGATCAGCCTGGGCAAGGCCCTACCGACATTCTCATTCAGACTGCGTTGATCAGTCGTGGACGAGTTCAGCGATGAATCAAAGGAGCGATTTCAGCGAGCAGGTTCCAGCAGATCGCGCGTAATACTTGCAATTGTTGGACAACCAGAGAGCGCCATCACTCGATCGAAATCTTGGGCAAGAATTTCGATCACGCGTTTCGCGCCATTTTCTCCGCCCGCTGCAAGTCCCCAAAGAATCGGTCGTCCAATCTGTACCGCTGTTGCGCCGAGCGCCAAAGCCTTCAGGATGTCTCCGCCGTGGCGAATTCCTCCATCGACGAGAACAGGAACGCGACTTGCGACAGCTTGCGCAATGCGCGGCAATGCCTCGGCAGTTGGCGGCGCGCCATCAAGTTGCCGGCCACCATGATTGCTGACCACGATCCCCTTCGCACCACATCGAACAGCGGTCAACGCATCGTCGGCCCTGCAAATTCCCTTCACCATCACAGGCAGTTTCGTCAGACCACAGAGCCATTCAAGATCTTTCCAACACAAACTCGGCGTAATGGTCCAACCCAAAGTCTCGCCAATTCCAACTCCTTTATGTCCTGTTGAAGCGCTTCCGGTGCGTTGCAAATTGACGATACTCATCTCTGGTGGAACACAAAATCCAGTTTTCATTTCACGCTCACGCAGTCCCCAGACGGGTGTGTCCACCGTCAATTGAAATGCAACGCAACCAGCCTGCTCGACTCGACGCACTAAATCAGTCAAGAATCCGCGGTCTTGCCCGATGTAGATCTGAAAAAGTATTGGCGAGCGAGCCGCGGCACAGATTTCTTCGATCGATGTTGTCGAAAGACTGCTGACAACCATTGGGACTCCTGCCGCGCCACAAGCTCGCGCAGTTGCGATTTCTCCATCGATGTGCGCCATTTTATGCAGCGCAGTTGGTGCGGCAAGCAATGGGAAGGACAAAGGCATATCCAACAATGTTGTTGCAGGCGATCTCTTGGAGACATCAATCATCACTCGATACCAAATTGACAATGCTTCCCACGCGGCTCGATTACGCGACAATGTGCGCTCGTCGCCAGCTCCGCCAGCGTAATAAGCGAAAGTCATTTGTGAAAGGCGTTCGTGTGCGACAGCTTCGAAGTCGTCGATGCGGTACAGATTCGAGAGTTCCTCGTTCGACAAATCTTTTTCTATGTCACGATCACTTTGAGTCATTGTCATCGAAGCATAGTCGCTGAAAAACGATTTGAATCAACCGAAGCGCCTCTACGCCGACGTTGGTTAGCGGCGAGAATTTCTCGTGCAACGAGCAACAGTGCAACGGGAATCCACAGGACCATCCACGGCAATGATGCGCGCCATGGTGGCGGAGCGGGATTCACAAAAATATCGAAAGATCGGCAATTCGATGTGTTTTCGCCAACATGGATGAAAATTTTCCAAGCACCGGAGGTTGCCAGCGTCAGCGAACATGCACGAAGCAGTCGATTCCCAGACTCCGCATCATGCATCACGGCTTCAGTCCACGCACCATTTGGACCTTCGGCGCGAACATGGACTGGGACGGTCAGTTGAGGTTCGCCGCTGAGGGAAAGCAAAATAGAAAAATCAATCGCGCCTGCGCTCGGCGGGACTGGCGAGAGAAAAACCGTCGCGTCATATTCTCCATATCGACCACGATCGACGACCGCGCCACCATCCGCGTGCGCTTGTATGCAGAATGAAATCGCAAGTCCACAAGCGATCCACTTGATGGAAGCAAGCAGGTTCATAGCGTCGAAGTCCCCCGCATTTGCATTGGCTGAAAGACGATCCAGACTCCCACCAACCACAAGATGAGTGTGAGCGTCCACCACGGAATTGATGCCAAGATTGCTCGCCCTCCTGTTCGCTGTGTATTTCCCCGCCAGATCATCCAACCAGAGACCACAAGCCCAGATTGAAGCAACAGAAGTTCGACAGGAAGCAACCAGGATGGAACTGCTCCGCAGCAGGATTCGGCCCAATCTGGTTCGCCAAACCAGGCAAGACCAATATCGTTGAATGCCCGCTGCATCACAGGAATCGCTGTGGAAGCGCTTGTTGCAAGATGAAAAAACCAATGAACACACCACATTGATGCGCCAATGGGAACCAGTGCGTGTGCGCCGCCACAGAGCGATTCGCGCAGCGAGCGCCCGCCAATGCGTGATGAAATCAAAGCCGCGCAAGACATCAGGATCACAGGCAGGATGACAATCGCCATCGTTGTCATCCCTCCTTCAACCGCGACAGACGATGTCAGTTCAAATGACTTTGTCACTGATGCAACAAGATCAAGCCACGGCGCAGTCATCCCAGCAGCATTGGCGAATGCACCGAATGTCAAGAGTGCAAGCAGAGCAGAGACATCAACTCGAGAAGCGACTCGTCCAATCGACGAACCCCACCGCCGATCGGTCAATGCAACACTTGGCGATTGCGTCAGGATTCCAATGTTGTCATGCGGACAAGCATCCACACAGTCCAAGCAGAATGTGCAATCCAAATTGCCACGCTTGGCAGGTTGAAAGATTTCTAATTCGCAGCCTGGAACAGAAATGCTCAACGCGACACTTGCGGATTTCGCGGAGCCAGAATCCGATCCGCGAATGCACTCTCGTCCAGTACATGTTGCACACACCGCAGTATCGCGCACAGAAACAGAAAGTGGGGAAATCAAACTTTGAGCCATATGAAATTGCCCAATTGGGCAGACCCATTTGCAGAAACTTCCGCCTCGAAAGAGTCCGTCGATCAGCAGAATGGCAGCGAAATATCCAATAAATATCAATGCAGTCGCCATTGGGTTCGACCAGAGATCAAAGGCCTCATATGAAATCAACCAGATTGCAACCAGTCCAACCGCCAACCATTTGGATCGCAGCGCAGTCGGCCAACGAAAGCGAGGTCGCCACCAGCGACGCATCAAATTGCGCGGCGCCATCAACGGACACGACATGCAGAGAAAATTGCCGCCGAATAAAAGTGCTATCACGACCAAGCCTCTCCAGTGAGTCCAAGGAAGTGTCCCAGCCAAATTCGACGGAGCATCTGATGGACCAAAAAAACCATCAATAACAAGGACCAGCGCAATGAATGCCAAAGTCCATCGAACCGATTCTCTCGCAGCACGCTTGCGCAAAAATGCTCCGATCCATGAAACTCGAAGCAGATCAAAGCGTGCTGTGATGTGCGAGGCGGTCGATGGTCTCTCTCGCGCAATAAATGGAGTGGGGCGAACCATTTTCAATGCACGCAAGATCAAAAAGATCGCCGTCGGCAGCATGACAACTTGACCCGCGGTCCACATGAACGCACCAGCCATTCGCTGATCGCGAAGTGCATCCCAGCCAAGCGCTGGTGAAGTCGCAAGATAGTTTGAGTACAGCACAGAATCCGAGAAGGTGACGATTGCAGAAAAGATTGTGTTCTGAACATCTGCTGCCAGCAGATAGACAACCAAAGCTGCATCCGACCAACGGGCTTTCCACGGCCAGGGCGCGATGATTTGCCACCAAAACAGCATCGAACCTGCAAGAAACGAGGCGTGTTCGAATCGGTGAACCAGATTTGATTGCAGTGCTGCGCCGTAAAAAGTTGGATAGTGCCAACCCCAATTCACAAGTGCGAATGCAATCCAACCAGTGAATGGGTTCAACAACAGCGCGAGACATCGACGCACGAAAGGACTTGCAAGAAATGGTCCAAGCGCTTCTCTTCGCACTACCTTGGGCAATCCTCGAAGCAAGGGGATTCCTGGCGAACCCAAGAGAATCAAAGGCGCAGCGATCATGATCAACAACCAGTGCTGAACCATGTGCACCCATAACAACAAGTGACCGATCGAATCAATCGGAGATGCAAGCGAGAGAAAAAGAACAATCATTCCCGCTGCAAAACACTTTGGTCTCCAAGTTGGGAAACCGCGGACTCGCCCAACGATTCCTCGCACACCGCGCACATACAAGATTGAGGCCAATGCGATTGCAACGACCAACCATGGGTCGATGTTCCAACTACTGAAAATGGCTGCGGCCGCGCTCAGCGCGATGAAGCTCCAGTTGCAATTTCCGCTGGCACTCCTGTTCCAGTGAAGGGTTCATTCAGTGTCAGGGGCGACTTGATTGGAAGTGGCAATTGTGCGCCGGGAATGGTCGAGTCCGGCTCATTTGCTGGGCGGAGCGTGCTGAGAAAGTCCACAATTGCAGTCATTTGAGCACTATTGAGATTCTTGCCAAACGCAGGCATGTTGCCCCCACCTTGCTGAACTTGTCGCACGATCTGATCAGGCGACATGCGAGTTGCGATCTCATCAAGCGCTGGACCGCGCTTGCCGCCGAATCCACCAAGTTCATGACAGTTGCGGCACTGAGCGTATTGAAAGACAACCGCACCTTGCATTTGTAAAGGCGTGCGACCCTTCACAAACTGCGTTGGAGTTGGCAGCGCAGACCAACCATTCATCACTGGCGACCAAGGGCTTGTGACTCCCTCCCATGTCAATGCGACGATTGCCATCACAACAAAGACCGCTAGCAGCATCATTCCAGGCCGACGACTCGGAGCACGCTCACCAGAGTTTGAAAGAAATGGAACTGCAACCAAGATGGCAATTCCAATAACAGGTGAAATCAGCATGATGGCAGTCTCGGATGCAGGTGGCAGAAGACTGACCGCGCCGAAGATCCACATGAATGGATAATCAGGTCGTGGATTTGTATTGATCAATGTGGGATCTGGCATTCCGCCTGGACCAAATGGACCGTAATACGCGGCCAAAAACACCAGCAGAATCAGACAAACTCCGCAGAAAACCATGTCGCGCTGAGCCGCATCAGGAAAGAAAGGCACGCCTGTTTTATGCATCCGCTCTTCGAATTCTTTGCGATATGTCGAAGGAACCACGATCTCGCCGGGCTTGGGCATTTCGCTGATCCCGTTCTTCATAATCAGTGTCATGTGGATTCCTACAAGTCCAATCGCAGCTCCTGGAAGAATGAAAACATGCAGGGCGAAGAATCGATTGAGAGTTTCACCGCCGATGATTGGTCCACCCAACATCAGCGCACGCATTTGATCTCCGAAGACTGGAACGCGGTCAACGATTGCCGCGCCAATTCCAAGCCCCCAATAAGCATCTTGATCCCATCGCATCACCTGTCCTGTGAAAGCCAATGCAAGCACGGTCAACAACAAGAAGACGCCTGTGATCCAATTCAGTTCGCGCGGATATTTGAACGAGCCGTGCATAAAGACTTGCAACATATGGATTGCCATCATCACAACCATCGCACTGCTTGACCATCCGTGCAGCGCGCGCAACATCCAACCAAGAGGAATTTCCTCGTCGATATATCGAAGGCTTTCCCAGGCATTTGAAGCGCTTGGGGCATACATCGTTCCAAGACAAACCCCAGTCACAATCTGAATCGTAAAGAACATCAGAGTGGCGCTTCCAAAGACATACCACCATTTCGCGCTGCGAGGAACATGATGGGTAAGTAATGGCGCACTGAATGCAATGACACCAGTGCGCTCTTCGACCCATTGCACAGGTTGCTTGAGAAGTTTGATGATTGCATCGCGGTTCATACTGATTCTTCCAAGCCCGGCAATCGTCCAGCGTCGATCAAGAGTTTTCCGCCTTCAACTTTCCATTTGTATTCAAAGAGTCCACGCGGCGGCGGACCCGCGGCACGACTGCCATCTTGGTAATACACCCCTCCGTGACAGGGGCACATGAAAAGTTTGGATTGCTCGAACCAGCGAACAGGACATCCCAAGTGTGCGCAGTTGATAGCGAAAACTTGAAACTTTCCAGTTTCTACACAGCGAACCCAGCATGCGGTTTTCGCAGCATCACCATCGGTCGGCTGTCGAATTGGATTGAGAAATGTAGCGAAACGAGTTTGTCCCGATGGGAAAAGCGTGGTTGCACCCAGATCGACCCATTCATTTCGATATCGGCTTCGAGCTGGGCCAATGATGTATCCAACGATTGGCACTGCCGCAAGAGCACCGCCTATTCCCAGCAATCCAGCGCCAAACTTGAACATGAATCCGCGCCGCGCGTCTTGTGCGGCAACGGGAGGAAGACTTCCACCACCGCCACCTCCGCAACCGCAGCCAACGCATCCTTCTTTCTTCGTTTCACCATTCGTATTGTCACTCATTTCGCATTACTCGCATTCTGATTATTCGCTGGGGAAACTGGTCTCGCTTGCGCAATCCAACTGACTACATCCGCAACTTCCGTTGGAGTTAAACCATTTGGATGATTGGGCATTGGTTCATTCCATGCTGGACTTGCGAGTGCTGCGCGGCCATAAACAATAGCGCTCCACAAGCCTTGGTTGGAAATCAATTTCAGATACATCGGGTCGGTCACACTTCCTGCTGAACCTCCAGCGGCGTGGCACGATGCACACGCGGAAGCGAAGACGTGCGCTCCAGCGTCAGCATTTCCGGCAACGACCACATCAGAAATTCCGCCTTGACCGCCAGGAGAGCCTGCCCCCCACAAAGATCTCATCCCTTTCACGAACGCGGCAATTTGTTCCGCGCTCATCGGTCCACCATTGGATTCCAAGTAACTCGGCATCAAAACTCCTTGACCATGAGAGATGACTTGAATCACTTGCGCATCAGTGGCAACTTTCCAATATCCAGCATCAATCAGCGGAATTGCCGCGCCTTCAGCACCCTGGGAATGACAGCCTCGGCAATTTGTATCAAAAGTCGATTGAGTCCAGGCTGATGATCCAATCGCGACAGGAGTCGCCACCGTTGGTTTTCCTGGCATTCGATCACACCCAATGGAAGCAAAAATCAACAAGCAAGAAAAGAAATTTGGAATTCGCAGCATTATCACTTGTTGCCTCCCCGCTCGATTCGAAGTCGCTGAGCAAGTGTCTTGTTTGTCATTGTCGAGACCATTTCTCCGCGACTGACCCACCAACCGCAAGCGATTCCAAATGCAAACTGACTTCCAATAAACCATGGCCAAGAAATATATTTTTCAAGCGCTGGATTCACGACTCCAAGTGTCGCCCAGACCAAACCGGTCACGATAACGGGGACAAGAACTCCGCCAGCAAAGATCGGTCGTCGAGGCATCATCGGAAGAGCAGTGGTGTACAGCGATCCAACGGCAACAGACATTGCAAGATGAATGAAAATTGCAATTGCAAACCAACCAGGATGGATGACCTCGAGCGTTGCAAGGTCCGCATCTCCCACTTCAGGCAGGACTGCGCCGGTGAGAAGATTGATTGGCAACCAAACGCTTCCGTGCTTGACGATTCCCCAGGTGCACGCCACGATCGCCATCGCCACTCCACCGACAAGTCCTCCGACGACTCCCGAGCGATATGGATGAACTTCCGCTGGAAAAAGCGGTCTTTCCACCTTTTCTCCCTCGCCAGCGATTGCATAATTGGGTCCCGTCTTTGCCAAAAGTTCTGACGGGATTTCCTCGAGACATTCATCAGGAAAAATGTCTCTGAACCAGACAACCATTCCAAAAATTACAACAATGATACCGACCGCTAAGACCCAGTAATCGGTCACCATGCTCGCACCAAGAAATGCCACGCCGAATGCTGTGACGATTGGTCCCGAAGTCGGTTCGGGAATCGCACGACTGTACGGGGTTTCAATCCTGCCGCCACTCGCGCTTTCACTTTGATGATTTGCTTCGTTCTTGTTCATAGGTGCATCTTGATTCTTGGTCAACGTCCAATCACATACACGGTGGTAAAAACAATAATCCACACTGCATCCACGAAATGCCAATACCAACTCAGCATGTCGAAGGAGTGCGCGTGCCGAACTTTCACAAAGCCCAACGCACCAAGGATCAACACAATCCCAAGCATTGTCAGACCAACGAGAACATGAAGTAGATGCAAACCAACGAGTGAATAGAAAGTTGTTCCAAAGAGATTGGTCCCGATGTACAGGCCATCTTCTTCCATCATCCCCTTCCACTCAGATGCGGTTCCTCCGACAAACCAAAGACCAAGCACAATGGTCAAAGCCAGCCATCCCAGAAATGCGCTTTTTCTCTGGCGTTCAAGGGATTTGACTGCGAAGACAACTGTGAAAGAGCTTGATATGAGCGCGATCGAATTGACGATCACCAAAGGCATTTCAATCACATCTTTCGGCTGAGGCCCCGTCGCACTTTTGCCTATATAAAAAAGATACGCGACAACAAATGTCAAGAAGATGCAACTTTCGGCAGCGATCAAGCAGATCATGCCGACCTTTCCGCGTGATGGTTGCCACTGCTTTGGAAGAGATAGTGTCGTAGATGCAACGCTCATTTGTTCCCCTCGCCTTCAGTCTCGTGCCGCGAATCAGGATCGTGTGGATTGGCAAGATCCCACAGTGGTCGCGCAGAACCAACAGTCGGCACTTGATCAAAATTCCATTCCGGAGGTGGACTGGAAGTTGCCCATTCGAGCGTCCAAGCGTTCCACGGATTGTTGCCAGCAATCTTGCCTTTGCGAAGCGAAGTGATGATGTTCCAGATGAAAAACGAAACTGCGATTCCCTGAAAGAGAACACCGATCGAAGAAAGCATGTTCCACAATTCAAGCCCGCGGTCTGGTTGATACATATAGATTCTTCGAGGCATTCCCAGAATTCCTGAAATGTGCATCGGCAGGAATGTCAGATTGAATCCGAAGAATAAGAGCCAAAAGAACCATTTCCCAAGTCTTTCTGAGAGCATTCGGCCAGTTGCCTTGGGGAACCAATAAAAGACACCGGCGAAAATTCCAAAGACCGTTCCGCCGAAGAGCACATAGTGAAAATGCGCGACGACGAAATAACTATCCGACAATTGCCAGTCGAATGGCACGACCGCCAACATCACGCCGGTCAATCCGCCGAAGGTGAACATCGCGATGAACCCTGTGGCGAAAAGCATCGGCGTCGCGAAGATGATTCGTCCACCGACCATCGTTCCCAACCAAGTGAATATCTTGATCCCAGTTGGAACGGCGATCAGAAATGTCGTGGCCGCGAAAAACGAATTCAATTCAGGCGACATTCCAATTGAAAACATGTGATGCGCCCAGACACTGAGGGAAATAAAACCAATGGCAACTGTCGCCGCGACCATCAACGCATATCCAAAGATGACTTTGCGGCTGAAGACGGGAATAATTTCGTTGAGAAATCCAAACGCAGGCAACACCAAGATGTACACCTCTGGATGTCCAAAGAACCAGAAGAGATGCTGCCAAAGCACTGCCGATCCACCATTTTGCGTGTCAAAGAAATGAGCGCCCAAATAGCGGTCCAAGAGCAACATTGCTTGCGCGCCAGTCAGAACGGGAATCGCGATAATCACCAGAATTCCCGTGATCAACATCATCCAGCAAAGAAGAGGCATTCGCATCAAGGTCATTCCTGGACAGCGCATGACCAAGATCGTGGCAACAAGATTGATCGCAGTCGTGATGCTCCCCAGCCCGCTGATCAAGATTCCAAGAATCCAATAGTCCGTCGAATTTCCAGGCGAAAATGTTTTCGATGTCAAAGGTGCATAAGCGAACCATCCAACATCGGGCGCCGCCGAAGTTCCATAGAGACCTTGCGCTCCAATATAGGAGTAATAAAGAAGGCATGCCCCGAAAACAAAAAGCCACAGACCGAATGCATTCAACCGCGGAAACGCCATATCTCGTGCACCAACCATCAGCGGGATCAAATAATTTCCCATGCCAAGCAAGATGGGCATTCCCACCAAGAAGACCATCGTCGTTCCGTGCATCGTGAAGAGTTGATTGAATGTGGCTGGATCAATGATCTTGCCAGCTGCCTGCGCGAGTTGTGATCGCATCAACGCCGCTTCGATTCCTCCAATGACGAAAAAGAGCAACCCAAATCCGACATACATCATTCCAAGTCGTTTGTGATCAACTGTGACGATCCACGAATGAACTTGAGATCCCAATGTGCGGCGCACTTCATCGGGAACGGCGTGAGGATGTGATGCGGTCGTCATATGGATTTATTTCAAGGTCAAGAGATACGCAACAATTGCGTCAAGTTGATTTGGATCCAGTTCGAGGCTCGGCATATTGCAACCAACTTTCAGATTCTGTGGATCATCAACCCACGCACGAAGTGTCGTTGGATTCAGCGGTGCAACTCCCGAACCGATTGTTGTTCGGCTCATGAGATGGGTCAAATTTGGGCCAAATGATCCTCCAGAAACTCCATCAATCGCATGACAATTCATACATGCCAAATTCAGGAACATATCCCTCCCTTGCTCGACGGATGGGTCGGAAACAACAGGACTGGATTGATGCACGCACCACGCTTTGAATGCGGCATCGTCGACAGCGGTCACTCTCAGCAACATATTCGCATGTTGTTTTCCGCAATACTCCGCACACTGCCCAAGAAAAATACCAGCACGCTCCGCCTGAAACCAAGTGTGATTGGCATGATTTGGAATGATGTCTGTCTTGCCATTCAACTGTGGAATCCAGAAAGAATGAATGACATCAGCCGATTGAAGCGTCAGCCAAATTGGTCGTCCAACAGGGACAACAAGTTCGTTCGCAGTAACAATCGTTCCATTTCCGTCAAGATTCGGGATCCGATATTCCCACCACCATTGGTGAGCAATGACATCCACATTTAGCGAACCTTCGGGAGCTTCGGTCAATTGCACTTCACGAATTGTTCTCAGAGTCGCAAGCGCAAGCACAAACACGATGATTGTCGGAATGACAGTCCAAGCAAGTTCCACAGGATTGCTGCCAAAGACTTGCACAGGTTCGCCTGCATCACGCGCACGCTTTCGAAAGCGGATGATCGACCAGACCAAGACACCTTCAACGACAACAAATATTGCCGCGGAAATTCCAAGAACAAGCCACGCAATCTCTCTGATTTCGTGCGCAGGAGGACTTGCAGAACTGAAGATGCTCAAATCTCCAGCATTTATATTTTCACTAGTCGGCGCGCACACGACAGCCGTTGAAGCAACATCACTTCCTGCTATTGAATTCAGCGAAGATGCTGCGATGAGAACCACGAAGATGAAAGCAAAGCGTTTCTTCGCGATTAGGAAAAACATAAGTCAAAAATATACTACTGTAAAGATTTATTGTTATCCTTGAATCAGTTCACGCCGGCGTGGCGGAACTGGCAGACGCGATGGACTCAAAATCCATTGGGGCTAATACCTCGTGCAGGTTCGATTCCTGTCGCCGGCATTTTTCGCATCAATCCCCGTTTATTCCTCTAGTCCTCTGGAATAATTCGGGGATTCTTTCGTGATCTGGATGTCGTGTGGATGGTTCTCCACGACCGTTGCCGCGCTTACTCGAACAAATCTCGTGTCGCGGCGCAGTTCTTCAATTGTTTTGCATCCGCAGTACCCCATCGCACTTCGCAGTCCGCCAATCATTTGATAAACGAAATCAGAAAGAGTCCCTCTGTATGGAACGCGTCCTTCAACACCTTCAGGCACAAACTTTCTTGAACCCGCCTGCGAATATCGATCAGCGCTACCAGCATTCATCGCACCTTCGCTGCCCATCCCCCGATAGACCTTGAATCTTCGATTGCTGTGAAGCACAAGTTCACCTGGACTTTCGTCCAATCCCGCGAAGAGTCCTCCAAGCATCACACAGTGCGCCCCAGCGGCGATGGCTTTGGCGATATCGCCTGAAAGTCGGATGCCCCCATCCGCAATGACTGGAATTCCAGCCTTTTCAGCGGCAGTGACAGCATTCATAATCGCGGTGATTTGCGGCATTCCAACGCCAGTCACAACACGAGTGGTGCAAATCGATCCAGGACCAATACCAACCTTGATTCCATCCGCGCCAACATCAATAAGCGCCTTGGCTCCATCCGCGGTACCAACATTTCCCGCGATCACTTCGATGGAAAATCGCTTCTTCAATTCTCGCACAGTTTCCAAGACATTCTGACTATGGCCATGCGCTGTGTCGACCACGATCACATCAACTTCCGCCGCGATCAAAGCTTCCACTCGGTCGTATTGATGAACACCAACGGATGCGCCGACGCGAAGTCTGCCCCGCGAATCCCTGCACGCACGTGGATGTCGACGAGTGTTGTCAATGTCTCGCATCGTCACTAAACCAGTCAGTCTCCCAGCATCATCGACGAGCGGTAATTTTTCAACCCGAGCTCGAATCATGATCGCTTCAGCTTCCGCAAGCGGCGTATTCAATCGTCCAGTCGCAAGATTCTTGCTAGTCATCGAATCGCCAACCGTGGTTGTCCCGGCAATCTTCGCAACGAACTTCATATCGCGGCGAGTCAAAATCCCAACCAGTTTTCCTCCACGCGTTCCATCTTCAGTCACCGGAAATCCGCTGACACCTTGCTCCAACATCAACGCCAATGCACGTGCAACCGATTCGTGTGGGCTCAAAATGATTGGATCAACGATGATTCCATTTTCACTGCGTTTGACTTTGGCAACTTCGCTGGCCTGTTGTTCAGGCGTCATGTTTTTATGGATGATTCCAATTCCACCTTCTTGCGCCAACGCACGCGCCAATGTGGCTTCGGTCACGGTGTCCATTGGCGCAGAAATCAGCGGTAAGCCAATCGAGATGTTGCGGGTCAGACGCGTCGAGATATCGACCGAGTCCGGGACGACGGAGCTGAACCTGGGAATCAGAAGGACGTCGTCAAAGGTGATTCCGTCTTGAGAAATCTTGTCTTCCATTTGGAGATGATCCGCAGAATTGACAATCTCGTCAAGTAGCCACTTCCATTGTTGCTTTCCCCTGCTATTCTTTGAGATCAAGAGAAAATGACACAGTAAGGAACTGCATTGAGCCATTCACGAAGCGAACTCATCACCCCAGTTGCCACGGACACTCGTGGAACCCAGCCCGGCGAAGGCCGTAAAGCTTGGAATTCATGGCTGACCGCGATCATAAAGATTGAAGGCAGTGATCTCATCGTCAAGTCTGGTCTACCGCCACGCATTCGACACCGTGGCGCTCTTCGAGATCTCGCGACACCGCCAATCACTGAAGACTTGATGTTTCAAGTTGCAAAGGACATTCTCGATCCGAATCAGCTCGATCACTTCCGCCGAAACGGTTCAATGGATTTCGCGTTCGACTTTGACCAAGGTCGACGATTCCGAGTCAATTTATTTATGGCCCGAGGCCGCCCCGCAGTTGCCGCACGACTCATCACGAGCAAGATCAAGACTTTCGAAGAACTGGGACTTCGACCAAGTCTTGGAGATATCGCTATGTTGGCGCAAGGACTCATCCTGTTTTCTGGAGTCACTGGATCTGGAAAGAGCACCTCGATCGCTGCGATGCTTCAATATGTCAATGAGCGCAAGAAGGTGCATATTGTCACAATTGAAGATCCGATCGAATACATCTTCACCGACGTGAAGGCGACGATCAATCAGCGCGAAATCGGCATCGATTGCACGAATTTCGACGATGCGCTGCGCGCTCTTGTGCGAGAAAATCCCGACATTTGCCTCGTCGGTGAAATGCGCGATTTTGAAACATTCGAAGCAGCAGTACGCGCGGCAGAAACTGGCCATTTGGTTTTCGGAACCATCCACGCATCGAGCGCATGGCAAACATTCGGGCGTATCTATGACTTGTTCCCAGAAAACGAACGAGATCAAATTCGCAAACTTCTTGCATACAACCTGCGTGCGATCGTCTATCAGAAACTTCTTCCAACGCTGAAGCCAGAAGTTGCCCGTATTCCCGCTCTCGAAATTCTCCTCAACACTCCAGTCGTTCAGAAGTACATCTTGGATGCCCGCGAAGGAGATCTCTTGGAAGTCATCAAAGGCGCAAAGGACGAAGGCATGCTCGATTACACTTCCGCGCTTGTGGAACTTGTCGAAAGTGAAATGGTCCATCAGCGTGTTGCGATCGAATCCACGCCTCGCCCAGAAGAGCTGAAGATGCGCTTAAAGGGCATCACGTAATCGTTTTCTCAATACATTTACTGACATATTCCCAATGATTTTCCAATCGACTTCATTTCTTGCAATCGAACCAATCGCGATTAATTTGGTTTCGACTTACAAGCCGATCCTGATTTTCCTCACGGTCCTGCCTTACGCATGGGTCATCTCGACGGTGATCGAAATGGACAGTCGCAAGCGACGATTCTTTCCCGAGCGTTGGGGAGGCCTCAGTCTCGCAGTGTTCATCATCGGAATTGCAACGGTTTTATTTGTCCCGATCTTCTGGATCGGTTGGCCATTGATGATTGCGATGTTTATGGCTGTTCCATACTCTTATTGGAAGTTTCGCGACAAACGCGTCGACCCTGCCGACAGATTTGACATCTTTGCAACCAAGCTCGCCGCTTTCAGAGCGAAGCGAAAAATGAAGCAAGCATTCGCCGAAGTGACTGCGTCTTATGGAACGGGCAAAGGAAAATTTATCACACCCCCAGAAAAAGGTGCGCCAGACTTCGAGATTCATCTCAACTCCGAGAGGATGCTTGTGCCATCGCTTCCGGCGCGCGCAAGTCGAGTGGAGCTTTCCCCTATTCAAGGTGGATATCTCACAGTGCAAACGGTCGACACTATAAAAAGTCGTAGAGAAACATATCAGGCGGATGTTGCAGTCAAGATGATCGATTACCTCAAATCCGCCGCGGGTTTGGAAATCAAAGAACGACGCAAAAGACAATCTGCGATTCTTGGGATGAAAATTGGTGATGGAGAAGTCAAATTTCTTCTCACAACATGGGGCTCATCTGCAGGCCAGATTCTTCGCCTCGAACTTGACCGTGAAAAACAACTGACCATTGCTTTCGACAAGTTGGGAATGCTCCCCATTCAAGCACAAACTTTGAAGGATGCGCTGGAGAATGTCGTTGGTGGAGTTGTGCTGGTGCTTGTGCCTCCAACTCACGGATTGACCACGCTTGGATATTCATTGCTAGAACAACACAACGCATATACCAGCGATATCAAGACGATCGAACGGCAGGTTGATCGCAGAATTGAAGGCGTCACTCAATTGGCTTGGATTGCGGGCGAGGCGACCAACGAATATTCAACGGCACTCCAGTCCATCGTGCGACGAGGTCCGAATGTCATGTTGGTTTCGGACATCACCGATCCTGGTACGGGACCAATTTTGACTCATGCCAACAGCCAGAATACCCTGTTTTATGTGCTGATTCCTACTGACTCTGTCACCATTGGACTTTCAACATATCTGAAAGCAGTTGGTGATCCCAAGTCCGCTGCGAATTCCCTTCGTGCTGTGGTTGCCGGAAGATTGGTCAGAAAACTTTGTCCAGATTGTCGCCAAGTTTTTCAAGCATCTGCGGATCAATCCAAGCGTCTTGGTGCTTCTGGGAAACCTCTCCAACTCTTTCGCGCGAGTGGAAAAGTTCAAGTCAAGAATGACATCGTTGACTGCAGTAATTGCTCAGGAACTGGATTTCTTGGGACGATTGGAGTCTTTGAAGTCGTCCGCCCTGATGATCGAGGTCTTGGATTGCTTATTTCTGGCGACATCCCAAATGCATATCAGCAAATGCGTCGTGCATATAGAACGCCGCTGACTCAAGAGTGCGCTCTCCTTAAAGTTCGGGCTGGTGAAACAAGTTTGGAAGAAATCGCGCGAGTTTTCGCACCTAAAGTCCCGCCTGCTGCCAAGCCTAGTGGCGCTTCCCCAACACCGACGGCCAACGCAGCAAGTACCCCGAAAACAAACTCGGCAACTTTGAAGAAGGAATCGCAATGAGCGAAGTATTCACCATCATCGTCTTTGCGTTCATACTTCTGATTGCATACTGGTGGGCAAATCAAGGCTTATTCAGTGCCCTGATGCATTGCATCTGTGTGATTATTTCCGGAGGACTCGCATTTGCTTTTTGGGAACCTGTTGTCATCGGTTATCTTTTGAAAGGGAGCAGTTTTGACAACTATTCCTGGGGCATAGCTCTTGGTCTGCTGTTTTTTCTTTTCCTCGTCATCACTCGTCTCGCTTCAGATATCCTTGTTCCGTTTGATATCCAATTGCCTTCTCTCCCCAATACGATCGGAGGCGGTGTGGTCGGTTTCATCGCTGGTGTCTTGACGATCGGAATGGCATTGATTTCGTGCGGTTTTATCCAAGGACCGACTGAACTTATGGGGTTTCTTGGTTGGGCTCGAGGCGCAGACAGTCAAGGTGCTCCAAAGCAATTCAATCAGATGTTCTTACCATCTGCAAATTGGACGGAAAACTTTTATCGGCAACTCTCTCTTGGAAGCATGTCTCCAAGCGGTAAGTACTCAATGGCGACCCACTTCCCTCGCCTTGCAGATACGGCCTTGAGTTTGCATAGGGACACGTTTCGTGGCGGAGATGGTCGAGCAACAATTGCTCCCCAAGATGTTTCGGTTGGAAATCTCATTTTCGATCCAGATTTCATTGCGAAAGATGGTGCGGCCAAAGGGACTTATGCCATTGAATTGAACATAACGACTGGTGGATACGACAACGGAGAGCAGTTTATTCTCTCTTGTGCGCAAACACGACTTGCAAATACAGAGACCAACCCCAAAGTTTCGTATCCAGCACAGTTTCGGCAACCGATCGATGGGGGTGCAGAAAAAAACTTTACATTTGAGGACATTGGAAATTACGCCACAAGTTTTCCAGGGAGCCAAGAGGTTAAAATCGTTCTTTTTTTCCCCTCAGAAAATTTCCCAGACCCCGCGAAGCCACCAAGTGTTTTTTTCATTAAAGGACTTCGGTATGTACTAAATCCCGCAGAAACAACGGATCTTGCAAAAAAGTTTTCAGATGAAAGCACTGTCGAAATCGTCGAACAAGACAAGTCGAATCCGGATGGCGGTTTCCTTCGTGACATCTCTGATTTTATCATTGTAAATAACTCAATTCGTCCAGTTCAACTCAATGTCAACATTGTTGGCACGATGGATGTCGCAAAGAGTGACGAGGGAAACTTTCTCAGCGGAGGAACCGGTGTCTATAAAAAAGGTTCACAAAATGCAATCACACGTTCTCAGCGAATCAGTGGTTTTTACCATTCAGTGGAGACCGAAGTTGTCTTGGTAGATGCCACGAGAAAGGCAGATGGAACTGGGATTGATATGTGGGGCGATCGATCGAAGACATTCAAGGAACTCGGAACAGATGTTCCAATTGAACTCGTGGATTCGATGGGCAAAACAACAAAACCCTGCGGCTACATCTGGGAGCGTCAAAACGATGTTCAAATATTCTTCCAGCCATCCAAGCTAATAATGAAAGTATCAGAACTACCCAGGCAACCAAGTTCTGGAGAGCACAAATTGAAACTTGTTTTCATAGTTCCCGTAAATAGTAATATCACAGGGATAAAATTGGGGAAGACCCTCATAGGTACTTGCAATATTCAAGCGAAGGGTGGAAGTAAGGACTGAACTTTTGAGGCCCACCGGGCGTTTTTCGACCAAGACGGGTTCTCGAAAAATGCCAATCAATGTCCTAGGACCATATCTTCAGTTCCAATCCACCACTCAGGGTGAGAGATTTAGAGCGAAACCCATCGCTTTTTTATATTGTCCGAAAGAGATTCAGGGGAAAAACCTTCCAAAACACGATTTTTTATTTGCAAGTTCAAAATCTTGTGCTATTTTGCACTTGTGGGATGTATTGTTTGCATATCCACAGGTAGTGTTTTTTATTCCAGTTTGCTGAAGCATGACGCTGATCAAACTCAGAAAGAAACATTGCCTAAGGCCTTTGGATCCGACTTGAACTAGAAACTTCCATGGAGAAATTCG
>SXGU01447510.1_pt1 | contig 45246 bp, 49 predicted proteins | sample 3174531 | NCBI WGS metagenome assembly SXGU01 (sample SAMN11356863, study PRJNA531348) | freshwater metagenome | isolation source: freshwater sample F1-140 | place: China: Fuxian Lake, Yuxi | collected 2017-12-25 | reverse complement strand
TTCATTCTTAACGACTTTGACCAATGTACGGCGCCGTTCTTCGGTCAATGGCGGCAATGGAATCCGAATAACCATGCCATTGGTGGCCGGATTTAATCCCAAGTCTGATTTCAGGATAGCTTTTTCAATAGCCTGCACCATGCCCTTTTCCCAAGGCGTAATGGTCAAAGTACGCGCATCCTCGACGGCGATATTGGCTACTTGAGACAACGCTGAGTCGGTACCGTAGTATGAAACGCTAATTTGATCCAACAAGCTGGGATGAGCCCGGCCCGTTCTTATTTTTGAGAACTCATGTTTCAAGGCATCAATACTTTTGCCCATCCGAGTTGAAGCGTCCTGTTGAATATCACTGATCATTATCTGTTCCTCGTTGAATAAGAGACCCTATCTCTTCGCCCATCATCAATTTCATTACCGCACCTTTTTCAAAGACATTCATCACCCGCATCGGCACATTATTGTCCCGACAGAGCACCAATGCCGTGGCATCCATGACATTGAGACGCTGATCCAAGGCTTCGTCATAGGTTAAGCGGGGATAGAATATAGCATTCGGATCCTTTTGCGGATCCGCTGAATAAACGCCTTTGACTTTAGTCGCCTTAATCATCAATTCGGCATTGATTTCAATGGCCCTTAGACTGGCGGCCGAATCGGTGGTGAAAAAAGGGTTTCCGGTGCCTGCGGCAAAAATAACAACGCGGCCTTTTTCCAAATGCCTGATTGCCCTGCGACGAATATAATCTTCACACACTTGATTAATTTTCAGCGCCGACATTACTCGGACCGGTTGTCCGTGCCCCTCCAGCGCATCCTGCATAGCTAAGGCATTGATTACCGTAGCCAGCATGCCCATTTGATCGCTGGTTACTCTGTCCAATCCTTCCGAAGCTTTTTCCGCGCCGCGCAATATATTACCGCCACCGATAACCAGACCCACTTGAAGGCCGACATCGCATAGCTCTTTAATTTCAGTGGCAAGACGATTAACAATATCCGAGTCAATGCTGCCACCGGTCTCACTCATTAAAGCTTCACCGCTTAACTTAAGCAAAATTCTTTGGCAAATTGTTTTAGTATTGGAAAAGGCTGTCATTTTAATTATCGGGGCTGTATTTATTGAATGTGGGCGCGGGTTAATTCGCGTCTATAAAAAGGCAGCGCGAATTAATTCGCGCCCACGGTCGAGCAGTGGCTTAACTGCCTCTAACTTGCGCCATAACTTCTTCGGCAAAGTTTTCTTCTTTCTTTTCAATACCTTCGCCCACTTCCAAGCGGGCAAAGCGGATCACGCTGTTATCTTTTGACGCCAGCAGTTTACCGATAGTGACTTTGTCATCCTTAATAAAAGGCTGACCCAGCAAGGTGATTTCCGCCAGGAATTTACTGATCCGACCAACTACCATTTTCTCAATGATGTCAGCAGGTTTGCCGCTTTCTGCGGCTTGAGCGGAGAAAATTTCCTTTTCTTTCTCAATCAGTTCGGCAGGCACTTGCTCATCGGAAACGCAAGTCGGCTTGCTCGCTGCAATATGCATGGCGATGTCTTTACCTAATTGCTCGTCGGCTTTAGCCAATTCGACAATCACGCCGATTTTATTGCCGTGCAGATAACAGGCGGTGCCGCCGGTCGCCGTTTGATATTTTTGAAAACGTCTAACGGTAATATTTTCGCCCAATTTGGCAATCAGGCCGCGACGAACTTCATCAACAATAGTACCGTCAGCTAAAGTCATTGCCAACAGTTGCTCTTCTGTTTCAACATCGGAATTCAACAAAGCTACCGTGACATTATTGACAAAGCTGACGAAATCATCCGCCTTGGCCACAAAATCGGTTTCGCAGTTAACGTCGACAATCGCTACCGCTTTGCCGTCATCACTGGCTTTAACCCCAATGATACCTTCGGCGGCAATGCGGCCGGATTTTTTGTCGGCTTTAGCCAGACCGGATTTACGCATGTTTTCAATGGCCAATTCCATGTCGCCATCGGTTTCGACTAAGGCTTTTTTGCATTCCATCATGCCGGAACCGGTTCTTTCACGCAGTTCCTTAACCATGGCCGCACTAATAGTATTACTCATTCTTTGTCTTTCCTCATTGTTCATCACTGTAAAAACGCCCCGGTGAGGGGGCGTTTTTGCTTAACGGGCAAGCGTTCAGGAAACGCCTATAAAAATTAATAGCGTCTGTTATTCCGCCGCTTCCTCAACAAAATCATCAACTTTCGCGGATAAGCCCAAGCCCGCCGATTTAGCTTCCATAACCGCCGCCGCCACGCTTTCGCAATAAAGCTTAACCGCGCGAATCGAATCGTCGTTACCTGGAATAATGTAGTCGATTTTTTCCGGTGAATTATTCGAATCCACGATACCTACAACCGGAATACCTAATTTTTTAGCTTCGCTGATAGCATTTTTTTCATAACCGACGTCCAAGATAAAAATCACATCGGGAACGCCTTTCATGTCTTTAATTCCGCCCAGACTGCGCTCAAGCTTTTCCAGCTCACGCTCCATACCTAAGGCTTCTTTTTTGGCAAAGCGTTGATAAAGCGTACCGTCCGCTTTCATCGCTTCCAATTCTTTAAGACGATTGATAGATTTCTTGATAGTCTTGAAGTTAGTCAGCATGCCGCCTAACCAGCGATGATTGACGTAAGGCATGCCGCAGCGAGCGGCTTCTTCGGCAACGACTTTACGCGCCGCTTTTTTGGTGCCTACAAACAAGACAGTGCCTTTGTTTGCTGTCATCTGACCCAGATAGTTCATTGCGTCATTAAACATTGGAAGCGTTTTTTCCAAATCGATAATATGGATTTTGTTACGGGCGCCGAACAGGTAAGTAGCCATTTTCGGGTTCCAATAACGGGTTTGATGTCCGAAATGGACACCCGCTTCAAGCATTTGACGCATAGATACTGCTGCCATGTGTTCTCCTAAGATAAAAAATTGTCGGAACGCCTGTTCCGAGTTGGGTTACGCCTCCACCTATCCCGCCTGAAAACCGGCGACAACCATTCTATTAAAAAATGTTGCACCGGCACCCTTCCAAACGTGACGATAGGCGTGAGTATTAGTTCAAAAATGAACTTCCCTTTATACCATATTTACTTTTTCACAACAAGCCGATCTCTGTTAAAATGGCAACATTACATAGGCGCAAAAGCTAAGACACCACGCTAAAAACCTGTCTTGCGCGCCTTTACCTTTTGCCTTGCATCCGTTCTATGAGCATAATTATTAAGACCGAAACCGAAATTGAAAAAATGCGTATTGCCGGCAAACTGGCCGCCGAAGTTTTAGAAATGATTGAGCCTTACGTTGTTCCCGGCGTGACCACCAACGAACTCAATCAAATTTGCCACGACTATATTGTCGATGTGCAACAAGCGATCCCGGCGCCGCTCAATTACCGCAATTTCCCGAAATCCATTTGCACGTCAGTTAACCAACAAATCTGCCACGGCATCCCCAGCGACAAAAAACTTAAATCCGGCGATATTGTCAATATTGACATTACTGTCATTAAAGACGACTACCATGGCGACACCAGCAAAATGTTTTGCGTCGGCGACGTCAGCCAACATGCCAAGCGTCTGGTTAAAATAACCCAGGAAGCCATGTTCTTAGGTATAAATCAGGTCAAACCGGGCGCTACGCTGGGCGATATTGGCCATGCCATACAAAAATACGCCGAATCCAATCGCTACTCGGTGGTCAGGGAGTTTTGCGGGCACGGCATCGGTAGAAACTTTCATGAAGAACCGCAAGTTCTGCATTACGGTAAAGTCGGCGAAGGCATCACCCTTGAAGAAGGCATGATCTTAACCATTGAACCGATGATTAATCTGGGCAAACGCCATATGAAAGTGCTGCCCGACGGCTGGACCGCCGTAACCAAGGACCGAAGCCTATCCGCGCAATGGGAACACACCATTTTAGTCACCCGTAGCGGCCATGAAATCCTGACGTTACGCCAAGAAGAAATGTGAAGCCTTTGAATAAAAATATTAACGCCGCGCTTTTTGCCGAAAAAGACAGCTTGCAGCGATTCAAACAGCTGCTCAAGCAGAAAGACGCCGAACTGCGGCAAAAATTCAATCCTCATAAATCGGTTTCCAAATTACTGAAAGAAAAATCCGATTTTATTGATGACATTTTAAGCTGCTGCTGGCAACATTTTCTCGGCGAACATGCCGTCCAACTTACCCTCTGCGCCGTGGGCGGTTACGGCAGAAGAGAGTTATTCCCCTATTCCGACATCGACTTGGTCGTACTACTGAATTCCGAGGACACTGGCCCCTACCAGGAAGCTCTATCGAGTTTTTTCACCTTCCTCTGGGATATCGGCTTAAAACCTGGGCAAAGCGTGCGCACTATCAATCAATGCGTTGAAGCGGCGATAGCCGATCAAACCATCATCACCAGCCTGATGGAAAACCGGCTGATTACCGGCAATATCGCTCTGCATGACAGCCTTAATCAACGTATCACCCCGGACAAAATCTGGCCGTCGGACCGTTTTTTCGCGGCCAAAATGGAAGAGCAACGGCAGCGCTATACCAAATTCCATGATACCGCCTACAACCTCGAACCCAACATCAAAGAAGGCCCCGGAGGATTGCGCGACAGGCAAGTCATCGCTTGGGTGTTTAAACGCCATTACAACTCATCAACGCTCAAGGAGCTGATTAAATACGGTTTTCTACCCGAATCCGAATATCTGGAACTGGTTGCCGCCGTTGAAGTGCTTTGGCGCATTCGTTACGCACTCCACCTTTTAACCAACCGCTGCGAAGACCGGTTGATTTTCGATTATCAACGCGACCTTGCCCAACAATTCGGCTTTAGCACCGAGCACCAGGAATATAACCAGGATGTCGAACAGTTCATGCAGTTTTATTTTAAAACCGTACTGGGACTGGAGCGCCTGAACGAAATGTTGTTGCAGCTGTTCAACGAACGTTTCGTATCCGGTGAAGTCGTTTACAAATCCATCCCGCTTAACGACAAATTCGTCGTCATCAACGGCTACCTTGAAGCCATTGATGAAGCCCTGTTCGAACGCTATCCGCTGGCCTTGCTGGAACTGTTTTTGGTGTTGGAACAAAACTCATCAATCAAAGGCGTCAGGGCCACGACCATCCGCCTGATTCGTAAAAACGTGCATTTAATCGATTACCAATTCCGCCGGAATAAAGCCGCCAACCGCCTGTTTATCGAAGCCTTTCGCCAGCCCCGAGGCATTACCGATCAATTAAGACGAATGAATCGCTACGGCGTTTTAGCCGCCTACATCCCTTGCTTCGCCAATATTGTCGCGCGTATGCAATATGACTTGTTTCATATTTATACCGTAGACGAGCACACTCTTTTTGTCATCCGTAACTTACGCCGCTTCGCCCTGGAAAAGCATTTCGACGAACTGCCTTTCTGCAATGATATTTTTCTACTGATCGCAAAACCCGAAGTGCTGTACCTTGCCGCGTTGTTTCATGACATTGCTAAAGGCAGAAACGGCGACCATTCCGCCATCGGTGAAGAAATCGCCAGAGAGTTTTGCCTTCAGCACGAGCTTTCTCCGCACGACACCAACCTGATCTGCTGGCTGGTACGTAATCATCTGGTCATGTCGATGACGGCGCAACGAAAAGACATCAGCGACCCGGATGTCATTCATCAATTCGCCCAAACCGTCGGCAGCATTGAATACCTGAATTACCTGTATCTGTTGACCGTAGCCGATATTCGCGCGACCAATCCCGAACTCTGGAACGCGTGGAAAGACGCGCTACTGAAAGAGCTATATTCGGTGACCTATAGCGCTCTGCACAGAGGCTTGCAGAACCCCATCGCTTTGTCCGACCGTCTGCTCGAAAACAAAAAAGAAGCCAAAGACGAACTGATTAAACTCGGCATCTCCGAACCGGTTATCCTGAGATCCTGGCAGCACGCCAGCGATGACTATTTTTTACGGTATTCAGCCGATGAAATCGCTTGGCATACCATCGCCATCGCCTCATCCAAGGAAGACGAACTGCCTTTGGTGCTGCTCCGTCCGCAAACCCAACGCGGCAGCGCGGAAGTTTTCGTTTACACCAAAAATGAAGAAGCTATTTTTTCGCTGAGCACCGCGACCCTGGACCAACTGGGCCTGACCATTCTCGACGCCAGAATCATGACCACAACCGATGACTATGTGCTAAACAGTTTTCTGGTGCTTGAGCAATCGGGAGAACCTATCAACGAGCTATTCAGGGAAGTGCATATTTGCACAGTGCTGCGCAATAACCTGCTGCATCGCGAAGTAAAAAAACACAAAAACATTCATCGTCAGTCCAGACAGGCCAAACATTTCCCTATACCTACCAGCATTCAATTCCATGCCGACCCTTTAGACCGGCACACCATCATAGAACTGATCACCACCGACCATGCCGGGCTGTTATCGAAAATAGGCCGTGCATTTGTGCAAAAAAACATCCATCTGCACAGCGCCAAAATAACCACCATCGGCAGTCGGGCTGAAGACATGTTTTACATCACCGACAACCAATCACAACCTATCACCGATCCGGTTAGACAAGAGCAGATACGCGAGGAAATCTTGAAAATGCTGGAGGCCGGAGGTTAACACGAAGCCTTCCCCCTCGGGAATGGCAATGACAAAAGTCATGGTACGGTTTTCTATCCGGGTCGAAGTTTCTGATATTTTTTATTATCTAAGCGCGTAGATTGCGGCTGCATCAGTAAATATTTACCCCTCCGTATCGGCGTAGCCTAAGCAAATATAGGTAGAGAGGATGAATTCCGATCAAAAACTTGCTGTTGGATTGAGAAAAATACGAGGTCGGCCTATACTTAACAGCATGAGGTCAGTCTATACTTACAACCAGCGCTCTTTTGGGCTCTTTAGTAACTCAACTCATTCCAGCTTCTTATTCTTGACTTTGTCCCTAATACTTTAATTTATTTATAACACCCAAAGAGACCATAAAAATGAAACAATTATCTGATATGAAACAACAATCCGGTTTTACCTTAATCGAGTTAGTCATGGTTATCGTGATTCTGGGTATTTTGGCGGCGACTGCTTTGCCGAAGTTTGTCGATCTGGGCAAAGATGCGCGGACATCTGCTATTAAGGCCGTAGAGGGTTCAATGCGTTCGGCCAATTCAATCATCTATGCCAAGGCTGCCGCTACCGCTGGCGGCTTATCCTCAACAGCCACCACCATTGAAGTTCCCGGCGTCGATGGCACCGTCTCAGTCATTTTTGGTTTTGCCACAGATGCTACTGAGTTGGCGAAGGTCATGGATTTAAGTACCGATTTCACCCAATCAAGCTCTGACATTCGACATAGCGGAGCAACGGATTCTGCAAACTGCAATGTTGCGTATACCCCTGCCTCGACCGCAGTAGGCCAAACGGCAGCTCCCCAATACGTCACAACTACGACAGGCTGTTAATCGGCGAGCCATCATCTGCTAGATGAGCATTCGATAAGGCCGGGGATTTGCTTCCCCGGCCTTATTTATTTATGGGGTTCAGTGATGATATGAGGTCCATGAGGCAATCCGGCTTCACTATGATCGAGCTGATCATGGTGTTGGTCATCACAAGTATCTTAAGCGGAGTTATCGGCCCGAAGTTTTTTGATACCGGTTTCTTCAATAGCCGTGGCTTCCACGACGAAACACTGGCTTTGTTGCGTTTTATGACAATACTCAAGCTTATTTCATTTTCCCTATTTAATACAATGACTTACACTCCGGCATAAATAATATCAAGAGAGCGGCTAAACGCCGCTCTCTTGATTTACTGAACTGAATAATGTCAATTTGATGCAAAGTATCCGAATTTGAGGTTGAAGATCATGTCAATACAAAAAGTTAGCTTTCAAGAATGCAGCTCTCAATTTTCAAAAATTTTTGAGCGTGTTTCAAAAAATCATGAAGTCATTTCAGTCTGCGAAGAGTCCGAACAGGAAATCATAATATTTAGATGCTAAAGAATATAACGGGCTAATAGAAACCTTGTATTTATTGAGTAACCCGGTAAATGCCCATCGCTTGCGTGAAGGTATCTTTCAACATCAACAAGGATTGGTAAGGGAAATAGATGTTAAGGCTTACTTGGACTGAAACCGCTTTAGAAGATTTAGAGTGGTGGCAACAACACGACGCTAAGACGTTAAAACGCATCATCCAACTTTGTCTTGAAACCTGTAGAAATCCTATGCAAGGTATAGGAAAGCCCGAACCTTTAAAATTTGATTTACAGGGGTATTGGTCTAGGCGTATCAATCAGGAACACCGTATTATTTATGCCTTTGATGAAGAACAAGTCACTATTACACCATGTCGATTTCATTATCATAAATAATAATTAAACCGGCCTGGATGTAATGATCCTCATAGCAGGCGACTTTTTATTTTAGTAACTTTGGCAATCATGCAATGCGTAGAAATTTAAAGCCGACAATGGGTTTTACTATGATCGAGCTGGTCATGGTGTTGGTCATCACAGGTATCTTAAGCGGAGTTATGGGGCCGAAATTTTTTGATACCGGTTTCTTCAATAGCCGTGGCTTCCACGACGAAACACTGGCTTTGTTGCGCTATGCGCAAAAAGCTGCAATTGCCCAACGCCGCACCGTCTGTGTAGCATTTACCCCGACCAGCGCCACTTTGACTATTGCTTCCGCCCCTCCCCCTTCAAGAAATTGCAATACAGATCTCACGGGACTCGCAGGACCCAATATATCTAACGCAACAACCACTTATGAGGTAAGGACCGATAAATCCGGGGTTAATTACACCATTACACCCGCTGATTTCTCTTTTAATGCTTTAGGTCAGCCAATCAATGCCTCAGGTCAGCTAATCACTCAGCCGCCCCTGTTGCAAATACACGTAGCAGGTATACCCTTAACCCAACTGATCACTATCGAAGCAGAGACCGGCTATGTCCATGAATAGCAAGAGGATGGGCGGTTTTACCCTGATCGAGCTGATCATGTTCATCGTAATTGTGAGCGTTGGCTTGTTCGGTATTCTTTCGGTCATGAATGTCACCGTGCAGCACAGCGCCGACCCAATGGTGCGCAAGCAGGCGGCGGCTCTGGCCGATTCCATTCTGGAAGAGATTTTGCTTAAGTCCTATATCGATCCGGATAGTAGCAATGCAGGAGAGACCGGACGAGATACCTATGACGACGTGGGCGATTACGACGGTCTAACCGAAACTGCGTTTACCGATTTGCCGACGGAGCTATCGGCCTATGCTATTGCGATTACAGTGGATGCGCCCGCAGCACTGAATGGCGTCAACATGAAAAGAGTGACTGTTATCGTGACCAGAGGCCAAGAAAGCATCGGCATAAGCGGCCACAGGGCTGGCTATTAGGCAACTTGATGAAAGATCCCCAAAATCGAGCAAAAGGTTTTTCCCTGATCGAGGTCGTCATGGTGATTGTCATCACCAGTATTGTGGCGGCGATTATCGCGACTTTTATGAGGCGACCGGTCGATGCCTATTTAGACAGCGCCCGTCGCGCGGCATTGACTGACGTGGCAGATACCGCTGTGCGGCGCATGGCGCGAGACATTCATAAGGCTTTGCCCAACAGCGTTCGTCAGGTCGATAATCAATGCATTGAATTCATTCCTACCAAGGTTGGCGGTCGGTATCGTGCTGTTGTCGATAATGAGGGCAATGGCGATATTCTGGATTTCTCTACGCTGGATTCCTCTTTCGATATGCTCGGTCTTAACGGCGATCTTGCCGCTAATCAGCAAATTGCACTAGGGGATATAATCGCGGTTTATAACCTGGGCATTACCGGTGCGGATGCCTACACCGGCGATAATACGGCGATGATTGCAGACCTTAGCGCCGGTGACTTGGATAACGAAACCAAAATTGCCATCGGCCCCAAGCAGTTCCCACTGGCTTCCAGCAGCCACCGGTTTCACGTTATTCCCGGCAATGAAACAATCGTTTCCTTCATCTGTAGCGGCGGTGTGCTTTACCGAAACAGCAACTACGACTATGCAACTTCCTGCTCTGCGCCAACGCCGGGGAGCACGCCGGTATTGGCGGAAAATGTGAGTTCCTGCAACTTCGTCTATAACAATTCCGATCTGCAACGTAATGCATTAGTGCAAATGACGATTCAATTGACCGATCCCGACAGCGGAGAGAGCGTGTGGCTGTATCACGAGGCGCACGTCAATAACTCGCCATGATCGACTCACACCCAACTCAACGGGGCTTTGTCTTAATGTCCGCCATTTTTCTGGTGGTAGTGCTGGCGGCACTGGGCGCTTTCATGGTGACGTTTTCCAATACGCAACATCTGACCTCGGCGCTGGACATACAAGGTTCGCGTGCTTATTGGGCGGCACGGACCGGAGTGGAGTGGGCCGTAAGCCGCATTGCGGCGCCGGCAGCGCCAGTATGTCCAGCGTCGCCAACATTATTCAACGTGGATGATTTTTCTCTTGTCGTAGAGTGTAGTAGTCACGGCTATAACGAGGGAGGCATAACCAAGACGGTGTTTTCGATTACATCGGGCGCTTCGTCAGGTGGGAATGTGGGTAGTTTGGGCTATATCGAGCGTAGCATCTCCGCGACGATAGAGTTTTGCACACCAAAAGCGGATTGTGAATAAAACTAAAATTGCCGGATATACTCCTAGGCTACCTGGAACGACAAGTGCGGGTTACTATCACCAACTAGCCTAGAGAAGAGCTCACGGCTAAAAAAGCCCGCTTAAGTTGATTTATTAGGCGATATGCTTAAAACTTGAATTACGAGGTTTTTATTTTATGTTATCGAAAAAACATTTTCCTATTCTCATTGAACAAGATACAGAGGGCTTTTTTATTGTGAGCTGTCCTTTATTTCAAGGTTGCCGAAGCTATGGAAAAACTATCGATGAAGCTTTAAGTAATATTCAAGAAGTTATTGAACTCTGCTTAGAGGAACAGCAAAACGAAGAGTATTCCAATACTTTCATAGGTATTAGAGATATTGAATTAATGGTCTAAAGATGCCTGTTTTACCCACTATTACCTTTACCCAACTTTGTAAAATAGTTGAAAAAATGGAGTTTAATAAGACTCGGCAAAAAGGCTCACATATCCGCTATGTTCACATTGATGGACGCAAAACCACGATTCCCGATCATGGCGGACAAGATGTTCCGAAAGGATTGTTAATTAAGATTATTAAACAGGATTTGAATATTTCTGTAGATGATTTTATGCGTTTTATGTAATTCGGTAGTGAATAATAAGCGAAAACGAGGCCGCTTAAGAATCAGCGGATTTGAACGGTACCGAAAAGATTCGCAGGCTTACTTATCCGTCAATAAATAAACTTGTGTAAGTTGCGCGATAGCCCGGAGCTTGCTTAAACTTAAATTCACCGCCTAACTCCGTTTTATGCCTAAAAGACTCCGAATTCTAATATAATGCCCGCTCAATTTATTTGTCCATTTTCCAGGAATTCACAGCATGAACTCATCCGAATGGTTTACCGAGCAACTGCCGGAGGCGGGAACCGCCTTTTCTTTAAAAATTAAACAAAAGCTGCACGAAGAGCAATCCGAATTTCAATTCCTCGAAATCTATGAAACCGAAACCTTCGGCAATTTGATGGTGATCGACGGTTGCACGATGGTCTCGACCCGCGACAACTTTTTTTACCATGAGATGATCAGCCATCCGGCCTTGTTCACTCACCCCGATCCCAAAAGGGTGTGGATTATCGGCGGCGGCGACTGCGGCACGTTAAGAGAAGTCTTAAAGCACCCGTCGGTAGAGCAGGCGGTGCAAATTGATATTGATGAGCGGGTCACGCGTTTGGCGGAAATTTATTTCCCCGAATTATGCGAGTCCAACAACGACCCCAGAGCCGATTTGAAATTTATCGACGGCATTAAATGGGTCAAAGAAGCCGAGCCCAATTCGGTGGATATTATTATCGTTGACAGCACCGATCCGGCCGGTCCGGCGGTAGGCTTGTTCAGCGAGGAGTTTTACCGTGATTGTTTTAACTGTCTGACTGAACACGGCATGGTCGTGCAACAAAGCGAATCGGCCCTGCTGCATATGAAATTGATCGGTGAAATCCGCAACGCAATGAGCAATGCCGGATTGAGTCATTTGCAAACGCTGTTCTTTCCGCAATGTTTGTATCCTTCCGGCTGGTGGAGCGCAACGATTGCAAGCAAAAGCGACCTGAGCCGATTCAGGGAAGCGGAAAGCGCGAACAAGCCTTTCGATACGGTTTTCTACAATATCGATATACACAAAGCGGCGTTGGCCCAGCCTGAATTTTTTAAAAAAGCGTTCGGTTTATAAATAATTTTTATCGCGATGACACGAAGAACGCAGTATTCCCTTAACTGCTCTTCGTGTTCCTCGTGCCTTCGTGGTGATGCTTTCTAATAAGCGCCCTCCCCTCTCTAACAACACGAGACTGCCCTAATGTTCGATCCTAAATCCATTGATGATATTGCCGGCCGTTTGGCCGCGGCTATACCTCCCGGTTTAAACAACTTGAAGGATGATCTTGAAAAAAGTTTCCATGCGATTTTGCAAGGTGCGTTAAGCAAGCTGGACTTGGTGACCCGCGAAGAGTTTGAAGTGCAAAAGCTGGTATTGGCGAAAACCCGCTCGAAACTCGAAGACCTGGAAAAACGCGTTGCCGAGATGGAACGGCAACTGCCTAACAAAGAAGAAATGTAGGCTAATCATGTCGTCCTTAGCGGTTATCTACAGTCGCGGCCGCTCCGGCATTGAAGCGCCTTTAGTAACCGTTGAGGTGCATATTTCCAATGGTCTACCGGCGCTTAACATTGTCGGCTTGCCGGAAACGGCGGTTAAAGAAAGCAGGGACAGGGTTCGAGGCGCGATACTCAATTCCCGCTTTGAATTTCCGATGCAGCGCATCACCATCAATCTGGCCCCCGCCGATTTACCCAAGGAAGGCGGACGTTTCGACTTGGCTATCGCTCTGGGCATTTTGGCCGCGTCGGGGCAGATTCCGATGGCTCATCTTCATCACTACGAGTGCGTCGGCGAGCTGTCGCTGGGTGGTGAATTACGTGCTATCAACGGCGTTTTACCGATTGCGATACAAGCCAGAAACAACCACCGAAAACTGATACTGCCCAAAGACAATAGCGCCGAAGCGGCGCTGGTTAAAGATATTGAAATCATTCCGGCCCTGCATTTGCTGGAAGTCTGCGCTCATCTGACCGGGCAACACCTGATACAGATTGAGTTTCAACAGGAAGAACAAACCGCCCCAGCTGTCGATATAGATTTTGCCGATGTGCATGGCCAATATCATGTCAAACGGGCCTTCGAAATTGCCGCCGCCGGTGCGCATAATTTGATCATGCTGGGCCCGCCCGGCACCGGTAAATCGATGATTGCCTCGCGCTTACCGACCATCCTGCCGCAATTAACCGAGCAACAAGCGCAAGAAACCGCCGCCATCGCATCGATCAGCGATCAGGGCCTGGATGTCGCCAACTGGCTCAAGCCGCCGTATCGGGCGCCGCATCATACCGCCTCGGCTGCGGCGCTGGTCGGCGGCGGCAGCAATCCCCGGCCCGGTGAAATATCGTTGGCGCACAACGGCACGTTGTTTCTGGATGAATTGCCGGAATTCGACCGTAAAGTTTTGGAAGTGTTAAGAGAACCGCTGGAAACCGGTCATATCACTATTTCCCGCGCCGCCCGGCAAGTCGATTTTCCGGCGCGTTTTCAGCTGATAGCCGCGATGAACCCATGCCCTTGCGGCTTTCTGGGCGACGCTTCGGGCCGCTGCCATTGCAGTTCCGAACAGGTGATGCGCTACCGGGCCAGAGTATCGGGGCCGTTGCTGGATCGTATCGACATGCATCTGGAAGTGCCCAGAATTTCGCACGAAGTATTGCGTAAAGGTTCGCCGGAAGGCGAAGAAAGCAGCGAGAAAATCAGGGCGCGTGTGGTTGCGGCGCGCAACCGTGCGGTCGCGCGTAGCGGTAAAGCCAATTCGGCGCTGACCGCAAAGGAAGTTAAACAGTTGTGTGTCTTATCCGAACCCAGTCATCTGATTTTAGAACAGGCGATGGATAAATTCGGCCTGTCTCATCGGGCTTATCATCGGATTTTGAAGTTGGCGCGGACTATTGCCGATCTGGCTCAATCGGACACTATCGAAATCGCTCATTTAAGCGAGGCTATCGGCTATCGTAAGCTGGACCGTAGCGTTTGAGCCTAACTGCGCAAAGATATCAAGCCGTTCTCCGGCAATATGGGCAGTACGGTTTCCGCTCCCGTTTAAATGTTTTCTTGGCTAAAATCTCTCACTGAAAACAGGCATTCTTCCGCAATACAAGGCATCGCAAACAAATACCCCTGGCCGAACTGGCAGCCCTGATTTTTTAAATAATGAGCCTGCTCCGGCCGCTCGATACCTTCGATAATAATGTTAAGGCGCATATGTTGAGCGATCGCAATAATAGAATTCACAATGACTTTGTCGTCATTCGCTTCCAAAATATCCCTTATAAAAGAACGATCTATTTTTAATATATTGACCGGAAACAGCTTAAGATAAGTTAATGAAGAATACCCCGTACCGAAATCGTCCAGCGAAATACTGACGCCTAAATGCTGTAAGTTTTTCAGCATCTTGGTGGTCTGATTCATGTTTTTCATAATCACGGTTTCGGTGATTTCCAACTCCAAATAGTGCGGTTCCAAATCATGCAGATCCAACACATGTTTAATAATTTCAACCAGATTGTGCTGCATAAACTGTCTTGCCGATAAATTCACCGACATTTTTAAAGCGCTTTCCCCAGCTTCATGCCACGCTTTTAATTGCCGGCATGCGCTATGCAACACCCACTCGCCAATGTCGGTAATCAAACCGGTCTCTTCCGCAATCGGTATGAATTGATCCGGGAGAATAAGTCCGCGTTGAGGATGCCGCCAACGAATCAACGCTTCAAAACCTACAATCTCGGCAGTCTGCAAATTAACGACAGCTTGGTAATACAGCACGAGTTCCTGATTCTCCAACGCCGAACGCAAATCGTTTTCCAGGGTGCTACGGGTCAATGCTTGTTCGCGCATATCATCGGAGTAGCACTGGTAATTATTGCGTCCCAGCCCTTTGGCATGATACATCGCGGTATCCGCATTTTTTATTAACTCGGCAACCGAGTGCCCATCTTTTGGGAAAAAGGCTACGCCAATACTGGTGGTCGTCATGAATTTGTTGCCGGACAAATCGAACGCTTTAGTCAATTCAGACAAGATTTTTTGGGCGATTTCGGCGGTATGTAAAGTAACGGTTTGCTCGTCTTCAAAATCCGACAGCACGATCATAAATTCATCGCCGCCAAAACGCGACACCGTATCGCTTTCGCGCACACACCCCTTAAGACGCTTAGCAACGCCTTGCAGTAATAAATCGCCGATAAAATGGCCCAAGGTATCGTTCAGGTTTTTAAAGCGGTCAAGGTCCAGGAACAACACCGAAATCCATTGTTTATGCCGAGTGGCACGTACAATGCTGTGCTTTAAGCGTTCATTAAACAATACCCGATTCGGCAAATCGGTCAGTGCATCGTAATGCGCCATGATTTCAATTTGTTGCTCATCATGTCTACGCCGGGTGATGTCGGAAAAAATACCGATAAAATGACTGGCTCTGCCGAATTGGTCGGTAATCGCATTAATGCTCAAACATTCCAGATAAAAATCGCCGTTTTTGCGACGGTTCCATATTTCCCCCTGCCAGCTGCCTTCGCGATTGATTTTGTTCCACATTTGCCGATAAAACTCAGGCGAATGCTTGTGCGATTTTAAAATAGCCGGCGATTTGCCGATCACTTCGTCGGCGTCGTAGCCGGTAACGGCGGTAAAAGCGGGATTGACCTTAACGATACGGGACTGATGATCGGTAATCAGAATGCCTTCGTCGCTGTTTTCAAACACCTTGGCGGCCAGCCGTAACTCTTCTTCCAACTGTTTGCGGGCGCTGATGTCGACGATATTGACTAACAGGTAGAAAGCCCCGTACTGAATAATTTGCTGCGGGGTAACCGACTTAATCAAGCGCCCGCTGAGTTCAACCAATACCGGCGAACCGTGACGTTTTTGCAAACGCAATTCGATGCGTTTGTTTTCAGGGCGCTTAAAGAATGCCTGATACCGGGCATTGAAGATGATCAAATCATCCGGGTAAATAAACTGCGCAAAGTATTTTTTGTTATTAAACTCATCGGCATGATAATCCAGCAAGTCATGAAGCGTGCGATTGCTGCGTAATATTTCGGCTTTGCCGCTCAAAATCAAATAGCCCACCGGGGCCAGCTCAAACAGTTGGTCAATGCTTCTCTGCGCGCCCAGTAGCTCGGCTTGCGTCAACCTGAGCTGCTCGTTTTGCATTTCAAGCTCAATCTGGTAAACCGTTAAGTCATGAAAAACCCTGGCAATTTCAGTTTGATCGGGAAGGACAACATTTTCCTTTTGCATCGCAATAAGGGATTCCGCCTTCTCTCTTAGTGCCTTGTAATGCAAGCTATCTTTCTGACCCATCAATTCACCTTATCACGATTGCCGGCAACAAAACTTAAATCAAATGACTTTCAGTAACAACAATTAACAACACTTCGCCGTTATGATTGTTTAACGCTGATGCGGAAAAACTCACCGTAATTTCACGCCCGTCTTTGGCCAGATGCCGCATTTTTAAACTATGCTGCATTACCTCGCCGTTAACGAGCGCCTCAATTCTGTCGCGAGCTAATGCCTGCTCCCGTTCCGAAACTAAGTCAATGATATTAGTATTGATCACTTCATGCTCTTGCCAACCGTACAGTTTTTCCGCACTCTGATTCCAAGCCATAATATTGCCTTGAGGATCCAGTAAGATAATCGCATCTTGCACATCCATAACAATTGTCGTTAACCGGTGCATACAGGACACACAATCTTTATCTTCCACTATTTGCCTGGCGCGTATATCCCTCTCGGTAAAAGCGATCAATTCGCGATTATGGTCTTCGGCATATAATACGGAGACCGTTACCCAAACGTTAAAAACGCTACCGTCTTTGGCCACACGACTGGTTTCAAAGCCCAAAACCGGAATACCGTTTCTTAGATTTTCGCGGGTTTTCCGGTCGCAGGCCCGCTCGTTTTCAGGAACCACAGCCATAAAACTCATCTGCAACGCTTCCTGCTCGCTCCAGCCGTATAACTCTTCAGCGCCACGATTCCAGGTCAGAATTTGCCCATCCATTGTCTGCAAACTGATTGCATCATGAGAATAACGTACCATTGTGGCCAAGCGTTGAGTTTCTTCCTGCCCGCGCAGTTGCAATTCAAGCTGTGTCTTTTTAAGCTGGTCAATATCGATAAAGCTCAAGATAACGCCGGCATACATATTATCCGAGATGGCGTACGGCGTAATACGCAGCAAATACCAGTTCCCCGCCGTTGTTTGGACGTCTTTAACGATGGTCTTATGATTCAGCACTACCGTATTAATCAGCTCGCCCAAATGAATATCAACGATACGATGCGACAAATGACTATAGGGGCGGCCGACGTCATGTTCCATGATATGAAAGATGGATTGCAATATCGGCGTAAAGCGGCGAATATCCAAGTTTTCATCGAGAAACAGCGTAGCGATTTGAGTGCTGTTAAACAGGTTGTCCAGATCATTATTGAGTATGGTTAATTCGGTAATTTTGCCCTGATATTCAGCATTGACCGTATACAGCTCTTCATTAACCGATTGCAATTCTTCATTGGTGCTTTGCAGTTCTTCATTACTGGCCAGCAGCTCTTCGTTGGTTGCCTGTAATTCTTCATTGGACGTTTCCAATTCTTCAACGGCGGCTTGCAGATTTTCCCGGGTGAATTGCAACTCATGATCCAGGTCGTTAATACGTTGCTCCGCTTCCTGGTTAACGTCAAAGGTCAACGATTCCGACGCACTTAACACGTCTTTTTTGACCGTTTCGCTGATAAAAATAGCCAATAACGGCTCCTGGCCTTTTTTACCGGGCAAGACTTTAAAACGTAAGTTCAAAGAACGCACATCCTGAGCTTCACGAATACGAATATTGGTCAAAACGATGTCGTCATTACCGCTCAACGCCCGTTTGATCCCGGTCGCAACAGGAATGGACAAATCTTTTATGACGATTTTGGTGACATCCTGCACCAGTTTACCGCTGGGATAGGCAAGATAATCCTTGGAATCGCCAAACACATGGGTCAGCTCCATTTTCTCATTAACAATCAGCGTAAACGGCAGCAAATCATCGGCCAGGCTGCGGACAAAACGGTCGAGCACCCGATCATCCGCGTAATAAGCCAGATTGGAACGATTGTTGTGTTGAGGTAGCGGGGTATTAAAGGGGCCTTTTATAAACGGCACCGGGTCTGAGTTGCTTAAGCCGACAGCTGAAATATTTTTGCCTTTGGACCGATGGATTTTCCATTTAGGTCCTACCAGCTCGAAATAATCGACCATATCGCCGATAGATTCACTGGTGCCCAGCATTAACACGCCTTCTTTTACCAATGAAAAATTAAATAATTCAAAAATCTTACGCTGCAACACGGGTTGCATATAAATCAAAACGTTGCGGCAACTTAACAAATTGATATTGGTAAACGGCGGATCCTTAATCAGGTTGTGCTGTGCAAACACCACCATTTCCCGGATTTTTTGAGTAATCTGGTAATTATCTTCGCGGCGTATAAAGTACTTGCTTAACAAGTCAGGCGGCACATCGGCGGCAATGCTGGCAGGATAAATGCCGTTGCTGGCTTTTTCGATAGCCTTATGGTCGACGTCGGTAGCAAAAATTTTGATCCTGAAATATTCCCCCGTATGCTCCCGATATTCCGCCAGCAACATGGCTAATGAATAGGCTTCCTCACCGGTTGAACAGGCTGCTATCCAAACCCTGATTTCATCATTCTGTAGATGCTCAATAATGCTTGCCAACCATTTATCGCGCAATTCATCAAACGCTAACTCATCGCGAAAGAAACAGGTGACGCCGATCAGCAGCTCTTGAAACAAGATCGCCACTTCATTCGGGTTATTCTGCAAATAGCGCACATACTCACTTAAATCATTCAGCTGGTTGATAGTCACCCGACGTTCGATACGGCGCAAAATGGTAGTCGGCTTGTAATAAGTAAAATCAACTTTGCTTTTTTCGCGCAACATCAAAAAGATGCGTGTTAAATCGTTATCGTCGCCCGGCAAAAGTGAAGATTCAGGAGCGGACGCATACGGATGTTTGACAAAAGACAGCAATTGCTTAGGCATTTCTTCAGGCGATAAAATAAAATCCGCCAAACCGGTCGCAATCGCGTTTTTCGGCATGCCGTCGAATTTGGCTGTTTCGTCATCCTGCACCATGACCATGCCGCCGCGTTCTTTAATCGCGCGAATGCCGCGCGTGCCGTCGCTGCCGGTACCGGACAGCACGATACTGATCGCATATTCGCCCATATCTTCCGCAAGCGAACGAAAAAATATATCGATCGGTAAATTAAGCCGTCCTTCGGAATGATCCTGGTCGGTTAATAACAGACGGCCATGAAATGAACTGAGATTTTTTCGCGGCGGCAATAGATAGATATTATTTTCCTTAACCAAAACCCCATCTTCGATACGATTTACCGGCATCTCGGTGTGTTTGGACAGCAATTCCACCATCAAGCTTTTATAGTCAGGCGATAGATGCTGCACGACCACAAAAGCCAATCCGGAATTAGGCGACATTTTCTTAAAAAACGATTCAAGCGCCTCCAGTCCGCCCGCCGAAGCCCCTATTCCCACAATGTATTTCGCTGGGGAAGCATTAGCGAGTTCATTCAATTCATTCAGTTCGTTCATAAGTATTTGAAACGGTAAGGATTGATGAAAATAAAAGCTCTATCTCCGGTATAAGCAACCAGTTTATTTTGGACGAGGTATGATAGCACAACTCACCTGAGGGTTCGCCTAAGCCGGAGCCGCTACAGGTGATTTTAAGTTGATGCAAAAAGAAAAGGCGGCCTAAAGCATGTTTTAAGCCACCGTAAATGAGGTAATTGCCGGGACGGTATTGTTAGCTTGCAAAAATTAGCCGGTAATATTCGACGTTACCGAATATACAACTCAAATGCGTTATTGCGCCGTTTTTTCCAGCGTCTTTAACGTCTCTTTTGCTTCCGTTAAGCCATTAAAATCCGTTTTTTTATCAATCGCTTTCTGTAAATAATTCTTCGCGGCGGCCTTATCGCCTTGCTTGACATAAACCATGCCCAAATGATAATTGCTCAGCGCTATATCCGGATTTAATTCAACGATGTTCAGCAAGTTTTTCAGGGCCTTATCGTAATTGCCCTGCTTATAGTCAATCCAGGCCACCGTGTCCAACATGAACGGATTGTTGGTTTTAGCCAGCGGCTCAGCCAGTTTGGCCGCGCGCGACAAGGCTTCGGCGTTGTCTCCATACTCGGCCAAGTAACGGGCCAGATTGTTCAAGTCAATCAATGAAGCCGGATTCTTCTTGGACCTTTCTTCGTATAAGGCAATGACTTTTTGATGCTCGCCGTCCTGATGATACAGCGCCGCTAAATCCGCCACCAATTCCCTCGGCTCATCGGCGTTGGCAATGCCTTTTATCAAAATATCGATCGCCTCGTTTTTATGTTTTTGCATAATATCGATCAGCGCGATATTGCGATAAGGAACCGGCCATGCCGGTTTGATGTCGATAGCCTGCCGATAGGCGTTGACGGCTTCGGCGTATTTGTTGCTGAATCGCTCAACATCGCCGATTAAATTGTAGGCGAAAAAATTCCGCGGTTGACTCTTAAGCGCTTCATTCAATCTGTTCAGTGCCTTATCGGGTTGTTTTAAGCTCAGATAATTTTTCACCAATTGAGCCAGCGGTTCCACTGCCTGCGCTTGCTTGTGCAAAGCCTGCTCAAAACGCGCGGTACTTTGCTCGAGTTTACCTGATGCCTGATAAGCCAAGCCGGATAGATAATAGCCTGTGGCATCATCGGCATAAGCCCGCTCAAACTGCGCCGCGACTTGTAAAGCCTGTTCCCATTGCTGTTGCGCCGAATAAATCTTGAATAGCGCGTCCAAACCGTTTTTGCTGTTCGGATTAAGCTTGAATAATGCATTAAGCTGTTGCGTAGCTTGTTCTTTATCGCCAATTTGCAACAACAGATTAACTAGGTCCAGCCGCGCCGCTTCATCGCCGGGCGCCAGTTCCACCGCTTTTTGAATGTTCTCGCGCGCCAAGACCGGGTCTTTGTTAAGCAAATGCGCGGCGCTCAACAATTTAAGCAAGGGGATATTATTCGGCTGCTCGCTAAGCACCGTGCGAAAATCGGCGATAGCCTCAGGCGCGCGGTTTTCGGCCAACGCGATTTCGCCGCGTAACGCCACTGTTGCCAAATCCTCGGGATTGGCGGCAAGCAGTTCTTTAACAAAGGCTTTGGCTTGCTCAACGCGTCCGCTCGCCATATATAATCGCGCCAGCTGGTTGCGCGCTTTAGCCGACTGCAAGCCCTGCTTATCAAGCTCGACAATTTCTTTTAAAGTGTCTTCCGCCTTATCCAGCTGTTTTTGAGCCCATTGCAATTGGGCCAATTTAAATCTCAACTCATAATTATTCGTGTTTTGTTCGACCATCGGAATCAATTCGGCGATAGCGGCTTCCGGCGTTTTTTGGGTCGCCAAAAACTCAACCAGCATCAATTTCGCTTGTTCATCCTCCGGCAATTCGGCAACAGCCCTGCGTAAAACCGTTTCCGCTTTATCAGGCTGCTTAGTGTTTATTAAAAACACCGCCCAACGTTTACGATGCTCGACCACGTTGGGCTCTATCTTGACGATGGCTTCAAGCATTGATTCCGCTTTTTCCAAGTCCCGGCTTTGCGTATACAGATTAACCAGCATCAAGCGCATAGGAACATTATCCTTATGCTTGTCCACAGCCTTCGATAACACAGCAATCGCTTTATCCGGCTTACCGGTCTTGGCGTTTAACGAGGCCAGCAATAAGGTCGCGCCGACATCATCGGGCTTTTTCTGTAGCGCCGCTTCGGCTTTGACAAAGGCCGCATCGGTGTTGTTTTGCGCGGCCAACACGCTGCCCAGCAAAACCTGAGCATCGATATCGGCGGCATCAAGGGCGAGCGCTTCATTCGCCATTTTTTCCGCATCGCCCGGTTTCGATGCCAACAGGTAGATTTGTCCCAATTTGACTCGCGCCATCAGATGGCCGGCGTCCTGATTGACGACGGCTTGATAATATTTAGCGGCATCTTGTAAATCGCCCAGCTTGCTCAGCCGTTCCGCCAGCTCGTAAAGCGCCTTAACATTTTTGGGATCAACGGCAACCGCATTATCGAATGCGAGCCGGGCTTTTTTATAATCGCCGGCTTTATAGTAGCGCGCGCCCTCTTCTATATATTCGGCTTTTTGCTGTTCGCTTCGGTCGCAAGCGCTAAGGCTGCCCATCAGGCATAACAGAAGTAAATATTTTGAGCGATACGGGAATGACAACATAAATTTAGACCTTCTAATAAATTAATCATCGTTCCCACGCTCCGGCGTTCATCGTTATACACATCTCGCTGTAGGCCGGAATAAGCCGGGCCGCGCTTTAGCGCAGGACCGGCGTTTCCGGCATCCCAAGGCTTCGGAGTGCCGGAAACGCCCACCCTGGCTATCGCCGGGCGGGCTTATTCCGGCCTACGTCCAGTCTTGAACAGACTTGTGTATAAAGACGAGCGCTCCGGCGTGGGAATACAGTTAGCGACGTTCCGACGTCGCGCTTGGGAATAGAAATCCGATAGCCGCAAATGGACATTAACAAAGAAAAATACGGATTGAGCAATTCGCAATAGAATAAATCAAGTAACAATGGCACGCGGATGACGATGACGGCGATCAACACGGATAAATTATAAAAAATCCGCGTTAATCATAACAATCAGCGCCATCGGCGTTCTATTGTAGGGGGAATGTTTTTTGCACATTAGCTTAGAGACGCAGCATTGCGTCTCTATGTATATCGGATTGGATTTTAAGTAAGAGTGAACAAGGCTTATTGTTTAGCTTCATTCGTTGGCGCGGAGGATACAGCATTCTCAGGTTTTGAAACAGGATTTAACGAGACGGCATTAGCATTGCCCTGATACTTTTGCTTATTTAATTTGTCTTCGTATTCCTGAATGATGGTTTCGAATTCGACATTTTTAATCTGCAAAAAAGGCTCCGATTCGATTAAGGTATCGACAATGCCCTTGTTTTGACAGCCATGATAACCGTCGATAATCTCCTTAGCTCCCTCATACATCTTAACGTTTTTGCTTTCGCACATTTTCAATTCGGAAACGGTAAACTGCTGCTTATTTTGCAGGTTGGCATGCTCGGCCGCCAAGTCGTTTTTAGCTTTGTTCAACGCATTATATTTTTCAATGACTTCACGCAGTTTGTCGGTGGTATTATCCAGACGACCGCGAATCTCATCGCTGCCGGCTTTTTGCGCACTCAGTTCGGTGTTTAAGCGTTCTTCCAATACCGCCGCAGCTTCTTTTCCTTGCGTCACTTCGCCTTTCAGCGTTTCCAGTTCCGCGGCCATTTTGGCGTTCTCGGTTTTAAGACGGTCGCGTTCGGCGGTGATTTCATTCACCATCGTTTGCAATTTATTTACAATCTTGGCATTACCGCCGTTATCTCTCGGAGCTGCCGGAGCCACATTCGCTACGGCCGCGCAGATCATCAGCGCAAAAAAAACCGATAACTTCATGAACCTGTTGTTGGTAACCATTAGAATCTCGTATTCAAATCTAATTGCAGGACATCGTTGCCGTATTTAGGCCCGGTGATTACATCCGTGCTTAACCATCTGCCGGTCGCCCAGACGTTTTTCATCAAGCCGTAATTCGCGCCGATGACCCAGCCTTTAGCATTGGTCCCGCCCAAGTGGAAATCGGAATCGGTGTAGGCGTCAAACACCGCATCGCGCTCGACATATTTATACAAGGTGAACACATTCCATTGCCCCGCATGATCGACTTTAGGCCAGCCGAAATCGGCCCTTACCTGCCAGGCATTGGTCTCATCGTCAACCGGAGCTCCTGTCAATTGCTGCACCGATGCGGCATCGAAACCTATGTTTTTGGCATAATCAACGCCGACAATCAGATGATGGGGCGAGAACCTTGCAACATCGTAAGACGCCGACGCGTTGAAAATATTGTAGTCGGATGCTAAACCGTATTGTCCTGGAAAGACGTTGTTATTGTCGTAACAAACAATAGCCAACGTATTGCCGAATTGCATAAATTGAGGTACGGAAAGGTTATTGTCAGGACTGTTGGTATTACAAGTTGCGGGGGTGTTCCGATTAGGCTTTGCCTCAATATTTTCGTAATCGAAATAAGCAACAGCCATTTTAAACGCATCTTGATTTGCAAACCCCCAATCCAGACCCACTTGAGAACCGAACAGCCATTTGTCTTTGGAACTGAGAGCCGATTCCTGTAAAGGAAATGCACCGACCGTGGCAAATACAGCATGTTTTTCGTCACTCGCGCCATGAAGGCCGCCCGAATCGGCCAAGCTGTGACGAACTGTTGCGGCGAAACCTTCGAACGACAAATCCGTATCCCAGACCATTTCGCTGCCGCCGGTAAACTCGCCGCCTCCGACATACCAAGGATTGGCAATCCGTCCACCGGCAAGCGTCAACCATTTGAAGCCTCGATCATTAACCGCGTCATATTTCAAATAAGCGCGATCTATATTGAAATCAAATTGACTACCGGTATTACCCAAGGTCTGGTTGGTCGAAACCGGATCCGGTATGTTGCTGGTTGCCAAGCGGACACCTGCCTTCAACCCTTCTACAATTTTTGCGTCAATCCCTAAACGCAAGCGTTCGCGAAAACGATGCCGGTCATGATCGGTATTCACAAATCCATCCAACCCGGCTGCCGTTACCCCGCCCGCCCGATTAATGGCTTGAAAGTCAGAATAAAATAACGTTGCATTGTCGGCAGCCATAAAATCATTCTGCGAACGCAATCTCAAATCGCCCGATAATTTAAAGCGGCTGATCCATTCCGGCAACGCATCGGGTACGCCCCATTTTTGCGTTTTAGCTTCCTGCATCACATCATGCACCACATCGGCGCGCAATTCGGTGCGCACTTGCCGGCGAATGTCGTCTTTAACGAACTCGGGCACATACGGTACACGAACTTCACCCGGTTCCGGCGCATCGGCCGGTTTTTCGGCCGATTTTTGCGCGACTTGCTGCGCCGCCTGAGTTTCGGCATCCGCTTCCGCTTTTTTGATCATATCGTTAGCGACTTTGTCCGTTAAAATGCCTTGTTTAACCAACTCCTTAATTAAATTAGTGGTGGTATTACGCAACTTCAGCAACTCTTCTTTTTCTCCTGCCTGAGCCGCACCGACCAAACCGCAAAGCGCCAAAGCTATCAGCTGCTTTTTATTATCCATTTTGCTACCTGTTAATGTGTTTAGATTCTTGATGTAATTTTCAGCTTGATCGGTAATTCCATCCCTGGCGGGAGCGGTTCATTCACCTTTCTGTATTTGCTCAGTAATCGATTCAGTAATTCGTCGATTTCGGCGTCGTTACTGCCTCTTGCCAGTTCAAATCGTTTGACTGAGCCGTCAAGCTCAACCCACACCTTAACCACAGCGGTATAGCCTTTACGGCGCAACTCTTCTCTTTCGGAAAGAATATCCAGAATGTCGTTTTTGATAATGCCGCCGTACCAAGCATAAGGATCGCCGCCACCGCCGCCCAGCAAACCTTTTCCGCCTTTATGCGCGGCCAAGCCGAAACCGTCGGAGCCGGCCGAACCTTCCGCATCCAAGCCCAAATCGCCCGGCGGCGGCTCTTCGGCAACATCCGGTATTTCTTCCGGCTCTTGCTCGACCTTTTCCTGGAGTTTTTCGGGTTCAGGCTCGGGCGGTTTTTCAACCTTCGGCGGAGGCGGCGGAGGCGGCGGTGGTTTCATTAAAGAAATTGCCTGAATTTTCTTTTCTTTCTTGGCCGGCTTGTCTTCCATGTCGCCGATCATATGAATGATAACGCCAATTGCCACTAGCAATATAACTCCGCCGATGATCATCGGCAGATAAGCGCGAAACTGTTTTTTATGTGTCGTCATTACAGGAAACTCTTATTTGACCAAGTTTTGCGTCACCAAGCCAATCTGGGTAATATCGAGTTCGCCTAACAAGGCCAACACATTCACGATATTGACATACTGAACCGCCGCATCGCCCTTGATAACGACAGGCAATGCCGGGTTTACCGCTTTGTATTGTTGCAAGGTGGATTTCAGCTGATCCATAGTGACCGGATAGGTATCCAGGAAAATGGTGCCGTCAGCCGTGATGGTAATGGCTTTGGTTTGCGGCTTGGCAAGACTCGGCGAATCGCTGGCTTTAGGCAGGTTAACGGTGATGCCCTGAACCGACGCCGTGGTCATCAGAATGAATACAACCAATAACACATAGGCCAAATCCAGCATCGGCGTAACGTTAATTTCGTCATACGCCGCATTATCTTCTTGTACTTTCATGATTTGAGTCGCTCTTTGATATAACTCGAGTGGAGACAGTTACGATTTGCGCTTTTTAGAAAAGCCTGTTCAAGTAGAACCGATAAGAATATCCGCCGTAGGGCGTGCCTTAGCTATAAGGCACGCCCTAGCCTCAGTGCAGATGGTCAATCAGGTATGCTCTTCAGCCAGTTTGGCTACAAACTCATCGACAAATACATGCATATCCGCTGAAACGACTTTGATGCGGCTGCCTAAATAGTTGTATCCGAACAAGGCGGGAATCGCCACGGTAAGACCCGCCACCGTGGCCGCTAAAGCGGCGGCAATACCGGGTGCAATCGAGTTAACATTAACTTCGCCGCTTACCGCAATGGCGGCAAAGGTAATCATAACCCCGACCACCGTACCCAATAAGCCCAGAAAGGGGCCGCCACTGATCGCAATCGTCAACAGCACCATTTGCGAGTTCAATTTTTGCAATTCCCTGACCAACACCGCATCCATAGAAGCTTTAACGGCGGCCATAGCGCCTGCCGACAAGGCTCGCGGCACATCGGAACCGGCGCTTTTGCTTAGCCGTTTATTCATCTCCTGAACCCCAACATGATAAATCCGGTAAATAGACGATCCCGCAAAACTACCGGCTTCCGACGTTAACGAAAACAACAACGGCGAGTCATCGAATTCCTCATCGGCTTCATTTTGCTCGCTATTCAGTTTCGAAATATCCTCTACGCCAAGCTTGCTGAACGCCTGCTCGAATTTTTTGTTTTCTCCGACGATTTTACTGATGACTATCGCCTTGGCGATCATCACCATAAAACTGATCACAAACATAACGCCGAGTATGCCGATGATCACCCAGCCGTCTACCGTTACATTATTCAGCGTCGACATAATGTAAGACTCGCCCTCTTCCGCATCCGGCGTAGCGTCTTCGCCATACGTTAAGGCCGCGGAATTAGCCCCTTGCATCAAGACGTCGAACTTTATTGAGTTGACGTCACGGGCTGTTTTAAATACCGCGAATTGATCTATCAAGCCGGAAAAACCTCGGGCTCCTGTAGCGTCGGCGCCAATCGTCATATCGCCGCTTAACTCCGCCAATGCAACCGGAAAGCTACCGGCAATAGTGCCGTCAATGTAGATAACAAAATTATCGGCGGTAGCAACCAACGCAAGATGGTGCCAAGCGTCCGCGGCGACCGTAAACTGAGCTGAAAACTCCTGTTTAACACCCGCTGCATTAGTGATTTCGAGATAAGGCGTTTGTTCTCTTATCGCCAGCGTTACCGTGCTGGCGGTTCCGGTTCTTTGAAACAGCACGGTGTTTTGTTGGTGGGCTTGATCGCATTTCAACCACGTTGTCACCGTCCAACCCGTTGCCGGCGACATTTGCAAAGCGGGCGTCGCCGCTACGCGAACAATTTGACTGCCTTGAAAAGCCGCCGCGCCGGCAATCAAACCATTTTCAATGGTGCTGGCCGTGACTTCGGACGGGTTAACGGCATTGGCCGTTAAATCCCTAACCCCGGTGGAGTCGAATTGATAGCTAAGAATCTGGCTGACGTCATAAGACCCCGCAGCATCCTGCGCATCGACAGCAGTGGCATTGCCGTAATATAACCAAATACCGGGCTCGGCGGATTTAGCAATATCCTTAGGTAACTTAACCCAGATCAAAGCCATTTCATTAACCGGGTCGAGTTTTTCAATATAAAATTTCAACGGCGTTTTTTCATCGTCCGCCAGCACCCGAATATCTTTGCCTTTCTCGGCAAGATCGGCAAAAAAAGTAAAATTACCGGTATGCAGACGCACTAACGCAAATGCATCGCCTGGGATACTGACGCCGTCTTGTTGAAGCTTTTTCGCATCAAGACTTATTTTTTTCTTATATCCCCAGTCGTCGTTCCACCATGCCGATGCCACCGAAGGGATCAGGGTTAAAAGAATCAATAAAAGACCGAACCGTTTCATTTTTATCCTCGCTTATATTAGTGCGGGGATTATTGCAAAGATTCATTACAGAATTATGACGCCGGATAATAAGCTTGGCTTAAGTTGTCCGCCGGGTTCGGTCGGAGAAAAAGCGATGTCCGGAACCGAAGCTAACAGTCCTGTTTATCCCACGGCCGCGTTAAAATACAGTCAACAATGACCTAACCTGTCGTCGCGACGTGTTATTGTGCGGCTATTACTTGGCAATACAACAGATACCGGCATACGATTTTAATCATTAACCGCAAAAGAGACAGGCGCCATGCCCAACATATCCCGGCAAGAAGCTCAAAATAAACGCCCCGGATTAATCAATTCAGTTGAACAAGGCGAATACTATTAGATAAAAATCAATTACTTGTAACCATGAGCGAAGATTCTGACAATCCGTTACCCGATAGTTATTGGCTAGGCGATGATGAAAGTGCTTCTTGATGCTTATGCCTTTATTTGGCCCGAAAACATCCACATACAATCAAAACCGCAAGGAAAATCCGATGGCCCTCAATTATGCAACCCACAAAATACGCACGGAAGACTATACCTCACCCGGTCAAGAATTGAGCTTTTTCAAAAAGCTGAAAGCATAATGTTAGCAACGCATCAAGAGCAGACTTATGTTTTGTATGAGTGTTGTTCAGGCAATTTACAATAGCCATATTGAACGGTTTTTCTTTTTTGACGAAGCGCCACAATCGCTCAATCAAGTTAAGGTTGGGCGAGTAGGTTGGCAGGAAACAGAGTTCGATTTGCAAACGCGCTGCCGTCGTTATTACCAACCGGCATTTTTGGTAACGCGCATTATCGAGGAACAAAGTAATCGGTACACCTAAAGGTAACGCCGCCAGTTTGTGCAATAATTCACAAACTTCTTTCGAGGTGATATAGGTGTCATTGGTGACGGAAATGAGTTCATGTGTGATAACCGTCCTGACAAATCTCCCCAGATAAGAACGTGAACTGTCGCTGCACAACCGCCACATTTACCGTATTCCTCGAACCGGTGGGTTTCGTTATCATGTGCTAACTCACCCCTGGAACTCGGCCTTTTATGTGATTTCTGTCCGTCAGCTCGCAGCTTTGCACTCGGGCTTCCTCCAGACAATACTTCGCAGTATTGCCCTTACCGTCGGCTAGTCGTTATAATCGTCAGCATATGTTAAATGCTAATCAACGTCGGTTCTCCGACAGGGGACTTTCACCCCATAAGTTCACGCCCATGCTGGGCGTACATATTACGCTCAAGTGGGACGCGCCTTATCGTGGCGGTTTTGAAGGTTTGTTATTTTTTCGGCTTCGGTGGTCTCGCTAATTCCCTGTGACAGGCGCGCCCCTTAGCTTTACGTTAGATTTTCTTAGGAGCCTCATCTGTGTTTTCCGACCTAGCTGCTCTTTTGACGGAAATCGGTTTTAGCCGGTTTGACCAAACAATGCTTTTGTTGTGTCCGCTGTGTGCGGTCATCGGAAGTTTTGCGCACATGTTTATGGTCGAGCTGAACTTTACGCAAATGCCCGAGTCCGGCGAAACTACGTCAACAGCTCCATTGCTTCGCGAGCTCACTCGGGGCAAGAGAGGCTATTGGGTTTACGGTCGGCTGGGCGTTGGCGCAACGGTTGGCCTAATGGTTTCACTCTATTTCGCCGGTTCACTTAATCCCAGCGCGTCCACTGCCGCGAAAGTCCTTGCCCTGTCTATTCTCGCCGGCTATCTAGCACCGAAGCTACTCCTAACGCAGGAGAAAGCAGTAATTCGCACGCTCGAAGAGAAGCTACCGCAAATTGTCAGCGCCGAGCTTGAACGCGGGGCAGAGTATGGCGAAACCGATAAAAGCTAACCCTGCGGTCAACCGGACCTGCGCGAAAAGCCGCGCAGGCCGGCTACCTCCACGTTATGTGTCAAAGAATAGCCAATTGATATGATTGTATTTAGGGAGTTAAACAATAAAGTTATTTTGTCCTACTCAAGCGAATACCCTGGGCCTGCGTGGGTATATCGTGAGCTGGATGAAAATGAACACGTAACGATAAGTAAGGCTTTCTCATTCACCCGCAACGAACTAATTTCCTCGCGAGATAAAGATAATGAGGATGCGCCTGTTGAATTTGAGGTGGCTAACAGGGTCGGTGAATACTATTGCTTTCCAAAGGACGTCTTGTCACTTGAGCACGATCTCCATATTCATGAAGATGTTAGTCTGGAAAGAAAGCTGTTTATAGCAGAACGAAACATATCAATTTTCCCGAAAATTGACCAAATGGTTTCACGGTCAATATATGTGGGTGGTGATAATGAGAGCGCAATTCCAGAATCAGTGTATAGAGATTTGCTAAAAGACTTCCCTAATACATATGAATTAAATAGATATGCTTCAGCACGCATCAGCAGTATTTTGTCGTCGTATTTAGACACGAAGGAAGGCTACGAAGAACAATATCAAAAATATTTAAATAGCAAAATCAGCAAAAAATGTGAAAATCTAAAGTTCAAGTTCTCTGAGGTTGAATTGTTAAAATACACCAGCTTGCTGGAAAAGCTGAGGTCAATGCTTAATGATGAGGTTTCATATTCAGAAACTCAATGGCAAGAAGAGTTACTGCAGATCATTCTTCTGCTATATCCAAAATACATATACGTTTTCAAAGAGGCTCCAGTTAGAGATACGTATAATAACACCAACAGAAGCATTGATTATTTATTGATCGACTCGAGCGGTAATACGGATATCATAGAAATAAAAAAGCCATTTGATAGGTGCATCGTTACCGAGAGAACCTATAGAGATAACTACATCCCCTTAAGGGAACTTTCTGGTACTGTGATGCAGATTGAAAAGTATATTTTCTATTTGAACAAGTGGGGTAGAAAAGGAGAAGAAAAACTAACCAAGCATTACAAAGACGAGATTGCGGATGGCTTTCAAATTAGGATTACCAATCCAAGCGGCATAATTATCATGGGCCGCAATAAAGGAATGAGTATTGCTCAACAGCAAGATTTTGAAGTTATAAAACGAAAATACAAAAACGTCATAGACATCATTACGTATGATGACTTGATACAAAGACTGGAGTTCACAATAGCTCAGTGGACAGAAACACATAACAAGGCCATTCACCCGACCGCTACAGTCGCTGCCGCCCCTTCCTAGTCGAGTGATGGACAGCGTTAGAAAGCAGCCATGTACCGTGCCGCTGTAATTACTTTTGTAGATATTCTTGGGTTCAAGGCGCTCGTCAGCTCAAGCACATATGAAGAAATCCGTGCAAAACTTGAAACTGTTCTAAGGTTTTCTGGCTTCGATGAGAACGAAGATGGTGAAGGACTTGAACCTAAAATCATTCAGGGCCGTAGGATGCGGTGAGGAACGAACCGCACCGTTCGCGTCGTCCTGATTGATGCGGTTCACTGCGTTCACCACATCCTACATTTTTGTCTTAGCCAGGGGGCGCATTGCACCCCATTTCGGAGCCCAATTGTACTTGGTATTTTGATGATTGAAATGAATTGTCCGTTGGAATGCTTTAAAAACACCCCGATCTGTTGGTGTTTATAAATGGGGCGCGATGCGCCCTACATAACGTCATGGGATTTTCTCGATAGGCATGACCAGAATAAGCGGGGCGCTGGGGAGAGCTACAAATCCATAGCGGGCATAAAATCCAGCCAATTTTGTATCCTTGGCATCGACAAATAAAAAGCCGCCGCCAATTAGCCTGGATGCGGTTTTAACTCGCTTCATCGCGTCAAGCAGTAAACGCTCGCCATGGCCTTTCCTTTGCTCCTTAATTGAGACAGCCAAACGGGCAAGGGTCATTGTCGGCACATTTAATGGAAGCGATTTTTTCATGTTTTGCGGCAAAGCCTCAGTCATCGTTAAGCCTCGGATCGCAAGGGCATAGTAACCCAAAATGGTGGTAGGAGATTCGTCCTGCGCCAGCACAAAGGTGCGGGATATATTTTTTTTCTGATGCTGCCGCGAAGTATTTTGCAGCCAAGTATTAAGAGCCGTGTTGCCGCAATTAAAACTTTTCAAGTCATGTGGTTGATCCAGGCTGAGTATTGAGAATGCCACTTTCCACCTCGTTTTTATAACGCTCGGATGCCTTTGCCAATACACTATTGGGGGGTGACGGCTGCTGGAGCATTGTGAATAACATGGCCGCGTCTTTACGGGTCAAGCTGATTGACGTTTCTCGTTCAATCAGCTGCTCAGCCCTTTCAAGCGCTGTTTGAACCACAAATTGATTCAGCGTAGCGCCCGTTAAATCTGCCGCCTCTTGGAGTTTCTCTTGTATGGATAGGGAAACCCTTGCCGTAATACGGCCTCGTTCTGTAGTAGTTTGTTGTTTCATATAAGTAGTACCTTATTGCTACCCACGACCTATGCTAGGTATATAGTTGGACTGCCGATATTTTTGCCCGTTCAAGCAAAGATTCGACTCCGGGGTCATGGTGAATGTGTGGGGGGTGAGCCGACTATTTATTACTCTTTTTTAACATTCTCCCGGTTTGCGTAGTAAAAGTATCATCATAACATTATGGTGTCATAATGGCACCATGGACTTGCCTAAAAATAATCATTGTCAAAGCCTGGGCGCATCGCGCCCCATTTCGGCTGGGAATTTTGATTTCAAAAATGGCTTGTCCTTTGGAATGTTTTAAAATAACCCTGATATGTAAATGGGGCGCGATGCGCCCTACCAAGCCGGCCGGGGTTTGCTGCCCATATACGCCAACTTAAGAAAAAACGACGGCTGGACGGGTTATTTAACCCGTCCACACGTTTGGGACACTACAACGTTACAATTAAAACTTATCGTTTGGAGGGCATATTATGTCAACACATTTTGAAATTCTGGAAGCTGAGGTATTAAAGCTTGTACCCGCCGAGCGAGCGTTGTTAGCGGAACACATCATCGCCAGCCTTGATGAAGATAACGAAATCGAATCCGCTTGGGCGGTTGAAGTTGAAAGGCGTGTTGCCGAGATCGAGAATGGAGCGGTTATCGGCATGGCGTTCGAAGAAGTGATCGCCCAAGCTCGCGCAACTTTGAAGTGAAAATAATCGTTCATCCGGCTGCTGCGGCCGACCTGAATAATGCGGCGGCTTTTTATTCTGAGCAGGCAAATAAGCAGATTGGTTTGGCATTCATCACGGAGTTTGAAAAAGCAGCCGCGCTTTTGTCGGGCAATCCGGAGTTAGGTACACCATGGGTTTCCGGTACACGCCGCTTTGTTTTGCGCAGATTCCCTTTTAACATTGTGTATCGTCTTTTCCCTGACTATCTTTTGATAATAGCAATTGCGCATCAGAAACGCCGCCCCGGCTACTGGCATCGGCGAAAATAATAAAGGGGTTGTGCATTATGACTAAATTGAAAGCTAACACCACTACCAAAAGATACCCCTCCCTGCCTAACATTTTTGCGATGTTTGAGCTAAACGGATATATCAACGCCTTACTTTTCTGACGAGGCGCACAACATGCCCCGTCCGGCCCGTAAAATATTGTCTTTAGCGGGAAGAACAACAAGCAATCCGTAAACGACGCTGATCATTCTTTGTTTTGGATCAGCCAGTAAGTAATACCCAGCGCTATCAAAACCAATGCCGATGCGCTTACATATTCCGCCGGTAATTTTTTGTAGTCAAACACGATGACTTTCCGGGAAATAGCCATTAAAGCGGTAGCCACCACTAGGTTGACGGGAATCACATCGCTTCTGATATAGACCGTAATGTTCAGAAAAATTTCGATGGCGATCAATACCGCCAAAAAAGCGCCGAAGGTTTCCAACATGTCGTTAATCGTCAGCAATATAAAGGGCGGTTGAGTGATTTTTTCATAAATCACATAAACGACCTCCAGAATGCCGAATAAAATAACGATGGTCATCAACAAAGCCAGAAATTTAAGACCCAGGCGTATGGCGCGATGCAGAAATTGTATATACGGATCTTCGTGCTCCATAGGCAGCTCTTCGTGCTGTACGGGCAATTGCTCGGAGCTTTCCAAAATGGCTTGTTTCACCAGCTTGCTGTGCAGATAGGCCAATAAAGGTTCGATAAGGTGTTTATGAGAGGTAAAACCGGCGGGCGTCAGGTCTTTTTCCAAAAAGTGACTAAAGCCGTCCATTTCACTCAGCTCTTTAGCTTCCAATTTGTCAAAGCCCATACTCCAGTAAGGAAATAGGCGTTCCGTTATCGACAGTTGTTCGATCAAAGTGACGTCTTTGTGGCGTTTATCTTTTTTTATGGCTTCAAAGGTAGCGTCAACGGCAACCTCGTCGCCTTCCAATACCTGAAAAAAAGTGCCCTGTGCATAAAGCAGGATGCCGGTTATATTTTTAGTGATGTTATTTATTCGGCAAACTTTTAACAACGCTACTAACTTTTCCGGGCTAAAGTCGGTAACTGCGGTGCTGGCGTAAGTCAGTCTGATCATTGCGGCCTTCCGTAAGTGATTACTGATTTTCCAATCATTCTAAAGGCTATGGCCGGTAAATCACAGCATTAGTCTGCCAAATTTTGAAAGGACGGTAGGATGCGGCGAGTTTACACCCCCAACTTACTCCCGTTAATCCTTTTGATAATGGGGGCTGTTCTACGCGAGACAGCGTTCACGACCTGTTTATCTTAATCTGCATTGACAGCGGCTAACTATTTGGGCTACTTTGGGCCATCAGTATTCAAGCGTCCGCTAGGGCGGGATAAAACCATGACCACGATTACTTTTGACACGCACAAATTTATACGCAAATTGCGAGATGCAGGTTTTGAAGAAAAACAGGCAGAGGCGGTAGCGGATGCTTTCCTGGAAGCGCAGTCGGAATCGCTTCCCGTTACTCGCGACTACCTTGATTCAAGATTGTTTGAACTGGAAAATAGAATGGTTAAGTGGGGCATTGGCTTGGCGCTGGGACAAGTCGCCGTAATAGCCGCGCTGGTTAAGTTGCTATGAATTCTTTTATTAGCGCTGTCGGATGAATTCGCGTTAGCAATTCGCCCTCATCGGGACGACCTAATTTGATCCTTGCCTGGATTTTTCCAAGCGAGGATTTTTTATGTCCGATTATCTTGGATAGTGTGAGTCGACTAAAGCGCCTGCTGTTGGCGGTTTGTTGGCACATAAGATGCTGATACAGTGATTCGGTTCCGCTAAGGAGAAGAAGGTTTGATCGTTGCCGCCTCCCGCAAATGATTACTGATTTTGCAGACATTTTATAGATGGTAATGGGTAAATACGGTCAACTTTGAAAGTATTGCTTAAATGAGGTATAAAGCAACCGGCCTTCAACATACCGGGTGACTGCTTTTTATCACCACTCAAATTTCAGGTTAGCGCTGGCGCCGCATAAGCGAATTTAACCAATTGTCCCGCTACTGCTTGTGCTACCGCTTTATTTAATCGGCCAGCAATGCTAAAGTAAATGTCTATTAAAACACTTGGTATTTATTTTGTTGCCGACTGTTTACATGCCCTAACCTTTCAACAACTTTATTTAGGAGAATCTCATGGCTTTTGAACTTCCCGCTTTACCTTATGCTAAAAATGCATTGGCGCCCCATATTTCCGAAGAAACTTTGGAGTTTCATTATGGCAAGCATCATCAAACTTATGTCACCAACCTGAATAACTTGGTTCCCGGAACTGAATTTGAAGGCTTGTCATTGGAAGAAATCATCATGAAATCTTCCGGCGGTATTTTCAATAACGCGGCGCAAGTCTGGAATCATACTTTTTACTGGAACAGCATAGCGCCTAATGCAGGCGGCGAGCCTACCGGTGCTTTAGCCGATGCTATCGACGCTGCTTTCGGCTCGTTTGCAAAGTTTAAAGAAGAATTCACCAAATGCGCGGTCACCACTTTCGGTTCAGGTTGGGCTTGGTTAGTACAAAACGCCGACGGCAGCTTGGCGCTGGTCAGCACCAGTAATGCAGGTTGCCCGATAACTACAGGTCAAACGCCTTTACTGACTTGCGATGTTTGGGAACATGCTTATTACATTGATTACCGGAATGCGCGTCCTGCTTATCTGGAAGCTTTCTGGGCCTTGGTTAACTGGGATTTTGCGACAAAAAACTTTGCAGCTTAATTTTTAAGTAGTATAAGAAACCTCCTGCATCGGCCGATGCAGGAGGTTTTTTTATGGGAGGTATTAAATGGCTACAGTTTTAATTACCGGTGCTAATCGCGGCTTGGGTCTGGAATTTTGCCGCCAATATGCCGAACAGGGCTGGCATGTCATCGCCTGCTCCCGTAATCCGGACGATGCATTCGATTTAAATCATCTCGCCGGTCACTCTAATATTCAGCTGGAAACCCTGGATGTTTCAGCGTTCGATCAAATCGATGCGCTGTCGCAAAAACTGGCGAATCAAGCGATTGATGTTTTAATCAATAATGCCGGGGTTTATACGGATCACAACAGTAACGGCTTCGGTCAGCTTGACTATCAAGCCTGGACAAAGTCGCTGTTAATCAATACGCAAGCGCCGGTCAAAATGGCCGAAGCGTTTTTAGCGCACATTAAAACGGGCGATAAAAAATTGATTGTTAATATCAGCAGTTTAATGGGCAGCATGGCCGATAACAACGGCGGCGGCAGTATCTTTTACCGCTCCAGCAAGGCGGCGCTGAACGCGGCCATGAAAAGCCTGTCCATCGATCTTAAAAGCCAGTCTGTCGGTGTACTTATTTTTCATCCCGGCTGGGTCAAAACCGATATGGGCGGGCCCAATGCCTTAATTGATGCCGAGCAAAGCGTTAGCGGAATGCGCAACGTAATAAATAACTTTTCATTGGATCAATCCGGCAACTTCGTCAGGTACGACGGAACGCCAATGCCATGGTGAAGACTATGATTAAAAAGATATTAATTTTATCGGTGATGTTGCACAGCGTAGCGTATGCCGAAACCTTAATACCCGACCGGATTAAAGCGCCCGCGGGCTATCATCCGCTGCTAACGGTACACGCGAAAGGCGACCAGATTTATCAATGTTCCGTTAATAACGACCAATATTCATGGGACGTCCAAGCGCCCGACGCCAAGTTATTCGACGGCCAGGGCCATATCGTCGGCAATCATAGCGCCGGGCCGCTGTGGGAATATAAAGAAGGTAGCCGCGTAGTCGGCCGGGTGCTCAAAAAAATCGATATAGCGCCCGAATCGGCTATTTCATGGTTGTTGGTCGAGGTGGTTTCCCATCAGGGCGACGGTTTGTTTTCGAACGTCAGCTTTATTAACCGAATTAATACCCGTGGCGGTCTGCCGCCTTCATCAGTCTGCAACGCCAATCATCTGGGCAGCGAGAAGCGAGTGGCTTATACCGCAGACTATGTTTTTTACGGAAAGTAAGAGTCGACTTCGGAAGCAAATCGGCTAAACGGGCGATAAAATTTTTTTATTCACCACGAAGACACGAAGGACATGAAGTTTTATTCTTCGTGTCTTCGTGCCGAAGCTTTTTCAAGCAAATTATAACGGACTGCCAAGCTTTAATTCCCTAAGCTTCATCAACGCATAAACCGACTCCATATGCGGAACCGCAATGCCTACGCGCTGAGCGGCGCGCACTGCGTTCCCCAAAATAACTTCGGTCTCCATCGGTTGGCCGTTTTCATAATCCAGCAACATGCTGGTCTTATAAGGCGGCATCGCGTAAGTGTTTTCGATGTTGATGTTCACGGTATTATCGGGCAACGGATGCCCGCAGGCCGCCGCAATAGCGCAAACTTCCTGCATGATGCCGCGCACGAAAGCTTCCTGAGCTTGCAGAATATCAAGCGTCAGCAAGCCGCCCGATAAGACCGATAAGGGATTAAACGGCGCGTTCCAGACACACTTTTGCCAGCGTCCGGTCACAATGTTTTCGCCGGCATTGCATTTAATGCCGGCTTGATTAAACAGCGCGCAAAGCTGTGCGGTTTTAGTGCTGACGCCGTTCGGCAGATTGCCTAAAGCCAGACGACCGTAAGCCAGATGCACTATGTTGCCGGGGCTTACCCGGTTGCAGCAAATAAAAGCCAAGCCGCTGATAACTTCATTGTCGGGAAAAGCATCCAGCATTTCCTGTTCGATTGCCACGCCGTTCTGGATAAAAACGATTGCCGTGTTTTCAGCCACCGCCGGACGTATCAAAGCGGCCCGATCCAGACCGGGAACAACCTTGGTACAGAGTAAAATATAATCCGCGGCGCCTTCAAAATCCGCAACATCCTTTAAAACCTGTGCAGGGATAAAACTCCATCGGCCTAAAGGCTGACTATCGATACTAAAACCATGCCGCTTTACCTCCGCATAATCGGAACGGCAAACGACCGATACTTCCGCGCCGACCTTTGCCAGCAGCGAACCGTAAAAAGCGCCGACGGCCCCTGCCCCGACGACGAGCACTTTAATCATGATGGTGTTGATCCAGAATCTGTTTTAAAAAAGGAATGGTTAATTTGCGTTTGGCGGCCAATGAAGCCTTATCCAACTTTTCCAATAAACCCCACAAAGAGGCCAAGTCTCTATCGTAATGCAGCAACAGAAAGCGTCCGGCTTGCGGAGCGATTTCAAAGCCCATTTGATCGGCTTTAAAGATCAGCGCCTCAATGCGGTCGCTGTCGCTTAGCGGCTGTATTTTTAAGGTCAATCCCCAGCTGAGACGGGTTTTCAGATCGGGCAATTGAATCGCAATATCCTGGGGCGCCAAAGCGGCCGATACAATCAGCTTATGGCCTCGGTCGCGATGTTGATTGAAAAAATTAAAAAATGCCTGCTCCCAGGCTGCGTTACCGGCTATGTACTCGATGTTGTCGAAACATACCACATCATATTCATCCAACCCGTTCAGTAGCGAAGGATCGGGCAATGCAGCTTTCGACAAATCAAAATAAAAAGAGCTGATTTTCTGTTTCTGAGCTTGATGGCAACAGGCTTGCAGCAAATGACTTTTGCCTTGCCCCGATGTGCCCCACAAAAAAATTTGCTGCTCGCCCAAGTCGGCGATGCACTTTTGCAAATGGGTCACGGTTTCCTGATTGGCGCCGGGGAAAAAATCCTTAAAGGTCTGATTGGCCCTGAATTCAAAATGTAACGGAAGTTGTTGCGCCATTGTTAGCTCTGTTTTCCGGCAAAGCGGACATAAAAAGCGGTACCGAAAAAAAGCATCAGACTGAGCACGATTTCAAGCCCCGCATACAGCCGTTCATCCGTATTAACGTAGGCTTCGGCGGTACCGTGGAGAAAATAAATCAGGCTGACATAGGCCGCCCAGGCGCAACTTCTCGGTTTACGATCCAGCAAGCCGCGCATCGGCAGCAATAGCGGCGTAACCACAACCAGTAAAACCAGCGCCACCGGAAAATGGGTGGACGGCGCGAGTACGGTATGCCAAAGCATCAACAACGCGAACAGGCCGAAAAAACCGGTCAGCGCGGCGATATAGTAATAAATCGGATTTATGTTCATAAAGAGTGTTTCAGGCAAAGCGCGGTTTTAGCAATGCGCGCGCCCAACGCTTTGCATAAGGTTTTTTCGTGGTCGCTTAAGCCGGCGTGAAGGCTCGATACGTGACTGGGACCGTAAGGAGTGCCGCCAGATTGAGTTTCGCGCAAAGCATGTTCGGTGCTGGGCAAGCCCACGATCAACATGCCTTGATGCAGCAACGGCAACATCATCGATAACAGCGTGCTTTCCTGGCCGCTGTGCATACCGCCGGTCGAGGTAAAGACCCCGGCGGGCTTGCCGGACAGCGCCCCGGAAAACCAGATTTCGCTGGTGCCGTCGATAAAATATTTCAGCGGCGCGGCCATGTTGCCGAAATGGGTCGGACTGCCCAAAGCCAATCCGTCGCAGGCTTTTAAATCGTCCAGGGTCGCGTACAGCGCGCCGTGGCTGGGAATACGCTCTGCCGTTTTTTCGCAGACGGCTGAAACCTCGGGGACGGTTCTGAGCAGCGCTTCGGCGCCGTCAACCGATGCTACACCGCGAGCGATATAATTAGCCATCTCGGCGGTGGCGCCATTGCGGGAGTAATACAGAATCAGGATTTTTGCCATAAACCGGATAACTAAAGAATGGTCAGTACGGTTTCCGGCGGTCGGCCTATCGCGGCTTTGCCGTTGGAGATAACGATAGGCCGTTCGATTAAAATGGGATGATCGACCATACCCGCTATCAGCGCTGCCCGGTCCAGCGCTGCGTCATCCAGACCGTTGGCTTTGTATTCGGCTTCTTTTTTACGCATTAATTCGCGCGGCTCCATGCCCAGTTTTTGCAGGATGTCGTCCAATTCTTCGGCATTCGGCGGCGTTTTAAGATACTCAATCACTTCCGGCTCGACGCCCCGCTCTTTTAATAACTGCAAGGTTTGCCGCGATTTGCCGCAGCGCGGATTGTGATAGATTGTTACGCTCATGGTTCACCCGCTGATTAAAATAAAAAGGCTATGATAGCATTTTTTAACGCAATTCCGGCTTTGAAAAAGACCAATGTTGCAGCGTAGCAGCATACCTTCGGAAGATCGCTACACAGCAGGACAGGTCTTGAATTTTGCATTTCTTCCAAGCAAGCTGATTTTGCACAGAGAAAGACTTGGGCTGTATTTTTATTTGCGCGCTCTAGTGTTTGAAGTTAGTATCTTTCGTCGTGAATAGTTACGGGTTGGTTTTCTCGTGTTGTCGATGATGCCTCCAGTATTTATTTTAGGATGCGCTAAATTTATTTAACCGAATGAAAAAGCAATGATTTTTAATTTTTATAGTGTATTAGATAATCAAATGACGCAATGTTTTGCGTCTATTAGGATGGCTAATATTAGTTAGGCTTTTCCAACCCCCACAAGAGAAAAATAATTATGAAATATTTAACCCCTGTGCTTTTGCTCATTGCTCTTACTGGATGCGTGACAGTCAACGAAGAAATGTTGAGGAAAGTTAGCATATCTCCTCCGCAGAAACAGGCAATGACCGTTGAAGTCAAAACAGGTGAGTTAATTCAGAAATTGAATGGTGAAGGACAAAATAGAGGTGTTCTTTCTGGCACGACGGTACTTAATGCCGTTGCAAAGTCAATGATGATGCGTTGGAAAAACAAAGACATAGTTGCTGATTACGGTTCTGCTGGAGAGCTAAAAAAGGAGCCTGACTATACGATTATATTGTCTGGTGTGCGTAATGAAGATGGTTCAATAGCTGGCGCAGTATTGAGTGGATTAACGCTGATGCTTCTACCGTCATCATCAACCTTAACCTATGATCTCAATTTAGAATTTATCAATAATCACACCCAGAAACACTACACCGTAAAGGCAAAAAATGCGGTTACGACTTGGATGCAAATACTCCTGCTTCCCGCTTTGCCGTTTTCATGGATAGGTAGCAACAACATGTTAAACGACATTGCTGATTACTCATATGATGAGCTACTCAAGCAAGGTGCATTTACGGACTCATGAGCAAATGTTACTCTGAAAACTGTATGTGGAGTTTATCCATGTCTAACCGCGCTCAACCGGAGCGCCGCCATTTGGCACTTTATTTATTTTCAAGCTTTCGTAGGCCGCGCCCGGTTAGCTTTACGGTATAGTCGCTTCGCTTTGTCGGTAATCCTCTACTCAACAAAAAAACAACTATGAATCGTACAACTTATTTCAATTTCATAAGTAAAGAACTTAACTCGTTTGCCAGCCTTATTCAGTCGCAAGGAAGCTTGAATCTTCTCGATCACCATATTCACTCGGAAATATTTTTTCGGGATTTTTTAAACCTGCTATTTGGCTGGAATCTCGAAAAAACAGAGCTTTACAATGAGCCAGGAATTGATTTAGTTTATAAAAGTAAGCGAATTGTAGTTTCTGTATCCTCAACAGCAACCAAGAAAAAAATTGAAGGCTCTTTAGAAAAAATTGATTCACGTTTTTCTAACTGCACTTTTAAATTCATTTCTATATCTAAAGAAGCAAGTAAGCTAAAAAACGGAAAATATTTAAATCCTTATCAGTTAAGATTTAATCCAGAAGAGGATATTTATGATATTCAAACACTGCTAGATTTTATTTTCTTAATGAAAATTAATCGACTTAGCGATGTTTATGCTTTCATAAAGGACGAGCTTCATTATCATGAAACACACTCTGAAAAAATAAAGCCAATTGATCGTTTAAAAGACTATCTTACAGATATTGAGAATTGGAAAGAAATTGAGACTGAAGATTTAGAACCTTATATGGTTTACTACTACGAACCATATCCAGAATTCAAAATTATAGAAAACAGCGACTTTCATGAAAAATATTATGAAGAACCGTGGTGTTCTCGATTTGACAGACCCAAGTCATACCGATATGAATATTTTGTTAAATACCAAGACACTATTTTGTCTACAGTTTATATAGTTGGGTGTGATGATGCTAGATTTTATACGGCTGAACCTTCAATATGGCTTAGAGATTCAGCAACTGATTATTTTTATTTATATTATCTCATTAAGGATTCTATTGAATATTTAGTTGGTGAATTTATTCAAAAAACAAGAAGTGTTGCAAATTTAATGAATCCTAATAAAGATATTAGAATATTTGAGTCGGAAGAACTTGCAAGGCAATCAATTGATGACGATTTTTCTAATAACTGGTACGAGTATATTTACTATAGCTTTGATAAAACTACTCAAGTCTACTTTCGAATTGTGGGAGGCGAAAAGGATGAACTACCATTGAGCTGGTTAAAATGGAGAGAAAATTTAGAGCGATTAAAATGGAAGCTAAATTTACGCTAGCGGGATAATAGACTCGAATGACGCCCCCTATTGTCGGCTCCCAAGCATTAGCTTGGGGAATAAGGTAATTTAGTTATCTTAAAAAATTTGCCTTATGTTCGGCATTGTTGAATTAACGAGAGGATATGTGATGGAAATTTTGGGAATTTTGGTAATGATCTTTTTAATTATTTTTGCTATTTCATATGCTTATGGTGAGGAACAAAGTAAGCAATTTCATAACGCCCGAGACGCTGAATATAAAGAATTTGAAGATTTTTTTCACAAAATATCGGATTTTAATCCTACCGTCCTATATATAGATCTCAATTCTTATACAAAAAGTGGCATAGCAATTGATGAGTCAAGAGCTAAAGTTTGTGTGGTCAAAAAGAATGATAGCTTGCGTGTCGAACGTGTAATTAGCTACAAAGACATACTTAGCTCAGAGTTATATGAAGATGGTGAAACTATTGTAAAAACAGTAAGATCAAGTCAGATAGGCGGGGCAGTTGTTGGTGGTCTCTTGCTGGGTGGATTTGGAACAGTAATTGGTGGACTCTCTGGCAAAAAAATACAAAAAAACAAAATCAATAACCTTAGCCTTAGGGTAGTTGTAAATGACTCAGTAAATCCTCTGCTTGATGTTTGTTTCTTGAATGGGGAAACAGATAAGAATAGTGAAATATACAAGTATGTTTCGGAAGGCGCCCGCTATTGGCAGGCTCGTATGGATATTTTGATAAAGCGTGCTGAGAAAGAGGATGATGCTACGCTTCGGAGAAACGAAACGAGTACTGCAAGCCTGTCAGATGAACTGAGAAAACTTGCCGAATTAAAAAACAACGGAGTTCTCACCGATGAAGAATTCAATACGCTAAAGGAAAAAATGCTCACCTAAGCCGGGTAGGTCGGGTTAGCTTATTGAGCGTAGCGAGATAACGTAACCCGACACACTCGCGCAAAAATGTCGGGTTACGCTACCGCTAACCCGACCTACCTACCTATCTTATTACAGAGTGCCGCAGCCCGGTAGGGGGCGCATCGCGCCCCGTTTACAAACACCAAGGACGACGGGGTCGAGGACGACGGGGTCGGGTCTTGCAATCACGCATCCAACCTCTCAAGAAGCTCATTTTAACTAGCTGATATACAACCCGTGTAAGACTGAACGCGAATGAAAGCTAAAAGAATCACAGAATATGCATTTTGAATGGGATCCGAAAAAAGCTAGAGCAAACCGGCGCAAACATGGCGTTACCTTTCAGGAAGCAACCAGTGCTTTGCGCGATGTGTTTTCGGCTACCGCCCACGACCCTGACCACTCGGACGATGAGGAACGATTTGTAACATTTGGCGTTTCTTCCCAAGGGCGGTTGCTTACCGTATCACATACCGACAGAGGTAATGCGATTCGCGTCATATCGGCACGATTGGCAACTAATGCTGAGAGGCAAATTTATGAAGAAGGTTAAATCAGAAATGACAGACGAACTTAGATCAGAATACAAACGATCAGATTTCGGTGAGATCGTGCGAGGCAAGTACGCAAACCAAATCAAAGAGGAAACTAATGTAGTGCTTCTTGAGCCTGATATTGCAGAGGCTTTTCCTAACGATGAAGCGGTAAACAAAGCGCTTAGGTATCTACTGGAAGTAGCAAAAACATCAACCAGCCTAAACGAATAAGGTTAGATTGTGTGAGCGATAGCGAACCACAATCTGAACCGGTTGTTGGACAAGCCCGGTGGTAGTCGGAAGGCCGACTTTAATATAAGAAAATATCTTTTCGGATTTTGTCGGTTGCGGCGATGAATCTAT